>Ga0213821_1000183_pt1 | contig 44929 bp, 34 predicted proteins | sample MC6MC0909MG_FD_179894 | JGI IMG/M metagenome (GOLD analysis project Ga0213821, IMG submission 179894) | Enriched soil aggregate microbial communities from Iowa State University, Ames, United States - MC6-MC0909-MG | ecosystem: Environmental > Terrestrial > Soil > Unclassified | place: USA: Iowa...
CGGCAGACGCAATCCTGACTGTGAGCAGTTCCGACCCGCGCAAGCGATTTCCTCGCTCTGCGCGGGTTCGTACGCGTGCCGAATATACAACGGTCTTCAACGGCGCCCGCCGTGTGTCCGAACCGCTGATGACCCTGCACTGGCTGAAGAGCGACACGCCGGCCAGGCTGGGTCTTGCCGTTTCGCGAAAAGTCGACCCCCGAGCCGTGGGTCGCAACCGTATCAAGCGTGTGCTGCGCGACGCCACACGCCACCTACGGCCGTGGATGACTGCCGGCGACTATGTCGTGGTAGCCCGCAGCGCCGCCCGTACCGCAAGCAATACCGAGATCCGCCAGGCCTTTGAACGCCTGTTGCGCCGGCTGGGCGCATTGCCCATGCCGGGCGCGGACGGCACAATGCCGCCGCTATCCCTTTCCCAGTCCGAGCCGGCACCTGCTGCCAGCCCCGTCGAGCCTGCACGCTGATGAACCAGACCCGCGTTTTCCTGATTGTTGCCTGGCTGATGGTAGCCATCCTGCTGTGGATGGAGTGGGGGCGCGACAAGACCGCGCCGGCCCCGACCGCGCCGGTGGCGGCCCAGACCCAGGGCACCGTCCCGGGTGCTGCGGGCACCGTGCCCAGCGCCAACGTGCCGCACGCTCCGGGCAGCGCCCCGGCCGTTCAGGCTGCGGCCCAGGCCAGCGCCGGTGCGCCGCGGGTAACCGTCACCACCGACGTGCTGCGCCTGGTGCTCGACGGTGGCAACGTGCTCGACGCCGAGCTGCTGCAGTTCCCGCAGACCAAGGACGACGGCAGCGCGCCGGTGCGCCTGCTGACCGAAGACCCGGCCCACCCGTACCGCGCGGTGACCGGCTGGACCAGCCAGGACAAGAGCGTGCCGGTGCCGGAAGCCGATGGCTTCAAGCTGGTGGGTGACGCCAAGGACTTCGTGCTGGCCAAGGGCCAGGACGAGCTGCAGGTCCCGTTCGTCTGGAACGGTCCGAACGGCGTGACCATCCGCCGTACCTTCACCGTCAACCGCAACGAGTACGCGGTCAAGGTCAAGGACGAGGTCATCAACGCGGGCACCAGCCCGTGGAGCGGCTACGTGTACCGCACCCTGGACCGCACGCCGACGATCCTCTCGCGCAGCATGACCAACCCGGACTCGTTCAGCTTCAACGGCGCGACCTGGTTCGATAACGACGGCAAGTACCAGCGGCGTGCGTTCAAGGACTACCTGGAAGATGGCCCGCTGAACCAGCAGGTCACCGGCGGCTGGATCGCCATGCTGCAGCACCACTTCTTCACCGCCTGGGTGCCGCAGAAGGACCAGGCCGCGAACTACTCGCTGTCCCAGCATGACGGTCGCGACCAGATCCAGGCCACCGGCCCGGCGTTCACCGTGGCCCCGGGCCAGCAGGTGAGCAGCGAAGCGCGTCTGTGGGTGGGCCCGAAGCTGGTCAACCAGATCGCCAAGGAAGACGTGCCCGGCCTGGACCGCGTGGTCGACTACAGCCGCTTCTCGATCATGGCCGTGATCGGCCAGGGCCTGTTCTGGGTCCTGAACCAGGTCCACAAGGTCGTCAACAACTGGGGCTGGGCCATCGTGGGCCTGGTGGTGCTGTTGAAGCTGGTGCTCTACCCGCTGTCGGCGGTGCAGTACAAGAGCGGTGCCAAGATGCGTCGCTTCCAGCCGCGTATCGCACAGCTCAAGGAACGCTATGGCGATGACCGCCAGAAGTTCCAGACCGCGATGATGGAGCTGTACAAGAAAGAGAAGATCGGTGGAACTGCGCCAGGCGCCGTGGCTGGGCTGGATCCAGGACCTGACCGCACGCGACCCGTACTTCATCCTGCCGGTGATCAACGTGGCGGTGATGTGGGCCACGCAGAAGCTGACCCCGGCACCGGGCATGGACCCGATGCAGGCCAAGATGATGCAGATGATGCCGCTGATCTTCGGCGTCATGATGGCCTTCATGCCGTCCGGCCTGGTCCTGTACTGGGTGGTCAACGGCGGCCTCGGCCTGCTGCAGCAGTGGTGGATGACCAAGCGCCACGGCAGCGACCCGATCCCGGCCACCGCCAAGAAGTAACCGGTAGCAGACGACCGTTGGTCGTCTGGCTTTCAAAAGAGAAAACCCGCCCTCCGGCGGGTTTTTCTTTGCCGGCGATACAATCGCCTGCATTCACCCACCCGCACCACCCACCGAGCCCCCCATGCGCCGTGCGTCGTCGTTGTTCCGCCTGCCGTCCCTGCTGCTGCTGACCCTGGCCCTTGCCAGCTGCGGCAACGACGACCCCGCCGCACCCACCGCCACCGCCACGCCAACCCAGGCCAGCGCCGACGCCGCGGCCTCGGCCGACCCGGCTGCCGCGCCGCTGCTCACCGCCCTGCAGAAGCAGCTCGACGGCCATCGCCGCATCATCGTGCTGCTGGCCGATGAGGCACAGCAGTCGGCCCGCGACCGCGAGACCTCCAGCCGCATCGGCCAGCAGCTGTTCCACGATGGGCTGGACCAGCGCCAGGCCATTGCGACCGAGTTCGATACGCTGCTGCGCGGTAGCAGCCCGCAGCGCTTTGCCACCCTGGGCACGGTGCTGGACTACATCGAATCAGCGCCCGAGCTGTACGACGCCGACCGCCTGGCGTTCCGCGAAGTGCTGCGCGACCTGCACGAGCGCGTGGGCGCGGACTCCTCGTTGCCGGCGGTAAAGCTGCACCAGCGCATTGGCGAAGACCTGGACGCGCTCGATGAGATCGAACGCAACTACAACCAGGAAATCACCAGCATCTTCAGCCGTTTCGACCGCACCCGCGCGATCACGCTCAAGCGCGAGAAGTGGGAAGACTACCTGGCCCATCTGCACAAGCAGTACAGCCGCGAGGCGATCCTGCGCGACTACGGGGTGATCGAGCCGTACCCCATGTCGATGAAGGACAGCGAGCGCGAAATCTTCGGCCGCGACCTGCCGCCCAGGACGGTGGTGCTCACCTTCGATGACGGTCCGCACAAGGCCTATACCGACGAAGTGGCGGCGATCCTGAAGCGCTACGACGTGCCGGGGGTGTTCTTCGAAGTCGGCCGCAACCTGGGCGAGGTGCACGCCGATGGCAGCGTGAAGCTCGGGCCGATGGCCGGGATCAGCCGCAACCTGATGGAGCAGGGGTACGCGGTGGGCAACCACAGCCTGACCCACGCGCAGTTGTCGCGCACCACCGGCGACGCACTGCGCCAACAGGTGCTGGCCACCGATACGCTGCTGAAGGACGTGGACAAGCGCCGCGCGCCGCTGTTCCGCTTCCCGTACGGCGCGCGCAATGCCGAAGGCCTGCAGCTGCTCAACGAGGCGGGCCTGAAGTCGATCATGTGGAACATCGACTCGATGGACTGGGCCGACCCGGTGCCGGAGTCGATCGTGCAGCGCGTGCTGGGCCAGGTGCAGAAGGAGCAGCGTGGCATCATCCTGTTCCACGACATCCACGACCGCGCGGTGAAGGCCCTGCCGCAGATCCTGGACCAGCTGATTGCCGATGGCTACCAGTTCGCCGGCTGGAATGGCCGCGAGTTCACCGTCAGCCGTCCGCGCAGCGCCGCAGCCAGCGAAGCCACGGTCACCACCGGCTACGAGAAGTCGTGGGCGATCGTGATCGGCATCGACGAGTACGCCAAGTGGCCGCGGCTGGAATACGCCAGCCACGATGCGCAGGCCATCGCCGACACGTTGACCGGGCAGTTCAAGTTCCCGTCGTCGCAGGTGATCGTGCTGAAGGACAAACAGGCCACCCGCAACAACATCCTGGCCGCCTTCCACGACCGCCTGGCCGATGACCGCACCGGGCGCAACGACCGCGTGTTCGTGTTCTTCGCCGGGCATGGCGCCACGCGCCGGCTGGCGTCAGGGCGCGACCTGGGCTACATCATCCCGGTGGATTCGGACCCGAATGAGTTCGCCACCGACGCCATTGCGATGACCGACATCCAGAACATCGCCGAAAGCATGCAGGCCAAGCACGTGATGTTCATCATGGACGCCTGCTACAGCGGCCTCGGCCTGACCCGCGGCGGCCCCTCGTCGTCCGCGTTCCTGCGCGAGAACGCCAAGCGCAGCGCGCGGCAGATGCTCACCGCCGGCGGCAGCGACCAGCAGGTGGCCGACAGCGGCCCGAACGGCCACTCGGTATTTACCTGGGTGCTGCTGCAGGCGCTGGCCGGCAAGGGCGACCTCAATGGCGACGGCCTGATCACCGGCACCGAGCTGGCCGCTTACGTGGCACCGGCGGTGTCGGCGGTATCGCGGCAGACCCCGGCATTCGGCAGCCTGCCCGGCTCGCAGGGCGGTGAGTTCGTGTTCCAGGTGCCCGACAGCCAGGAATACCTCAACGCCGATACCAGCCAGCTCTCGGCCGACGCGATCGCGCTCAACCACCGGGTGGATGCCGCGCAGGACGCCAAGCCCGCTGGTGAAGCGCCAGTGACCGTGGCCGACCTGCAGGGCGGCAAGAGCACGCTGGTGGTGCCGGTAGCCGTGCCGACCTCCGACCGCCAGCGCGCGCAGCAGGCCAACGACCGCGGCCTGCAGCTGTACCGCGAGAAGCGCTATGACGAAGCCGCCGCGCAGTTCACCGAAGCGTTGAAGCTGCGCCCGGACTTCGCCCAGGCCGCCAACAACCTCGGCTTCGTCTACTACCGCCAGCAGCGTTACGCTGAAGCGGCGCGCTGGCTGGAAAACACGCTGAAGATCGACCCGTCCCGCGCGGTGGCCCACCTCAACCTGGGCGATGCCTACTTCCACGCCGGCGACAAGAACAAGGCCAGGCAGGCCTACACCACGTACCTGGCGCTGCAGCCGCAGGGCAGCGGCGCTGCCCAGGCCCGCGCGCAGCTGGAGAAGCTCTAAACCATGAACGCCGCCACCGACACCATCGTTGCCATCGCCACCGCACCGGGTGCCGGCGGCGTGGGCATGCTGCGCGTGTCCGGCCCGCAGGCGCTGCGCATCGCGCGTGCGCTGGGCTGCCCGGCCCTGCAACCTCGGCACGCACATTACGCGCGCTTCCGCGATGCCGCCGGTGAGGTGCTGGACGACGGCATCGCGCTGTATTTCCCCGGTCCACGCAGCTTTACCGGCGAAGACGTGGTGGAACTGCAGGGCCACGGCAGCCCCGTCGTGCTGCAGCAGCTGGCCAGCCGCTGCATCGCGCTCGGTGCGCGGCAGGCGCGGCCCGGCGAGTTCAGCGAACGCGCCTTCCTCAACGGCAAGCTCGACCTGGCCCAGGCCGAAGCCATCGCCGACCTGATCGCCGCCAGCGATACCCGCGCCGCGCGCGCCGCCCGGCGTTCGCTGGACGGCGTCTTCTCACGCCGCGTGGAGGACACCGGCGAACAGCTGGTGCGGCTGCGCATCCATGTCGAGGCCGCCATCGACTTCGCCGACGAACCGCTCGACACCCTGGGCGGCGACCAGGTTCGCCAGGGACTGGGCGACGTGTTGCTGGCGCTGGCGACGCTGCGCGACGACGCCGAACGCGGCCGCCGCCTGCGCGATGGCCTGCACGCCGTGCTGGTGGGTCCGCCGAACGCCGGCAAGAGCTCGCTGCTCAACGCGCTGGCCGGCAGCGAACGCGCCATCGTCACCGACATCGCCGGCACCACCCGCGACACCCTGCGCGAAACCATCCGTATCGACGGGCTGGAACTGACCCTGGTCGACACCGCCGGCCTGCGCGAGGGCGGCGACGCCATCGAACGCGAGGGCATGCGCCGCGCGCGCGCGGAGATGCAGCGCACCGACCTGGCCATCATCGTGCTGGATGCGCGCGACCCGCAGGCCGGCCACGCGGCGGTGGCCGACGCCATTGCCGAGGTGCCGCTGCAGTTGTGGGTGCACAACAAGAGCGACCTGCTGGAGACGCTGCCCGCGGATATCGATGACAACGTCGTGCATGTCTCGGCCGCTACCGGCCAGGGCCTGGAACGGCTGCACACGCGCCTGCGCGAGCTGGCCAGCGGCAGTGCCGGCGACAGCGTGGAAGGCGAGTTCTCCGCCCGCGCCCGCCACGTGGAAGCGATCACCCTGGCCATCGGCCATGCCGAGCGCGCCGAAGCCGAGCTGGTACATGAGCACCTGGAGCTGGCCGCCGAAGAGCTGCGCCTGGCACATGAGGCGCTGGGGGAGATCACCGGGCGGATGAGCGCGGATGACCTGCTGGGGCGGATCTTCTCGAGCTTCTGTATCGGAAAATGACGCGTGGGCTGCGTTTACACGCATTCTTTCCCCTGTAACACCGCACTGTCACAATGCCGCACGTCTTTTCCGGCCCAGCCGATTCGGCGGGCGGTACCAACAGGGGTGTGCAGTGTCGAAGTCGTCGTGGGGTTGTGCGTTGCTGTTGTCGCTGGCCGTGGCACCATCGGGGGCCATGAGCGCTGAATCCCCTCCTCCCGCGTCGAAGGCGGCGGTGTACGGTCACCGCGGCGCCAGCGCGCTGCTGCCCGAACACACCCTGGCCGCGTACGCCCAGGCCATTGCCGATGGCGCCGACTACATCGAACCCGACCTGGTGATGACCAAGGACGGCGTGCTGGTGTCGCGGCACGAGAACGAGATCAGCGGCACCACCAACGTGGCCGCGCATCCCGAGTTCGCCGACCGCAAAACCACGAAGACCATCGATGGCGAACGCGTCGAAGGCTGGTTCACCGAAGACTTCACCTTGGCCGAGCTGAAAACGCTGTATGCCCGGGAGCGGCTGCCGCAGCTGCGCAGCACCGCGTTCGACGGCCAGTTCCGCATTGCCACGCTGGACGAGATCATCACCTTCCTGGTCCAGCAGGCCGGCCGCGCCGGGCGCGGGATCGGGCTGGTGCCGGAGATCAAGCACGGCACCTACTTCAAGGGCATCGGCCTGCCGATGGAAGACCTGCTGGTGAAAACCCTGCAGGCCAACCCATATACCCGCGTGGCCCCGGTGACGATCCAGTCGTTCGAAGTGGGCAACCTGCGCTACCTGCGCAGCACGCTGGGGCGCGACAGCAACATCCGCCTGCTGCAGCTGCTGGGCGACCCGAAGCAGCAGCCGGGCGATGTGCTGGCGGCCAAGGGCAGCCAGCGCTATGCCGACATGATCACCCCGGCCGGGCTGGACCAGATCGCCGGCTATGCCGATGGCATCGGCCCCAACCTGCGCATGGTGATTCCGCTGGATGCAACCGGTCGCCTCGGCACGCCGACCACGCTGGTACGCGATGCGCATGCCGCCGGCCTGCTCGTGGTGCCGTATACCTTCCGCCCGGAAAACCCGTTCATGGCCGCCGAGTTCCGCAAGGGCGAGGCCAATGCACGCAATCCGGACGGCTCGGTGGCGGAGATGCGGGCCTACCTGGCGACCGGCATCGATGCATTCTTCACCGATGATCCGGCGTTGGGTCGCAAAGCAGTGGACGGCACCCCGTAAACCACGCCTTGCCGGTAGGTACCGACCGGTGGTCGGTACGCAAAATGATCGGCGCGCTCTGCATCGACCAACGGTATGCCCGCCGTTGGCGGGCACCCTTCGGGCCGTCGCAAGCGACGTTAGGAACGGCATTACCGTTCCTTGCGATGCCTACCGGGAGGGATCCGAATCCCGCGGGCGGAACGGCAACACGACGAAATCCTGCCCTTCGCGCGGCTGCCACAACACCGGCACGCGGTGCGGGGAGGGCGGCTCGAGGTCGCTGTCGCGCTGCGGGTCCAGCTCGTCCTCGTCTTCCTCTTCCCAGCTGTAGCGCTTGCGTGGGGCCATCGGGTCGGAGAGACGGAACAACAGCGCGCTGACGATGCCGGCCAACGCGCCGCCCATGTGCGACTGCCACGACACGCCCGGCTCGTGCGGAAGGATGGTGATCAGCATGCTGCCGTAGAACAGGAAGGCAATCAGGCCGGCGGCAATGGCCGGGCGGTCGCGCCGCAGCAGGCCGAGCACGAACACCAGGAACATCAGGCCATGGGTGATGCCGCTGGCACCGAGGTGGCGGCTGCCGATATCGCCGAGCAGCCAGGCGCCCAGGCCCGAGCCGATCCACAGCAGCGGGAAGGCCCGCAGCGTCGCCTTTGGATAGACGCTTCCTGCCAATGTGCCAAGAATCAATAGTGCAAAGCTATTGGCAGCGAGGTGCTGCACCGAGCCATGCAGCAGCGGCGCACCCAGAATGCCCAGCAGCCCCGCCGATTCCAGCGGAGCGACGGCCCATGGCCGCCAGTTGAAGTGGTCCTGCGCGGTGAACACCGCCACCAGCACCAGCACGAGGGCCAGGCTGAGGTTGAACGCCCGCATCACGCGACCGCGGTCGGTGCGGGGAGAGACCGGCGGCTCGCCGGCAGGCAGGGGCAGATTGGCGTTCATACGCTAGGGATTGCGACGCGCAAGCCTGAACACAAGGGCAACGCGACGGGAGACAGAGGTGCCGCCGACGGGACAATCCCGCCGGCGGCGATCAGGGTTACGCCTCGCCGGTCTTCGGCGGGTTCTTCAGGCTCAGCACCACGGTGGTAGCGATGATCAGCGCCACCACGCCAAGCGAAATCGGGGTGGGGATCTTGAAGATGTCGATCAGCATCATCTTGATGCCGATGAACGCCAGCACGAGGGCCAGGCCATACGGCAGCAGGTGGAAGCGATCGGCCATGCCGGCCAGCAGGAAGAACATCGCGCGCAGGCCCAGCACCGCGAACACGTTGGAAGTGAGCACGATGAACGGGTCGGTGGTGATGGCGAAGATGGCCGGGATGCTGTCCACCGCGAAAATCACGTCGGTCACCGCGATCAGGATCAGCACCACGAACAGCGGGGTGAACCAGCGCTTGCCGTCGCGCATGACGCTCATCGCATTGCCGGCATAGTCGGGCAGCAGTCGCAGGTGCCCGCGCATCCAGCGCAGCGCCGGGTTGGCTTCCAGATCCGGCTCCTTGCCGGCGGAGAACCACATCTTCCACCCGGTGAAGAGCAGGAACGCGCCGAACACGTAGAGCAGCCAATGGAACTTGGTCAGCAGCACACTGCCGGCGAAGATCATGATCGTTCGCAGCACGATGGCACCCAGGATGCCGATGATCAGCACCTTCTGCCGCTGTTCCTCAGGCACCGCGAAGTAGCCCATGATCATCAGGAACACGAAGATGTTGTCCACCGCCAGGGCCTTCTCGACCAGGTAGCCGGTCAGGAACTCCAGGCCCACCTTGTTGGCCACCACCTGGCCGGCGGTCTCGTTCAGGTAGTACCAGAGGCCGCCGTTGAAGGCCAGCGCCAGTGCGACCCAGCCGACCGACCACCACAGGGCCTCCTTGAAGGTCACCTTGTGTGGCCCGCCGTGGCGCATCAATACCAGATCGACCAGCAGCGCGATGATCACCACCGCGCCGAAGCCGCCCCACAACCACAAATTACCGATCGTCTGCATGGTCTTGTCCGTTGAATGAATGAAATGCCTCAAGCCGGACGGCGAGGATCTGCAACGGAGGATCGGAGGGGATCCGGGGACAGAGCTTCGCCATGCGGCGAAGGTCTCGCTCGCAGTCCCACCGGGTGGGACTGCCGTTGCACCGGAGCCTGCGGGCTCGAATTGACGGCGACAACGTCTGGGAGCTACTCCCCTTCTGGCGCCGATTCTGCGGGCTGAATGGGCTGCCGTCAAATCGGCGGCCTGCCGGGCGCTGGCGCCCGTCTACAATAGGCAGATGAATACTGTCCCCACTCCCGTAGTCCGCCTCAAGAACGCCTGGCGCTCCAGCCACCCGTGGATATTCCAGAAGCTGGTTGAAAAGCCTGCCGTCCGCCCGAAACCCGGCGCCATCGTCGACGTGGTCGGCGTGGATGGGGAGTGGATCGGGCGTGGCTTCTACAACGGTCATTCGCGCATCGCCGTGCGTATCCTCGAGACCGACCAGCGCGTCCCCGTCGATGCCGGCTGGTTCTCGCGGAAGATCGCCCAGGCGGTGTCGCTGCGCCGTGATGTCCTGAAGCTGGACACCGTGTCCGACGCCTGGCGCGTGGTCCACAGCGAGGGCGATGGCCTGTCCGGCCTGGTGGTGGACCGCTACGGCGACCTGGTGGTGGTGGAGTTCTTCGCCGCGGGCATGTTCCGCCACCGCGAGTGGGTCTACGAGGCGCTGCGCGAGCAGTTCCCCGGCTGCCGCTTCCACAGCTTCGCCGACGAACACGTGCAGAAGCAGGAAAGCTTCGACTTCCACGGCAACACCACCACCGAAGCGGCGGTGATCACCGAGTACGGGGTGAAGTTCCGCGCCGACCCGGCCGGCGCGCACAAGACCGGTTTCTTCGCCGACCAGCGTGAGAACCGGCAGTGGCTGAGCCAGGAAGTGGAAGGCAAGTCGGTGCTGGACCTGTGCTGCAACACCGGTGGCTTCGCGGTGTATGCCGCCGCGCGCGGTGCCTCGGACGTGCTGGGCATCGACATCGACGAAGACGTGATCGCCATTGCCAAGGGCAATGCACGCCTGAACAACGTGCGCCCGCGCTTCGTGCAGTCCGACATCTTCCCGTGGCTGCGCGACGCGGCCAACCGCGGCGAGCAGTTCGACGTGGTGATCCTGGATCCGGCCAAGATGACCCGCGATCGCGACCAGGTGATCACCGCGCTGAAGAAGTACCTGGACATGAACAAGCTGGCTTTGGGCGTGGTCAAGCCGGGCGGCCTGTTCGCCACGTTCTCGTGCACCGGGCTGGTGTCCGAAGAGCAGTTCCTGGACATGCTGCGCCGCGCGGCGTTCTACTCCGGCCGCACCATCCAGATCCTGAAGGTGTCCGGCGCCGGCCCGGACCATCCGTTCATGGCGCACGTGCAGGAATCGCGTTACCTCAAGGCCGTGTTCTGCCGCGTGCTGGATTGATTCCGGTGTACCGACCCAAGGTCGGCACGCAGGGTCCGTAGAGCCACGCCCTGCGTGGCTGCGCGGATATGATCGAAGCCCAGCCACGCAGGGCGTGGCTCTACGATCTTCGACAACCCAATGAAGAGAGGCGTCATGACGTTGCGCAGTCTGTCCCTGCTGGTGTCGCTGGCGCTGTGCGCGCCGCTGTCCGCCCATGCCATCGAGTTCTCCGCGCAGGAGCTGGCGCGCGCTGCCACCCTGCAGAAGAAGCTGCTCACCCTCGACAGCCACCTCGACACGCCGGCCAACTTCCACCGCGACGGGTTCAACATCGCACAGCGGCACGACCACAACGCGCTGTCGCAGGTGGATCTGCCGCGCATGCGCGAAGGCGCGCTGGATGGTGGTTTCTTCGCCATCTACACCGACCAGGGCGACCGCAGCCCCGCCGCACACCGCCAGGACCGCGACGCTGGCCTCCTGCGGCTGATGGAAATCCGCGAAATGCTGGCCGCGCATCCCGACACCTTCGCGCTGGCGCTGACCGCTGCCGACGCCGCGCGCATCAAACGCGAAGGAAAGCGCGTGGTCTACATCAGCATGGAAAACGCCAGCCCGCTGGTCGACGACCCGTCGCTGCTCGGCTTCTACCACCGGGCCGGGCTGCGCCTGCTGAGCACTGTGCACTTCGCCAACAACGAATTCGCCGATTCGGCCACCGACCCCAAGGGTGCCGAATGGAAGGGCCTGAGCCCGGCCGGCAAGGCGCTGGTCGACGAGGCGGTACGCCTGGGCATCGTCATCGACCAGTCGCACGCCTCCGATGCGGTGTTCGACGACCTGATCCAGCGCATGCCGGTGCCGTTCGTGCTGTCGCACAGCTCGGCCAAGGCAATCTACAACCACCCGCGCAATCTCGATGATGCGCGGCTGAAGCAGCTGGCGAAGGCCGGCGGCGTGATCCAGGTGAACGCTTACGGCGGCTACCTGATCGACACCGGCAAGAACGATGCCCGCAAGCAGGCCGAAGACACGCTGATCAAGCAGCTGGGCGGCGATTACGACGGCATGGCTATCGAGCAGGGTGTGGCCCTCAAGAAGCGCCTGGCGGAGATCGATGCGCGCCTGCCGCTGCGCAAGGCAACACTGGACGATTTCTTCGCCCACTTCGAGCACATCCTGGCCGTGGTCGGGCCCGAGCACGTGGGCATCGGCCTGGACTGGGATGGCGGCGGCGGACTGGCCGACCTGCAGGACGTGAGCGAGCTGCCGAAGATCACCGCGTGGCTGCTGCGCAAGGGATATACCGAGAAGCAGATCGCAGGGATCTGGGGTGGCAACCTGCTGCGTGTGCTGCAGCAGGCGCAGGATCATGCGGCGCAGAAGCGCACCACCAACGGTGGCGCGCTACCGAGGTAGGTACCGACCGTTGGTCGGTACCCCCCAATGCTTCAACGGCCGATCAATGCATTGCGTCGGCTGTACAGGAAATACACGGCCAGGCCGATCACGTTCCAGATCAGGAAGTACAGCTGGGTGCTGCTCGGCAGGCTGATGAACAGGTAGATGCAGCCCAGCGCCGCGGCCGGGCCGATGAACCAGGCGATCGGCGTGCGGAAGGTGCGCTTGGCGTCCGGCGCACGACGGCGCATCACCACCAGGCAGATGCCCACCGCGGTGAAGGCCGCCAGCGTGCCGGCGTTGGCCAGCGCGGCGATCTCGTCGAGGCGGGCGACGCCGGCCAGGGCGGAGACCACGGCGGCGCTGAACAGGGTGGTGGCCACCGGCGTGCCGGTGCGCTTGTTCACCGCCGACAGACCGCGCGGCAGCAGGCCGTCGCGGCCCATGACGAAGAACACGCGGCTCTGCCCGAACAGGAAAGCCAGCAGCACGGTCGGCAGGGCGATGATGGCCACCACGCCGATGACCGCCGCCGCCTTGGGCTGGCCCAGTTCGCGCATGATCAGCGCCAGCGGTTCGGCGCTGCTGCCGAAGATCGCGTAGCTCATCGCGCCGACTGCCGCCAAGGCCACCAGCATGTAGATGATCGTGCAGCCGACCATCGAGCCGATGATGCCGATCGACAGGTCACGCCCCGGGTTCTTGGTTTCTTCCGCGGCCGTGGAGATCGCATCGAAGCCGTAGAAGGCGAAGAAGATGATCGCGGCCGCCGCCATCACGCCGCGCTCCACGCCATCCGGACCCAGCGACTTGGCGAACCCATGCGGCATGAACGGGTGCAGGTTGGCCGAATCGAACGCGGGCAGCGCCACGGCGACGAACACCGCCAGCGCGATGATCTTCAGGACCACCAGGATGGCGTTCAGCGTGGCGCTTTCCTTGGTGCCCAGCATCAGGCCGCCGGCCACCACCCAGGTGATGATCACCGCGGGCAGGTTGAACACGCCGCCTTCCACATGGGGGCCGGCCGACAGCGCCAACGGCAGCCGGATGTCGATGCCGAAGTTGCCGTGGATCCATTCCAGGAACCCGACGAAATAGCCGGACCAGCCCACGGCGACCGTACTGACGACCAGCGAGTACTCCAGGATCAGGCTCCATCCGACCACCCACGCGAAGATTTCGCCGAGCGCGGTGTAGCTGTAGGTGTAGGCGCTGCCGGCCGCCGGCATCATCGTCGACAGTTCGGCGTAGGACAGCGCCGCGCAGGCGCAGACCGCGCCGGCGATGGCGAAGGAGATCAGCACCGCCGGCCCGGCCAGGTTGGCGCCCACGCCGATCAGGGTGTAGATGCCGGTGCCGACGATCGCGCCGATGCCCATGGCGATCAGGTGCGGCCAGCTCAGCGTACGGACCAGGCTCCTGCCGGCTTCATGGACGGTGACGGAATCGAGCGACTTGCGCCGTAGCAGCGATGACATGGAACCTCACAGGATGACTGGTATCGACAATTTCCCGAGTGTGACCGAACGCGGCGCAGCATTACTACTGCCGGGCGTCGTGAATCGCTTGACGATCATTTCAAATGATCGTGGCTGACGAATCCGGCACACATTGCCGGGCCGCTTGCGATTCCCCGCCCCTATTGCGCCACGTCGCTGTCGCAGGGGGACCCGGTCCTCAGCCGCTCACGCCGAGGCGCACGCCGAACCCGACCAGGAACACCCCGGCCACGCGTTTCAGCCAGACCCCCACCCGCGGGTGCTGGATGATCCGGCGCCGCAACAGGTTGCCCACCCCGATCAGCACCGAACAGTACGCCAGGCTCAGCACGAAGATCAGCGCTGCCATGGTCGCGAAGGTCACCACGCCCTGGTGCCGGGCCGGGTCGATGAACAGCGGCAGGAACGCCATGTAGAAGATGATGGCCTTGGGGTTGAGCAGGCTGACAAGGATCGCCTGGCGGAAGTACTGGCCGGGGCGCAGGCGGACGCCACCGCCGTCGTCGTCGCCGCCGGCCGGTGGCGCCGGGCGCAGCAGGCCGATGCCCACCCACACCAGGTAGGCGGCGCCAAGATATTGCACGGCATGGAACACCAGCGGGTTGGCGCGGAGCAGCGCGGCCACCCCGGCCACCGCCAGCCACATCAGGATCTGGTCGCCCAGCAGCAGCCCGAACAGCGCGGTGTAACCGCCGCGCACGCCGCCGCGCCCGGTGGCGGTGAGCAGAGTGAAGGTGCCCGGGCCCGGCAGCGCCAGGAACACCAGCACGGCAACGACAAAGGTCCACAGGTCCTGGATGCCCATCCACGGCATGACGGTGACTCGACTACAACGGGGGCCGCCATTGTCGGCTACCCGACCCGTCGCCGACAGCGTTACCGCGCACGTCCGGGCAGATCGGCCAGCATCGGTTGCAGGCGCTCGGCGCACAACGCATGCAGCTGGCGGATCGCGGGGGAAAACTGTTTGCGGTGCGGGCACACCAGGTTCAACGGCAGGCTGTCGCCTGCGCCCCCCATCAGCACCTGCAGGCGCCCTGCGCGCACATCGTCGGCCACATCCAGCCACGACTTGAACACGATGCCTTCGCCGGCCACCGCCCAGCGCCGCACCACGTCGGCGTCGTCGCAGACCAGCTGGCCGCGCACCGGTACCACCACGCGCCGCCCGTCCTGCTCGAAGCTCCAGCGGTCATAGGGCCGCCCGGCCAGCTGGTAAACCAGGCAGTGATGGTCCTTGAGCGCCTCCAGCGAGGCCGGGGTGCCATGCCGTTGCAGATAGGCCGGGGAGGCCACCAGCACGCGGCGGTTGTCCGGTGCCAGCGGCAGCGCCACGTAGCTGGCGTTGTCGAAGCGCCCCAGCCGGAAGGCGATATCCACCGGATCGCGGAACACGTCGGCGACCTGGTCGGACAACAGCAGCCGCAGCTGAAGCCTGGGGTGGGCGGCGCGGAACGCGGTCAGCCACGGCAGCAGCACGTTGCGGCCGAGGTCCGACGGCGCCGCCACCTGCAGCACGCCGCGCAGCTCGGCATCCTCGCCGCGTACCCGTGCCTGCGCTTCCTGCAGCGTCGCCAGCAGGTCCTGCGCGTAGGGCAGGTACAGCACGCCTTCGGCGGTCAGGCGCAGGCTGCGGGTGGAGCGCACGAACAGGCGCAGGTCCAGCTCGCGCTCCAGCCGGGCCACCGCAGCGGCGACCTGGCCGGGCAGCAGGTCGGCCTCGCGCGCGGCGCTGGAGAAGCTGCCCAGCGCGGCGGTGCGGACGAACAGCTGCAGATCCTCGAAGCGGACCATTTTCATTCCACGAGTGAAAGTGCTGCTGCATTCTGCGCCTTTCCGGCCCTGACGGGGCAGGCGAAGCTGGGCGCCTTCTCCAAGGATCTCTCCCATGAAAGCCATCGCCTATACCCAGCACGGCCTGCCGATCGCCGACCCGGCATCCCTGGTCGACATCACCCTGCCGGTGCCTACCCCGGGCCCGCGCGACCTGCGCGTGCAGGTGCGCGCGGTCTCGGTAAACCCGGTGGACACCAAGGTGCGCCGTGGCGTGGCGGTTGAGGCCCCGCGCGTGCTGGGCTGGGATGCGGTCGGGATCGTCGATGCGGTGGGCAGCGAGGTGACCCTGTTCCAGCCCGGCGACGCGGTCTTCTATGCCGGCGACATCAACCGCCCGGGCAGCAACGCCGAGTACCAGCTGGTGGACGAGCGCATCGTGGGCCGCAAGCCGGCCAGCCTGGATGACGCGGCCGCCGCTGCGCTGCCGCTGACCGCGATCACCGCCTGGGAGCTGCTGTTCGACCGCCTGCGCATCGCCGAAGGCGGCGGTGAAGGCCAGACCCTGCTGGTGATCGGTGCGGCGGGCGGCGTCGGCTCGATCCTGGTCCAGCTGGCGCGCCAGCTAACCCGGCTGACCGTGATCGGCACTGCCTCCCGCCCGGACACCCAGGACTGGGTATACGCGCTGGGGGCCCACCACGTCATCGACCACAGCCAGCCGCTGACCGAAGGCCTGGGCCGGATCGGGATCGAGGCCGTCACCCACGTCGCCAGCCTCACCCACACCGACCAGCACTACGCGCAGATCGTCGCCGCGCTGGCCCCGCAGGGACAGCTGGCGCTGATCGACGACCCGGGCCAGCTGGACGTGATGGCGCTCAAGCGCAAGAGCCTGTCGCTGCACTGGGAGTCGATGTTCACACGCTCCAGCTTCAGCACGCCCGACCTGCAGCAGCAGCACGTGCTGCTCGACCGGGTGGCCGAGCTGGTCGACAGCGGCGTGCTGCGCACCACGCTGGGCGAGAACTACGGGCGTATCGACGCCGCCAACCTGCGCCGCGCGCATGCGCACATCGAAAGCCACCGCGCGGTGGGCAAGGTGGTGCTGGAAGGCTTCTGAGCTTCAGGGCAGCGGGAAGGCTGATCCGGCGCAGCGAATGAGACCGGCTCAGCCTACACTTCTTCCATGCAACCTGAATTCCTCATTCTCGGCGGCCTGCTCTGTGCCGTCCTCATCCTGCAGCTGGTGCTCCTGCTGCGGCGTTCCGGCCATGGCGAGCTCGAGCAGAGCCTGCGCGAAGAAGCGCGGGTGGGCCGCAGCGAGCTGCGCGAGCAGCTGGAAGGCCTGGGCCGGCAGCAGGACGCGCGGCTGGAAACTTTCGCGCGCGCGCTGACCGACCTGTCCACCCGCACCGACCAGCGCCTCGACCTGCTTCGCGACGCGCTGGGCGAAGACGCGCGCAAGGCACGCGAGGATGCCGGGCTGGCCCAGCAACGCAGCGACGCCCACATGGCCGCGCTGCGCCAGGCCGTGGCCGATGATGCCCGGCTGGGCCGCGAGGAAGCCACGCAGTCGCAGCAGCGGTTCGGCGAATCCCTGGGCCTGCGCCTGCAGGAGATGACCCAGCGCAACGAACAGCGCATGGGCGAAATGCGCGCCACGCTGGAACAGCAGCTGCGGAGCCTGCAGGCCGACAACGCGCAGAAACTGGACCAGATGCGGGTTACCGTCGACGAAAAACTGCAGACCACGCTGGAAGCGCGGCTGGGTGCGTCGTTCCAGCTGGTGTCCGACCGCCTGGAACAGGTGCAGCGTGGGCTGGGCGAAATGCAGCAGCTGGCCACCGGCGTCGGCGACCTCAAGCGCGTGCTGACCAACGTCAAGAACCGGGGCAGCTGGGGCGAAGTGCAGCTGGACAACATCCTCGAGCAGACCCTCACCCAGGAGCAGTATGCGCGCGGGGTCAAAGTGCGCCCGGACAGCGGCGAGATGGTGGACATCGCGGTGCGCCTGCCCGGGCGCGGCCACGAGGACACCCCGGTGTGGCTGCCAATCGATTCCAAGTTCCCGCGCGAAGACTACGAGCGCCTGCTCGATGCGCAGGAACAGGGGGATGTGGACGGTGTGCGCGTGCAGGGCGCGCAGCTGGAACGCGCGATCCGGATCCAGGCCAAGTCGATCTGCGACAAGTACATCGCGCCGCCGCACACCACCGACTTCGCGGTGATGTTCCTGCCGACCGAAGGCCTGTATGCCGAAGTGATCCGCCGCCCTGGCCTGGTCGACCTGCTGCAGCGCGAACATCGCGTGGTGGTGGCCGGGCCGACCACGGTCACAGCACTGCTCAACAGCCTGCAGATGGGCTTCCGCACCCTCGCCATCGAACAACGCTCCAGCGAAGTCTGGAGCCTGCTGGGTGCGGTGAAGAGCGAGTTCGGCAAGTTCGCCGGCATTCTGGAAAAGGCCGAAAAGCAGATCAGCACGGTCGGCCGCAGCCTGGGCGAGGCCAGCCGCAAGACCCGCACCATCGAACGCCGCCTGCGCGGGGTGGAATCACTGGGCAGCGAGCAGACCGATCTGCTGCTGGGCGATGCCAGCGGCGACGATGACGAGGCCAGCGCGGACGACGTGTCAACCGCGCAGGACTGAAACGCGTTGCCGACATACTGCATGCACGCGATCGGCGATGCTTGGTCGCGGCCGCGTGCCTGCTTTTTTTTCTCTCTCCAGGATTGAACCGATGCGCCTTACCCTGATGTTGTCCCTGATACTCGCGCTTGCAGGCTGCAGCAGTGCGCCGACCGCCGGCGATGTCGCCGCCGAGAACGCACCCGCTACCACGGCGGCCGCCGATAACGCCGATGCGGCCCGCTGCGCAGCGGCCGGTGGCGAACTCAAGCCGCTCGGGCGGCTGCAGCGCGTGCAGTGCGTGGTGCCCTACGCCGATGCCGGCAAGGCCTGCAGCGCCAAGGCCGAGTGCAGCGGGCAGTGCCTGGCCCAGGGCGAGACCGAACTCGTGGCCGGCAGCAAGGCGCGTGGTGTCTGCCAGACCGACGTGAGCCAGAACTTCGGCTGCCGCCAGCGCATCGACAACGGCGTGGCCCAGGGCACGATCTGCGTCGATTGATTTCCGCTTCGCGGGGCACATCTCCGGTGTCCCTCCTCACTCCGTACAGGATCTTCCATGAGCCAGACCGTCTACGACATTCCCGTTTCCACCATTGAAGGCCAGGCCAGCTCGCTGGCCGATTACCGCGGCAAGGTGCTGCTGGTGGTCAACGTGGCTTCCAAGTGCGGCCTGACCCCGCAGTACGAAGGCCTGCAGGCCCTGTATGCCGACAAGCAGGCCGCCGGCCTGGAAGTGCTGGGCTTCCCGGCCAACAATTTCCTGGCCCAGGAGCCGGGCAGCGACGCTGACATCCAGCAGTTCTGCCAGCTGGAATACAACGTGAGCTTCCCGATGTTCGCCAAGATCAGCGTGGCCGGCGATGACATCCACCCGCTGTACCAGCAGCTCACCCAGGCCCAGCCGGCTGCCACCGGCGAAGGTCCGATGCGCGAGAAGCTGCAGGGTGCGGTCGCCAAGTACCCGGACCTGGTGGTCAACCCGGCCCCCGGCGTGCTGTGGAACTTCGAGAAGTTCCTGGTCGGCCGCGACGGCAAGGTCATCGCCCGCTTCGCGCCCGACGTTCCGGCTGACGACGCCCGCGTGATCGCTGCCATCGACGCCGCACTCGCCGCCTGACGGGCCTCGCATCTGCGGGCCCATGTGCCCGCAGGTGACCAGATGCTCAGATTTACCATACCACCCAGTGGTATGGTAAACTCATGACGCGAGTATTCAAGACGCGGGTGTTCGTCCGCATGATGCGCAAGCTGGATCTGACCGATGCCGCACTCTGCGCAGCGGTGCAGGAGATCTGTCATGGCAAACAAAAGCCTTAAGGCTGGTACCCGGAGTGCGGTACTCGACGCAGTGCATGACACTGCCCGCGGGCTGCAGGATCACGGCTTCATCGACCAGCGGCGGATGCATCAGTACGACGCACTGTGCCTTGAACCTGTACCCGAATACAGCAGCGCGCAGATCCGCGCGCTGCGCGACATGCTGAAGATCAGCCAAGCCGTGCTGGCCGGTGTCCTGAACACCAGCGTTTCCACGGTGCGAAGCTGGGAGCAGGGAGACAAGCGGCCCAGCGGGCCATCGCTGAAGCTCCTGAATCTGATCGACAGGAAGGGCCTTGAAGCAGTGCTGTAATCCGGCAGGTACAAAAAAACCCCGCCGAAGCGGGGTTTTTTCTTAGTTGCCCCAGTCGGGCATCGGCATCGCGTCGACCGGGATCGGCGCGGTGTCGTCCGCGTCCTTGCCGCGGGCATGGCGACCACGCAGGTCGTTCTGGATCTGGTAGTTGCGGCGCTGCAGCCAGGCATCGCGGGTCAATGCGTATTCGTCCACCGCGTTGTCGCGGATGTCGTCCAGGGCGAGCAGCTGCGAGCGCATGTCCACCAGTTGCAGGCCCTGCAGGGGGATGCGCACCTTGTCTTCTTCGATGGTGCGGATCGGCGACAGCGGAATGTCGCCGGCCAGCCCGAACACGTCGCGCACGGTACGCGGGCCGAAGAACGGCAGCTCCACGTAGCGCGAGCTGCGCCAGCCCCACGCGCCCAGGGTCTGGCCGAAATCCTCGCTGCGGCGCGGTACCAGCGCGCGGCTGGCCGGGTCGAACAGACCACCGATGCCCAGCGTGGAGTTCATCACGAACCGGCCCAGGCTGTCCCAGGCATCCCCGGGGCGGCCCTGCAGCAGCTGGTTGGTGATGGTCACCGGCGCGCGCAGGTTGCTGAAGAAGTTGGTCACGCCGGTGCGTGCGAAGCGCGGCACGACGTGGGTGTAGGCGGTGGCCAGGGGCCGCGCGACCGCGCGGTCGACCACGTTGTTGAAGGCGTGCACGCGGCGGTTGAAGCCTTCCCACGGGTCGTAGGCCGATGTTGACGGCTCGCTGCCGTCGGCGCTCGGCGCCGGACCGCCATACAGCGCGGCGAAATCGTCTTCGGCGCCGGTCGGCGCGGTGCCGTTGTCGGCCGCGGGCGGGGTGGCAGGGGCGTCGCTGCTGGCGACCTCGGCCACCGCAGCGGCGTCGACGGCAGCAGGAGCCGCTACGGTCGAGTCGGCATCTGAAACTGGCGCGGCGGCATCGGCCGCCGCCGGGGCCACGGCCACGCTGGCCGGTGCGCTGTCGCGCGCCGGCTTGGCCGCGCACGCGCTGAGCGCCAGAGCCAGCAGGAGAAGGGAGGCGGTGCGTACGACGTTCATGTCAGCTCGCGGCAGAAAGGGCATTGAAATCCAGGGATGGCGCCAGCCGGTAGGCGGCGCTGAGTTCGTTGAAACCGTCAGGGGTGCCATGGATGACCAGCGTACGCCCGTCGGCACGGGCGCGCGCGGTCAATTCGGCCAGCAGCGCCAGCCCGGCGCTGTCGATCCGGTCGACCTCGGCCAGGTCCAGCTGCGACACGCTCCCGGGCAGGGCCTGCAGCCGCGGCCACAGCGCCACCACCGCGTCGCGGTCGAGCACGCCGGTCAGGCGCGCGCGCGGACCGTCGATGCGCACGGTGGTCTTACTTGCCATTGGCCGCCGGCCCGGCCGACAAGGAGCCGCTGCGCAGGTCCGCCGCCACCGCCTTGATGCCCTTCTGGCGCAGCGGGCCGTCGAACTGGTTGCGGAAGGTCTGCACGTAGGAGATGCCTTCGATGTTCACATCGAAGATCTTCCACTGGCCGTTCACGTTGCGCATCGAGTATTCGACCGGGGTCGATTCAGTGCCCGAGCGCAGCAGTTCGGTGGCGACCTTGACGCCACGGTTGCCCGGCAGCGGCTGCTCGCCCTTGAGGCGGAACGTCGGCTTGCCCTGGATGGAGAGCAGGACGGCGCCGTAGCGCTGCATCAGGCTGTCGGCCATGGCATCGGCGAACAGCTTCACGTCCGCATCCGACGCGCCCCGCGCGTGGATGCCCAGCACCAGGCGCGCCGCGTAATCGCGGTCGAAGGTGCGGTTGAGCTCGCTGTCGATGTAGCCGCGCAGCGCGGTCGGGTTCTTCTCGAATTCGCCCTTGCGCTGCTGCAGCGTGGCCAGGATCCGCGAACTGGCATCCAGCACGACCTTGCCTGCCTGCCCCTGCGGGGCGGTGGCAGCGGCCGGAGCGGCCTGGGCGAACGACAGCGAGGGCAGGGTGGCAAGCAGGGCCGAGGCGAGCAGGGCCGGAATCAGGGTCTTTTTCATTTCTGCGGTTCCGTTGCCGGCGCGTCGGCGCCGGGAGCATCCTGGGAAGCGGCGCCAGTGTTGCCTGCGCCGCTGAACATGTACTTGCCGACCATCTGGATCAGGTCCACGGCCGGCTGGGTGAAGACGATCTCGTCGCCCGACTTGAGCACCTCCGGGTCGCCGCCCGGCTGCAGTCCGATATAGCTCTCACCGAGCAAACCGCTGGTGAATATGCCGGCGGACGTGTCGCCCGGCAGGTCCTTGTAGCGGGGGTCCAGCTTGAGGGTGACGATGGAATCGAAGCGGGTCGGGTCCAGTTCGATGTCGCCGACCTGGCCCACAACCACGCCGCCGATCTTGACCGGGGCCTGCTTGCGCAGCTGGCCGATCTGGCTGAAACGCGCCTTGAGTTCGTAGCCTTCGCTGCCGAAGCCCCAGCGCTGGTTGGTGGACGCCATCGCCAGCACCAGCAGCGAGGCCAGCGCCAGCAGCAGGAAAGCGCCGACGGAAAATTCGAGTCTGGGACCGCGGATGGCCATGTTCATATCACCGTATTTGAAGAGCGTTATGGCGTCAGCGGAACAGCATGGCCGACAGCACGAAGTTGAACATCAGCACCAGCAGCGAGGCGTTCACCACCGCGCGCGTGGTCGCCACCGAGGTGCCTTCGATGGTCGGCTCGGCGTGGAACCCCACGTACGAAGCGACCAGTGCGGCGGTACCGCCGAAAATGGCCGACTTCAGCATTGCCACGCCGAAATCGTCCCAGAAATCCACGCTGTTGCTCAGCGCCGACCAGAACACGCCGTTGTCCAGCCCGAGCACGTGCACCGCTTCGAAGTAACTGGCGCTGATCGCCAGCGAGCAGAAGATGCCGGTCAGCAGGGGCACGGTCAGCACCGCCGCCCAGAAGCGCGGGGCCACGACCTTGGCCACCGGGTCGATCGCCATCAGCTCCAGCGCCTTGATCTGGTCGGTGGCGCGCATCAGTCCCAGTTCGGCGGCGATCGAGCTGCCGGCGCGGCCGATGAACAGCAATGCGGTCAGCACCGGTGCCAGCTCGCGGTAAAGCGACAGGCCCAGCAGCGTGGACAGCGCATCGGCGGCGCCGAAGGTGGTCAGCGTGCGGTATCCCTGCAGGGTCAGCACCAGGCCCACGAACGCGCCGCCGACCGCGATGATCGGCAGCGAACGCGCGCCGACCTTGTAGATCTCGCGGGTCAGCTCGGCCAGGAAGTCGGCGGTGGGCAGCGAGCCGCGCAGCACGGTGAGCGAGAACAGACCGGCGCGGCCCAGCGAACGGGTGCTTTCAACGAACGGCATCAGGCCACCTTCGCGCGTGGCGCGGCATCGAACGGGATCGGGCCGTCCGGCTGCCCGTGCAGGAACTGGCGCAGCAACGGGTCCTGGCTGGCCTCGAGCGCGGCCGGGCTGCCCTGGAACACCACTCCGCCGTTGGCGATGGCGATCACCTGGTCGCAGATCGGCAGGGTCTCGTGCACATGGTGGCTGACGATGATGCTGGTCAGGCCCAGGCTGTGGTTGAGGCGCTGGATCAGGCTCATGATCACGCCGCTGGCGATCGGGTCCAGGCCGGTCAGCGGTTCGTCGTAGATCATCAACGGCGGGTCCAGGGCCAGCGCGCGTGCCAGCGCCACCCGCCGCGCCATGCCGCCGGACAGCTCGCGCGGCCACGCGTCGGCCGCTGCCAGCAGGCCGACCGCATGCAGCTTCATGTCCACCAGCCGGCGCAGGACCGGTGCCGGCAGCCGGGTATGCGTGCGCAGCGGCAGCGCCACGTTCTCGGCCACGGTCAGGTCGGTCAGCAGGCCATTGCCCTGCAGCAGCACGCCCACGCTGCGGCGCATCGCGCGCAGGGCGCTGCTGCCGGTGGGAATCGGCTGCCCGAACAGGGTCACGTTGCCGGCCACCGGGCGCAGTTCGCCGGTCAGCGCGGCCAGCAGCGTCGACTTGCCGCTGCCGGACGGACCCAGCACGGCGGTGATGCTGCCGCGCGGTACCGACAGCGAAACATCGCGCAGGATCGCGCGACCGCCGCGGTCGATCCGCACGTTGTCCAACTGCACCAGAGGTTCTTCGGAAGCCGTCATGGTCGCCATTAACAAAATTCCAACGTTCTAAGATCGTGGTGAACGGCTGAACAAAACCGAACTGAAGCGTGCAGTATTGTCGCACGCGGGCGCTGGACGCCCCGCCCGAACGGGGGATATCGATGCAACAGAGCGTGCCGTGCCCTCGCCCGACAGGGGCGCAGGCGACATCCAGGCCCTGTCCATTATCAGAGAGGGTGAGAATGGCGCCGCGCTGCGGCACACTGCCGCGATGACCGATCCCGCTTCAGACTTCCGCCTGTACCACTCCAATTCGCTCGACGTACTGGCCGCGCTGCTGGCGCGGACGCTGCGCGAGCCGGTGGCCGGGCAGTCGATCCTGGAGCCGGACGTGGTGTTGATTCCCCAGGTGGCGATGCGTCGCTGGCTGCAGTCCACCCTGGCCGCCGAGTATGGCATCGCCGCCAACCTGGCGTTCCTGACCCCGGGCGAGTTCGTCGCGCGCGCGCTCAATGCCAACGTGCCGGGCGAACATGACGACCTCACTGCCGCCGCGCTGCACTGGAAGGTGTACGCCGCGCTGACCGATCCGGTGCTGATGGCGCAGCCGCCGCTGCGCGCGCTGCAGGCCTACCTGTCCCAGCCGGACCCGCTCAAGCCGTGGGCGCTGGCCGGGGAACTGGCGTCGGTGTTCGAGAAGTACCAGGCATGGCGCCGTGACTGGCTGCTGCGCTGGGAAGCCGGCGCCGACCCGCTGGATCCGCAGGCGATCCTGTGGCGCCGCATAGGCAGCGGCCACCAGTACCGCGCTCGCCGCATCCATGCTTATCTCGACGGCTTTGAAGGCGCCGAGCGTCAGTTGCCGGCGGGGCTGCCGCCGCGCCTGTTCGCCTTCGCCACCTTGAACGTCTCGCCGGATGTGCTGCGCGTGGTGGCCACCCAGGCGCGGGTCGGCACGCTGCACTTCTACCTGCCCACGCCGACGCGTTCCTACTGGGGCGACCTGCAGACCCTGGGCGGGCGGCTGCGCTCTGGCGCGGTTGATCCGTTCGGCAATGGCAGCGACGAGAACCGCCTGCTGCAGGCATGGGGCGCGGCAGGGCGCGACTTCATGGCGGTGCTGGGCAGCTATGAAGTGGTGCATCCGTCCGGTGAGATCGCAGCCTACGACGATCCCGAAGACGACGCCCGCCCGGACATGGCGCACGGCGGCCTGTCCGACAGCCTGCTGCACCGCCTGCAGCGCGACCTGTTCCACCGCCGCGCGCAACCGGCCGGTGCGCTGCGACCGGGGCTGCTGCGCAACGACCCCAGCCTGCAGGTGCATGCCTGCCACACCCGCCTGCGCGAACTGCAGGTGCTGCACGACCAGCTGCGTGCGCTGCTTCAGGACCCGCGCTTCGATCCGCCGCTGCAGGCCCGCGACATCGCGGTGCTGGCACCGGACATCGACCCCTACGTGCCGTACCTGGAAGCGGTGTTCGGCGGCCGCAGCGGTGGCGACGACCACATTCCCTACGCCCTGGCCGATACCAGTCCGCTGACCGGCGAACCACTCGCCGATGTGTTCGTGCACCTGCTGGGATTGCCGGTGTCGCGCTTTGGACTCAATGAAGTGCTGGACCTGCTGGCGAGCGCCCCGCTGGCCGAAGCGGCCGGGCTGGATGCGGCCGCGTTCGACCGCCTGCACGACTGGCTGCAGGCCGCCGGTGCGCGCTGGGGCTTGAGTGCGGCGCACCGCGCGCAGCACCAGGCACCGGACGATGATGCCTACACCTGGCAGTTCGCGCTGGACCGCCTGCTGCTGGGCCATGCCAGCGGCAGCGACGGCGACATCGCCGGGGTGGCGCCGTGGCCGGAGCTGGAAGGCAGCGCGCTGGATGCGCTGGACCGCCTGCTTCGGCTGATGCGGGTACTGGCCCGTTACCAGCGCGCACTGGGCGAGGCGCTGACACCGGCGCACTGGCGCCAGCGCCTGCTGGCCATGCTGGATGCGCTGTTGCCCGAGGCACCGGAAGCGGCCAGCAGCCAGCGCGCGCTGGAACGCCTGCGCAAGCTGGTCAACGAGTTCGCCCGCGACGCCGAACGCGCCGGGTTCAACGGGACGGTACCGCCAGAGGTAGTGCGCGCACATTTCGCCGGCGCCTTGAGCGAGGCCGACACGCGCGCGCCGCTGCTCACCGGTGGCATCAGCTTCGGGCGGATGGTGCCGATGCGGATGCTGCCGTTCCGGGTGATCTGCGTGCTCGGCCTGAACGATGGCGATTTCCCGCGCCGCGACCCGGCCGCCGGGCTCAACCAGCTCACTGCCGAACTGGGTACCGACAAGCGCCGCCACGGCGACCGCTCGCTGCGCGAGGACGACCGTTTCCTGTTCCTGCAGCTGTTCGCCTCCGCGCAGGACGTGTTCTACCTGAGCTACCTGGGCGCCGACCCGCGCGATGGCAGCGTGCGCGAGCCCTCGGTGCTGGTGAGCGAGCTGATCGATGCCGCCGCCGAATACCATGAGGATCCTTCAGCGGCGGCAAAGCAGCTGACCGTGCGCCATTCGCTGCAGCCCTTCTCGCCGGCCGCGTTCGGTGGCGGCGATGAGCCGCGCCGTTTCAGCTACCGCCAGCAGTGGCACCCGGCCGCCGGGTCGCTGGGCAGCGTCCGCCGCGCGCCGCCGGCGTGGTTCGAGCAGGCGCTGGCGCCGCTGGAGCAGGAGGGCACGCCCGAACTCCCGCTGGACGCGCTGCGCCGCTTCCTGGTCGATCCCGCCGGGCAGTTCCTGTCGCAGCGGCTGGGCCTGCGCCTGCCCGATGACCTGACCACCGCCGACGACCTGGAGCCACTGGTGCTGGCCGGCCGGGGACTGGAACAGCGCCTGCTGCAGCACGCGGTGATCGAGGCGACCCTGCAGGGCGATGACACCCCTCTCTATGCACGCCTGCGCGCCCGCGCGCTGCTGCCGTCCGGCGCACTGGGCGAACGCCAGTTCCAGGCCCTGCAGGAGCAGACCCGCCCGTATGCGTTGGCACTGGCCCAATGGCGCGGCGACAGCGACGCCGACAGCCGCCGCTATGAGGTGGAGATCGATGGCGTGCGCCTGCATGGGCGGGTGGACGACATCCACCCGCAGGGCATCGTGCGCCTGCGCGCGGGCAGCCTGAACGGCCCGGCGGCGATCCGGCATGGGCTGGACTGGCTGCTGGCCAACGCCGCGGGCGATGCGCTGGCGCTGGTCGAATTCCACGACGGCGGCGACGACGGGTTAGGGCCGCACGTGCTGCCGGCAGTGCCCGCGCCCACCGCCAGGGCGGCGCTGCAGGCGCTGCTGCAGCTGCGCCGCGATGGCATGTGCGCGCCCCTGTTGTACGGGCCGTACACCGCCTGGGCGCTGTACCGCGCGCCGGCCGCCAAGCGCGAAAGCGAAGGCTGGGCGCAATGGCATGGCGGCGAACGCCGCTGGGGCGAAGCCAGCGGCGATGCGGTGCAGCTGGCCCTGCGCGGCCGCGATCCCTTCGCCGACGCAGACAGCTATCAACAGCTGCTGCACACCAGCTTCGTGGTGTTCAGTGCGGTCCGCGAGGGCCGGGTGTTCCAGGGCTTCAGCGACGAAGGAGCCGTGGCATGACCGGGCTGATGCTGCAGGACGACCCGTACCTGTCGCTGCCGCTGGACGGCGTGCGCCTGATCGAGGCCAGCGCCGGCACCGGCAAGACCTTCACCCTGGCCACGCTGTTCACCCGGCTGGTGGTGGAGCAGGGTTACCGCATCGGCCAGATCCTGGCGGTGACCTTCACCGACGCGGCCACCCAGGAACTGCGCAAGCGCATCCGCGAGCGCCTGGCGCTGGCCGCGCAACTGCTGGCGCGCGCACCGGCCGCCGACGACGCACCCGAGGTGCAGCTGACCCGCTACCTGCTGCAGCGCGAACTGGCGCAGGGCCGGGAAACACCCGCAGCGTTGGCCCAGCGCCTGCAGACCGCCGCCGATGAGATCGACCTGGCCTCGATCTTCACCATCCATGGCTTCTGCACCCGCGTGCTGCGCGAGCACGCGCTGGAAAGCGGGCATACCTTCGACCCGCCCACGCTGCTGCCCAGCGAACGCGAACTGCACGACCAGCTGGCGGCCGACCTGTGGCGCGTGCACGCCAACGACCCGGCCACGGTGGATGCGCTGACCCGGTTGTGGTCCTCCCCCGATGCGTTGGCGCGCGACCTGTCGGCGCTGATCAAGCCGTTACCCCTGCTGCCCGCGTTGCCGCAACAGCATCTGCAGGATCCCAGCCCGGCGCTGCAGGTGGCCGCCGAGGCGCTCGTCAGTGCGATCGACGCGCACGTCGACGCCGCCCAGGCCAGCATTGCCAATGCCTTCGAGCGCAAGCTCTTCGACGGTCGCCGCGCGCGCCGGCCCAGCTTCGACAAAGCCTTTGCCGAGCTGCTGGCCGGTCGTGCGGCGCGCACCTGGCCGCGCGGTGCCACCTCGCACCTGGGCAAGCTGCTGCCGGTGGCCCTGCTCGCGTTCTGCAAGGAGGACCAGCAGGGCCATTGCCCGGCCTCGCCGCTGTTCGATGCGCTGCAGACCTGGTGGCACGCCGCCGATGCCTACGACCAGTGGCTGCGCCAGCAGGCGCTGCTGCTGCTGCACCAGCTGCGCGGGCAGGCACGTGCGCGGCTGGACGAACTCAAGCGGGTCGGCCGCGTGCAGACCTACGATGACCTGATCGACGGCGTCGCCGCCGCACTGGAGGGCCCGCACCGCGCGGCGCTGGTGCAGCAGCTGCGCGCACAGTACGCCATTGCGCTGGTGGATGAGTTCCAGGACACCGACGACCGCCAGTGGGGCATCTTCCAGCGCGTGTTCGGCGATTCGCCCGAAACCCGCGACGCCGGGCTGGCGCCGGCGCTGTTCCTGATCGGCGATCCCAAGCAGGCCATCTACGGGTTCCGCGGCGGCGATATCCACACCTACCTCAAGGCCAAGCGCGAAGCAGAGGCCGCACCGGCGTTGAACCGCAACTTCCGCTCGCGCCCCGGCGTGCTGCGCGCGCTGCAGGCGTTGTACCAAGCCGCCGGCGAGCGCGCGTTCCTGGAAGCAGACATCGCCTTTGAACCGGTGCTGCCGGGAAGTACCCGCAGCGATGCCGATTTCCTGCGCGATGGCCAGCCCGCACCCGGGCTGACCCTGCGCGTGCTGCGCAGTGACGATGGCGCTGACTTCAAGGCAGACCCCTCGCGCCAGCAGGCCACCGAAGCCTGCGTGGCCGCGATCCACCAGGTGCTGCTGGAGGGTCGCGAAGGCCGCGCGCTGCTGCGCGGGCAGCCGGTGCAGCCAGGCGACATCGCAGTGCTGGTGCGCCGCCACCATGAAGCCACCCGCATCCAGCGCGCGCTGAGCGCGGTGGGCATTCCGGCGGTGGCTGCCGGCAAGCAGAGCCTGTATGCGACCGCCGAAGCCCGCGAGCTGCGCGTGCTGCTGCTGGCTCTGCTGCAGCCGGCCGATGAAGGCCGCCTGCGCGCGGCGCTGGCGACCGTGCTGCTCGGCGAAAACGCCGCCTCCATCGACGCGATGGAGCGCGACGGCGACCCGCAGCGTGCGTTCCAGACCCGGCTGCTGCTGTGGCGGGAACGCTGGCTGCGCGGCGGGCCGTTCGCGGTCATCGCCGACCTGTGCGCCGAACACGCCGAGCGCCTGCTGGGCCTGCTGGATGGCGAACGCCGGCTCACCAACTACCTGCAGCTCGGCGAGCTGCTGCAGCAGGCCGCGGGCCAGGCGCTGGGCATGCACGGCCTGCTGGACTGGCTGCAGGTGCAGATGGCACACGCCGACCAGGACGACGAACAACAGCTGCTGCGGCTGGAATCGGATGCGCGCCGGGTGCAGATCATCACCCTGCACAAGAGCAAGGGCCTGGAATACCCGCTGGTGTTCCTGCCGTTCGTGGGCATCGACAGCGGTGGCGGCAACACCGACTCCAACTGCACCGTGTACGCCGACGGTCGCCGCGAGCTGCACTGGAAGCTGGACAAGGACGAGGCCTGGAGCGCGGCCAGCGAGCGCAGCGCACAGGAGCAACGCGCTGAAGACGCGCGCCTGCTGTATGTGGGCCTGACCCGCGCCGAGCACGCGTTGTGGATCGCGGCCGGCGACCTGGCCGGGCTGGCGAAGACGCGCCTGGCGCCGATGCTGTCCGATCTGGAAGCGCTGCGAGCGCACCCGGACATCGCGGTGATCGAAGGCCCGGTGGAGCCACGCCCGGCGCAGCTGCCAGTGCAGCGCGAAGGCGAGCTGCCGCCGGTGCGCGCCATCACCCGGCGCGTGCCGCATGACTGGTGGGTGTACAGCTTCACCCAGCTGGCCCACGCCGATGCCGGCCACGACACCGACGCGGTCGCCACCGAAGCGCCAGCCCCGGCGGCCGACGAACCGGCCGGCGTGGAACTGCCGCTGGAGGTGGAACCGCCCGCGCCCGGTGAGCCGCAGCCGGAGATCGACCCGCGCTTCATGGGCAGCCGCTTCGGCAACGTGCTGCACGATGCACTGGAGAACACCGATTTCGCGCGCTGGGCCGAGTGGCGCGCGGGCGACCCGGCACCGGGCGATGAGGCCGAGGTGCTGCGCGAATCGCTGCGCAGCGAAGGCTACGCCGATGCCGACCTGGATGACGGCGTGGCGGTGCTGGTGCCGCTGGTCGGCCAGACCCTGACCGTGCAGCTGCCCGAAGGCGGCGCGCTGCACAGCGTGCCGCTGCACGACCGGCGGGCCGAGATCGAGTTCCACTTCGCCATGCAGCCCACCGCGGTGCCGGCGCTGCTGCAGCTGCTGCACCACCACGGGCTGGTGCCGGACCGCCGCGGCTTTGGCACGCGACGCCAGCTCGAAGGGCTGATGACCGGCAAGATCGACCTCACTTACGTGCGCGATGGACGCTGGTATGTGCTCGACTACAAATCCAACCGTTTGCCCGGCTACGACGCCGCGCGCCTGGCGGCCGCCATGCAAAGCAGCGAGTACGACCTGCAGGCATTGATCTACACCGTGGCACTGCACCGCTGGCTGCGCTTCCGGCTGGGCAGCCACTACACACAGGAACGCGACCTGGGCGGCATCCGCTATCTGTTCTGCCGCGGCCTGGAAGCGGGACGCGCGGACGCACCCGGCGTGCATGCGCAGCGCTTTGCCCCGGCCCTGGTCGAGGCGATGGATGCACTGTTTGCAGGCGGCCCCGAGAAGCACACCGAACTGGTGGCACGCGCGCGGGGTGAGGCATGAGCCTGCTCGACGCACTGCTGAAGCAGGGCACCCTGCGCACGCTCGACCATGCGCTGGCGCAGAGCCTGCGCCGGCTGCAGCCGGAGACGCCGGATGCGGTGCTGGCCGCCGCCGCGCTGGCCTCGCTGGCGGTGGCGCAGGGCCACGCCGGCGTCGACCCGGCAGCGCCCCGGCGGTTGGTGGATGCCGAGCTGGACTGGCCTTCGCCGGACACATGGCTGGCGCAGCTGCGTGCATCGCCGTGGGTGGCATCGCCCGACAGCGACGACGTGCTGGCCGCCGATGCACCGCTGGTCCTCGAACACGGCCTGCTGTACCTGCGCCGTTACCGCGAATACGAACGCCGTTTGGCACTCGGCCTGCAGCGCATCGCCGCGCATTCTCTGCCGGCGCACGATCCGGGCGGACTCGCCGCGCTGTTCGCCCAGCTGTTCCCGCAGGCGCTGGAGGGCATCGACCACCAGGCGCGCGCGGCTGCAGTGGCGCTGCGCCATCCGCTGGTGCTGGTCACCGGTGGCCCCGGTACCGGAAAGACCACCACCATCGCGCGCCTGCTGGTGCTGCTGGCCGCGCAGGCGCAGCAGGCCGGTGCGGCCCTGCCACGGGTGGCACTGGCCGCCCCCACCGGCCGCGCCGCCGAGCGCATGGCCGACAGCCTGCGCCAGGCGCTGCAGCGGCTGCGCCTGGTCGGTGTCGCGTCCGAACTGGCCGAGGCCATGCCGACCACCGGGGCGACCCTGCACCGGCTGCTGGGCGTCATTCCCGATTCGCCACGCTTCCGCCACCACGCCGACAACCCACTGCCGTACGACATCGTGGTAGTGGACGAGGCCTCGATGATCGACCTGCCGCTGATGACCAAGCTGGTCGAAGCGGTGGCCAGCGGCACCCGGCTGGTGCTGCTGGGCGACCCGGACCAGCTGCCGTCGGTGGAAGCCGGCGACGTGCTCAGCGCGATCCTGCAGGCCAGTGGCGACGGCCTGGGCACCCAGGCCGATGACGCCGCCGCGCTGCGCCCGCTGCTGGCCGCCCCGGCGTTGCTGCCGCTGGCCCCGCCCCGCGCCTTCGCCGGTCGCCGCGTGCAGCTGCAGCGCGGCTATCGGCAGAGCGATGCGCTGGACCTGGCGCCGCTGGCGCGCGCGGTGCGCGAGGGCGACAGCGCCACCGCACTGCAGCTGCTGCGCGGCGGTAGCCTGGCCGGCGTGGCGTTCCACGAAGACCAGGTCGACCCACTGCTGCAGCACCGGCACACCCTGCTGGCGCACTGGCGCGGGTTGGGCGAAGCCGATGATCCGGTGCAGGCGCTGGCGCGGGCCGGCCGGCTGCGCCTGCTCACCGCGCTGCGCGAAGGCCCCCAGGGTGCGCGCGGGCTGAACGAGCGGATCGAAGCCGCCCTGGCCGGCAGTGCGCGCCCAGGCAGCGGCCCCCGCTACTTCCACGGCCGGCTGCTGCTGATCACCGAAAACAGTTACCGGCACCGGTTGTTCAACGGCGATATCGGCTTGTGCCTGCGCAGCCGCGAAGGCGCGATGCTGGCCTGGTTCCCCGGCGACAGCCCGGAGCAGCCACGGGCCTTCCACCCGGCCGCGTTGCCCGCACACGAAAGTGCCTTCGCCATGACCGTGCACAAGGCACAGGGCTCGGAGTTCGATGAGGTCTGGTTGCAGCTGCCCCGGCGCGACAACCGGGTGCTGTCGCGCGAGCTGGTGTACACCGGCATGACCCGCGCGCGGCAGGCATTGCATGTACTGGGCAGTGCAGAGGTGCTGCAGGCCGCGTTGGCGCGGCACGCCAGCCGGTTGTCCGGGCTGGCGCAGCGACTGGAGGGTAGAGCCGGGCCTTGCCCGGCTGCACCTGCAGAGCCCGCCCAAGGCGAACTCTGGTAGAGAAAAGCGCTACCGCGCCCTAAAGAATCAGGCGTCGCCTTCTTCTTCTTCCCCGGGAATCAGCACGGTGCCGTCCGGGTACACGATCGCACCGTCGCCGCTGACATCGAAGAAGCCGATCTGGTGCTTGTTGGCCAGGATCTGCACCTGGCCATGGGCGTCTTCGGCCACCTCGTCGTCGAACGAGGCATAGATGATATGGGTGCCGATGCTGTAGTCGGTCACCTGCGGGCGGTCATCCTCGTCATCGGACAGCGGGCCATCCATCGGCGGGAAATCTTCGGCCAGTTCGGTGAAGAAGGCCTGCAGCGCCGGCACCGAGACGGCGGCGTCGTCGTACTCGTGCTTCTCGTTCCATTCGGTCTGCGCGTTGTACCACTGCAGAAACGCCTCCACTTCGCGCGGCGCCACGGCCGGGTCGAACACCATCACGTCATAGCTCATTGGGGTTTACCTTGTTCCATGCAGGAATGCAGGGCGTCAGGATACTCCGCCCTGTGTGACCGCCAGCTGCTCCGGGAACAACGCATAGCGCAGCCCCAGCACGCCCATCAGCGCTTCATCACGCGCCTTGCCGGCCTCCACCGTCTGCACCCGCTTCAGCGAGGCCTCCAGTTTGGCCTGCAGCGCGGGCGGCGCCGGATGTGGCCGGCGCAGCGCCACCTGGGCGCGGTAATGCGCGGCCACGTCGTCCAGGATCGCCTCGATCGCCTGCATGCTCGCCGCCGGCAGCCCATGCCGTGCCCGGCGCAGCTGCAGGATGTTCAGGCCGATGCGGGCCTCGGTGAGCATGTCCACCGAGGCGATGTCGCTGCCCTCGGGGGTGGCCGCCAGGCGCGGGGCGAGCAGGCCCAGCAGGTCCAGCATGCGTGCGGCGAACTGCTGGCGGTCCTGCTGGCCACGGCCTTCGGCCGCTTCGGCCAGCGTGGTCCAGCCCTGGCGCACCAGGCGGCGGGCGGTCCATTCAGCGCCCACCGAGCGGAACAGGCGGGTCATCACCACCGCAAAGCCAATGCCGATGAACATCGCCACCGAGGAATTGATGAAGCTCTGGATGTTGGCGCTGTAGGTGTTCTGCACGTTCAGCAGCGCCACCAGGTTGACCGTCAGTGGCAGGCCGATCAGCGCGGTCTGCGGGCGGTGCAGGAGCAGGCCCAGCGGCAGGAAGATCACCGCCAGCACCAGCGCCAGGCTGCCGAAGTCGTGCACCGCCGGGAACACGCCGAACAGGTACACGCCGGCCACCAGGCTGGCCACGATCGCCCACAGCAGGAACTGCAGCATGCTGGGCGCCGGGTCGTCCTGCGCGGCGAAGAACGCGGCGGCCACCGCGGCCATCATCGCGCCGTTGCCGCCGCCTTCCCAGCCCAGCCCGATCCACAGCGCGCAGTAGGTCATCAGCGCCACTCCGGCACTGGCCGCCGAGAACAGCGCCATGCCGTAGTCCACGTGGCGGCCACCGGCAACGCGTTTGGCGTTGATCCGGTAGTGCGCGCTGTCGAGCGGCGCATTGCCGTGTTCGATGGCCTGCTGCAGGGTGGTGCAGTCCTGCCACAGGTCGACCAGCTCCTCCAGGCGCAGCAGCAGGGTGACCAGGAGCAGGTGGTCCAGTTCGCCGTCCACCGCCGGCTTCATCGCCAGGATCCGTGCGCGCAGGGCGGTGTATTCATCGTCGGTGGAACGGCTTGGCCGTTCCAGCCAGGCCGCGATGTCCTCCACCAGCGGCTCCAGACCGGGCGGCAGCGCGCGCCCGCCGGCGCGCAGCGCACCCAGCCGGTCGGCGATGGACGACAGCACCGGCAGCATCAGCAGCATGCGTTCGCGCAGCCGTTCCATCGACACCGCGGCACCGGCATGGCGGGGGTCATCGCGGCGCAGGAATTCGATCAATGCCTCGAACTGCACCAGGTCGGCGGCCAAGCGGTTGCGTGGCGCGTGCGCCTGGCCGCGCAGCAGGATCTGCCGGCACCACTGCGCCGCGTCGCCCATCCAGTTGCCGATCCGCGCGCGCAGCATCGGCCGCACCGAGGTCGGGAAGAACAGCGAGGCGAACAGCACCGCCACCACCGTGCCGAGGATGATCTCCTCGCTGCGTGCCACCACCGTGTCGAAGATGGTGTCCGGCGAGGTCACCGCCGGGAAGCCGATGAACGCGGTGGTGTAGCCGGCCAGCAGGAACGCATAGCCGCGCGGGCCGCGGTTGAGCAGGGCGATGAACAGACACGCCGACAGCCACAGCGACATCGCCGCGCTCAGCAGCAGCGGGGTTTCCACCAGGTGCGGCAGCATCCACAGCGTGGCCGCGCCGGCAATGAGTGTGCCGACGATGCGGTACACGCCCTTGGCCCGGGTCGGGCCGAGCATGGGCTGGGTGACGATGTAGACGGTGGCCATCGCCCAGTACGGGCGCGAGAGGTTGCCGGCCAGGCCGATGTAGAGGGCGGCGAGTGCGGCCAGGAAGGTTTTTACCGAGAACAGCCAGGCCTGGCGGTCGAGCAGGAGCATTGGGCTAGTCCTGCTGGGTTGCGGCGTGCCGATTGGGAGCATGCCGATTGGCAGCGTGCCGACTAACAGTCGGCACTACCGTCGGTGCGGGCGCCTGTGCCACCGCGTCGGCGTTCCAGCCGCCGCCGAGGGCCAGGAACAGCTGGATCTGGTCGCGCGACACCTGCGCCTGCTGCTGCGCCAGGGTGGCATCGGCCGAGACCAGGGTGCGGTCAGCATCCAGGCTGGACAGGTACGGCGTGCGCCCACCCTGGTAGAGCCGGCGGTTCTGTTCGGCGGCCAGCGCAGCCTGGGCCTGCGCCTGTTGCAGCGCCTGCAGGCGCTGCAGGTCGTGCGCGTAGCGGCTGAGCGCGGTCTGGGTTTCGCGCAGCGCCTGCAGCACGCTGTGGTCGAACTCGGCCAGCGCCGCATCGGCGCCGGCCTCGGTCGCGTGGATGCGCGCGTGGGTGCCCGAGGAGGGGAGGGTCCAGGAAATCAGCGGGCCGATCGACCATTGCTGGGTCAACGGCTCGCCGAAGTCGGCCAGCAGGCCGGCCGCGCCGAGCGAGGCGCCCAGGCGGATGTCCGGATACAGTTCGGCGGTGGCCACGCCGATCCGTGCGGTGGCGGCGGCCAGCCTGCGCTCGGCCTGGCGGATGTCGGGGCGGCGCTGCAGCAGCGCGCGGCCGTCGCCCACCGGCAGCGGCTGGGACAGGGTCGGGGCCTGGTCGCAGGTGGCAACGCCACCGGGCAGCTGCCCGGGGGTACGACCGAGCAGGGCGGCCAGCTGGTAGCCGGACGCGTCGCGCTGCGCGCGCAGCGGCGGCAGCGCCGCCTCCAGCATCGCCACCTGCGCATTGGCGCGGGCCAGCTCGGGCGGCGTGCCGCGGCCGGCGTCGATCAGCCGCTGGGTCACTCCGCGGCTGCGCTGCTGCAGCTGCAGGGAATGTTCGGCCACGTGCAGCTCGTGGTTGGCATGGCAGATCTCCACGTAACTGCCGGCCACCTGGGCCACCAGCGAAACGCGCGCCAGGTCCATCGCCGCGGCCACGGCCTGCTCATCGGCACGCGCGGCCTCGGAGGCGCGCTTGAGCTTGCCGAACAGGTCGAACTGGTAGGAGACGGCGAACTTGCCGTCGGCCAGGTTGATCGGCGGCAGTTCGTGTTCGAGCAGGAACGACTCGGCCGACAGCTGCGCACGGCTCACCCCGGCTTCGGCCTCGTACTCGAAGCCACCGGCGTCCAGCGCCTGCTCGTACACGGCGGCGGCGCGGCGCAGGTTGGCGTCGGCCACTTTCAGCTCAACGTTGTCGCGCAGCGCCTGCTCGACCAGCCCGTTGAGCGTGGCGTCCTGGTACAGCTCCCACCAGCGCGCCGGCAACTCGGCGCCGGGCGCCACCTGCGGGTTGGCGGTGTCGATGAAGGCGGCATTCGCGTCCGGGCGCTGGAAGGCCGCGCTGGCCGGCACCGCGTAGTCGGGACCGACCGTACGGCAGGCGGCCAGGCTGGTCAGCGCCAGCGCGAACGCGATGCGGTGCAGGGCCGGGCGCTTCACAGTGCCGCCCGGGCCGGTCGTGCCGGCGTCGCGGTGGCCGCATCCGGCTCGATGGTGACCGTGGCGGTGCGGCCGGCGATCAGGTTCACGCCGGTGGGCACGCGGTCGATGTGGATGCGCACCGGGATGCGCTGGGCCAGCCGCACCCAGTCGAAGGCCGGGGTCACGTTCGGCAGCAGGCTGGAGCCTTCGCTGCGGTACCGGTCCTCGATGCCGGCGGCGATGCTCTGCACATGGCCCTGCAGCGGCTGCGCCTCGCCCATCAGGCGGATGTCGACCTTCTGGCCGGCGTGCACGCCGCGCAGGCGGGTCTCCTCGAAGTAGCCATCAACCCGGAACGAGCTGGTGTCCAGCACCGCCATCACCGGGCGGCCGGCGGTCACGTAGTCCCCGGTGCGCACGGTGCGGTCGTTGACGTGGCCGTTGCTGGGGCTGCGCACTTCGGTGCGGGCCAGGTTGAGCCGGGCCAGGTCCACCGCGGCCTGCGCGGTGGCGGCAGCGGCCTGCGCCGCCTGCAGTTTGGCGCGGCGCACTTCGGCGTCTTCAGCGGCGACCAGATCGCGCAGGCTGCGATCGCGGGCGATCTCCCGGCGCAGCTGCTCCAGCGTCGCACGGCGTTCGCCCAGCGTGGCCTGGGCCTGTTCCAGCGCGATCTGGTAGCGGGCGCGGTCCACCACGAACAGCACCTCGCCCTGCCTGACCGGCTGGTTGTCGGCCACCTTCACCGCTTCGACCAGTCCGGAGACGTCCGGCGCGACCTGGACGACGTCGGCGCTGACATGCGCGTCGCGGGTCCACGGCTCGTCCATGTAGTACGACCACAGGTGGCGCAGCACCAGCAGCGCGGCGATGACGGCGACCACGGTCAGGACGACCGGGAAGGTGTGCTTGAGGATCTTGTTCACGATTGCATCCAACGCATCAGGGAAAACAACCCGCCAAGCACGATCACGTACACGGCCAGGTTGAACAGGGCGGGGTGCCAGATGTGGCGGTAGGCGCCGGTGCGCTGCAGGACCACGCGCAGCCCGCTCTTGAGCAGGTACGCCAGCAGCATCAGCCCGAGCAGGGTCGGGACGAACACACCATAGAGACTGAATTCACCGTACATCGGGGCGGGGTTTCGCAGGGGAGGGCGGAAAGGGGTCATCCCGGCGCCGCAGGGCGGCACCGGGTCAGCAACGCGGCAGTGGCTTACGTCACCCGCTCGGACGCGTCGGCGAGCAGCTGCCACAGCTTCAGCACAGTGCGCAGCTCGTCGTTGCTCAACTGGCCGAACACGTCCTGGCGCAGGCCGATCAGAGCCGATTCGAGCTCGCTGACCAGGGCCTCACCCTTGTCGGTCAGCCACAGCAGGTTGGCGCGGCGGTCGCTGGCGTCGCATTCGCGGCGGACCAGGTCGCTGGCCGAGAGCTTGTCCAGCAGGCGCACCAGCGACGGGCCTTCCATGCCCAGCAGCTGGGCCAGTGCGACCTGGCGGATACCGCCGCCGGCGCGGCCGATCAGCAGCAGCGGCATGGTGCAGGCGGCTGAAATGCCATAGCTGCCCAGCGCCTGGTCGGCCAGGCGTTGCCACTGCCGGCCCGAATGCAGCAGGCCGGAGCTGAGCTGCATCTGCAGCTGGGTACGTTCGTCGAGGGCGCGTTTCATGGAATAGATAGGATACTACTAATTTCCTTCCTATCAATACCCAGGCACAACCCCAGCCCAACGGATCCCGCCGGCACGGCGGGCATGCCGGGTGGCGCGGGACGCCCATGGGCTCTGTCGGGTACGATGCTCGCCCCCCTTCGGGTGCTGTATGTAATGAGCAGAAAAGACAACGACGCGACCCCGGTGACCCAGGCCGATGCCGAATCGGCAGTGCGCACGCTGCTGCGCTGGGCCGGTGAAGACCCCACCCGTGAAGGCCTGCTGGACACCCCGCGGCGCGTTGCCGAAGCCTATGGCGACTGGTTCAGCGGCTACCGCGACGACCCCCGCGCCTACATGGAACGCACCTTCGAGGAAGTGGCCGGCTATGACGAGCTGATCGTGCTGCGCGACATCGAGTACGAAAGCCATTGCGAACACCACATGGCGCCGATCATCGGCCGCGTCCACGTCGGCTACCTGCCGGCCGGCAAGGTGGTGGGCATCAGCAAGCTGGCCCGCGTGGTCGAGGCCTACGCCCGCCGCTTCCAGGTGCAGGAAAAAATGACCGCGCAGATCGCCCAGTGCATCCAGGACGTGCTGCAGCCGATCGGCGTAGGCGTGGTGGTGGAAGGCGCGCACGAGTGCATGACCACCCGTGGCATCCACAAGCGTGGGGTCAGCATGGTCACCTCCAAGATGCTTGGCAGCTTCCGCGAAGACGCGCGTACCCGCGCCGAGTTCCTGCGCTTCATCGAAGTAGGCGGCAAGCGCTGAACCTGCCGCATGCCCGGTGCGTCGGCACCGGGCCGACCGCCTTCCTGCTGCGCGGCGCACGGCCGCGCGGTGTACTTCCGGATGTCCTGGCTGCATGAAGCACCGCGAACGCATCACCCGTTACCGCACCCTGCGCGACCAGCCCCAGTGGAAGCTGCTGGCCGCCGCCAATGCACCGGAAATCATCGGCCTGCTGCAGAGCCTGCTGATGGACGGCGAGCGCACCCTGGCCTCTGCGGTCCTGCACGACCGCCTGCAGCGCGCGCTGGACCAGCTCAACGGCGAGGAACTCTCGCGCGAGCTGCCGCGCACCGCCCAGGCCTACATCGCCCACTGGCTGGCCCAGGGCTGGCTGGAGCGACGCCTGCCCGAGGGCGCCCAGCAGGAGCAGTACGAACTCTCCACCCAGGCGCTGCAGGCGATCCGCTTCGCCGACAGCCTGGAGCAGACCCGCGTCGCCGCCACCGAGAGCCGCCTGGCGCTGGTGATCGAACAGCTGTCGCAGCTGGCCGCGCAGACCGAATCGGACCCGGACGCCCGGCTGTCGGCGCTGCGCGACGAGCGCGACCGCATCGACGCCGAGATCGCGCGGGTCGGCACCGGCCGCGTCGTCGCCCTCGATGGCAAGCGCGCGCTGGAACGCGCGCGCCAGATCATCGGCCTGGCCGATGACCTCACCGAGGACTTCCGCCGGGTCCGTGACGACTTCGAGCGCCTCAACCGCGAATTCCGCGAACGCATCATCGACGACGAGAGCGAGCGCGGCGACGTGCTCTCGCGCCTGTTCGAAGGTGTCGACGTGATCGGCGACAGCGATGCCGGACGCAGCTTCCAGGCGTTCTGGCGGCTGCTCAACGACGCCGAACAGAGCGCCCAGCTCGACGCCGCGCTGGAAGCTGTGCTGGCACGGGGTTTCGCGCGCAAGCTGGACCGCAACGAGCGTGCCTTCCTGCGCGGCTTCACCGGCACCATGCTCGAACGCGGCGGCCAGGTCCACGACGTGCTGCAGCACTTCGCGCGCAGCCTGCGCGGGTTCGTGCAGAGCCGGGGCTACCTGGAGCAGCGGCGGCTGACCCAGCTGCTCAAACAGGCGCAGTCCGAAGCACTGGCCCTGCGCGACGACTTCTCCGCCCAGCGCGCGATCGGCCGCGACCTGCAGCTGACCACCAGCCGCCTGCGTTCGTGGAGCCAGTGGAAACTGCACGATCCGCGCAGCGCCCAGGTCGATGGCAGCGTGCAGCGCAACGACGCGGCCAGCATCAGCCTGGAAAGCGTCGGCGACCTGGTGGCGTCGTCGGAAATCGACTTCCGCAGCCTGCGCCGCGACCTGCACGAGCTGCTGGCGCTGCAGCCGAGACTGAGCATCGCCGAGGCCTTGTCGCAGCGCGAAGCGCCGCAGGGCCTGGGCAGCGTGATCGGCTACCTGTCGCTGGGCACCCGCCACGGCCAGGTGGTCGAGGGCGAACAGGAAACCGCGCATTGGTGTGGTGGCGATGGGCAATGGCGGCGGGCCCGCATTCCGCTGGTTTGGTTCACCCAGGAGAAACGCCATGAGCTGGCATGAAGATACCCACGACGCCGCTCCGGTGGACGGCACCGTCGACGAGCTGGACGCCGAGCCGGTGGTGGTGACCCCGCTGCCGCGCCGCAACAGCGACGTGTTCTACATGGGCGACACCGGCCGCCTGCCGCTGGATGCGCGCCGCGCGCTGTGCCAGCTGCTGATCGGGCCCAGCATCGACCAGCTGCGACACGCCAGGCTGTGGCCGGCGCTGATCCGCAGCGAAACCGCGATCCGTTCGGCGCTGGCCGACCTGTTCCTGGAGCTGGTGCTGGACCGCGACAGCGGCGTGGCCTTCACCCGCCAGGCCGACACCGAAGACATCGAGGCGCCGGTGCTGCTGCGCAGCTCGCCGTTGACCTTCATCGACTCGGTGCTGCTGCTGTACCTGCGCCAGCAGCTTGCCGAGGCCGACGCGCGCGGCAACCGCGCCGTGGTCGCCGACAACGAGATGGCCGAAGCCCTGGCGATCTACGAGAAGAACCTCTCCACCGACCGCGCCGGCTTCAACCGCCGCGTCGCCGCCGCGGTGCAGAAGATGAAGGAAAACCACATCCTGACCCGCCTGGCGGGCCAGGAGGACCGGCACGAAGTGTCGCCGGCCTTGAAGCTGCTGTTCTCCGCCGAGGATGTTTCGGCGCTGTCGGCGGTCTACCGCCAGCTGCGCGAAACCCCGGCTGCCAACGCCTGAACGGAACGACCGATACCGCATGGCCATTTCCAAGCAAACCCCCGCCCTGTTCACCGACGGGCTGCCGGACCCACGGTTGCAGCAGTTCCGCATGCGCCGCCTGCAGGTCCACAACTGGGGCACGTTCAACGGCCTGACCGAAGTGCCGATCGCCGAGCGCGGCTTCCTGTTCGTGGGCCGCTCGGGCTCGGGCAAGTCGACCCTGCTCGACGCCATGTCGGCCATGCTGGTGCCGCCGTCGATCGTCGACTTCAACGCCGCCGCGCGTGAAGCCGAACGCAGCGGGCGCGACCGCAACCTGGTGTCCTACGTGCGCGGCGCCTGGGCCGACCAGCAGGACCGGGGCACCGGCGAAATCGCCACCCAGTACCTGCGCAAGGGCGCCACCTGGACCGCCGTGGTGCTGGAGTACCGCGCCGGCGATGGCCGCGTGGTCAGCCTGGTGCGGTTGTTCTGGATCGCCGGCAATGGCGCCGCTGCAGCCGACGTGCGCAAGCATTACCTGATCGCCGAGCGCCCGTTCGACATCGCCAGGGACCTGGGCGGCTTCGACCTGGACCTGCGCAGGCTCAAGCAGCGGCTCGCCGACGTCCACCACTTCGACAGCTTCACCGGTTATGCCGAACGCTTCCGCCACCTGCTCGGCATCGACAACGAGATGGCGCTGCGCCTGCTGCACAAGACGCAGTCGGCCAAGAACCTGGGCGACCTCAACGTCTTCCTGCGCGACTTCATGCTGGACACGCCGAAGACCTTCGACGCCTCCGAGCGCCTGGTCAGCGACTTCGCCGAACTCGACGGTGCGCATACCTCGGTGGTCACCGCCCGGCGCCAGGTGGAAACCCTGCTGCCGGCGCGCGCGCTGCACGCCGAGCTGAAGGCGATGAACCTGCAGCGTGCCGACGAGGAAACGCTCAAGCTCGGACTGGACAGCTTCCGTGAGTCGCGCCTGCAACGGCTGCTGGAAAAGCGCCTGCAGGACATCGACATCCAGCACCGTGGCCTGCAGGGTGAAGAGACCCAGCGTCGCCAGGCGCTGGCCAACCACGAAGAGCACCTGGCCGAACTGGAACTGCAGCGTCGGCAGCAGGGTGGCGAACGCATCGAAGAGCTGGAGCGCGAGCAGGGCCGCGCGCAGGCCGAACGCGACCGCCGCCAGGCCAAGCGCGACCAGGCTGGCCAGGCCGCAGCGAAGCTGCAGGAAACCGTGCCTGACGACGCCCACGGCTTTGCCCAGCTGATCAGCCGCGCCCAGCATGAACTGGATAACCGCCAGCAGGCCGCCGCCGCGCTGGATGACGCCATCACCGAGCGCCAGGCGGGCAAGCAGGACGATGCGCGCCGCTTCACCGAGGTCCGCGCCGAACTCGAGGCGATGGAGCGCACGCCCTCCAGCATCCCCGCGCCGCTGCAGAAGCTGCGCAGCCGGCTGGCCGAGGAGACCGGCGTGCCCGAAGCGGCGCTGCCGTTCGTCGGCGAGCTGGTCCAGGTCCGCCCGGAGGAGGGCGCCTGGCAGGGCGCGATCGAGCGCGTGCTGTTCGGCTTCGCGCAGTCGCTGCTGGTGGAAGACAGGCACTACGACGAGGTCAATGCATGGGTGAACCGCACCCAGCTCGGCATGCGCCTGACCTACTACCGCGTCCGTCGCAACGACGATGCCATGGCCCGCTCGCCGTCGGCGCGCTCGCTGCTGCACAAGCTGGAACTGCGCGACAGCGTGTTCGAACCGTGGCTGCGCCGCGAGCTGGGCAAGCGTTACGACTATGAGTGCGTGGACGCCCGGCAGCTGCGCGACGTCGATCGCGGCATCTCGCGCGAAGGCCAGGTCAAGCACCCCGGCGACCGTTTCGAGAAGGACGACCGCAACGCGATCGGCGACAAGCGCCGCTGGCTGCTCGGCTTCAACAACCAGGACAAGCTGGCGCTGTTCCGCCGCGAGGCGCAGGAACTGGCACAGCGCATCGCCGAGTGCGACCAGGACGTGGCCCGGCTGCGCGGCCAGCGCGACCTCGACAACGATCGTCGCCTGGCCTGCCACCAGCTGGTGAACTACGTCTGGGAAGAAGTGGATGTCGGCACCGCGAGCCAGCGCCTGCAGGACATCGCATCGGCGCTGCACCAGCTGAAGGAAGGCAACGCCGACCTGGCCCGCCTGGCCCAGCAGATCGACCACGCGCGTGGCGACATCGCGCAGTCGCGGCGCACCTATGAAGACACCCGGGTCGAACTGGCCCAGCTCTCGCGCGAGCGCGACAAGCTCGAGGCCCAGCGCCAGCGCAGCCGCGCGCTGGTACTGCCCGCGCTCGGCGCCACCCAGGAGGCCGGGCTGCAGAAGCGCCTGGACACCCTGGGCGGGCTCAGCCTGGAAACGCTGGAAGCGCACATGCGTGAGATCAGCAAGGGCATCAACGAAAGCCTGGCCGCCTCGCAGCAGGACGTGCACCGCGTCGAATCGCAGCTGGTGGCCTGCTTCCGTCGCTTCGCCCAGGCCTGGCCGGAAGAGTCGGGCGACTTCACCGCTTCGGTAGCCTCGGCCGACGATTACCTTGCGCGCCTGGAGCGCCTCGAGCGCGATGGCCTGCCGCAGCACGAGGAGCGGTTCTTCGACCTCCTGCAGAACCAGAGCAAGAACAACCTGCTGGCGCTGCAGCGGCACAGCGCCGAGGCCCGCAAGTCGATCGGCCAGCGCCTGGACGAGGTCAATGCCTCGCTGGAACAGGTGCCCTTCAACCGCGGCACCCTGCTGACCATCGAGCTCAGCGACCGGCGCCTGCCCGAAGTGCTGGAGTTCCACCTGCAGCTGCGCGACGTGCTCGCCCAGCACCAGACCGAAGAACGCCACGTCGCCGAAGCCCAGTTCGCGGTACTGCGCGAACTGGTCAAGCGCCTCGGTTCACAGGAAGGCGAGGACAAGCGCTGGCGCGAGAACGTGCTCGACGTGCGCCTGCATGTGGAGTTCATCGGCGTCGAACTGGACGCGGCCACCCGCCAGCAGGTCGAGATCTACCGCAGTGGCGCCGGCAAGTCCGGTGGCCAGCGGCAGAAGCTGGCCACCACCTGCCTGGCCGCCGCGCTGCGTTACCAGCTGGGCGGCGCCGACAGCCAGCTGCCCAGCTACGCCGCCGTCGTGCTGGACGAAGCCTTCGACAAGGCCGACAACGAGTTCACCGCGCTGGCGATGAACATCTTCGAGAACTTCGGCTTCCAGAT
>Ga0213821_1000184_pt1 | contig 44415 bp, 46 predicted proteins | sample MC6MC0909MG_FD_179894 | JGI IMG/M metagenome (GOLD analysis project Ga0213821, IMG submission 179894) | Enriched soil aggregate microbial communities from Iowa State University, Ames, United States - MC6-MC0909-MG | ecosystem: Environmental > Terrestrial > Soil > Unclassified | place: USA: Iowa...
CCATCGGCCGACTCGAAGGTCTGCTTCAGGAAGCGGCTGACGTAATCCAGCGAGGTGTCCGGCTTGTTGGCCGGCAGGCCCTTGCCGTGGCGGTAGATCAGCGCCGACAGGGTCGGGACCTTGGCGATCAGGCGCACCGCGGACTGGCGGCGCTGTTCGGCGTCGGACAGGTCCAGCGCAGCGTGGTACTTCGCCGACAGCTGCGCGATGGCCGCTGCCAGGATCGCCATCGGATGGGCGTCCTTGTCGAAGCTGGCGATCAGCGCGTTGATCGAGGCGTCGACATTGGCTTCGGCCGCCAGCTCATCGGTGAAGGCCTTCAGCTGTTCGGCGCTCGGGCGCTCGCCGTTGATCAGCAGGTAAGCCACTTCGACGTAGCTGGACTTTTCCGACAACTGTTCGATCGGGTAGCCGCGATACAGCAGCACGCCCTTGTCACCGTCGATATAGGTGATGGCGGACTTGCAGCTGGCGGTGGCGGTGAAGCCGGAGTCGTAGGTGAAGAGACCGGTTTCCTTGGTCAGCTTCGCGATATCGACGCAATCGTTGCCGAGCGTGGGTTTGATGACAGGCAGAACAACCGACTTTTCGCCGGCGTTGAGCGTGACCTGATCAAGATCGGACACTGTGTGCGCTCCTCAGGGGAAGGCGCCCACCCAAGCGCATGGGGCGGGCACGTGAATGAAGTCCACAACCTGTGCTGTGGATCACGTCATTATCGCACAGCAACATTTGCCATGCCCTAGGACGGAAGTCGTAGACCGACGCCTGCCGCGCCCTGTCCGCGCTTGCGCTGGCGGCGCATGACCGGGCTGGAATGGACACTGTGTTTCCGCAGACGGGGCAAAAACTGAACCGCCGTTCATCCGGCAGCAGGGTTCACGCGGGCAAAAAAAAACAACGGCCGCCTGGGCGACCGTTGTTTTCATGCAGCAGTGTCGACAGCTCAGGCAGCAGACGGCGCCGCCGGCTTGCCGAAACGCTTCTGGAACTTGTCGATACGGCCGCTGGTGTCGATCACCTTGTGCTTGCCCGTGTAGAACGGGTGCGAAGCCGAGGAAATTTCGATCTTGACGAGCGGGTATTCCTTGCCGTCTTCCCAGGTCGCCGTTTCCTTGGTGGCCATGGTCGAGCGGGTCAGGATTTTGAAATCGGAGGTGACGTCCTGAAAGATGACGTCACGGTAGTTCGGATGGATATCGTCCTTCATGGGGCACACCGTAGAAATAGGTAAGGAAAACGCAAGAGCGGCATTATAGCCCCGGTTGCCGTCGAGGGCAAGCCAGGGGCCATCATCCGCAGTAGTAGGGCCGCCGCAGCGGCGTCAGGCGACGCCGAGCGCAGCCCGGACCTGGGCCTCGAAGCGCCCCTGGTCGTAGGCCATGAGCAGCTGGGTGTTGTCCGGCTGCCCCGTCTGGCGGTTCCAGTCGACAATGGTAGCACCCCGGCTGTGCACCCCGGAAAGTTCGACGTTCAGCGGGCGCGCTTCGACCCGCAGGGCGCCTTCCGGCTGCAGTGCCCAGGCCATGGCCAGGGCGTCGGCGGCGAACCAGCGGTCGCCGCGGCTGTCTTCGGACCACAGACGGGTCTGGCGCGAGATCAGCTCGTAGAAGCGGGCCTTGTCGCTGTCGGCCGCAAGCCACTGCTCGACGTCCTTGTGCAGCAGGCCGTGGGCGACGGTGGCTTCCCAGTCGGCGACTTCGATCTGCGGGAAGCCGGTGAACACCACGTGCGCTGCTTCCGGGTCGAAGGCGATGTTGAACTCGGCGGCCGGGGTGATGTTGCCGTGGCAGGTCACCGCCCCGCCCATCACCAGGAAGCGCTTCACGCGCTGCGGCAGGGTCGGATCGAGCTTCAGCGCCAGGGCCAGGTTGGTCAGCGGGCCCAGTGCGACCAGGAACAGCTCGCCGGCGTACTGGTGGGACAGGCGCAGGATCGCGAGCGCCGCGTGCTCGGCCTCGGCCTGGCGGGTGGCCGCGGGCAGGTTGACGTCGCCGAAGCCGTCCGCGCCATGCACGTGGGCCGCGTCCACCGACGGGTGCACCAGCGGTTCGGGGGTACCGGCGAACACCGGCACGTCTTCGCGGCCGGCCACTTCACACAGTTTCAGCGCATTGCGGACCGTGTGGTCCAGACCGACATTGCCGGCGGCAATGGTGAGGCCGACCACGTCGTGGCGTTCGTCGGCAAAGGCCATCAACAGGGCCAGGGCGTCATCGACACCCGGATCGGTGTCGATCAACAGCGGAATCTTCTTGGTCATGCGTGCCGTCTTTATCTAGCGGCAACGGAATGTCTCACCCGCAGGTGACAAATACAAGGCCGGCGCGGAAGCCGGTCACGACCAACGGTCGTGACCTATCCACGAGGGCAACGGGTAGGTAACGACCGTTGGTCGTTACGCGCCGGCGTACCGCACGGCCGATCCAATCCACCGCTCGACGACCCTATCGGCCACCGCCGGCGCTTCCACCAGCAACCGCTCGGCCAGCGCATGCACCCCCGGCAGCAGATCCGCATCACGCACCAGGTCGGCCATGCGGAATCCGGCCAGGCCGGTCTGCCGCGTCCCCAGCAGTTCGCCCGGGCCGCGCAGCTCCAGGTCCTTTTCGGCAATCACGAAGCCGTCGTTGGTCTGGCGCATGGTTTCCAGCCGCTCGCGCGCCATCGCCGACAGCCGCGCCTGGTACAGCAGCACGCAGCGCGACACCGCCGAACCGCGGCCGACCCGCCCGCGCAGCTGGTGCAGCTGTGCCAGCCCGAGCCGCTCGGCGTTCTCGATCACCATCAGCGAGGCATTGGGGACGTCCACGCCGACTTCGATCACCGTGGTCGCCACCAGCAGGTCGATCTGGCCGGCCTTGAACGCGACCATGGTGGCCAGCTTCTCGCTGGCCTTCAGCCGCCCGTGCACCAGCCCGACCCGCACGCCCGGCAGCAGCGCCTGCAGCGATTCGTAGGTGGCCTGCGCGGGAGTGGCGTCGAGCTCGTCGTTCTCTTCGATCAGGGTGCACACCCAGTACACCTGCCGACCTTCGCGGCAGGCCAGCGCGATGCGCTCGATCAGCTCGGGGCGGCGGTCGTTGTTGAGCGCCACGGTCTGCACCGGGGTGCGCCCCGGCGGCAGTTCGTCGATTGCCGATACGTCCAGGTCGGCGTACTCGGACATCGCCAGCGTGCGCGGGATCGGGGTCGCGGTCATCACCAGCTGGTGCGGCACGCTGTGCCCGCCGGCGCCCTTGTCGCGCAGCGCAAGCCGCTGGTGCACGCCGAAGCGGTGCTGCTCGTCGACGATGGCCAGGGCCAGGTCATGGAAGACCACCGCGTCCTGCATCAGCGCGTGGGTGCCCACCACGACCTGCGCCTGGCCATTGGCGACCTGCTCGAGCACCTGGCTGCGCGCCTTGCCGGTGACCTTGCCGGCCAGCCACGCCACCCGCACGCCGAGCGGCTCCAGCCAGCCACGCAGGTTGACCAGATGTTGTTCGGCCAGCAGTTCGGTGGGCGCGGCCAGCGCCACCTGCTTGCCCTGCTCCACCGCGAGCATGGCCGCCAGCGCGGCGACCACGGTCTTGCCCGAGCCGACATCGCCCTGCACCAGCCGCAGCATCGGGCTGGGCCGCGCCAGGTCCTCGCGGATCTGCTTGAACACGCGCTGCTGGGCACCGGTCAATGCGAACGGCAGCTGCTGGAGCAGGGCCTTGGCCAATCGCCCCGGCCCCGCCAGCGGCGGTGCATGGTGGGCCTGCAGCGCCATCCGCTGGCGGCGCAGGCTCAGGTGGTGGGCGAGCAGCTCTTCCAGCGCCAGCCGGCGTTGCGCCGGGTGGGTGCCGGCTGCCAACGCGGCCAGGTTGGCGTCCGGCGGCGGCCGGTGCACGGTGAGCAGCGCCGTGCGCAGCGATGGCAGGGACAGGCCATCCAGCCAGCCGGCGGGCAGCAGTTCCAACGTCGCCTCGTCGGGCAGGCGGTCCAGCGCCTGGCCGATCAGCTTGCGCATGGTCGCCGGCCCCATCCCTTCCAGCGTCGGATAGACCGGGTCCAGGCTCTGGCCCAGCGCCGGGTCTTCGTGGCGACCCAGGATCTGGTAACTGGGGTGGACGATCTCCAGTCCCAGCTGGCCGGGCCTGGGCGTGCCGAAGCAGCGCAGCCGGGTTCCCACCGCGAACTGCGCGACCTGTTGCTGGCGGAAGTGGAAGAAGCGCAGCACCAGGGTGCCCTGCCCTTCATCCTCGATCGCCACCTTGAGCATCGGACGGCGGCGCATGCCGCGCTCGACCGCCACCACCTGCCCTTCCACCTGCGCCGGCATGCCGTTGCGCAGGTCCTGGATGCGGGTCAGCGCGGTGCGGTCCTCGTAGCGCAGCGGCAGTTGCAGCCACAGGTCCTGCAGCGACAGCAGGCCCCGTGCCGCCAGCTTGGCGGCAACAGCCGGCCCGACGCCGGCGAGCATCGCCAGGGATGCTTCACCGGACGGCGCCAGCGCCGGGGTGACCGCCGTCTTTCGCGCCACGGGATGGGATCAGTCGATGACCATGACCGCGTCGACCTCGAAGTTGGCGCCCTTGGGCAGGCCGGACACTTCGATGGTGGAACGGGCCGGGAACGGCGCCTGGAAGTAGTCCTGCATGACCGCGTTGACCTTGGCGAATTCGGCCAGGTCGGTCAGGTACAGGCCCAGGCGGACCACCTTGTCCAGCGAGCCGCCCGCGGCTTCGGCCACGGCCTTGAGGTTGTCGAACGCACGACGGGCCTGCGCTTCGACGTCACCGGCACCGACGATGTCGCCGGTTGCCGGGTCCAGCGGGATCTGACCGGAGAAGTACACGGTGTTGCCGGCACGCACGGCCTGCGAATACGGACCGATGGCGGCAGGTGCGTTTTCGGTGTTGATGATCTGGCGGGACATGGTTGTCGGACCTTGTGAAATGTGAAGAGGCCCATTGTATCGGTTCCGCTCGTTGCCGCGCTTTGCGCGGCCAGCCACGCAGGGCGTGGCTCTACGTCATTGGCGTCGCACGGACTGGACGACTGACAAACGCCGCAGGCGGCGCATGACTTCGGCCAGGTGGTTGCGGTCGCGGACCTGGATGTTGAAGGCCAGCACCGCAGCGTTGAAGTCGCGGTCCAGGTAGTCGACCCGCTCGATGTTGGAATGGCTCTGCGCGATCGCCGCGGCCAGCTGCGCCAGCACGCCGGTGCCGTTCTCCACTTCCACCACCAGCGCGGTGTCGTAGTCGCCGGACACGGTGGTATCCCAGCCGATCGGCACCCAGCGTTCGGGCGACTTGCGCAGTTCGGCCAGGTTCGGGCAGTCCAGGCGGTGCACCACGATGCCCTTGCCGGCGGTGTGGTACCCCATGATCTCGTCGCCGGGAATCGGCTGGCAGCAGTTGGCGAAGCTGACCACGCCGCGTTCGCTGCCGTTGATCAGGATCTTTTCCTGCGAATGCTTCGAATGCGCGCCACCGCGCAGTTCGGCATAGGCCATCAGCGCCTGCGCGGCCTGGTTGGGCATCCAGTTGCCCAGCGCCACTTCGGCCAGCAGGGCCTCCAGGCGCGGGTAGCGGTGCTCGGCCAGGAACGCATCCAGCCGCCCCTTGGGCAGGCGCTCCAGCGAGCTGTCCATCGCTTCCAGCGCGCGGTCGAGCATGCGGTGGCCCAGCTGCACGGCATCTTCGTGTTCGAGCTGCTTGAGCTGGTGGCGGATCGCGGTGCGTGCCTTGGAGCTGACCACGAACTCCAGCCATTGCGGCTTGGGCGTGGCCGAGCGCGCGGTGATCACTTCCACGGTCTGCCCGCTGACCAGCTTGGTGCGCAGCGGCACCAGCTTCTTGTCCACGCGCGAAGCCACCGCCATGTTGCCGACGTCGGTGTGCACCGCGTAGGCAAAGTCCAGCGCGGTGGAGTTGCGCGGCAGGGCCAGGATCTTGCCCTTGGGGGTGAACAGGTAGACCTCGTCCGGGAACAGGTCGACCTTGACGTTGTCGAGGAACTCCAGCGAAGAACCGGCCGCGCGCTGCGAATCGATCAGCTCGACGATCCAGGCGTGGGCGCGGCTCTGCGCGCTGTTGGGGCTGTCGCCACCGAACTTGTAGGTCCAGTGCGCGGCCACGCCGCGCTCGGCGATCAGGTCCATTTCCTCGGTCCGGATCTGCACTTCGATCGGCGAGCCGTACGGCCCGAACAATACGGTATGCAGCGACTGGTAGCCGTTGGCCTTGGGAATGGCGATGAAATCGCGGAAGCGCCCGTCGAGCGGCTTGAAGGTGGCGTGCACCGCGCCCAGCGCGTGGTAGGCGTTTGGCACGCTGCGCACGACCAGGCGGAATCCGAACACGTCCATGACCTGGTCGAAGGATTTGTTCTCGTCGCGCATCTTGTTGTAGATGCTCCACGGGGTCTTGATCCGGCTCACCAGCCGGTGCTCCAGCCCTTCCTTGGCCAGCCGCTGCGACAACTGCACCTCCACCTGGGCCATGGCCTCGCGGCGCACCACCGGCTGGCTGCGGATGTGCTTTTCAAGGATCGCGTGGCGCCACGGGTACAGCGCCTTGAAGCCCAGGTTCTGCAGTTCGCTCTTGACCAGGCTCATGCCCAGCCGCTGCGCGATCGGGGCGTAGATTTCCAGGGTTTCGCGCGCGATGCGCCCACGTGCCTCGCTGCTCTGCGCCCCCAGGGTGCGCATGTTGTGCAGGCGGTCGGCCAGCTTGATCATGATCACGCGCAGGTCGCGCGACATCGCCAGCAGCATCTTGCGGAAGCTTTCGGCGGCCGCTTCCTGGCGGTCGCGGAACTTCAGCTTGTCCAGCTTGGTGACGCCGTCCACCAGCTCGGCCACCGCTTCGCCGAACTCGGCGGCCAGTTCCTCGCGGGTCAGCGGGGTGTCTTCGATGGTGTCGTGCAGGATCGCGGCGATCAGCGCTTCCACGTCCAGGCCGAGTTCGGCCAGCACCTGGGCCACGGCTACCGGGTGGGTGATGTACGGTTCGCCGGACTTGCGGGTCTGCCCCGCATGCGCCGAGGCGCCGACTTCCCAGGCACGGCGCAGCAACGGCAACTGCTCGGGCGGCAGGTAGTGGGCCGCGCGTTCAAGCTGGAGGACATAGTCGGGTACGGCCGCGCCGGGTGACGCGGCGACCTTGGCAGAGGGGCCTGGGTTCATGGCTGGAAGACTATTCCAGCGGGCGGATATCGGCAAACTATTGCGTGTTGCGATCGCGCGTCACGACCAACGGTCGTGACCTACCGGATGGCATCCCCGCGTCACGACCAACGGTCGTGACCTACCGGGCGTGGATGCCGCGCGTCACGACCAACGGTCGTGACCGCCCATAACGCAAACAGCCCGCCAGGGGCGGGCTGTTCGTGGACAACGGTGATCGCCTGCGCGATCAGTCGTCGTTCTTGGACATGTCTTCGTCGGCAACGACTTCGGCAGCGGCCCATTCCAGTGCTTCACGCTCGGCGCGCTCGCGTTCGGCCTTCTCGACTTCGTCGATCAGCGCGTTGTCGATCTTGCGCGCGGCGATTTCGCGCAGCGCCAGCACGGTCGGCTTGTCTTCGGTTTCGCTGTTGTCCAGGGTGGCCTGGACGCCATTGGCCAGCTGACGGGCGCGCTTGGACGCCATCATGACCAGCTCGAAACGGTTGTTCACGACTTCCAGACAATCTTCTACGGTGATGCGGGCCATGCGGGCTCCCGGCAGCCGGCGCGGGCTGCTCAATCGAATGAGGGAAAGGGGACGGAGTGTACCGGCAGGGGCTGGACAAAATCAAGCCGACCCGCTACCCGCCCCTTGTGAATCAGTCAGTTGCCGTTGCCGTCCTGGGTCAGAAGGGCCTGGATCAGGCCGGCGTGGCGGACTTTCTGCGACTCGCGGCGCAGGCGGCTGGCGGTGAAGATGGCGCACAGCTCGTCCACGGCGGTCTCGAACACTTCGTTGACGATGACGTAGTCGAAGTCGTTGAAGTGCAGCATTTCCTCGCGCGCGGCGGCCAGGCGCTGGGCGATCACCGCCTCGCTGTCCTGCCCGCGCTTGCGCATCCGGTCCTGCAGGGCCTGGCGGGACGGCGGCAGGATGAACACCGTCACCGTGCCCGGGACCAGCTGGCGGACCTGCTGGGCGCCCTGCCAGTCGATCTCCAGCAGGACGTCCTGCCCGGCGGCCAGCTGCGGCTCCACCGACTGCCGTGCGGTGCCCTTCCAGTCGCCATGCACCCAGGCGTGCTCGAAGAAGTCGCCGGCGGCGATCATCCGTTCGAATTCGGGCGCGCTGACGAAGTGGTAGTGCTCGCCGTTCACTTCGCCCGGGCGCATCGCCCGCGAGGTGAACGAGATCGACAGCGCGATCTGCGGGTCGCGGGCCAGGGTGGCGTTGACGATGCTGCTCTTGCCGGCCCCCGACGGGGCGGCCACGATGTACAGCGTGCCGCGGGCGGGTTCCGGACTCTGGAGGGGCTGGCTGCTCATTCGATGTTCTGCACCTGTTCGCGGATCTGGTCGATCAGCACCTTCAGCTCGACGGCGGCATTGGAGGTGCGGCTGTCCACCGACTTGGAGCCCAGCGTGTTGGCTTCGCGGTTGAACTCCTGCAGCAGGAAGTCCAGCCGGCGGCCGACCGGCTCGCGTTGGGTGAGCACGCGGCGGATCTCGACGATGTGGCTGCGCAGCCGGTCCAGCTCCTCGTCCACGTCCAGCTTCTGCAGCCACAGCACCAGTTCCTGCTCGGCACGACCGGGGTCCACCGGGTGCGGCAGGTCGGCCAGGCGGGCGGCCAGCTTGCTGCGCTGTCCGTCGCGGATCAGCGGGATCAGGGTGGTGACCTCGGCGGCGATGCGCTCGATCGCGTCAACCCGCTCGCAGATCGCCGTGGCCAGTTTGTCGCCCTCACGCTCGCGCGCGGCCACGAAGCCGTCCAGCACCTGGTCCAGCAGGGCCAGGGCCTCTGCCTGCAGCGCAGGCGCGTCGGTGGCCTCACCCAAGGTCACGCCCGGCAGCTGCAGCAGGTCGGTGAAGCTGACCTGCAGGTTGGGGAAATCGGAGGTCAGGCGGTGCGCAAGCGCACCCAGCTGCCCCAGCAGGAGTTCGTTCACCTGCAGGCTGGCGCCGGTTTCCGGCGCGCGCAGGCGCATCACCAGGTCCAGCTTGCCCCGGCTCAGCCTGGCGGCGATCCGCTCGCGCAGCTGCGGCTCCAGCGCGCGCAGCTCTTCCGGCAGGCGCGTGCCGACTTCCAGGAAGCGGTGGTTGACCGAGCGCAGCTCGCACCCCAGCGTGCCCCACGGGGTCGCGCGCTCGCCGCCGGCATAGGCGGTCATGCTTCGAATCATTCGGGGTTTCCGATGCTCTCAAAGGGGGAATGGTACCCTAGCGGCCTTCTCCAGGCCTCCTCGCCTGCCGGTCCCCGGCCGGGCGCGGAACCGTATCCCCCGTCTTACCGGAAGCCATCCATGTCCGATCCCCGTCCCAGCGGCCGCCAGGCCGACCAGCTGCGCGAAGTGCGCATCGAACGCGCCTTCACCCGACACGCCGAAGGTTCGGTGCTGGTCAGCTTCGGTGAAACCCGCGTGCTGTGCACCGCCAGCGTGGAAAACCGCGTGCCGGGCTTCCTGCGCGGCAAGGGCGAAGGCTGGGTCACCGCCGAATACGGCATGCTGCCGCGCTCCACCCACACCCGCAACGACCGCGAAGCGGCACGCGGCAAGCAGGGCGGCCGCACCCTGGAGATCCAGCGCCTGATCGGCCGCACCCTGCGCGCCTGCATCGACCGCGGCGCCCTCGGCGAACGCACCATCACCCTGGACTGCGACGTGCTGCAGGCCGACGGCGGCACCCGTACCGCGGCCATCACCGGTGCCTACGTGGCGCTGGTGGACGCGGTGAACCTGCTGCTCAAGCGCGGCGACATCAAGCGCAACCCGATCTTCGGCGCGGTGGCCGCGGTCTCGGTCGGCGTCTATCGCGGCACCCCGGTGCTGGACCTGGACTACGCCGAAGACAGCGATTGCGATACCGACATGAACGTGGTGATGAACGACGGCGGCGGTTTCATCGAGCTGCAGGGCACCGCCGAAGGCCACGCGTTCCGCCGCGACGAACTGGACGCGCTGCTGGCCCTGGCCGAAAAGGGCATCACCGACCTGTTCGCGGCCCAGCAGGCCGCACTGGCGCAGCCGTGAACCGGCGGCTTGCCCTGGTCACCCTGGTGGTGGCCGATTACGACGAGGCGATCGCCTGGTATACGGGCAAGCTCGGCTTCACCCTGCTCGAGGACATCGACCAGGGCAGCAAGCGCTGGGTGGTGGTGGGTCCGACCGACGGCACTGCCGCCGGACTGCTGCTGGCCCGCGCCAGCACGGACGAGCAGCGCAGCCGCATCGGCAACCAGACCGGTGGCCGGGTCGGCTTCTTCCTCAACACCGACGACTTCCATCGCGACCACGCGGCGATGACCGCGCGCGGCGTGGAGTTCCTGGAAGCCCCGCGCGAGGAAGCCTATGCGACGGTCGCGGTGTTCCGCGACCTGTACGGCAATACCTGGGACCTGCTGGAGCCGAAATGATGAAACTGGTACTGGCCAGCGGCAACGCCGGCAAGCTGAAGGAACTGCAGGCCATGCTGGCCGGCCTGCCGCTGGAGATCGTGGCGCAGGGCGCGCTGGGCGTCAGCGACGTTCCCGAGACCGGCCTCACCTTCGTCGAGAACGCGCTGATCAAGGCGCGTCACGCCTGCGCCAGCACCGGCCTGCCGGCGCTGGCCGACGATTCGGGCCTGATCGTCGATGCACTGCACGGCGCGCCCGGCCTGTACAGCGCGCGCTACGCCGGCAGCCCGACCGATGACGCGGCCAACAACGCCAAGCTGCTGGAGGCGATGCGCGATGTGCCCGGCGGCAGCCGTACCGCACGCTTTTATGCGGTGATCGTGCTGCTGCGCCATGCCGACGACCCGCAGCCGCTGATCTGCGAAGGCAGCTGGGAAGGCGAGATCCTCGACGAGCTGCGCGGCAGCCACGGTTTCGGCTACAACCCGCTGTTCCTGGACACCGTGCTGGGCCAGACCGCGGCGGAAATGGCGCCGGACGTAAAGAACGCGATGAGCCACCGCGGCAGGGCCCTGCAGGTGTTGAAGCAGAAGCTGTCGGCGTTGATCTGAATCGAATGTTGATGATTTCCCGAGGGCCGGCCAGCGGCCGGCGCTACCGATGAGCGCGATGTCCGACCACGATTGCCACCACCTTCCGGGCGAAGGCTGCGACCACGACCACGGCGTGTCGCTGGTACCGCCGCCGTTGTCGCTGTACGTGCACCTGCCATGGTGCGTACGCAAGTGCCCGTACTGCGATTTCAATTCGCACCAGGCCAAGGGCGAACTGCCGTTCGAGGCCTACATCGATGCGCTGGTCCGCGACCTCGACCAGGACCTGCCGCTGGTCTGGGGCCGGGTGGTGAACAGCGTGTTCTTCGGCGGCGGCACGCCCAGCCTGTTCCCGCCGGAGGCGATCGACCGCTTCCTGCAGGCAGCTTCGGCACGGCTGCGCTTCGCCCCGAACCTGGAGGTGACCCTGGAAACCAACCCGGGCACGGCCGAGCACGGCCGCTTCGACCGCTACCGCGCGGCCGGGGTGAACCGGATCAGCTTCGGCATCCAGACCTTCAATGATGCGGCGCTGCAGCGCCTGGGCCGGATCCACGACAGCGGCGAAGCCGAGCGCGCGGTGAAACTGGCCCAGGATGCGGGCTACGACAACTTCAACATCGACCTGATGTACGCGCTGCCGGAACAGACCCTGGCCCAGGCCGAACATGATCTCGAACGCGCGTTCGCACTGCAGCCTACCCACCTGTCGCACTACCAGCTCACCCTGGAACCGAACACGGTGTTCTTCGCGCGACCGCCGCAGGGCATCCCTGACGACGACGACGCCTGGGACATGCAGGAGCACTGCCAGCGCCTGCTGGCCGACGCCGGCTATGCGCAGTACGAGGTCAGCGCCTATGCGCGGCCGGGGCGGCAGAGCCAGCACAACCTGAACTACTGGCGTTTTGGCGACTATCTCGGGATCGGCGCCGGCGCCCACGGCAAGATCAGCAGCGGTGCGGGCCAGCAGGTGCTGCGCCGCTGGAAGCACAAGCACCCGCAGACCTACATGGACACCGCCGGCACCACCGCCTCGATCGGCGGCGACGAGGTGATCGACGCGGCGCGCCTGCCGTTCGAATACATGCTCAACCTGCTGCGCCTGCATGAAGGGTTCCGCTTCAAGGACTTTGAATCGCGCACCGGGCTGGACCGGTCGCGGATCGCCGCGCCCCTGCAGGCCGCGATTGCCCGCGGCTGGATGACCGTGGACGGTGAGCATGTCCGGCCGACCGAACTGGGCCGGCGTTTCACCAACGACGTGGTGGAACTGTTCCTGTAGGGTGCGGTGCCGACCAACGGTCGGCACTACCGTAGAACCGGTGGAGACGGTAGATTCTCTGCTCTCAGGGGAGCCGGAACCTACAACGGATGTCTGCGTCCGCACCTACATCGCCATCCGACCTGACCCGGTTCGCCGGCGTCAATGCGCCGCCGCGCGTGCGTCGCCTGCTGGCCGCGCTGCACGCGCTGGCCGGCAAGACCCTGGACGCGCCGCTCAAGCTGACCATCGTGGAACTGGAACGCGAGCTGTTCCGCGAAGCCGAGCGCGCGCGCAACAGCCAGATCCAGGCCGACATCTACGCCCAGGCCCGGCGCCTGCACGACGTCAATACGCAGTTCGCGCCGCGCTTTCTCGACGCACTGGGCACGGCACTGGCCACCCTGCGCGAGCCGCGTATCCGCCATGTGCCGGCGCCTGCGCAGGCGGTCACGGCGACCACGTTGACCTTGGTCACCGACACCGACATCGACCGCGACATCGTGCTGGCCGACATCGTCCGGCGCGAATCGCAGCGCTCGGCCAGTGCGCTGCAGCTGCTCGGGCAGCGCTTCGGCGTGCTGGCCGCCGGCCCGGCCTTCGACGCGGAGGACCTGCCGTTCGGGCCGCACGTGCTGTGCCGGATCGCCCGTGAACTGGGCGAGTCGTTCGCGCTGGGCCTGGAGACCCAGCTGGCGCTGTACCGGGTGTTCGACCGCCAGCTGATCGAGCGGCTGGGCGAGCTGCTGGAGCGCGCCAACATCCTGCTGACCCACGAAGGGATCCTGCCGGGCCTGGTCTACACCCCGTACCTGGCGCGCTCGGCCACCACCCGGCGCATCGTGACCGGGCCCGAGCGCGGACCGGGCCGCGAACAGGGGGGCGCGGCCAACCGCCCGTTGACCGGCTGGAGCGGCTCGTCCAGCACCGGCAACTGGGCGGCGATGACCAGCGAGGTGATCGGGGCGACCGCTGCAGCCGGTTCCGCCGCAAACCCGCCGCCGCTTCCCGCCGAGGGGGCCGGGGCCAGCCCGGGCGACATGAACGCACCGGCGTTGTCCGCGCTGCACCAGCTGCTGGACGCGGCCCGCCACAGCCATGGCGAGGGCGGACCCGCTGCCGACGGCGCGGCGACCCACCCGACCGAGGCCGGCGCGGTGGGCCCGGCAGTGCCGCCTGTCCCGGCTGCCGGCACCGAGCCGCCCGCTTCGCCGGCGCCGCCGGCCGTCGCCATCGACAGCGGCACCGTCCACGCCACCCTGGCCAAGCTGCAGGCGCAGACCGCCGGCATGCGCCGCAGCATGGCCGACCTGCACAACGCGCTGCTGGCGCAGGTGCGCGCCGACCACGGCCCGCAGGCCAGCCTGACCGTCAAGGACACCGACACCTTCGACCTGCTGGACATGCTGTACGGCCAGATCCACCGCGAGGTCCGCCCCGACGCGGCCGCGGTGGACCTGCTGACCCGCCTGCAGGTGCCGGTGGCGCGCGCCGCGTTGTCCGACCCGGCCTTCTTCGTCCGCGACCAGCACCCGGCGCGCGAACTGCTCAACGCGGTGGCCGAAGCGGGCGCCAACTGGCTCGGCGAAGAGGATGTCGACCCGCAGCTGGTGCAGAAGCTCGACCGCGCCGTGGACAAGGTGGTCACCGACTACCAGGGCGACGCGGCGGTTTTCGACGCCGCCAATGACGAGATCCAGCAGCATTTCCGCGCGCTGGCGCACAAGGCCGAACTGGCCGAGCGCCGCCATGTCGAGGCTGCGCGCGGCAAGGAGCGGTTGGAATCGGCCAAGCAGCAGGCCAGTGCCAGCATCGAGCAGCTGTGCATGCAGGCCGCCCCGCCCCGCTTCGTGCAGTCGCTGCTCAAGCAGGCCTGGTCCGACGTCCTCACCCTGACCCTGCTGCGCAGCGGTGAGGGTTCCGAACAATGGCACGCGCGCGAGCAGGAAACCGCGCGCATCGCCGAGGTCACGTGCCAGCCGCCCGGCAGCGCCGACAGCGACAGCCAGCTCGGCCAGCAGGTCGAAGCGGCGCTGCTGCAGGTCGGCTACCACCAGGACGAGGCATCGGCGATCGCCCGGCGACTGTCGACCCCGGGCGGCGAAGACGACACCAGCTCGCGCACCGAACTGACCGCGCGCATCCGCGCGCGGTCACGGCTGGGCGAGCAGGCCGACGGTGCCGAACACCGGCGCGAGGCGCCGCTCGCGCGCAGCCCGGCCGAGGAGGACTACTACCGCCAGCTGCGCACGCTGCCGTTCGGCACCTGGTTCGAATTCACCACCAACCAGCAGGGCGACCTCCGTCGCCAGCGCCTGTCCTGGTACAGCCTGATCACCGACAACGCGCTGTTCGTCAATCCGCGCGGGCAGAAGGTGGCCGAGCATTCTCTCGACGCCCTCGCCCGGTTGATGGCGCACGGCCAGGCGCGCCTGGTCAGCGAAGGCAAGAGCCGGCTGATCGATCGCGCCTGGCAGGCGACCCTGCGCACGCTGCGCTCGCTGGCCGGTACCCCGTCCACTGCGGAGTCCGACAATGAATGACGACACCCGCCGCGCGCCGCGCCGCAACGTGGACGACCAGGTCCCGGTCACCGACACCGTGGCCGAGGCGGTGATCGGCCGCCTGGGCAATGTATCCGAGACCGGCATGCTGATGCTGTGCTCGGTGCCGATGAACGACGACGCGCTGTACCAGTTGCGCTTCGCCATTCCCGGTGCGGACGGCCAGCCGTTCCCGCTGGACGTGGGCGTGCACCTGCTGTGGAACGAACCCAGCCACGTCACCGGGCAGAGCTGGGCCGGGTTCCGCTTCCTCACCCTCAGCCGCGAACACCGCGACCGGCTGCGGGCCTGGGTGGCCGAGGAATCTTCGGCGGTCTGAGTGCCGGTTCCGGCACAGCGCACGGCGGCCGATTGCGGCAGAATCAGGGGCTGCATTCCGCACTGCCTGATGAGCCCCGTGATGAACCAGCCCGACCTTGGCGCCCTGTATTCCCAGCATGTACGCGTGCTCTGCCAACGCGCCGACGAGGCGCTGGCACGCGGCGGTTTCGACCATCTGGTGATTCCCAGCGGCACCCTGCACTACCAGGCGTTCGATGACCGCGATTACCCGTATGCGGTGAATCCGAACTTCAAGGCCTGGCTGCCGCTGACCAAGGTGCCCAACAGCTGGCTGGTGTACACCCCGGGCCAGCGCCCGAAGGTGATCTTCCACCAGCCGTTCGATTACTGGCACGTGGTGCCCGATGCGCCCAACGGCTGGTGGGTGGAGCACTTCGACATCGAGATCATCCGCAACGCCGATGACGCGCGCGCGCTGCTGCCGCGCGACCCGGCGCGCTGCGCGATCCTGGGCGAGCCGCAGAGCGCGCTGGGCGCGTTCGTGCCCAACAATCCGGAGCCGGTGCTGCATTACCTGGACTGGCACCGCGCCCACAAGACCGCGTACGAGATCGCGCTGATGCGCCAGGCCCAGCGCCTGGGCGTGCGTGGCCACCGCGCCGCCGAGGCGGCATTCCGCGCCGGCGCCAGCGAGTTCGAGATCCACATGGCCTACTGCAGTGCGGTCGGCCAGGACGCGAACGAACTGCCGTACGGCAACATCATCGGGCTCAACGAACACGCGGCGGTGCTGCATTACACCGACCTCGGCCGCAGCGCACCGCAGCCGCTGCGCAGTTTCCTGATCGACGCCGGCGCCAGCGCGTTCGGCTATGCCAGCGACATCACCCGCACCTACGCGGCGGCAGGCCACGACGAGTTCCAGGCGATGATAGATGCGGTCGATGTGGCCCAGCAGAAAATGGGTGCCGGCGTGCGTGCGGGCGTGGATTACAAGCAGCTGCACATCGATGCGCATCTGTCGCTGATGGGCATCCTGGAGGACTTCGGGGTGCTAAAGGTCTCGCCGGAAGCGGCGTTGGCCACCGGCGTCAGCGCGGCGTTCTTCCCGCACGGGCTGGGCCACCTGATCGGCCTGCAGGTGCACGACGTGGCCGGCTTCGCGGCCAGCGACCGCGGCGGCCGCATCGAGCGCCCGGACGGCCACCCGCACCTGCGCCTGACCCGCACGCTGGAGCCGGGCATGGTGGTCACGATCGAACCGGGCGTGTACTTCATCGACATGCTGCTGGACGAAGTGAAGCAGCGTGGCCATGGCGACAGCATCGACTGGAGCCGCGTGGACTTCTTCCGTCCGTATGGCGGCATCCGGATTGAAGATGAAGTGCTGTGCACCGAAGGCGATGCGGACAAACTGACCCGGCCGGAATTCGCCAAGGCGTGACGGTAGTCGACGCTTTCCCATGCAGCCGGGCTTTGCCCGGCTGCTTCATGCATTTTGGCGAACAGCCGGTGGCCATCGCATGGCCTGAGCTGGGCCGGCGGGGGCCACGGGAAGATCAACGGCAGTGCCGATCATTCTCATGCGTTACCGGGCGGTGGTGCGTTCCGTGCGTTCGTTCGGGAACCGAACCTACCAGCGGCACCGCGTAGGGACACGCCATGCGTGTCTGCTCTTGCCTTGGACTCGAATCAGCGAACGGCGTTCATTTCCTGCTCGATCTCATCAGCACTTCGCGCCAACCCAGCCGTCAGCACGTGATGCCCGCTGTCGGTGATCACCACGTCATCCTCGGTACGGATGCCGATCCCGCGCCAGCGCGCTTCCACGCTGGTGTCGTCCGCATCGATGTACAGGCCCGGTTCGATGGTGAAGGCCATGCCGACTTCCAGCAGGCGTGAATCGCCAGCCAGGCGGTAGTCGCCCACGTCGTGTACGTCCAGCCCCAGCCAGTGCCCGGTCTTGTGCCGGTAGAAACGCTGGTAGTGGCCTTCGGCGATGTTCTCTTCCAGCGTGCCCTTCAGCAGCCCCAGCTGCAGCAGTCCCTCGGTGAGGGTCTGCACCGCGGCCAGGTGACCCGCTTCATAGGGCACGCCCGGGCGCGCCTGCGCCAGCGCCGCCGCCTGCGCCGCTCCCACCAGGTCGTGCAGCGCGCGCTGCTCCGCACTGAAGCGGCCGTTGACCGGGAAGGTCCGGGTGATGTCGCTGGCATAGCCGCGATACTCCGCACCCGCATCGATCAGCACCAGTTCGCCATCGCGACTGCGCGCGTTGTTGGCGCGGTAGTGCAGGATGCAGGCATTGGCACCCGTGCCGACGATGCTGCCGTACGCTGCCCAGGCATCGTGGGCGCGGAACACCCGCTCCACGTCGGCCTGCAGTTCGTACTCGTGGATGCCCGGCCGCGCCACCTGCATCGCCGCCTGGTGCGCCAGCACGGTGATGTCCGCTGCGCGCTGCATCAACGCGATTTCCGCGCTGGATTTGAACAGGCGCTGCTCGTGCAGCAGGTGGCCCAGCTCCAGGAATTCGTGCGGCGGCTGCGCGCCATGGCGCACCTGCGAACGCACCCGGTTGACCCAGCCGATCAGCTTCAGGTCGAACTCGGCGTCGCGACCGAAGTGGTAGTACACCCGCGAACGCCCTTCCAGCAGTCCCGGCAGGATGTCGTCCAGATCGTCGATCGGGTACGCATCGTCCATCCCGTAGTTCGCCACCGCGCCTTCCTGCCCGGCACGCGCACCGTCCCACGCCTCGCGCGCGGCATCGCGTTCGCGGCAGAACAGGATCACTTCGCCATGGCGGCGGCCGGGGATCAGCACCAGCACCGCCTCCGGCTCCGGGAACCCGCTCAGGTACCAGAAATCCGAATCCTGGCGGAACGGGTAATGCGTATCCAGGCTGCGCACCCGTTCGGCGGCCGCCGGCAGCACCAGGATGGCGTCATCGCCTGCCATCTCCATCAACTGCTGGCGACGCGCGGCATACTCGGCCGCGGAAATGCCGGTCAACGCGTGGATGTCCATCTCAGTTCAGGCGCTGCCGGTGGCGCGCCGCCATCACGCAGTCGCCGTGCAGGATCAGCACCGCCACGCGGATGAACTCCTCGATTTCCGCCAGCGCATCTTCATCGTCATCGTTGCCGCTTTCGAAGTCCTCGCTCGACGCTTGGGCCAGCTTGGCCAGGTCGTTGAGCGCTTCCTCACCCTCTTCCGACAGCGTCGGACGGGTGCCGCCCGCGCCCAGCCCGAAGCCGCCCAGGAACGCGCGCGCCCAGGTGAACAGGGCGTCGGCCTGCGCTGAGGTGTCATCGCCCTCGCCGAGCAGCAGCTCGAAGGCGAAGTCGCGGTCCTCCAGCTGCGCCACGCTGGCACGCATCAACTGGTCCAGCGCATCGCCCTCCGCCGGGGTCGGCGCGTTGTCGTCGGCCAGCACCCGTGCCGGCCATTCGCGCACCGGCGCACCGCCGGCCGACAGCCAGCCGCACAGGCCGCCGTGCAGCTCGGCCGCACTGGCGCCCAGGCCCGCCGCCTGGCTGGCCTGGTTCACGTCATTGACACTTGGAAGTTCGGTCATCTTGGGGCTCGATCAGGTGGGGTGCCGGCGCAACCGACAACCCCGGGTTGGCAGCGTCACAGTGTATCAATCCACTGGCGGCTACCGGGTGGCAGGTCGACCCGCGTGAATTCGCTTGACCGCCTCCACTCCCCTTGCCTATCGTGCCGGACATGGAACCCGCCGATGCCATCGCCCAATTGCAGGCCTTTGCCGCCCGGGTGGAGGCGTTGCTGGAACGCAACCAGCGCCTGGCCGAGGAAAACCGCAGCCTGCGCCACCAGCAGGAGACGCTGGTCAACGAGCGCTCGCAGCTGCTGGCCAAGAACGAACAGGCCCGCTCGCGGGTCGAAGCCATGATCACCCGGCTCAAATCCCTGGAGCAGCACACATGAGCCAGACCGAACCGGTCAGTGTCCGCATCCTGGATCGCGAATACACCGTGGGCGTGGGCGCCGACGAACGCGAAAGCCTTACCGCCGCCGCGCGCCTGCTGGACGCCAAGATGCGCGAGATCCGCGGCAGCAACCGGATGGCGGCGGTCGACCGGATTGCCGTGCTGGCCGCGCTCAACCTGGCGCACGAGCTGCAGCAGCTGCGCGACGACCACGCCCGCCAGGCGGTGGCGCTGCAGCAGACGCTGGCGGATCTGAACAGGCGCCTGGACCGGGCGATCGACGGGGCGTGATCCGCACGCGTGCATCGATGCATACGCGGTTTTCATGGTTCTGAATTGGTGTGTAATTGGACCGACGAACGGGGTATCCGATCCGGTCGGGTTGGCTATAATGGCCGTGCGTTCTCTGCTGTGAACGACGGCGTGTGCAAACATTCGCCTTGTCCCTTAATTACGACCACGGGTGCGCGACGGCGCCGGGAGTGCAGGTCCGCCTTGTAGCGGGAAGCCCGAAGGAGTCCCAGCGTACCCACTTGAACCCCGGGTTCAAGGTCGTTTCGCACGCATCGTCACCGCGGAGAATGCAGTATTCCGGCAAGAGCGACGCCCCATCGGGACGTCGCTCTTGTTTTATCCGGCTCTTACGGACCCAGGCATGACCGACCCGCGCTCCGCACTGCGCCAGCAGCTGCGCCAACGCCGCCGAGACATCCCCGCCGCGCAGCGCCTGGCCGCCGCCGAACAGCTCGCCGATGCGCTGCTGGCCCTGCCCTTCGCGCCCACTGACGGGCACGTGGCCGGCTACTGGGCGCTGGACGGCGAGATCGCCCTGCACCGTTGGCAGATGCGCCTGCCCGACACCGCCACGTATTGTCTGCCGGTGCTGGCCGGCGACACCCTGCGCTTCGCGCCATGGCGTCCCGGTCAGCCACTCACGGCCAATCGTTACGGCATTCCCGAACCCGACGTTGCCATTGGCGACACCCTCGCCCCAGCGCAGATGGCGCTGGTGGTGGCCCCGCTGGTGGGCTTCGACGCGCAGGGCCGACGGCTTGGCATGGGGGGCGGCTGGTATGATCGCAGCTTCGCCTTCCGCCAGTCGCGCCCGGCGCCGCCCTGGCTGGTCGGTGTCGGATTTTCGGTGCAGCAGGTCGACGCACTGCCGGTGCAGCCCTGGGACGTAGCGGTGGATGCGATCTGTACCGACGCCACGACGATCACCCCCGTACCGACCCCTGGTCGCTACCTACCCGAACAGAACGACGCATGACCGCACGCAAGCGCTACTGGCTGATGAAGTCCGAACCGGACGCCTTCTCGATCGACGACCTCCAGCGCGTGGGCCAGGAACCCTGGAACGGCGTGCGCAACTACCAGGCGCGCAATTTCATGCGCGACGGCATGAAGGTCGGCGACGGTGTCCTGTTCTACCACTCCAATACCAAGGTGCCGGGCATCGTTGGCATCGCCACGGTGGCCACCGAGGCCTACCCGGACGAGACCCAGTTCAATCCGAAGTCCGACTATTACGACCCCAAGGCCACGCGTGAAACGCCGCGCTGGCTGCTGGTGGACGTGGCCTTCGAGCGCAAGCTGCGCGACACCATTCCGCTCGACGAGATCAAGCTGCACGCCGACGCACTGGGCGAAGGGTTTCCGCTGATCGCCCGCGGCAACCGGCTGTCGATCCTGCCGGTAACCGCCGCGCAGTGGAAGCTGCTGCTGTCGCTCGAAAAGCACTGACCCCTTTCCCGTACGAGTTTCCCGCCATGTCCGAAGCCAAACGCCTTGCCGCAGAAAAAGCCCTGGAATACGTCGAAGACGGCATGATCGTCGGCGTCGGCACCGGTTCCACCGTTGCCTACTTCATCGACGGCCTGGCCCGCATCCAGCATCGCATCAAGGCCACCGTGTCCAGCTCTGAGCAGAGCACCGCGCGGCTGCGCCAGCACGGGATCGAGGTGATGGAGCTCAACCACTCCGGCAGGTTGTCCCTGTACGTGGACGGTGCCGACGAATGCGACGGCAACAAGTGCCTGATCAAGGGCGGTGGCGCTGCATTGACCCGCGAAAAGATCATCGCCGAAGCCAGCGAACGTTTCGTCTGCATCATCGACCCGAGCAAGCAGGTGCCGGTGCTGGGCCGCTTCCCGCTGCCGGTGGAAGTGATTCCCATGGCACGCAGCGCGGTTGCACGCACCATCATGGACATGACCGGCGGCCAGCCGGCGTGGCGCGAAGGCGTGGTCACCGACAACGGCAACCAGATCCTGGACATCCACAACCTGCAGATCACCAACCCGGTCGCACTGGAGCGCGAGCTCAACCAGCTGCCAGGCGTGGTCTGCGTGGGCCTGTTCGCGCGCCGCCCGGCCGACGTGGTGATTGTTGGCGGCGAACCGCCGAAGGTGTTCTGATACTTCCGCCGGCACGCCCGTGCCGGCTCCCCTGTGAGGTCCGCGTATGCCCCTTATGCGTCTGCTGCTGCCGTTGCTCCTGCTGCTCACCCTGTCCGGCTGCGCCAGCGCCGGGGCCAGCCATTGGGTCGAACTGGGGGGCGCGCGTTACCAGGTGGAACTGGCGACCAACGACGAATCCCGTACCCGCGGCCTGATGTTCCGCGAAGAGATGCCGGTCGACCACGGCATGCTGTTCCTGCACGACCGAGAGGAACTGCAGGCGTACTGGATGAAGAACACCCGGATCGCGCTGGATATCCTGTACTTCGACGACGAGCGCCGGCTGGTCAGCCAGCAGCGCGACGTGCCGCCGTGCTCGGCCGGCGACCGGTGCCCGCCCTATCCCAGCAGCGGCCCGGCCCGCTACGTGCTGGAGCTCAACGCCGGCCAGGCCGAGAAACTGGGCCTGCAGGACGGTGCCCTGCTCACCTTCGGCCCGGGCATCGCCGACCAGCCCTGAACCGGGGCTTCCGGTGCGGCGTCTTTCACGCCGCACCGCTTGAATCGCGCCGCGATTGTCGCCAGTCTGTGTCCATGCAGGGGCACATGACATTGCCGGCGTGGGATTCCCTGGCCGAACTGGACGACGAGGCGCTGCCGCTGTTGCCCACGGCCCTGCTGATCGCACGCGACGAATACCCCGACCTCGACCCGCAGGTCTACGACGCCCTGGTGCAGAGCCATGCCGACCACCTGCGCGGCGAGGTGGACACGATCGCGCATTGGCCGCTCAAGATCGCCGCGGTCAATCGCCACCTGTTCGACGAGCTGGGCTACGGCGGCGACCATGGCGAGTACTACGACCCGCGCAACAGCTACCTCAACCAGGTGTTCGAACGCCGCCTGGGCAACCCGATCTCGCTGGCCATGGTGCAGATGGAAGTGGCACGTCGGCTGGGCATCCCGCTGGACGGAGTGTCCTTCCCCGGCCATTTCCTGGTGCGGCTGCCGGTGGACGACGGCATGCTGGTGATGGACCCGTTCAATGGCGGGCGACCGCTGGACGTGGAGGAGCTGCGCGAACGCGCACGATCGCACCTGGGCGGCGAAACGCCCGACGACCAGGTGCTGGCGCAGATCCTGGACGCCGCCCCGGCGCGCGCGATCCTGATGCGCATGCTGCGCAACCTGCATGGGGTGTACGTGGAGCGCAGCGAATGGGACCGCGCCGCGCGCAGTGCCGACCGCCTGCTCAAGCTCGCCCCGGAACAGGACGATGCCCTGCGCGACCGCGGACTGGCCTACCTGCAGCTGGATTACCAGGCGGGGGCGCGCCAGGACCTGGCGCTGTACCTGCAGCGCAACGGCCAGGCCAACGATGCCCAGTGGGTGCGCGAGAAGCTGGTGGAACTGGGCGGCCGGGTACCCCGGCTGCACTGACCCGCCTTGTATCAATCCATCTCGACCATTTCGAAATCGTCCTTGGTCACGCCGCAGTCCGGGCAGGTCCAGGTGTCGGGCACGTCCTCCCACGCGGTGCCCGGGGCAATGCCCTCTTCAGGCAGGCCGTCGACCTCCCGGTAGATGAAGCCGCAGACAACGCACATCCAGGTGCGGAAGGTGGTGGCAGTGGCGTCGGTCATCGGATAATCAGGCGTTGGGCAGTACGGTCATAGGCCATTGTCCCACTCCCGCCGCGCTACCGGTAGCCATCGATGACAGCCCCTGCTTCCCCGACCGCGCCCGCGCGCGGCGTGTACCTGATCACCCCCGACGAGCCCGATACCGCCCGCCTGTTGGCGCGCGTGGCGCCGCTGCTGGCGGCAGGCCCGACCTGGCTGCAGTACCGCAACAAGACCGCCAGCGCTGCCCTGCGGCGGGAACAGGCGCTCGCCCTGCAGCCGCGCTGCGCTGCCCACGGGGTGCCGCTGATCATCAACGATGATCCGGCGCTGGCCGGCGAGGTCGGCGCCGCGGGCGTGCACCTGGGCGGCAGCGACGGCGACATCGGTGCCGCCCGCGCCCTGCTCGGCCCGGATGCCATCATCGGCGCCTCCTGCTACGACCAGCTGGACAACGCCGACCGCGCCATCGCCGCCGGCGCCAGCTACGTGGCCTTCGGCGCCTTTTTCCCGACCACCACCAAGGTCACCAGCAGCCGCGCCCATCCCGACCTGCTGCGGCAAAGCGCCGCACTTGGCGTGCCGCGGGTGGCGATCGGCGGGCTGACCCCGGACAATGTGGGCCCGCTCATCGACGCCGGCGCCGACCTGGTGGCCGTGGTCAGTGGCGTGTTCGCCGCGCCCGACCCGGTCGCCACGCTGCGTGCCTACCTCGCCCGTTTCCAGGAAGCTTCCGCATGAATCACGACCAGTCCCACGCCCTGTTCACCCGTGCCCAGGCGCTGCTGCCGGGCGGCGTCAACTCGCCGGTGCGCGCGTTCAAGTCAGTGGGCGGCGAGCCGTTCTTCGTCGAGCGCGCCGACGGCCCGTACCTGTACGACGTCGACGGCAACCGTTATATCGATTACGTGGGTTCGTGGGGCCCGATGATCGTCGGCCACAACCACAGCGCCGTGCGCCAGGCAGTCAAGCACGCGATCAACAACGGCTTGTCGTTCGGCGCCCCGTGCGCCGCCGAAGTCACCATGGCCGAAACCCTGACCCGGCTGGTGCCCTCGTGCGAGATGGTGCGCATGGTCAACTCGGGCACCGAGGCGACGCTGTCGGCGATCCGGCTGGCGCGTGGCGCCACCGGCCGCAACCGCATCGTCAAGTTCGAAGGCTGCTACCACGGCCATGGCGACTCGTTCCTGGTCAAGGCCGGCAGCGGCATGCTGACCCTGGGCGTGCCGACTTCGCCCGGCGTGCCGGCGGGCCTGAGCGAACTGACCCTGACCCTGCCCTACAACGATTTCGAGGCGGCCACGGCGCTGTTCGCCGAACAGGGCGCGGACATCGCCGGCCTGATCATCGAGCCGGTGGTAGGCAATGCCAACTGCATCCCGCCGCGGGACGGCTACCTGCAGCACCTGCGCGACCTGTGCACCCAGCACGGCACGGTGCTGATCTTCGATGAAGTGATGACCGGCTTCCGCGTGGCCCTGGGTGGCGCGCAGGCGCACTACGGGATCACCCCGGACCTGACCACGTTCGGCAAGATCATCGGCGGCGGCATGCCGGTGGGCGCCTACGGTGGCCGCCGCGAATTGATGTCGCAGATCGCGCCGGCCGGCCCGATCTACCAGGCCGGCACGCTGAGCGGCAATCCGGTGGCCATGGCCGCCGGGCTGGCGATGCTGGAGCTGGTGCAGGAACCGGGCTTCCACGACCGTCTGTCCGCAGCCAGCGCGCGCCTGTGCGCGGGGCTGGAAGCGGCGGCCGCCGACGCCGGCGTGGCCGTGACCACCAACCAAGTGGGCGCGATGTTCGGGCTGTTCTTCACCGACCAGAAGGTGGAGACCTACAGCCAGGCCACTGCCTGCGACACCGCGGCGTTCAATCGTTTCTTCCACGCGATGCTGGAACGTGGCGTGTTCCTGGCGCCGTCGGCCTACGAGGCCGGGTTCCTGTCCAGCGCGCACGATGACAGCATCATCGAAGCGACGCTTGAAGCCGCCCGCGAAGCATTCAAGGTGGTTGCGGGTAGGTGACGACCGTTGGTCGTCACGCGGAGTCTACCGACCAACGGTCGGTAGCTACCGGAAAATTGATCTTCATACAGGTAGGTGACGACCGTTGGTCGTCACGCGAAGGTCTACCGACCAACGGTCGGTAGCTACCGGAAAATTCATCTTCATACGGGCAGGTGACGACCGTTGGTCGTCACGCGAAGGTCTACCGACCAACGGTCGGTAGCTACCGGAAAATTGATCTTCATACAGGTAGGTGACGACCGTTGGTCGTCACGCGAAGGTCTACCGACCAACGGTCGGTAGCTACCGGAAAATTGATCTTCAGTTGAAGATCAATTTTCCTTTCATCATTGCGAAATGCCCGGGGAACGAGCAGAAGAAGGTGTAGTCCCCGCCCTTGCGCAGTGCTGCGGTGGAGAACGTCACGCTGGTGCTCTGCCCACCGCCGATCACCGCCGTATGCGCCAGCACGCGCGGGTCTTTCTTCGGCAGGTAGCTGTCGGCCAGGGTCATCCGCATGCCGGCCATCGCCACCGGCTGGTAATCCGCCGTTTTCGTCAGCACCCAGTTGTGGCCCATCGCCGTGGCGGCCAGCCTGCCGGTGTGGCGCAGGGTCAGCTTCACCTGGCTGCAGTCCGCGGCGACCTTGATCTCCCTGCTGCTGAAGCTCATCTGGTCGGTGCTGTCCAGGTTGATCGCACATACGCGCGCCTGCGCGCCCGGCGCCAGCGCCAGACCTGCCAGCATCACGGGAACAAACAGTTTCACGGCGTTCTCCATCCTTCAGTCACTGCAATTCTAGGCAGCTCGACGCAGGGCGTGGTGCGACGGGATGTCGCAGCGACGCCCAGCAGTGCGGTAACGTCGGCTGTCGCTTCGCACATGAGTGGAACATGCCGGTTGCCTTGGACTGCCTGCTGCTGGATTTCGATGGCGTGCTGGTCAACTACGCGCGGCACCTGCGTGTGCGCCACCTGGCCGAGTCCTGCGGATGCACGCCCGCACAGGTGCACGCGGCACTGTTCGACAGCGGACTGGAACAGCAGTTCGATCTGGGACTGGACAGCACGCGCTATCTGCAGCAACTGGGCGATGCACTCGGCGTGACCATCAGCCTCGCCCAATGGCAGGACGCGCGCATCGCGGCCTCGCCGCCGCAGACCGGCGTGGTCGAGCGCGTGCAGCGCATCGCGCAGGTGATGCCGATCGCCATCCTCACCAACAACGGCGCGCTGATGGCGCAGACCATTCCGCGCATCCTGCCTACGCTGGCGCCGATGCTGGAAGGGCGCATCCTGTGCAGCGGCGAACTGGGCGGCCGCAAGCCAGACCCGGCGGTGTTCCTGAAAGCGGTGGAACGGCTCGACGCACGTCCCACCCGCACCCTGTTCGTCGACGATCTGTTCGTCAATGTGCGCGGCGCCCGCCTGGCCGGGCTGCACGCCGATACCGCGAACGACAGCCGTAGTTTCGGCAAGCTCATGCACCGGTTCGGCATCGATGCCTGATGCAGGGCAGCCGACTAACAGTCGGCTCTACCCCAACGGGACGGGAACGCCGACGTGTAGAGCCGACTGTTAGTCGGCTGCTCTTAGTCGGCTACCGTCACTCAGCGGCCTTCCTCAACGCGACGCGACGAACGACTGCACCGCAGCCCGCAGCCGCTTCAGGCCTTCGGCAATCTCTTCATCGGTGATGTTCAACGCCGGCACGAACCGCAGCACGTCCGGCCCGGCCTGCAGCGTCAGCAGCCCGTGCTCCGCCGCGTGGTCCAGGATCGCCCCGGCCTGGCCGCCGAAGTCCTTGTCCAGCACCGCACCCAGCATCAGGCCGCGACCGCGCACCTGGCTGAACACCTTGAACTCGTCATTGATGCTGCCCAGCCCATCGCGCAGCGCCTGCGACTGCCGGCTCACGTTGCGCGCGATCTCCGCCGAGGAGAGCTTGCGCAGCGCCACCCGCGCCACCGCCGCCGCCAGCGGGTTGCCGCCGAAGGTGGTGCCGTGCGCACCGAACTGCATGGTCTCGGCCACCTTCGGGCCGGCCAGCATCGCGCCGATCGGGAAACCGCCGCCCAGCGCCTTGGCCAGGGTCACGATGTCCGGCTTGACCTCGTCCTGCCAGTGCGCGAACAGGGTACCGGTGCGGCCCATGCCAGCCTGGATCTCGTCGAGCACCATCAGCGAACCGTGCTGGTCGCACAGTTCGCGGATCCGCTTCATGAAGCCCGGCTTGGCCGGCATCACCCCGCCTTCGCCCTGGATCGGCTCCAGCATCACCGCGGCCACGTCGCCGGCGGCCATCGCCGTTTCCAGCTGTACCTCGTCATTGAAGTCCACATAGCGGAAGCCACCGGGCAGCGGCTCGTAGCCTTCCTGGTACTTCGGCTGCGCGGTGGCAGTCACCGCCGCCAGGGTGCGGCCGTGGAAGCTGCCACGGAAGGTCACGATCACCCGCTGGTGGGCAGGACGGCCCTGCGACGAGGCCCACTTGCGCACCAGCTTGATCGCCACTTCATTGGCTTCGGCACCGGAATTGCACAGGAACACGCGCTCGGCGAAGCGCGAGGCGGTGACCAGCTCTTCGGCCAGGCGCAGCGGTGGCTCGCTGTAGAACACGTTGCTGGTGTGCCACAGCTTGCCGGCCTGCTCGATCAGCGCCGCTTTCAGGTCGGGGTCGTTGTGGCCCAGCCCGCACACCGCGATGCCGGCGGCCAAGTCGATGAACTCACGGCCCTGGTTGTCCCAGACGCGGGCGCCCTGGCCGCGCTCGAGCACCACCTGGCGCGGCTTGTACACCGGCAGGTAGTAATGCGACAGGGACAGGAGCGGGTCGGGGGCAGCAGCGGTCATGGCGGTCAGGGGTCCGAGGGGTCCGGGAAGGGGGTCCATTCTCCCCCTCCACCGGCTGGGGCACAATGCGGCCCATGCACCCCCTGCGCGCCCCCCAGCTGAACCCCGCCACCGAGTCCGGCTGGCGCCGGACCTGGTTCGACATCATCTACCGGCACGACACCCGGCCGTCGCGCAATTTCGACCTGCTGCTGGTGTACGCCATCATCGCCAGCGTGCTGGTGGTGATGTTCGACAGCGTGCAGCGCTTCCACATCGAACATGCCAGCTGGCTGTACGTGGTCGAGTGGGGTTTCACCCTGCTGTTCACCGCGGAGTACCTGCTGCGGCTGGTGGTGGTGAAGCGCCCGCTGCGCTATGCCTTCAGCATCTGGGGGATCATCGACCTGGCCTCGATACTGCCCACCTACCTGTCGCTGTTCATCCCCGGCGCGCAGAGCCTGCTGGTGGTGCGCGCGCTGCGCATCCTGCGCGTGTTCCGCATCCTCAAGCTGACCCGCTACATCGAAGAGAGCGGCGTGCTGATGGAATCGCTGTGGCGCAGCCGGCGCAAGATCCTGCTGTTCCTGTTCACGGTGATCACCATCACGATCATCGCCGGCACCCTGATGTACGTGATCGAAGGGCCGAACCATGGCTTCACCAGCATCCCCAGTGCGATGTACTGGGCGGTGGTGACGATGGCCACGGTGGGCTTCGGCGACATCGTCCCGCAGACCGTACTGGGCCGCTTCGTCACCTCGGTGCTGATCCTGATCGGCTACAGCATCATCGCCGTGCCCACCGGCATCTACACCGCGGAGCTGGCCAACACCATGCGCGATGCCGAACGCGCGTCCAAGCGCGACGCGCGCGGCTGCCCGGCATGCGGGCTGGAGGGGCATGAGCCGGATGCGAAGCATTGCCGGCAGTGCGGGGGGCGGTTGCCGGAGACCTTCAATCAATGATCGGGTCTACGTGGGACACGCACGGCGTGTCTCTACGCTTCCGGACTGCGTAGCGACACGCCACGCGTGTCCCGCGCAATGCCTGCCATTCCGTCAATCCAGGAACAGATCCGGCAGCAGCGGGCGCGAGGGGTCCACCGCGTACCCGGAAAGATCGGTAACTCCAGCCTCCGCCAACACCTCATCATCCAGCAGGAAGTTGCCGCTGAACCCGGCGGCGTCGCGGGTCAGGACCGCGTGCGCGGCGTCGGCGAGGATTTCCGGCGTGCGGCAACCCCCCACATCCACGCCGGGAATCATGTTGATCGCATCAGTGGCGATCACGGTGCGCGGCCACAGCGCGTTGACCGCCACGCCCTGCGGGCCGAATTCGGCTGCCAGGCCCAGGGTGACGAAGCTCATGCCCATCTTGGCCAGCGTGTAGCCGGTATGCGGGCCCCACCATTTCGGGTCCAGGCTCGGCGGCGGCGCCAGGGTCAGGATGTGCGGATTGGGCGCCTGCAGCAGGTGCGGCAGGCAGGCCTGCGCGCACAGGAAGCTCCCGCGTGAATTGACCTGCTGCATCAGGTCGAAGCGCTTCATCGGTGTATCCAGCGTGCCGCGCAGCCAGATCGCGCTGGCGTTGTTGACCAGGATGTCGATGCCGCCAAAGGTATCCACGGTGGCGGCAACCGCCGCGCGCACCTGGTCCTCCTCGCGGATATCGCATTTCAGCGCCAGTCCCTGGCCACCGGCCGCGGTCACCGCTTCGGCGGCGCTGTGGATGGTGCCGGGCAGTTTCGGATTCGGCACCGCGGACTTCGCCGCAATGGCCACGTTGGCGCCGTCGCGCGCCGCACGCAACGCGATGGCCAGGCCGATGCCGCGCGAGGCACCGGTGATGAACAGGGTTTTCCCTTGCAGACTGGCCACGTGCCTTGCTCCCGCGAATTCATGAGGGGCCAAGTATGCCGCGCCTGCGGAGCCGCAGGCATGGGTACCGACCAACGGTCGGTACCTACCGGGGTGCGCAGCGGTCGAGCCCTGTGCGGCACGCATTTACGCTTTCGGGCCCTGCCCTTCGTTGTCTTCCCAATGCAGGATCTTCCGGGTCACGAACCGGTATACGGGCTTGCCGGTCCGGAACCACAGGTCGCGTACCCACGAGTGGCGTTTGAGCACCCGTTTCTCCACCGGGGTCAACGATTCGCGGCAGTACATGCGCTTGTGCTTGAGCAGGTGGCGCAGATCTTCGCGGGCGAGCAGGCGCATCCAGCGCGAGCGCGGGTTGCCGATCACCGCGAGCTGGAAGTCGATCAGCGCCGGGCTGCCGTCTTCGCGGACCAGCCAGTTGGCTTCCTTGGCCAGGTCGTTATGGGCGATACCGTGGCGGTGCACCTTCTGCAGCAGCCGGCGCGCGGCGCGGAAGTACGCCAGGTCGCCGCGCGGTGGGCGCTGGTACATGGCGTCGCCGGCCATGAAGCTGCGGTCCAGCCAGCGGCCATTCCACGCCAGCAGCGCCGGAGTGTCGGGCATGCCGTCCAGATGCGCCAGCGCGCGCGCTTCGCGCCGGGCCAGCCACCAGGCCGGCAGGCGCAGCCACCACGGGGTGGCGCCCAGGTCGCGGCGGACGAAGCGCCGGCCGCCCTCTTCCATCAGCAGGATGCGGCCGAAGCTGTCGGCTTTCAGGGCCTGGGAGGCGGGAGGGAGAGGTCGATCCATGGCCGCCATTCTAGGCGGCGGATCAGGTTCATTGCCGACAGCCCATGCACATTGGCTGCCGCTGGCCGGGAGTCAGTCACTTTGCCCCCTCTATAATCCCCCGATGGACTCGTCATGGATCGATGCCACGCTCGCGTGGATATCAGCTCACCCGGTACTCGCCGGCGCGGTCATCTTCCTCATCGCCTTCTGCGATGCGGTGATCGTGCTGGGGGCGATCGTACCTGCCCTGCCCCTGCTGTTCGCGGTGGGCGTTTTCATCGGCCTCGGGCAGATCTCCGGACCGTACGCGGTGGCGTGCGCGGCGCTGGGCGCCTTCGCCGGTGACGGGATCAGCTACTGGATCGGCCGGCGCTGGGGCGACCGGCTGCGCGGGGTGTGGCCGTTCAGCCGTTACCCGCAGCTGCTCGACCGCGGCGAGACGATGTTCCGCCGCAACGCCTTCAAGAGCATCCTGGTGGCGCGCTATGTCGGCGCGATCCGTCCGTTCGTGCCGGCCATTGCCGGGATGATGGACATGCCGGCAATGCGCTACATGCAGGCCAGCGCCATTGCCAGCATTTCCTGGGCGGTGCTGTTCCTGGCGCCGGGCTGGGTGCTGGGCGAAGCCTACGACGCCGTGGCCGCCGTGGCCGGGCGACTGGTGCTGGTACTGGCCCTGGTCGGCGTGCTGATGGGCGTGGTCTGGGCGATCGTCCTGTATGGCTATCGCTGGTCGGCCGCGCGCATGGACAGCTGGCTGGCCAGCCTGCTGCAGTGGTCGCAGCGCCACCCCACGCTGGGCCGCTACTCGGTGTCGGTGTTCGACCCGCAACGCCGCGAGTCGGTGCCGCTGGCGATGCTGGCGCTGATGCTGCTGCTGCTCGGATGGGGCTGGTTCGCGCTGTTGACGGTGGTGGTCGCGCACGGCGAACCGCTTAGCCTGGACCTGGCCGTGCACCAGGCCATGCTGGCCCTGCGCAACCCGCTGGCCGACTACCCGATGGCGGCGCTGGCCTCGCTCGGTGCGTGGCAGGTGCTGCTGCCGCCGACCCTGGTGACCATGGGCTACCTGGTCTGGCGCCGACGCTGGATGGCCGCCGCACACTGGCTGGCCGCACTGGCGTTCGGCCTGGCCCTGACCCGGCTGCTGGGCGCCACGGTGGACGTGGTGCGGCCGCCGGATGCAAGCAGCGGCTTCGGCTTCCCGTCGGTGTCGGTGACCATGGCCACCATCACCTTCGGTTTCTTCGCGGTGCTGATCGCGCGTGAGCTGCCCGGGCGGACGCGGGTCTGGCCGTACCTGCTGTCGGGCATCATCGTCAGCCTGATCGGCTTCGCGCGGCTGTACCTGGGTGCGCATTGGCTGAGCGACGTGGTCGGCGGCATGCTGTTCGGCATGTTCTGGCTGCTGGTGCTGGGCATCGCCTATCGCCGCCGTTTCAACCGCTCGTTCTGGGTCAAGCCGGTGTCCTGGCTGTTCTACGGCACCTTCGCGGTGGCCGCGCTGTGGTATGCGCCGCGCAACACCGAGTTGAAGCTGCAGCGCTTCGAACCGGCGCAGCGGGCGCCGGCCAACCTGGCGGCGCAGGCGTGGTGGGACGGCCAGTGGCGCACCCTGCCCTCGCGGCGCAATGAATTCGACGACGACCAGCGCTGGCCGCTGGACGTGCAGGTGGCCGGGCCGCTGGCACCGCTGCGCGAGCAGCTGGAGCGCCAGGGCTGGCGCGCGCAGCCGCAGGCCGGCTGGGAACAGGCGCTGGTGATGCTGGACAAGTCCGCCACCGAAGACGAGGTGCCGGTGCTGCCGGCCACCCTGGACACCCAGGTCGAGTCGCTGTTGATGCTGCGCCCGGGCAATGCGCCCAACGAGATCTTCGCGCTTCGCCTGTGGCCGGCGTCGGCCCAGCTGCAGCCGGGCGGCCAGCCGCTGTGGCTGGGCAGCGCGCAGACCCTGCATTACCAGCAGCACGTCCACCTGATCGGCATGTGGCGACCGATGCGCGGCATCGACCCGTCGTTGAACGCGGTGCGCGAGGCGCTGGTCGGGTTGCCGCAGGAAGTGGGGACGCACCCGGAGACCGGCATGCCGGTGCTGCGGGTCAGGACGTATTGAGGGATCACGACCAACGGTCGTGATCTACCGGGGGGTCATTGCCCGGTCGCGTCACCAGTTCTCGTCGATGGGGGTTGCGTTGGCGGGCATCCAGCGCAGCAGCGCGTCAAGGCGCTGGTGCGGATCGTCCATCTGCAGCAGCTGCAGGCGCTGCGCTTCTTCCAGCGGCAGCAGCTCGGCCAGCCGCCAGCCCACCCAGGCGGCCTGGTCCATCAGCGCAGGGTACGCGGGTGCGAACGCGGTGCCGGCCTGTTCGATGATGTGACCCAGCACGGTGGACAGCAGCGCGTGCTCCGGACGCAGTTCGTCGTCATGATCGGGCGGGCTCCATTCCACCTCGGCCATGATCAGGCCGTTGTCGCGCACCCGCACCTGGCGCACGTGGAAACGACGATGCCCGCGCAGGCGCAGCACCAGTACGCCGTCGGCGCCCATGTCGAAATCATCGATGCGCGCTTCCACGCCGTGCGCCGCCGGCGTGGCCGGATCGCCCACTTCGTTGCCGTCCAGGATCATGCAGACCCCGAAATGCGTGTTGTTGCGGCTGCACTCACGCAGCATGTCCAGGTACCGCCGCTCGAACACGCGCAGCCCGAGCGCGGCCCCGGGCAGCAGCACGGCATGCAGCGGGAACAGCGGCAACGTGGCGACGGAATCGGTCATGGCCGGTTGCTCAGCGCGCCTGCAGCTGGGCCAGGAAGCGGCGCGGCGCGCCGTCGAAGCCGCCGTTGGACATGAACACCACGTGGTCGCCGGGCTGCACGATCGCGCCCAGTTGTCCCAGCAGTGCGTCGGTATCGGGCACGGCGTGCGCTTCACCGCGCACCGCGGCAATCACCGAGGCCGCATCCCAGGCCAGCTCGGGACGGTGCAGGAACACCACGGCGTCGGCCAATGCCAGCGAAGGCGCCAGCGCGTGCGCGTGTGCCCCCAGCCGCATCGAGTTGCTGCGCGGCTCCATCGCCACCACGATGCGGCGGTCGCCGACCTTGGCGCGCAGCCCCTGCAGCGTGGTCTGGATGGCGGTGGGATGATGGGCGAAATCGTCATACACGGTGATCTCGTCGGCCACGCCGATCACTTCCATGCGCCGCTTGACGCTGCGGAACTGCGCCAGCGCCGGGATCACGCTGGCCGGCGCGACGCCCACCGCGTGCGCGGCCGCCAACGCCGCCAGGCCGTTGAGCACGTTGTGGCGGCCCAGCAGAGACCAGCGCACTTCGCCCAGTGCCACGCCGCGGTGGTGCACCACGAAGGCGCTGCCGTCGGCGTTGACCAGCTCGGCATGCCATTCCAGGCCGGGGTCGAAGCCGAAGCGCTCCACCGGGGTCCAGCAGCCCATCGCCAGCACCTCGGCCAGGTGGGCATCCTCGCCATTGACGATCAGCCGCCCGCGCGCGGGCACGGTGCGCACCAGGTGGTGGAACTGGCGCTGGATCGCGGCCACGTCGGGGAAGATGTCGGCGTGGTCGTATTCCAGGTTGTTGAGGATCGCCACCAGCGGCCGGTAATGCACGAACTTGCTGCGCTTGTCGAAGAAGGCGGTGTCGTACTCATCGGCCTCGACCACGAATTCGCGGCCCTGCCCCACCCGTGCCGACACACCGAAATCTTCGGCCACGCCGCCGATCAGGAAGCCCGGTTCGCGGCCGGCGGACTGCAGCAGCCAGGTCAGGATGGTGGTGGTGGTGGTCTTGCCATGGGTGCCGGCCACGGCCAGCGTGTCGCGGCCCGGCAGGACCTGTTCGGACAGCCACTGCGCACCGGAAATGTAACGCTGCCCGGCATCCAGCACCGCTTCCACGGCCGGGTTGCCGCGCGACAGCGCGTTGCCGACCACCACTTCGTCGCAGTCGCTGCCGACGCTGTCGGCCCGGTAGCCCGGATCCAGGGCGATGCCCAGCTGCTCCAGCTGGGTGGACATCGGCGGGTAGATCGCCTGGTCGCTGCCACGGACCGTATGGCCCAGTTCCCGCGCCAGCGCGGCCACGCCGCCCATGAAGGTGCCGGCAATACCAAGAATGTGGATCGTGCTCATCACCCGATTGTCGCCCAAAGCCCACTCTGAAGGGGAGTCGCAAAGCATCTGGGGGACAGCCCCCTGAGTCAGGGGGCGGCCGCGAAGCGGCCGGGGTATGGAAGCAGACATGGGGCCCACTGTCTGCGAAGCAGACTGTGGGACGACAGCGCGTGGCTTTGCGCGCGCGCTGTCAGGGAATTCCCGATAGCGGTGTACTGTGAACACGTACACAATTCATCGCGCCAGCCGCAGTACCCCCGATGGTCCTACTCCCCAAGAGGCCATCCCCAGGGGGGCTCATATTGTGGGGCTCTGAGCAGGCCCGATCGCTGGCGCTCTACACCGCACGCCCGGTTCCGATAGGACCGGGCGTGCGCGTGTAGGTTGTCAGGCCTTGATCGCCGCGTGGATGCGGGCTTCCACTTCTTCCAGCCCGCCCACGCCATCGACGCGCGCCAGCGTGCCGCGATCGGCATAGAAGTCCACCACCGGCGCGGTCTGCTCGGTATACACGCGAAGACGCTGGCGCACCGATTCGGGACTGTCGTCGGCGCGGCCCTGCTCCTGCGCGCGGCCGGCAATGCGCTCGACCAGCAGTTCGCTCGGCACATCCAGCTGCACTACCGCATCCAGCGGCTGGCCGATCTTCGCCAGCAGGGCATCCAGCGCATTGGCCTGGGCCACGTTGCGCGGATAACCGTCCAGGATGAAGCCCTTGGCCACGTCCGCCTGGCCCAGGCGCGATTCCAGCATGCCCAGCAGGATGTCGTCGGACACCAGGTTGCCGGCATCCATCACGGCCTTGGCCTGCTTGCCCAGCTCGGTGCCGGCGGCCACTTCGGCGCGCAGCAGGTCACCGGTGGAAATGTGCGCAATGTCGAGGTGTTCCTTCAGGCGCGTCGCCTGTGTCCCCTTGCCCGAACCGGGCGGTCCCAACAGAACCAATCGCATCAACCTGACTCCAACTTGGTAAAAAACGGAAGGGCGCGCGTCCCGGGATTGTCCACAATCACGCTGCACCGCAATACACGCACTTTACCTCATACCGGTAATGTCCCTGCAATGTCCTTCCCCCCGAAAAAGGTCCAGCCATGTCCAAAGGTACCCTGCTCTACGCCCAGTCAGGCGGCGTCACCGCCGTCATCAACGCCACCGCCTCGGCGGTGATCGGCACCGCCAGCGCCAAGGGAATCAAGGTCTTGGCGGCGCGCAACGGCATCCTGGGCGCGCTGCGCGAGGAGCTGATCGACACCTCGAAGGAATCGGCCGCGGCGATCGCGGCGCTGGCCCACACCCCGGGCGGCGCGTTCGGCTCATGCCGCTACAAGCTCAAATCGCTGGACGCCGACCGCGCCCGCTACGAGCGCCTGCTGGCGGTGCTGCAGGCGCACGACGTGCGCTGGTTCCTCTACAACGGCGGCAACGATTCGGCCGATACGGCCTGGAAGGTGTCCCAGCTGGCCAAGGCGTTCAACTACGACCTGACCTGCATCGGCGTGCCCAAGACCATCGACAACGATCTGGCGGTGACCGACACCTGCCCGGGCTTCGGTTCGGCGGCGAAGTACACCGCCGTGTCGGTGCGCGAGGCGGCGCTGGACGTGGCGGCCATGGCCGAAACCTCGACCAAGGTGTTCGTGTACGAGGCCATGGGTCGGCACGCCGGCTGGCTGGCGGCGGCAGCCGGGCTGGCCGGCAACGGGCCCGACGAGGCTCCGCACATCATCCTGCTGCCGGAGCGCGCCTATGACGAAGCGGCGTTCCTGGCCAAGGTGAAGCAGGTGGTTGAACGCGTGGGGCATTGCGTGGTGGTGGCCTCCGAAGGCATCCAGACCGCCGACGGCCGCTTCGTGGCAGATGCCGGCGGCGGCAAGGACTCGTTCGGGCACACCCAGCTGGGCGGCGTGGCCTCGCAGCTGGCCGCGCGGGTCAAGGACGCGCTGGGCTACAAAGTGCACTGGACCCTGCCCGACTACCTGCAGCGGTCTGCGCGCCATATCGCCTCGAAGACCGACTGGGAACAGGCGCAGGCCGTGGGCAAGGCGGCGGTGCAGTACGCACTGAAGGGCCAGAACGCGGTGATGCCGGTGATCGTGCGCAGCAGCGATGCGCCCTATCGCTGGAAGATCGAACCGGCACCGCTGCACAAGGTCGCCAACCACGAGAAGAAAATGCCGGCCGGCTTCATCCGCCGCGATGGCTTCGGCATCACCGACAAGGCACGCGCCTACCTGTCGCCGTTGATCAAGGGCGAGGCCCCGCTGCCCTATGGCGCGGATGGGTTGCCCAAGTATGTGACGCTGAAGAACGTGGCGGTGAAGAAGAAGCTGCCGGCGTTCGAGGCGTAAGGTCAGCGGCAGGCGGCGCCTTCCACGGCGAGTTGCGCGGCGAACATGGGGATCTGCGCCGTCTTGCCGGCGGCGGCCTGCTTCTTCGCCTCCTCCAGGTAGATGCGCGACTGGCCCTGGCCGTCGAGTTGCGGCTTCTGGTCCACCGGCAGGCGCCACACCCGCACCACCGCCTGCTGCGCGGGGCACGCCGCGCTGGGCACGCGGATCACGTCGTTGAGTTTCCAGCCCTTGGCTGCGCTGGGCTGGGCCTTTTCGAAATCGACGAAACGGGCGCGCGGCTGGCACTGCTCGCTGGTGCGGACCACGTTGAAACGGTAGGGCTGGGCGGGGTCACCGGTGAAGCTGCCTTCCAGGCGCGCGCAGGCTTCGGGAATCTGGCGCAGGGTGTGCACGGTATTGACCGCCTGCGGCGTGCCGGTCGGGCGTTGCAGTTCGGGGGTTTCGGCGGCGAACGTGGTTGCGCAGGGGAGCAGGGCCAGCAGGATGAAGTGGCGGGGGGACATGGGGGAAGCCTCCGTTGGGGTGGAGGTGAGGGTGGCTTGGGGGGGATGAACGGTGTGGCAAGGGGGTGGGCTGCCGGGGCGGGTGGGTGTTCGCGAACCGCGGAGCCGACCAACGGTCGGCGCTACAGCCTCGTGCGACCGGCGGCTGGGGCTCGCCATGCGGTCCGGCGCATGCGATGGGCAGAACGTGGCATTTCATTGCATACTCGGGGGGCGCTCCAGGATTGCTGAACAAAGCCACACGCTTGATGACCGGGTACGGTCTGAACGGGTTGGTCCATCGTTGCAGCCCGTTGTGTCCCACGTGGTGAGGTTCGTCCGTCGACTGGATGCCATCCATCACCCGGGAGGGGACATGCTGGAACGTCATGGGCTTTCACTTGCGTTGTTCTGCGCCATTCTTGCGATTCTCTACGGCATCGTTTCGGCACGCTGGATTCTCCGGCAACCGGCCGGCAATGCCCGCATGCAGGAAATCGCCGCCGCCATCCAGGAAGGCGCGCGCGCCTACCTCAACCGCCAATACCTGACCATCGGCATCGCCGGCGTGGTGTTGTTCGTACTGGTCGGGTTCTTCCTCAGCTGGTACACCGCGATCGGCTTCGCGATCGGTGCGGTACTGTCCGGCGCGGCCGGCTACATCGGCATGAACGTGTCGGTACGCGCGAATGTGCGTACCGCCGAAGCGGCACGCCATGGCCTCGGTGCGGCCATGGACGTGGCGTTCCGCGGCGGTGCGATCACCGGCATGCTGGTGGTCGGGCTGGGCCTGCTTGGCGTGGCCGGGTACTACGCGCTGCTGCTGCGGCTGGGGCTGGATACCGGCGCGGCGCTGCATGCGCTGGTCGGGCTGGCGTTCGGCTCGTCGCTGATCTCGATCTTCGCCCGGCTTGGCGGCGGCATTTTCACCAAGGGCGCCGACGTCGGCGCCGACCTGGTGGGCAAGGTCGAGGCCGGCATTCCCGAGGACGACCCGCGCAACCCGGCGGTGATCGCCGACAACGTCGGCGACAACGTTGGCGACTGCGCCGGCATGGCCGCCGACCTGTTCGAGACCTACGCGGTGACGGTGATCGCCACCATGCTGCTGGGCAGCCTGATGATCGCCGAGGCCGGGCGCAATGCGATCCTGTACCCGCTGGTGCTGGGCGGGGTGTCGATCATCGCCTCGATCATCGGTGCGCTGTTCGTCAAGGTGAAACCAGGCGGCTCGATCATGGGTGCGCTTTACAAGGGCGTGATCGTGTCGGGCGTGCTGGCCGCGATCGCGTTCTACCCGATTACCCTGCAGTTGATGCCGGACAACGCGCATGGTGCGTTCAACCTGTACCTCTGTGCACTGATCGGACTGGTCCTGACCGGGTTGATCGTGTGGATCACCGAGTACTACACCGGTACCCAGTACAAGCCGGTGCAGCACGTGGCACAGGCTTCCACTACCGGGCACGGCACCAACATCATTGCCGGGCTGGGGGTGTCGATGAAGTCGACCGCGCTCCCGGTGATCGCGGTGTGCCTGGCGATCTGGCTGGCACACCTGCACGGCGGGCTGTACGGCATCGCCATCGCCGCCACCGCGATGCTGTCGATGGCCGGCATGATCGTGGCGCTGGACGCGTACGGACCGATCACCGACAACGCCGGCGGCATCGCCGAAATGGCCGAACTGCCGCCGGAAATCCGCAACATCACCGACCCGCTGGATGCGGTGGGCAACACCACCAAGGCGGTGACCAAGGGCTATGCGATCGGGTCCGCGGCGCTGGCCGCGCTGGTGCTGTTCGCCGACTACACCCACAACCTGCAGGCGGCGAACCCGGGCGAAGTATTCGCCTTCGACCTTTCCGACCACACGGTGATCATCGGCCTGTTGATCGGCGGCCTGATCCCCTACCTGTTCGGGGCCATGGCAATGGAGGCGGTCGGCCGCGCCGCCGGGGCGGTGGTGGAGGAAGTGCGACGGCAGTTCCGCGAGATTCCCGGGATCATGCAGGGCACCGGCAAGCCGCAGTACGACCGCGCGGTGGACATGCTGACCCGTTCGGCGATCCGCGAAATGATCGTCCCCTCGCTGCTGCCGGTGGTGGTGCCGGTGGTGGTCGGGCTGCTGCTCGGGCCGCGCGCGCTGGGTGGGCTGCTGATCGGCACCATCGTCACCGGCCTGTTCGTGGCGATCTCGATGACCACCGGCGGCGGCGCCTGGGACAATGCCAAGAAGTACATCGAAGACGGGCATTTCGGCGGCAAGGGCAGCGAAGCGCACAAGGCGGCGGTGACCGGCGATACCGTCGGCGATCCCTACAAGGACACCGCCGGGCCGGCGATCAACCCGTTGATCAAGATCATCAACATCGTGGCGCTGCTGCTGGTGCCGTTGCTGTAGCGGTCAGGGTGCCCGAGGCTGGCCGTCAGCGCTCATGCGAATTCCCGTTCGACATGGTCGTGCACGCTGCGGAACGCCGCGTTGGCGGCCTCGATCACCTGCTGCTCTTCGGCGTCGGTCAGCTCCACGCTGTCCAGCGCTGCGGTGAAGGCACGCCAGTGGCGTGCCGCACCATCGGGATGCGCGGCCAGGTGCCGCGCGCCGAAATCCGCGTCCAGGCCCAGCTGTGCCGCCATCTTGTAGAGGACGGTGCCGCCCAGGTTGGAGCCCTCGGCCACGTACAGCCAGCCCAGCGCCGCCGCCAGCGGCAGGTCCGGGTCCAGCCGCATCGGCACCGGCTCCGGCAGGATCTGTTCCAGATCGCGCAGGTCGCGGGTCACCTCCGGCAGCCGCCGGCGTTCGGCAAGGTCCGGTAGCAGCGCATCCAGCGCGGCGTTGGCATATAGCGCGTCGATATCGCGATGGAAGCGGTACTGCACGCGCAGGAAGCGGGCAAAACGGTCGCGGTCGGCGAAGATGTCGCCGGCCATGATGCGTTTGTCCAGCGCGCCGTGGCTGTCGCGGGTAGCGGCCTTCAGGCGTTGGCTGCGGGTGGCTTCAAGGGTCTCGGGGGCGTTCATGGCGTTCTGGCAGGAAAAGTTGGCAATGCCGCGCAGCGCACGACACAGGGGTAAGACGCCTGCCAAGCAGACTACCGCAAGCGGGATGGACGGGTGGGCCTGCTCCCCCATTCCGGCGATGCCATCATCACTTCGGGGTGTTGATAATGGCGCATTCTTCCGCCCCACCCAGGATTGCCATGATGGACACCACCGAATCGCGCATGACCACGTTGTTCGAACAGCTGGGCCTGGAGTCCAGCAACGAGGCCATCGCCGCGTTCATCCTCGGCCACCAGCTGCCGGCCGACGTCAAGGTCACCGAGGCGACTTACTGGAGCGCGGCCCAGCGTCAGTTCCTCGGCGAACAGTTGAAGGAGGATGCCGACTGGGCGATCGTGGTCGACGAACTCAACGAAGCGCTGCATGCCGATTCGGTGGCGCGCTAGTACCGCCCCGCCCTACGTCAATCGCGCGGGCGACGTACCGCACGCAGCTTTCCGCTGCGCCCGCCGCCGGCATAGAACACGCTGCCACCGTCCGACTCCAGGCCACTGACATGCATGCCGTCGGGCATCTGCAGGCGCTCGAGCACTTCACCGCTGATCGGGTCCACGCGGCGGATGTCGCTGCGTTCGCCGTCGTCGGTCCCGTGCCAGAGCTGGCCATCGACCCAGGTCACACCGGTGACGAAGCGGTCCGATTCGATCGTGCGCAGTACGCGCCCATCGGCCGGATCGATCTGGTGGATGCGGCGGTTGCGGTACTGCCCTACCCACAGGCTGCCTTCGGCCCAGGCCATCCCGGAGTCCGCGCCACCGCCGGGCGCGGGGATCGAGCCCAGTACCTCACCGGTCCGCGGGTCGATCCGGTCGATCCGTGCTTCGGCGATCTGATAGAGGTGGGTTCCATCGAAGGCGGTGCCGGCGTCGCCTGGCACCGCCAGCGACTGCACGGTGCGGCCGGTTTCCGGGTCGATCGCCAGCAGTTCGGCGCCCACGGCGGCCCATACGTGGCGGCCATCGAAGCTGACCCCGTGCACGGCTTCGGCGCCTGCGAAGGGGCCGTACTCCCGGATCACATCTGCAGTGGTCGTGTTCATTCCCGCATCTCCTGGCACGTCGGAAGGGGTGCCTGGCAACGACACTAGTCGCCTGGCAGCGAAGCTGGGAGTAACAAGATCGTCGTGAATCCCACCCGCGGTGCACCGAGCCAGCGCTGTGCACGTCCGCGGCCGTGGCTGCGTACCCGCCGCGCTGCCTCCAGCGCTGCCAGCTCGCGCTGCACGGTGCGCTGGCTGGCGCCCACGGCCAGCGCCAGCGCCGAGGTGGACCAGGCCGCACCATCGCCCAGCAGCGCTTCCAGCGCCGCCGGCTCTCCCTCCTGCGGCGGCGCCAGCACCGCCACATCGACGCCGGGCGGCGCCCGCAAGCGGTAACCAATGTCGGTGGCATCGATATGCAGCAGGTCCTGCAGCGCCACGCGCAGCCGCCCCACCTCCACACGCAGGCGCGCACGGTGGGTGTGGTCACCCGCCCCGGTGCGGAATACCCCGGCAATCAGCAGGTCGCGGTCGACATCGGCCGGCCAGGCCCGGCCGAGCGCATGCAACAGGGCGAACAACAGCGGGCGACGTGCCAGCGGGCGCCAGCGTCCGCCCGACCACACGCCACGGCGGCAGCCGTCGATGACGCACGCTGGCGAGTCGAGCAGGCGCTGTACGGCGGCAAGGTCCAGGGCGGCGTCGCTCGTGCCCTGAAGCCTGCGAGCGGCAGGCTGCGAGAGCTGTCTGCGGGCCTGGGCCACTTCGCTCTGTAGCGCCGCGATTCCCGATGCGCGGGCGGCGCCCTCGGCATGCTCGAGCGCGGCCAGCGCGCGGGGCATCTGCAACGCGCACGCGGCCAGCCCGGCCTCGGTCAGGGAGGCCATCGCCGCCAGGGCCGGGATGGATGTGCCGCCGCGCAGGCGGGCCAGGGCCTCGGCGGCTTCCTGCCGACGACCCAGCAGCAACCCGCGGCGCGCCAGGATCAGCCAGGCCTGGCAGGCGTTATGCGGGTCGCCACGCCGGGCCAGTTCGGCAGCGGCGAGCTGCAGGGGAAGGATGGGGCCGGTAAGGTCGCGCAGCGCCAACGCCACTTCGGCCTCCGCCACCACGCAGCGCGCCCGGGCCAGGACCTCGTCGGCGCCGAAGCCGCGCCGGGCCAGCCGCAGCAGCTCACGTGCGCGCTCCAGCTCGCCCAGCTGGGCCATGGCCACGCCACGCAGCGCCAGTGCCGGGGGATCGCCACGCAGGGCCACATGGCCCAGCGCGGTCAGGACATCGCCCGCGGCAAGGGCGCGGGCGGCGGCGGCAAGCAGTGAATCCATGCCCGCAGGCTAGCGCAGGCAGTTGGCCAATGCGTCGAACACGGTCCTGCCCGTGCCGGGCAGCGGCTGGAACAGCGGCTTCGGTCCGTCCAGCGAGGCCAGCAATGCTTCCACGGTGGTGTGGGCGCCGATCGGGAAGCGGCACAGCCAGGTGGGTTGCCGGGCGACCAGCGCACCGGTGTCCGGGTCCACCTGCAGTTCGCTGGCGGCGAAGGCCCAGCCGCAGCTGTTGACCCGCCCGCTCACCCGCTCCACCGAGCAGCGCAGCTTCATCGAGTGGTAATCGCTGTATTCGCCCTCGCAGAAGGTGTCGGCGCAGACGTCATCGAAGTCGTTTTCCAGGCGGTGCCGGAGGTCGCGGAAGGCGTTCCACTGCGCCTGCGGCGTGGGGTAGTCGACCAGATCAACATGCGTCGGCGGAATCACCGGCGCGGCGCTGGCCGACGGGCCGGGCCACAGCACGGTCAGCGCGGCAGCCAGAAGAGAGGTCCGGAGCAGGGGTGGCACAACAGTCATGGCAGATCTCCTTGAAAGGCGGGTCAGGACAGGCAGCGGCGGAGGACGTCGAACAGCGACAGCCCGCTTCCGGGCAGGCGGTTGAACAGATAGCCGGAGCTGTCCGGCTGCAGGGTGGTCATGTGGGCGAGGAACGTGCCCGCAGGCAGGCCCGGCTGCAGCGGCAGCCGGCAGTACCACTGGCTGAGCTCGGTGGTGATGGCGCCGTTGGCGGGGTCGATCCGGGTCTGGCTGGCGACCACGGCGAAGCGGCAGGCATGGATCTGGTCGGTGCGGGTATCGACCACGCAGTCCAGGCGCAGCGGCCGGTAATTGTCCACGGCCCCGGCGCAGAACGCGTCCGGGGAGGCATCGGTGAATTCGTCCACCAGCCAGCGGTTGAGTTCCCGGTAGGCGGTGTCGTCGGCCGGCTCGCCTGGCCCGAGCCGCTCGGCCAGGTCGATGTAGCGCGGTGTACGGGTGCCTGCCAGGGCCGGCAGGGCCAGGGACAGCAGGAGCAGGGGTGCCAACAGCGGCAGGGCGCGGTGGAATCGGGGGGCTCGAGCGGTCATGGGCGGACTCCGTGGCAGGTGCCCTACCTTGCGCCGGTCCCGCCTCCGGGACGATCAGCGTGGCGCCCGAGTGGCGGTCGGCGATTGCCGCGGCATCAGGTCGGCTGCGACCCACCCTGCACGGCGGCCGGCAAAGGCATAAAATGGGAGGTCTTATCGCGCCATCCCCCCTCTCGGAGCACACCATGGGTCTGGAACTCGTCTCGCCCGGCAAGAACCCGCCGGAAGAAATCAACGTCATCATCGAGATCCCGAAGGACTCGGAACCGGTCAAGTACGAAGTGGACAAGGAAACCGGCG
>Ga0213821_1000187_pt1 | contig 43992 bp, 41 predicted proteins | sample MC6MC0909MG_FD_179894 | JGI IMG/M metagenome (GOLD analysis project Ga0213821, IMG submission 179894) | Enriched soil aggregate microbial communities from Iowa State University, Ames, United States - MC6-MC0909-MG | ecosystem: Environmental > Terrestrial > Soil > Unclassified | place: USA: Iowa...
TGCCCGTGCGCCATTGACCCTTGAAGGTGACCATCATGACCCGCTACATCGACGTGCAAGACCTCGCCCGCCTGGTCAATCGCAAGGGCCTGCCCAGCTGCCTTGGCGAAATGGCCGAGTACATCCGCCAGGACTATCTGCGCTGGCACGACTTCGAGAAATGCCCACGCCTGGCCAACCACTCGCCTGACGGGGTGATCGAGTTGATGCCGGTATCGGACGCCAACCTGTATGCCTTCAAGTACGTCAACGGCCATCCGAAGAACACCCACAATGGCCTGCTCACGGTCATGGCCTTTGGCGCCCTGAGCGACGTCGACACCGGCGCACCGGTGCTGCTCAGCGAAATGACCCTGACCACTGCCATCCGTACTGCCGCCACATCAGCCCTGGCCGCCCGCTACCTGGCCCGCTCTGGCAGCCGCAGCATGGCGCTGATCGGCAATGGCTCGCAGAGCGAATTCCAAGCCATTGCCTTCCATACGATGCTGGGGATCGAGGAGATCCGTCTGTATGACATCGACCCCGACGCATCGGCCAAGCTGCTGGCCAACCTGGCCGGCTACCCTGGCTTGAAATTGACCCTTGCAGGCTCCGTGGCCGAGGCGGTACGCGGCGCCGACATCGTCACCACGGTGACTGCCGACAAGGCTTACGCGACCATTCTCACCCCGCAGATGATCGAACCGGGCATGCATCTGAATGCAGTGGGCGGCGACTGCCCCGGCAAGACCGAGTTACACCGGGAGATCGTCGAGCGAGCGCGGGTGATCGTCGAGTACGAGCCGCAGAGCCGCATCGAGGGTGAGATTCAGCAAATGCCAGCGGACTCGCCGACCACTGAATTCTGGCAGGTGGTCCAGGGGCTGGTCGCCGGGCGCGAGAGTGAGGTGCAGGTAACCCTGTTCGACTCGGTCGGGTTTGCCATCGAGGATTACTCGGCGCTGCGTTATGTGCTGGATGAGGCCAAGGCGTTGGAGATTGGCAGTGACATCGCGCTGGTGCCGACGCTTGAGAATCCGAAGGATCTGTATGCGCTGTTGCAGCCGAAGGTGGCCAGCGTCAAACGCATTGCCTGAACGGTTTTTGGGGTCTGCATTGCAGGCCCCAAAACGCCAAAACCCACGCTAAAACCGCTGTCGCACTTCTATAAACCTGTGTCGCCACAGCCGATTCTGCTGCCAACACGAACCTAACAACCGAATCGGTCAGCCCAGCACACACCAAACGACACAAAAAAACCCTCTAGCTCGCGCATCCTGAGCCCTGACCGATGAGTCACCCATAACAACAGCAACCAACCGTTCTGAACTGCCCCTACTTCAAATAACAACACCCAGGGACCTTCATATGATCCGCATGCGAAAACGCCTCGGCGTCCTTCTGCTTTCCTTGTGCGCCAGCGCCACCCAAGCCAAGGAGTGGACTGAAATCCGCTTCGGCGTGTTCCCCGAATACCCCCCGTTCGAATCGGTCGCCGCAGACGGCAGCCTGCAAGGCTTCGACATCGAGCTGGGCAATGCCATCTGCACCAAGCTACAAGTCAAATGCACCTGGGTGCACAACGAGTTCGACGGCATCATGTCGTCGATGGCCGTCACCCCAGCGCGGCTCAAGCAGATCGCTTTCACCGAGCGCCTGTTCCTCAGCCCCACCTCAGTCATCGTGCGCAACGGGGCTGACTTCGGCGAAACCGCAGAATCGCTCGAGGGCAAACTGGTCGGCGTGCTGCAAGGCTCGCTGCAAGAAGCCTATGCCCGCGCCAAGCTGGCGCCGTTGGGTGCCCAGGTCAAGGCTTACCAGTCCCAAGACCAGAACTACGCCGACCTGATCAACGGCCGCCTCGACGCCACCGTCACCGACAAGCTCGAAGCCCAGCTCAATTTCCTCTCCAAGCCCGAAGGGGCAGGCTTCAAGTCAGGCCCGGCGATCAAGGATCCGACCTTGCCGCTGGACATCGCCATGGGCCTGCGCAAGACCGATCCCGAGCTCAAGGCCCTGCTCGACAGGGGCATTGCCGCGATCCATGCCGATGGCACCTATGCCGCGATCCAGAAGAAGTACGTCGGCGAACTGGATATCTACAACGAATGACCTGACCGGTAGCTCACCTCGCTGTCCACACCATTGTGTGGCAGCGGGCTTGCCGGCGAAGTGGCCTCCACGAGATCCCTACCCCATGAACGACTTGCTCACGAGCGGCCTGCAAGGCTTCGGCCCGTTGCTGGCCGAAGGCACCTGGATGACGGTCAAACTGGCCCTGCTGGCGCTGGCCCTGAGCCTGCTGCTGGGCATGATCGGCGCCTGCGCCAAGCTCTCGCGCTCAGCCCTGCTGCGCATCCCCGCCACCCTCTACACCACCTTGATCCGCAGCGTACCGGACCTGGTGCTGATCCTGCTGCTGTTCTACAGCCTGCAGATCTGGCTCAACGACCTGACCGAAACGCTGGGCTGGGACTACGTTGAAATCGACCCGTTCAGCGCCGGCGTGCTGACCTTGGGCTTCATCTACGGCGCCTACTTCACCGAGAACTTTCGCGGCGCCATCCTCAGCGTGCCCGCAGGCCAACTGGAAGCGGCCACCGCCTATGGCCTGAGCCGGGCACAGCGATTTGCGCTGGTGCTGTTTCCGCAACTGATGCGCTTCGCCCTGCCGGGCCTGGGCAATAACTGGCTGGTGTTGCTCAAGTCCACCGCGCTGGTCTCGATCATCGGCCTGGCCGACCTGGTCAAAGCCGCGCAGAACTCCGGCAAGACCACCAACGACATGCTGTTCTTCCTGTGCATCGCAGGCTTGGTCTATCTGTTGATCACCACCCTCTCCAATCGCCTGCTCAACTACCTGCAGCGGCGCTACAACACCGGGATCAAGGAGCTGGCGCGATGATCGAACTGCTTCAGGAATACGGCCTGGCCTACCTTTATAGCGACGGCAGCGGCTTGTCCGGCCTGGCCATGACCCTCTGGTTGTTCGTGGTCAGCATGCTCCTGGGCTTGCTGCTCTCGTTGCCGCTGGCCCTGGCCCGGGTCTCACGCCGCGCCTGGCTGCGCCTGCCGGTGCAGTTGTACACCTTCGTGTTTCGCGGCACCCCCCTGTATATCCAGCTGCTGATTTGCTACACCGGCTTGTACAGCCTGGAGGTGGTGCGCGATTACGCCCTGCTCGACCAGTTCTTTCGCAACGCCTTGAACTGCACCCTGCTGGCCTTGGTGCTCAACACCTGCGCCTACACCGTGGAGATCTTCGCCGGGGCTATCCGCAACATCCCCCACGGCGAGATGGAAGCGGCCCAAGCCTATGGCCTGAGCGGCTGGAGGCTGAACCTGTTCCTGGTGCTGCCTGCAGCCTTGCGCCGTTCGCTACCGGCCTACAGCAACGAACTGATCCTGATGCTGCACGCCACTTCGCTGGCTTTCACCGCCACTGTCGCCGACCTCCTCAAGGTGGCCCGCGACGCCAATGCCGCGACCTTCCTGACCTTCCAGGCCTTCGGCGTCGCGGCGATCTTGTACATGCTGTTGTCCTTCGCCCTGGTCGGCTTGTTCCGACTGGCCGAGCGCCGTTGGATGCGTTTTCTGAACCCTACCCGAGGCTGAACCGATGCCCCTGTCTGCCCTGTCCCTGCCCATCACCGAACTCGCCCCTGGCGCCCACAGCCTCAGCGGCACCCGCAAACTCAGCGTCGACGGCCTGCACAAGCATTACGGCGAGCACCAGGTGCTCAAGGGTGTTTCGCTACAAGCGCGCAAGGGCGATGTGATCAGCCTGATCGGCGCCAGCGGCTCGGGCAAGAGCACCTTCCTGCGCTGCATCAATTTCCTTGAGCAACCCGACGCCGGCAGTATCACCCTGGACGGCCAGACCCTTGAGATCCGCCCCGGCACCCGCACCCCGCCGCCGGCTCAATTGCAGAACCTGCGCACGCGCCTGGCGATGGTGTTCCAGCACTTCAACCTGTGGAGCCACCTGACCGTGCTGGAGAACATTTGCCTGGCGCCACGCAAGGTGCTGGGCATCAGTGCCAGCGAAGCCGAGGCCCGCGCCCGCACCTACCTGGACAAGGTCGGCCTGCCCGCGCGCGCAGCCGAGCAGTACCCGGCGTTTCTCTCTGGCGGCCAACAGCAGCGGGTGGCCATCGCCCGCGCGCTGGCGATGGAGCCGGAGATCATTTTGTTCGACGAGCCGACCTCAGCCCTCGACCCCGAGCTGGTCGGGGAAGTGCTCAAGGTGATACAGACGCTCGCCGAGGAAGGACGTACCATGCTGATGGTTACCCACGAGATGGGATTCGCCCGCCAGGTGTCGAGCCAGGTGCTGTTCCTGCACCAGGGCCTGGTCGAGGAGCACGGCAGCGCCGAGATCCTCGATCGCCCCCAGAGCGATCGCCTGCGGCAGTTCCTTTCCAACCGTCTTAAGTGAAGTCACGCCGTATATGGATACCAAGGCCAACACCGCTCACGCCCCTGCCGCACTGGACCGCATCGATGAAGCCATCATCGATGTGCTGCGGCACAACGGGCGCATCACCTATGAGAAGCTTTCGACCCTCGTGCACCTGACTCCCAGGCCTTGCCTGGAGCGGGTGCGCAAGCTGGAACGACGCGGTGTGATCCGCGGCTATGGCGCAATCATCGACCTGCAAACGGTCTCGCCGGGCTTGTCATTGCTGGTGCTGGTGGCCTTGTCCAACCAGAGCGGGCGCGCCGCGCAGAAAGCCTTCGAGGCCACCGTGCGTGCCTGCCCGCAGGTGTATGAATGCCAGCTGATCAGCGGCCATTTCGACTACAGCTTGCGCATGCGCTGCCGCGACATGGAGCACTACCGGGTGCTGACCGAGACCTGGATGAACAACGACGAGTTGCACATCGACAAACTGGTCGCGCACCCGGAACTGGCCTCGGTCAAGAGCATTGCGCCACAGGTTTGAGTACACGTTGGCTTGTAGGGGCAATAGTGGCCTAGTAGCATTGCGGAGTCAGCAAATTGCCCTTCATGTGCACAAGGGCGCTACAATTTCCCAAGGACGATATCTCTTGACTGCCAATGCCCCGCTACCTATTCGTTTCCCCATCGAACAAAAAGAACAAGCCTCTCAAAAAGATACCACAAGCTTATTGCCACGAAATATTTATAATGACCTTGCCTTGTTACTCAAAGAAAGTCTTGACACACAACCCGGCAGGGACGACGACTTAAACCGCAATCGCTCGCACAGCGCTATTCTTATCGATGGAAAGCGTGGCACTGGCAAAAGTTCCGTCTTAGTGAATTTGGGACTGTACCTGCAAGACGAGCACCCCACACTTGCACCCAGCATCCACATTTTAAACCCGGTAGACCCCACTCTCCTGGAAGATACTGACGATCTTTTTCTGAATGTCATTGTCGCCGCCATCATTCGTGACAATACTATCGCAGATGCTCTCAGCCGAGCCGATCACAAAGCAGAAGCTTTTCACCATCAACTGCAGATACTCGGAAGCACACTGGAAGCCCTGCAACTGCAACGCGACAAGTTCGGACTCGACAAATTAAGAGCTTTTATGGGCAGTCACGACTTGAACCATCAGGTTCACGAGCTATTCAAAAAAGCCTTGAACATGATCGACAAACAACTACTTGTCTTACCCATTGATGACGTTGATACTTCTCTTGATCGGGCCTTTGAAAATTTAGAAGTCGTTCGTCGCTACCTCACCTCCCCCTACGTACAGCCCATTATCAGTGGCGATTTAAAACTTTACCATGAAGTCACTTGGCGAGACTTTTACAGCAAACTGACACGAAACAGCAAAATACTCACCAAGTCAAGCGCCGACACGGCAAAAGAACTGGCCACTGAATACCAACGCAAGATCATGCCCTTACAAATGCGCCGAGAGATGCCAACCGTTAAGAGCTACCTTGAAAACAAGAACATTGTGTTATGCAAAGGCGCAAATGACTTCTTTTCGTTACATACATTTTGGCGCTGGATAGACGCCCTTCTTAACGAAAGAACCAACAACCTCCAATACAGACGACTGGAACTCAACATCGAAAACATTAGAGAGCTATCGCAACTTATATTCACCTTAAAAGACCAAATACCGAAGCTCCATAGAATTCTCGAACAAAGTGAGTTTTCCACAACTGATGGATACACCTTACACCGGCTGATGTTCATGCCAATCCCCACAGCTCAGCTAATGGAAACATTCTCTAGCGATCTGCAGAATGCACAGAGCCTGAACACCAAAGCCCAGCGAGAGGCGGCACGAAAACGCACTTATAGCCGGTTCACCAACAACGCCATTAGAAACCAACAAGTAAGCTTCGAGTTTCAGTCGCTCGCACTTGAAACCAAAAGAGCGTTGATGAGGCATTTCCATCATGAACATAGCGATAGCGCAGTCTACCTTGCGCTAGCCGGCGACATACATTTCTCCGAATTAAAAACCACTGCTACCAAAAAACTCTCCACCCTGTTCAAATCACCCATTTTTGAGCCTACCGAACTTTCCGAGCAATGCGCCAAGTCCTTTCCCGGGAGTTTGCCGAGACGAAAGTTTTCTGACATTAGAGATTACGCACCTGAATACTGGTTAAACTCTATTGCAAAAGACTATGAGTACCCCTACACCTATCCAGAAATCGGATCAGCCACTCGCACACATTCCTCTCCTGAATTGGACGATGACACCAACTTAATCCTGGAGCTCATGCTTCACAGAAGCTTTTACAGCTCCAACAAGCAATCAAACATCATTTATTGCGGAAGACTATTCGAGCTCATTATCGCCAGCTTAGTCAGAGACATTGAGCCGAACGACATCCTGTCGATTCTAAACCGCCCACCGTTTTACTCCTTAACGGCGATGGCAAATCCGAACGACCATGTTACCGATAGAGAAACACAGGAAAGTGATCATTCCAATGCCATTGTAAAACTTGCCACTCAGATAAATAACTGGAGACAGACTGAGCGCATCCACGAGCAGTACCTGTCCAGCTGGCTAACTTTTAATGTCCTCAATTACTTCTTCCAGCAATCAGGCTATTTCAACAGCCCAGTGCGCAACCCCACCAGCGAAAGCCCACACCAAGTCTTAGAGGTTGCACTCAGAGCATTTCGAAGCTTATGGAACGGATTTGCCAGGCTAGAAAAAGGTGAAACCTTTGGTATGGCCCATATTATTTCTGCGGCCAGCATTGGTGAGGGAGAGGTATTTGAAAATAACGATCTCTATCGCCAGAACATCTCACCATTTTTAAATAAGATTGGCGAGACGCCTTTCGGCCTAGCCACCCGTTCATTCACCCACGCGATTTCCTCCCACCCCATTCGTCATCTCATAGAAAAATGCCACTCGCACTCCGAGGACATCATTTCCGAGGAACACAACAACCTACTGAATTTACGCGTCATTAACAGTGTCATACGCCGGCACTTTAGCATCAAGGGCAGGGTTAGCACTGCCATAAAAAATCTACTTATTACGCAAGAGGACGTTGATACTATTCGCGCCACTCTTTACGAGCACGGCCTTACAGAATCCGAACTTATTGAATCCTCTCTCTTCAGTCAACTATTAGAAAGCGCTGAGAACTAACATGCTGGAAACCCAACTTCTAGAGCAAGCCAGCACTAGCCTCTTATCAAGCGCCGCCCTTGCAAACAGACTCCGGAGTGATCTGCTTGGTTTAACCGGCACCCAACGCCTTGGCGATTTTGATGACCGCATAGGCGCCTATCGACGTCTCATTAAAAATACTATCGACAATCGAAATCACGGCCGCTTCCGTGCAAATGATCTTGAGCGTGCCGCCGAGCATGCATGCCCTCAAGATCTTTTCCGCAGCCCCTTGATTAACTCATTAGACATCGTATTCAAAAAGCTCTTTATCTGTAGCGGCGACTACATTCATTACCGCCCCGACTGCATAGAAGATTACTCTCGACTCTGTTCTCAGCTTGATCCGAGTGTTGTCGTCGCCTGGAATATGGCTCGTTGGTTCACCCAAGCCACTCACCTGAGGGCAACGGATGTGCATCGCATCGTACTTGCACAGCAACCATTGTTTAGCCCTCCATCGGTTTCGAATAAGCCTTATTCAGAAGGTCATGTCCACCTAGGGGGCGCACATTTCGAGGGGATCATTCTGATGAATCAAGTCGCGCATCAGCCTGGACTCGAAACATTTGCGCCACTGCATCGGTTGTGCCATGCCCTGCTGGGCGAATGGCCGACCAGACTGAAAAATCAAGCTCCAGCCAAGATCCTCCAGCTCTATCAGCGTACACTGGGCAAGGCGCATATGAGCAATGGGCCATTGATCATCAGTTGGTCAAGTTTGAGCGCACTTCAGTCCTCCCCAAGCGATCACCGCCATCCCAGCTGGTTAAAACTACAATTGGCTGAAGCCATCAATAGTGGTGACCTGAGCAAAGCTTGGCTCTGGCTGCTGATCTGGCTGTGGACCCAATACCAGCACGCTGAAACTCCAGCGGTGATACGTATGGGCATTTTTTACCTGGTCCTGGCACTGATGAGTGAACGCCGCAAGCTGCTCATGGACGGCCAGGGTTTGACCCGTTTCTCAGGCGTTTATAGTGAGTTCAGCAAAGCCTCCAAACACGACCCCAGGCCTCACCAGCTTACCTATGGCCGCGCTTGCGCTCGCCAGATGTTCCAGAACCCTGAAGACTGCGCAGAGCTCAAGATTACTCAAAGCATATTTACCGCCGACAATATGGCTAAGTGGGTTAGCGCACTTGAGCAGCATCATGGCCAACGCCCTATCGTTCCACTCAAGACGGTAACCGCACATCAAGCCAAACTTTTCCGTACACGCATGGAGCGCTGGCATCTGTGTATCCATTTCCTGCGCAGGCCCGATCACCTGCGCAAGCGCGGCATGATCTGGCTCGACGGTGAGGAGCTCTACCGCAGACTGCGCGATCATTCCGGTTGGGCTGCACCAGAGTTCCTCAACGGTAAAGTCAGCGAGCACTTTCGCTTCGAACCCAGTGCCTGGGTCCGCGGGCTGGACGTTGCCGGAGACGAGAACAAGACCCGTAACGAACTCTATGCGCCGATGCTACGCTGGCTGCGCGCAGGCCTCCAGCCAGCGAATCCTGGCGACGCCTTCCAAGGTGGTTTACACCTGAGCATACATACAGGCGAGGACTATGCTCACCCTCTGTCCGGTATGCGCCATATCGACGAAACAGTGCGCTTCTGCGAAATGCGGCACGGCGACCGCATCGGCCACGCACTGGCTGTCGGGGTGTCCCCCAGTCGGTGGTGCGAAAATCAAGGCGACATGCTTGTTCCGGTCGATGAACACTTGGACAACCTCGTATGGCTCTGGCACCACGCCACGCAACTCGCCACTAGAGTGCCGCTGGCCAACCAGATTTTGCCCCGTCTAGAGCGGCGTATCGCTCAATTCGTACCCCATGTGGCATGGACCAACCCCGAGTACTTGCACGCGTTTTATCCTGTATCAACAAGTAAGAAGACCAACGCATTGCATAAGGGCAACGAATCTCGCCGTTTCATTAACCCGCATACCTTGTACGAAGCCTGGCGGCTACGACGCAACTGCTTCCACATGCTTGAGAAGTATCGTCCCAACGAGCCGCTGGACGACAAAATGAGCGCCGCACTGCCTGATCTAATGAGCCTCCGCGCAGTGGACTTCGTCAAGCTCAACGGAACTCATCAAGATCCTGACGCAGCATTGTTGTACTGGCGGCGCTCGACTTTACTGAGCCACGCCAGCTATACACCGCGTATGGTACACATCCGCGTAAATAGGCATTCATATATCGATGAGGCTAACGGGACAACTGCCAATGATCTACTTCTGGACTACGAAACTTCGCAAGAGCTGGATTTCATGGAGGCGCTGCAGGACCACCTGATCGAGACCTGTGACCAACGCGGCATCATCTTCGAGACAAACCCCAGTTCTAACGTTTACATTGCGCGGATCGGCAAGCATGCCGAGCATCCAATATTCCGTTGGAGCCCGCCCGATGAGAGCGCGTTGGAACCAGGTGCTATACACAACCGGTTCGGCCTGCGCCGTGGCCCCATCAGGGTGACGATCAACACCGATGATCCGGGCGTAATTCCTACAACCCTTCGTACCGAATATGCGCTGCTGCAGGAGGCAGCCAGGTCGCTTGGCATCTCCAGAACCCGCGCTGAAGAGTGGCTCGAACGTTTGCGCATTTATGCCAATGATCAATTCCAGAGAAACCATCGACCAGTGTTCCAAGATCGATAATCCGGCATCCGGTACTCAGCCCGCGAAAGGAGATTCAACTGTTTTTCCATTCGCAAGGCTGATGATATCGGACCACCCACTCCACTACTTCGCCCGCCGGCATGGGCCGGGCGATGCAATAGCCCTGGGCCAGTTCACAACCCAGCTCCATCAGCAGCCGGCCATGCTCGACACTCTCCACGCCCTCGGCGATCACCTCACGATCGAACGCACGGGCCAGGCCGATGACCGCGCCGGTCAAGGCCAGGTCGTCGTGGTCATGGAGGATGTCGCGCACAAATGATTTGTCGATCTTGATGGTCTGGGTCGGTAGGCGCTTGAGGTAATTGAGCGACGAATAGCCAGTCCCGAAGTCATCCAGCGAGAAGCGCACACCCAGGGCTTGGCAAGCCTCCAGGCAACGGCTGACATGGTGGATGTTCTCGATGGCGACGGACTCGACGATTTCCAGGTCCAGCTGCTTGGGGTCGACCTCGGCGTGGCGGGAAAGTGCGTCTTGCAGGCGTTGGACGAAGTCGCTGCGTTGCAGGTGGCGGGCGGCGATGTTGACGCTGACTGACCAGCGATGGCCCTGGCGTTGCCAGCCTTGCAGTTGGGCCAAGGCCTGGTCGATGACCCATTCGCCGATCTCCACGATCAGGTCGGTTTGCTCCACTAAAGGCAAGAATGCTCCGGGTGGCACCGGCCCCTTGGCCGGGTGCATCCAGCGCAGCAACGCCTCGAACCCCAACACCTGGCCCGTACGCATGTTGACCTTCGGCTGATAGTGCAGGCACAGCTCGCCCTGATGCAGGGCCTGGCGCACCCGCGCCACGGTCTGGTGGGTGGCCTTGAGCTCCTGCTCCTGGGACACATCGAACAGGTGATACCGGTTGCGCCCTCGCTGCTTGGCCACATACATGGCCTGGTCGGCATGGCGCACCAGGGTATCGGCGTCCTCATCGTCCTGCGGGAACAGGGTGACGCCGATGCTAGCGCTCAGCGACAGGCTTCGCTCGCGAATCAGATACGGCGCAGCCAACGTGTGCAGGATGCGCTGCAACGCCGCATGCAGCGGCGCACTGCCATCGATGTGGCGCAAGATCAGCACGAACTCATCGCCCGATAGCCGCGCCACCGAGTCACCTGCGCGCAAAATGCCCTGCAAGCGCTGGGCGACTTCCATCAGCAGCAGGTCACCGGCGGCATGCCCGTAGCCATCGTTGACCGCTTTGAAGCCATCCAGGTCGAGCATGCACACCGCCAGCGGAATTTCCTCGCGGCGGGAAAAGGCCAAGGCCTGGTTGAGCAGGTCGGAGAGATAAGCGCGGTTGGGCAGGCCGGTCAGCACATCGTGGCCAACCCGCCACTGCAAGGTGTGCAGCAGCTGACGCTTCTCGGTGACGTCGAAGCGGATCGACACATATTTGTGCACCTTGCCCGACTGCGGATCGATCAGCGGCACCATAGTGCTGTCGACCCAATACAATGAGCCGTCCTTGGCGCGGTTGCAGATTTCGCCTTTCCACACCCGGCCAGCGACCAGCGCTCGCCACATTTCGAGGAAGAACTCCGGCTCGTGCAAGCCCGAGTTGAGGATGCGGTGGTTGGCGCCCAGCAGCTCTTCGCGGCCATAGCCGGAGATACTGCAGAACTGCTCGTTGACGTAGGTAATCCGTCCGCTCAGGTCGGTTTCGGAAAAGATCGCGGCCGCGTCCACAGCCGCGCGATAGATATCATCCATGTACATCATGCCTTAGCGGTTGAAGCGCTCAACCAGGGCACGCAGCCCGGCACACACCTGTTCCAGTTCGGCGCCGCGCGACGCTGCGGCGTTGGCACCGAGCGCGCTCTGCTGGGCGATGCCCGCCACGCCGTTGATCTGCCGTGAGACATCCTCGGCCACCGCCGATTGCTGTTGCGAAGCCGTGGCCATTTGCTGGCCCATGTCGCTGATGCGCTGCACCGCCTGGCGAATGCCGTCGAGGGCATGTTGCGCCTCGAGAACACGCGCCACGCCCTGCTCGGCACCGGCGATACCGCGACTGGCAATGGCCACAGCCTGCTCGGCACCGCCGCGCAAGCCGTCGATGATGGTCTGGATATGCAAGGTGGACTGGCGGGTTTTATCGGCCAGCGCCCGCACCTCATCGGCGACCACGGCAAAGCCTCGCCCCTGTTCGCCCGCCCGCGCCGCCTCGATGGCAGCGTTGAGCGCCAGCAGGTTGGTCTGTTCGGCAATGGCGCGGATCATCCCCGCCGCTTCGGCGATGTTATCGGTCTGCCCGGCGAGCTCGGTGACGGCCTGATTGATCTGATCGACCGTGCCGGCCAAGTCACGGATCGCCGTGCCACTGGCATCGGCGACCTGACTGCCCTGCTCCGCCAACTGATGCGCGGTGTGCGCCTCGCCTGCGGTCAGTTGCACATGATTGGCCACTTCAGCGATGGAGGCGGCCATCTGGGTCATGGCCGTGGCACTCAGGTCGGTTTCGGCGCGCTGTTCGAGCAGCGCTTGTTCGGTGCTGCGCGACAGCCGACCAGCATCACTGGCGGCCACAGCCATTTGGCCGGCCAGATCGCTCAAACGCGTCAGCGCGGTTTTCAGCCGCGCCTCTTCGCCAATCAGAATCAGCTCGAGCTGCCCCGCGGCGCCGGGCAAATCGCTGTAGGTCAGTGCCACTATCGGGTCGGCGAAGGTGCCTTCGGCGCCGTTGACGATCCGCCGCAGTTGCCGGCCAACACCGCCATTGGCCCACACCCCATAAGAGACGAACAGCGCTAGCGTCAGCCCCTGCCCCCGCAGACCCGGCCACAGCTGGTTAGCCGCAACCGCCAACGCCCCAGCCACCACCGGCAAAGCCATAGCCTGGCCAAGACCTGCCAGGCGCCGGCCGAATGACAAGGCGGGCTTGCCTGCGCGCAAGCGGGCATACAAGGCCTGAGCGCGCTGCACTTGCTCGCGGGTTGGGCACACCCGCACCGACTCATAGCCCACCAGCCGCCCGTCTTCAAGAATCGGCGTCACATAGGCATTGACCCAATAGAAGTCGCCGTTCTTGCAGCGGTTCTTGACGATGCCCATCCAGCTTTTGCCAGCCTTGAGGTAGCGCCACATATCCTCGAACACCGCTTCGGGCATATCGGGATGGCGCACCAGATTGTGCGGCTGGCCGATCAGCTCAGCTTGGCTGTAGCCACTGATGGCGGCAAATTCGGCATTGCAGTAGGTGATCAGGCTGGCCGTATCGGTGGCCGAGATCAGCCGTTGTTCTGGCGGGAAGCGTTGTTCGACCGGCGAAACCGGAAGGTTGAGGCGCACGATGAGACTCCATTCGCAGACGAAACGGCGCCCTGCCTTGATGGCAGCGGCTTACCGGAACCGTTCATCCTTGACCAGCTCCAATGTCCAACAACGGCTTGCGCGACCCCACAGGCGGTCGAATCACCTTGGACATTAACTTGAATGACTGATCAGTCAAAGAAGCCAATTCTACGAAATCCATCACATTTTGCCAATAAATGTGATGAATCATGGCGTTGCGCTATGACGATTTATATCGTTAAGTTCTTGATTCTAAATGGGAATTAAGAGATGACGATGTCAGGTCTAGGATCTGCCCTGCGTCGCTACCGCAAGCTCGCCGGACTGACACAGGCTCAGCTTGGCGAGCAAAGCGGCTTCGACCCCAAGACCATCAGTCGTTTTGAAACCGGCACCTACACCCCCAGCATTGACGCGTTGCAGGTGTTTGCCAGGGTGCTAGGGATCAAGCTCAAGGCCTTCTTCGCCGATCCAGACGACGAAGAGGATCAGCGCGCCTACCTGTTCGGTGTCGTGCACAACGCAGCGCCCAAGGACCTCGCCAAGCTGATTACCGCCGTCAACCAGGCGCTGGCCAAGGCCTGAAAACCATGCGTGCACCAGAGCAGAGCGGTCGAAGCATAATCGCACCACAACTGGTCAGACCGGTAAGGCCAAAATTGCTTGCTTTGTGTGATTTTTCGCGCTTTTATGGGGACGCACTGAACAAACCGGTAAGACCACAATAATTAAGTCCTGCGCTCTTTGACCCTGCGCCATCGAAGCAAGGACACCGATCAGAGACCCCTCCCATGCTTAAATGGTGCTCGCGTTCGATCTTCCTCCAAGTGGTGCTAGGGCTTGCCCTGGGCATTGCCTGCGGCCTCAGTTTTCCCGAAGTCTCCCTGCAGCTAAAACCCCTCGGCGACGGCTTTATCAAGCTGATCAAGATGCTCATCGGCCTGATCGTGTTCTGCGTGGTGGTCAGCGGCATCTCCGGTGCTGGCGACCTGAAGAAGGTCGGTCGGATTGGCCTGAAGTCGGTGATCTACTTCGAAGTGCTGACCACCCTCGCCCTGGTCATTGGCCTGGTGTTCGCCTTCACCTCCGGCATTGGCAGCGGTGCCAACATCCACCTCGATCAGCTGTCTACGGCCGACGCCAATGGCCTGGCCGAGCGCGGCCAGCACATCCATGGCACCGCCACCTTCCTGATGGACTTGATCCCCACCTCGGTGGTGGGCGCCTTCGCTGACAACAACATTCTGCAAGTGCTGCTGTTCTCGGTGCTGTTCGGCAGCGCGTTGAACCTGGTGGGCGAGTCGGCCTCGGGTATCTCGCGGCTGATCAACGAACTCAGCCACGTGATCTTCCGCATCATGGGCATGATCGTGCGCCTGGCGCCGCTGGGCGTGTTCGGCGCCATCGCCTTCACCACCAGCAAATATGGCCTGGAGTCGCTGCAGCACCTGGGCGGTTTGGTGGCGCTGTTCTACCTGACCTGCGCAGGCTTCGTGCTGATCGTGCTGGGCACGGTGATGCGCCTTTCCGGCCTGAAGCTGTTGCCACTGATCAAGTACCTGCGTGAAGAACTGACCATCGTCATGGGCACCGCCTCGTCCGACGCCGTGCTGCCGCAGATCATGCGCAAGCTTGAGCACCTGGGTATCGGCAGCTCGACGGTCGGCCTGGTCATCCCTACCGGCTACTCGTTCAACCTCGACGGTTTCTCCATCTACCTGACCTTGGCTATCGTGTTCATCGCCAATGCCACCGGCACGCCGCTGGCCATGACTGACCTGCTGACCATTCTGTTGGTGTCGCTGGTAACGTCCAAGGGCGCGCATGGCATCCCAGGCTCGGCGCTGGTGATTCTCGCCGCGACCCTGACCGCCGTGCCGGCGATCCCGGTGGTTGGCCTGGTGCTGGTGCTGGCGGTGGACTGGTTCATGGGTATCGGCCGGGCGCTGACCAACCTGATCGGCAACTGCGTCGCCACCGTGGCCATCGCGCGCTGGGAGAAAGACATCGATCTTGAGCGGGCCAACAACGTGCTTAGCGGCAAGCCGGGCTTCGCGCCGCTGCCGCGCAAGCAGCCCAACGCCCATCAACAGGAATTCTGATTGACCCAGGCCGGCCACCGCGCCGGCCTGTTCAAGGAGCTTTGATGCAACCTTCGACAGGGAGCAAACCATGATCAGCTCATCGACCGTGGTCACCTCAGTGGTGGAAAAACTGCGCCAGGCGCTGGCTCGTGGCCAGTGGCGCACTGGCGAGATGCTGCCGGGCCAGCGCGAATTGGCCGAACAACTGGGCATCAGCCGGCCCAGCCTGCGTGAAGCGGTAACCGTGCTGGAAACTCTCGGCCTGGTGCGTTCGCTGCCCGGCAAGGGCGTGCTGGTACTCGAGGCCGAAGCCGCCCAGCCCGAGCACCTCAGCGATGGCGTGGGCACAGCCAGCCTGGCCGATGTACTGGAGCTGCGCTACACGCTTGAGCCGTTCATCGTCGGCCTGGTCGCGCAGTCGGCCAACAGCCAGGACATCGGCCAATTGCGCCTGACCCTGATGGACATGCGCGAAGCGCTGGATGCCGGTGACAGTGAAGCCGGCGTTGGCGCCTACATCGCCTTTCACCAGGCGCTGTTCGCCCTGACCACCAACCCGATCTTCCAGAGCGTGGTGCAGCAGACCGGCAATGCCCTCAAGCAGAGCGCCGACATGCTGCGCAACTCGCCAGAACACCTGGCCGCGCGGCTAAGCGAGAACGAAGCGGTGGTGCGCGCCATCCGTGACAAGAACAGCGCCCAGGCCAGCGCTCAGATGCGTCGGCACATTCTTCAGGAAGGCCAGCGCATGGGCATCGAACTGAATATCCCGGACGAACATCCCGGGCCCTGAATCTAGGAGAGCGACCATGACCGCCTGCGCCCACGCCGCCTCGCACTTGCCCGCCCTGCTCAGCGCTGGCGAGACTCGCCTGTCGGCCGAGCAGATCTACCCGCGCCTGTTCGACGCCATCCTCGAACAGCGCCTGCCACCCGGCAGCGCCCTACCCGAACAGGCCCTGGGCAACGCCTTTGGGGTAAGCCGCACGGTGATCCGGCGGGTGCTCGGGCGCTTGTCGGACCAGCAAGTGGTGGTCCAGCGCCCCAGCCACACGGCGCACCTGGCAGCACCCGATCCAGAGCAAGCGCGCCAGGTGCTCAGCGCCCGGCGCCTGGCCGAGACCACGTTGATCACCCTGGCCACCCAGCGTGCGCGGCCAACGCAGATCCGCCAGCTGCGCCAGTTGGTCGAACGCGAACGCCAGCACCATGAAAGCGGTGAACGCTGCACGGCGATCCGCCTGGGCGGCGAGTTTCACCTCAAGCTCGCGCAGATGGCCGCCAACGCGCCGCTGGCGCGCTTTCTCAACGGCCTGGTGCCGATGACCTCGCTGATCATCGCCCGCTACGAATCGCCTTGCTGCGAACACTGCGCCTGGCAGGAACACGCGGCGATTATCGATGCGGTGGAGAGCGGCGACGGCCAGGCGGCCCTGGCGCTGATGCATGAGCACCTGGACCGCCTGGAAGCCAAGTTGGACCTCGGCCCGCACGCAATGTGTTGAACTGGCGACAAGCGCGGGCAGGCATGCCGTTTGCCGCAAAAGGGGCCGCCTTCCGGCCCCACTGCCTGCCCTTACCTATAATCAGGTAACCACCCAGCCTCTATCCAGGGGGCTATTTGCGTGAACCCGCGTGTTGCATTGGTCGTGCTCTGCCTATTGCTGGCCCTCACCGGTTGCGCCAGCAAGCGCCCGCCTGCCCCGCCGCCGCCTGCCGTGCTGAGCGCAGCGATGTGGCAACAGATCGACCAGGAGCTGATCGAGGCTTCGGTCGGCGCCACAGGTTCAGCCAATGACTATGCCCGGCGCTCGATGCGGGTGTGGAAGGAGCAGGTTCAGCAGCGCACCGAAAGCGACTTCATTCCATGGTTCACCGGCTATTGGACCCAGCAATGGCTGACCATGAAAGTGGCCTGGTACAAGATGAACAGCGGCAATGGCGCTGATCCACCGGAGAAACGCTTGGCGTTATATCTGCAAGAGCAGTATCACGACCGGGTGATTGAACCGGTGGCCGAACAGATCAATCCCGAGGCTATCCGTGATCGCGCCAGCGAATTGTACTTGCAGCTGTTCGGCCAACAGTTGCCAGCGATCATCCAGCGCTATAACGCCCCGCCCGATCAGATCAGCCAACGCCTCAACCGTGTCCCGGCAATCGCCCTAGGCCCGCCGGATGCGCGTAACGCCACGCTGTACCAGTTGCTCAGGGCCAAGCCGTTGGATGAGCAACCGGCCTGGCTTGCTTTACGCCAGCACCTCAATCAGCAGGCGGCGAAGCTGGCCAGCAAGACCCAGGTGGGGCTGTCATCGGTGGCCACCCGCGCCAGTGAAAAACTCGGCGCTACCCTGGCCCCGCGTGGTATCGCCAGTGCGGTTGCCGCTGCGGTGGGCAAGGCGGCCGGTGCATTGATTTCGGTGGCGGCGACCGGCATCGGCATGATGACCCACGACCGTGAACATCCACAGATGGTCGAGCAGTTGCGGGTGATTCTGAATGTGGCGCTGAACGAGGAATGGAAAGAGTTGATGGAGAATCGCCAGAGTGGCGCGATGGCTGGGGTGTATTACTTGTCGGGGCAGGTGGAGGACAGCCTGTTGAGCAAGGATGCACAATCACTGGCGCCTGCCCCGGCCTCATCGCGGGGCGAGCCCGCTTCTACAGGGTTGTCGCTGATCCGCGATGAGGCCGGGGCAGCTAACCTCAAGCCGTGGCCATAGCCGAAGTCGGCAAGCCAAAGATCCGATCGAACGCCCAGTTGTAGGCAAAGGTGTAGCACGGCACCAGCACGATGAACGCCAGGTCCACCCACAATGCTTCCATCAGGGTCATGTCCAGCCACCAGGCAATCAGCGGAATCAAATACACCACCAGCGTCAGCTGAAAGCCTATGGCATGGCCAATCCGCCGGGCCACGCTGCGCCCGCGCTTGACCTGGCGGCTCTCCCACCACTCGAACAGGCTGTTGTAGATCAGGTTCCAGAGCATGGCGATGGTGGTGATCATCACCGCCAAGGGCCCGGTGTGCGACGCCTGGGTATCCGACAGGTAGGCAAGCCCAAGGGTCGACATGCACAGGCCGATCAGTTCATAGAAGGTCACGTAGACCAGTTTGCGTTTAAGTCCTTGCACCGGGTTACCTCGGGTGATGCGGTTACGAAAGCGGTGCAGGATGCTTCAATCAACTTGACAGAGAAAGTCAGCAGCTTTCAAATTAATTGAAAGGAGCTGACCCTATGAATTTTTCCAGCGATACCATCCAGGTGTTTCTCGCGGTACTCGACCACGGCTCGTTCTCGGCAGCGGCGCGGACGCTCAAGCGGGTGCCTTCGGCGGTGAGCATGGCCATCGGCAACCTCGAAGCGGAGCTTGGCTATGCGCTGTTCGAGCGCGGTTCGCGCGAGGCCCGGCCCACTGCCCAGGCCAAGGCTCTGGAGCCGCATGCCCGGCTGATCGCCGAGCAGCTGGGGTTGCTGCAAGTGCATGCCTTGGAGTTGTCCCAGGGATTGGAAAGCAGCCTGGCCATTGCCGTGGTGCCAGACATCGATCACCGCCCCCTGTTACGCGCCATTGCCAGCCTGGCCGAGCGCTACCCATTGCTCGACATCGAGCTGCTCAGCGCCCCGCAAGAGGAGGCCTTGCAACTGCTCGACAGCGGTCGGGTCAGCCTGTGCCTGGCCTTTGCCGGGCTGCAGGTCGATCCACGCCGCAGTTTTCAGCACATCGCCAGCGAGTCGTTGGTCGCAACACTTTCACCTCACCATCCGACACTACTTAGCGGACGTATCCGCTACCTGGAAGACCTGGTCAACGTGCGGCAGATCCTGGTCTGTAGCAGTGAGCTCCCTCTGGCCGACCCGCGCTCGCTGATCGGCGCCAGTCATTGGCGCAGCAACAGCCTGGACCTGGCCTTGCAGATGGTCGAAGCCGGGCTTGGCTGGGGCGATTTTCCCTTGTCACGGGTAGCGCCATTGATAGCTGCCGGGCGGTTGGTGCGGCTGGATTTTCATAACACGCACAATGCCCTGGAGTTGCCTGTGCATGCGTTCTGGGGCAAGCAGCAGCCGTTGCGCCAAGGCGCGCGGACATTGGTTGAGTTGTTGGCATAGCCGTCCGTCGACATCGCATGAAGAACAGCCGGTAACTGTTTCAACATTTTTCACCCTGAGCCGATAAAACCTTTGAAAGGTCCCGCCATCGCGCCACGAGCGCACGGCGCCCTCCCCCAAGAAATGGCTCAAGGTCTCGAAACATGAACCTGAAGTTCCGCCACAAGATTCTCCTCAGCGCCTGCGGTGTCGTCGTCCTGGCATTCGCACTGTTCACCCTCTACAACGACTACCTGCAACGCAGCACGATTCGCCAGAATATCGAATCGTCGGTCCAGCAGTCCGGCGCGCTCACAGCGAGCAGCGTGCAGAACTGGATGAGCGGACGCATCCTGGTCCTGGAAAACCTCGCCCAGGACATCGGCCAGCAAGGCGCTGGCGACAACTTGGCGGGGCTGGTCGATCAGCCTTCCTACACGCGCAACTTCCTGTTTACCTACCTTGGCCAGGCCAACGGCGTGTTCACCCAGCGCCCCGACACGCAGATGCCGGCAGGTTACGACCCACGCCAGCGCCCCTGGTACGGCGCCGCTGCCAGCGCCGGACAAACAGTGCTGACCGCCCCCTACCAAGGCGCAGTGGGCGGCCTTATGGTGACCATCGCCACCCCGGTCAAAGCCAAGGCCGATGGCCAGCTGATCGGCGTGGTCGGCGGTGACCTGACCCTCGATACCCTGGTGGAGATCATCAACTCGGTGGACTTCGGCGGCATCGGCCACGCGTTCCTCGCCGATCGCGATGGCCAAGTGATCGTCAGCCCCGACAAAAGCCAGCTGATGAAGAACCTCAAGGACATCTACCCCGCCAGCAACCTGCGGGTCGAGTCGGGCATGCAGGATGTGACCCTCAACGGTGAAGAGCGACTGATCTCGTTCGCACCAGTGACCGGCCTGCCTTCGGCGCAGTGGTACATCGGCCTGTCGATCGACAAAGACAAGGCCTTCGCAGCGCTGAGCCAATTCCGCACCTCGGCGATCATCGCCATGCTCATCGCCGTGGCGGCCATCGCAGGCCTGTTGGGGTTGTTGATTCCAGTGCTGATGCGCCCGCTGACCACCATGGGCCGGGCCATGCGCGATATCGCTGAAGGTGAAGGCGACCTAACCCGCCGCCTGGATGTGCAGAACAAAGACGAGTTCGGCGAGCTGGCCAGCTCCTTCAACCGCTTCGTCGAGCGTATCCACGCCTCGATCAGCGAAGTGTCTTCGGCCACCCGCCTGGTACATGACCTGTCGGAAAAAGTGGTGAGCGCCTCCAACGCCTCGATCACTGGCTCCGAAGAGCAAAGCATGCGCACCAACAGCGTGGCGGCGGCAATCAACCAGCTCGGCGCCGCCACCCAGGAAATCGCCCGCAACGCCGCCGATGCCTCGCAGCACGCCAGCGGCGCCAGCGAGCAGGCGCATGACGGCCGCCAGGTGGTCGACGATGCCATCAACGCCATGACCGCGCTGTCGCTGAAGATCAGCGAGTCGTGCGAGCAGATCGAAACCCTCAATGCCAGCACCGACGACATCGGCAAGATCCTCGACGTGATCAAGGGCATCTCGCAGCAGACCAACCTGCTGGCCCTCAACGCTGCCATCGAGGCCGCACGGGCCGGTGAAGCCGGGCGTGGCTTTGCCGTGGTGGCCGACGAAGTGCGTAACCTGGCGCACCGCACCCAGGAGTCGGCCGAAGAGATCCACCGCATGATCACCAGCCTGCAAGTGGGCTCGCGTGAAGCGGTGCACACCATGAACGCCAGCCAGGTGTCCAGCGAACAGACCGTGCAAGTCGCCAACCAAGCCGGTGAGCGCCTGGCCAGCGTCACCCAGCGCATCGGTGAGATCGACGGCATGAACCAATCGGTGGCGACCGCGACCGAGGAGCAGACGGCGGTGGTCGAAAGCCTCAACCTGGACATCACCCAGATCAACGCGCTGAACCAGCAAGGGGTGCAGAACCTCAACGAGACCCTGGTGCACTGCGATGCCCTCAGCCAGCAGGCCGGGCGTTTGAAGCAGTTGGTGGGTAGTTTCCGAATCTAACTGCGCAGCCAAGGACAAGCCCGTTCCTACCGGTCACTACTGATCGTGTAGGAGCGAGCTTGCCCCGCGATGCTTCTAGGCCGCCAGCGCCTTGCTCGCCCGCCCACGCCGCACCCACGCCAACCACCCACATCAGCAAACCCAGCGCCGCCCCGCCAATCGGCCCACCCAGAATGCCGTCTTTTCGCCCTTGGCTTGTGATGGTGGAGACGACCGATCGCTGACTGCCTGGGCCGACAGTTATAACCTAATAACGAACAAGTCTATTTGGCTATAAAAAAATCTATATGCTGGCACCCATCCGATCACGGGCAAGTTGGGCAGTCGAGTAGCGTATGGATGTAGGTTCTTTCGGTTTCACCATTGCGGGACTGGTTGTGGGTTTCATCGTTGGCATGACCGGCGTCGGCGGAGGTTCGCTGATGACCCCGATCCTGCTCTGGTTTGGCGTCAACCCCGCTACCGCCGTGGGTACCGACCTGCTCTACGCCGCCATCACCAAGGCCAGTGGCGTCTGGGTGCATGGGCGCAACAAGAATATCGACTGGAAGATTACCGGCTGGCTGAGCCTGGGCAGCGTGCCTGCGGCGGCCCTGACTCTGTGGTTCCTCAGCACCCTGCATGCCGACACCTCGGCGCTCAACGCGGTGATCAAGCAAGGCCTGGCGGTGGTGTTGATCCTCACGGCGCTGGCGATTCTGTTCAAGTCGCGCCTGCAAGCCTTCGCCAACCGCCACGCCGGTGATCACTACCACCTCAGCGACCGCAACCTGAACATCCTCACCGTGCTCACCGGCGTGGTGCTGGGCGTGATGGTCACCCTCACCTCGATTGGTGCCGGTGCCCTAGGCACCGTGGCGTTGTTCCTGCTGTATCCGTTCCTGGTCACCCGCCGCCTGGTCGGCACCGAGATCGCTCACGCCGTGCCGCTGACCTTGGTCGCGGGCCTTGGCCACGCCGGCATGGGCAACATGGACTGGTCGCTGCTGGGCTACCTGCTGCTCGGTTCGCTGCCTGGCATCTACCTGGGCAGCCACCTCACCGGACGTATCTCCGACAGCGTATTGCGCCCGTGCCTGGCGGCCATGCTGCTGATGATCGGCTACAAGCTGGCGTTCTGAGCCTGCCGATCAGTTCAGACGCAGCCGCCACTGCCCGGTGAAGCTCAACGCCAGGCGTGACAGCGGCAACACATCGATGCGCTGGAACGACGCCAACGGGCAACCGAGCAGCTGCACCAGCACCGCACGTATGACCATTGGATGGGTCACCGCCAGCCACTGTCCCGGCCCATCGAAGCCGGCCAACCAGGCGCCGACCCGCTCCACCAGCTGCGCGATCGACTCGCCGCCGTGCGGGGCGCTATACGGATCTTGCAGCCACTGAGCGAGGGCCTCGGGCTGCTCAAGCTGCAACTGCTTTAGCGCCAGGCCCTGCCAACTGCCCAGATCGCAGTCAGCCAGCGCAGGTTCGATAGGGGCATGGGCGGCGAGCCACGCAGCCGTTTCACTCGCTCTGCGTTCAGGCGCGCACAGCACCTGCACATCTGGAGCAGCCATCTCCAGCGGTTCGGCTAACGCCAGCACGGCATCCTCAGGGTGGGCCAAGCGCCCGCTCTTCTGGGCCTCGGTCAGGCCATGGCATATCAGGGTCAGGCGGACGGCTTTCACCGGTATCCTCTTCGAAAGAAAACGCGCAGATGCGTTAGCATGCCTGTTTTTCGCCAACCCTGTCGCGTAGCAGGAACGCCGCGCCAGGTTTGCCAGTCCAAAACTGGCACCTTACTGCAAGAGCCCAAGATGCCCGCCACTGTCAGCCACCACACCAGCCCTCTGCTGCTCGCCCTGCGCCAGGGTACGCACACCTGCCACAAGCGCCTGGAAGCCCGCCTGCCGTTTTTTTCCGCTGATTTCGACCGGGCAGCCTATCGGCGCCTGATGCAGGCTTATTTCGGCTTTCATGCGCCGCTGGAAGCACTGCTCGGCGCTTATCAAGAGTGCGAGCGGGTCAAGACCCCCACACTGGTCGCCGACCTGCTGGCACTGGCGATGACCCGCGCCGAGATCGACACCCTGCCGCTCTGCCAAGCGCTACCGCAAATCAGCGATCAAGCCAGTGCCTTGGGGGTGATGTATGTGGTTGAAGGCTCGACCCTCGGCGGCCAGGTACTCAAGCGGGCGATGAGCGAACGCCTGGCCCTTGGCGCAGACAGCGGCGCAGGCTTTCTCGATGTCTACGGCCCACTGACGGGCGCGCGCTGGCGCAGCTTGCTCGAACGGCTCGAGCAGGCGCCAAGTGGCGCCGAGGATCAAACGCGCACAGTGCAGGCGGCAATCGCCACCTTCGAGTGCTTCGAACAGTGGCTGGCGCAGCAAGGGGTGCTGCGCTAGCGCCTGCGAAGCCAAGTGCCACCATTAATCAGCGGCGCCTGCTCTCGTCCCTCATGTAACCAATGACAACAGGGAAGAGGAAGCATGACCGATATGACGCGTCGCTCGTTGGTGGGCCTGGGTATGGCTCTACCGCTGCTCGGCCAAGTGAGTTGGGCCGCACCACGTTCGCCAGGCACCCCTGCCGCCACCGGCCCGGTGCGCATCAACTTCAACGAAAGCCCGTGGGGCCCGAGCAGCGCCGCGCGCCAGGCGATGCGCGAGGGCATCGAGCAATGCGGCCGCTATCCCTACGACGCGCAGTATCGCCTGATCGACGAATTCGCCGCCCAGAACGCTCTGCAGGCGGATCAAGTGCAAGTGTTCTGTGGCTCGAAACTGGCGTTGCAACATGCGGTGATGGCCTTCACCGGCGCCAACAGCCTGGTGGTGCCCGAGCCCTCCTACGAAGCCCCGATCGAAGCGGCCTTGAGCCGCGGCACCAAGGTGCATCGGGTTGCCCTGGATCGGCAACATGCGCATGACATCCAAGCCATGCTGGCCGCCGACCAGGCACCCGGGCTGATCTACCTATGCAACCCCAACAACCCCACCGGCACCCTCACCCCGCGGCTCCACATCGAGCGCTTGCTGGCAAACAAGGCCAAGGACAGCGTGGTACTGGTCGATGAGGCCTATATTCACTTCAGCGATGCCCAAAGCTGCATCGACCTGGTCAAGGAGCACCCTGAGCTATTGGTCCTGCAGACGTTCTCCAAACTCTACGGCATGGCCGGCGCACGCCTGGGGCTGGCCATTGGCCAGGCGTCTTTGTTGCAGCGCCTGGAAGTCTATGATGGCGGGAACGTCGCTGCGGCACCTACCCTGCTCGGTGCGCTGGCCAGTTTGCACGACCGCCAACTGGTGCCTGAGCGCAAGGCCGAAAATGCCCGCGTGCGCGATGCCACCATCGCCTGGCTCAACCAGCGCGGCTGGCGCTGCACCGCTTCGCAGACCAACTGTTTCATGATCGACCTGCGAGGGCCGGGCCAGCCGGTGGTCGAGCGTCTGGCCAAGGAGGGGGTATTGATTGGCAGGGTCTGGCCGAGTTGGCCGAACTGGGTGCGGGTCAGCGTCGGGAATGAACGGGAGATGCTCAGGTTCCGCGAGGCGTTTGCCAAGGTGACCGTCAGTTAAGACTCTGGCACTGGCGCTGCCTGCTGCGGCCCGCTCCCACAAGAATTACCGTTGAGATCTTGTGGGAGTGGCTTTACCCGCGCAGAGGCCGCCTCTGAGCTGAAAAAGCTTGGCTCATATCAACATCTGCAAACCACCCCAAACCGGCAGCGCCGCCACCAGCCCGACTGCCAGCTTGGGCCAATAGGGCAACAGCATCACCAGCACCATCGCCGCCAGCGAAATCACCCCACACCACGCCACCGGCCCCATCGCCCAGCCCCAGGCCTGGGCACACAACAGCAAGCTGATCGCCAAGCCCAACCAGCCCGCTGCGCGCAGGGCCAGGCGCAGGCTGCGCGGGCCAGGTCGGTTCCACACCTGTTTGAAATGTCGCTCCAGCCCCTGGCACAGCCCGAGCATGCCGGCGTAAGCGAACAGCAAACTGCCAATAATCATCGTCATGCCTGAGCCTCCACCTGGCGCCTGGCCCTGATCGGCGCAGGCTTGGGATGAGCGACTCGCCAGGCTGCCAGGGCCAAGCCTAGGCCGAGCACCAGCGCGGTCACTTCGACGCCGATGCGCAGGTTATCCGCGGCGCCCGCCAGCATGCCCAGCACGCCCAGTCCGGCGCACAGCAGTGCGCTCACCCCCAGTTGCTCGATCCATGCGCGCTTGGCCGGACGCACGCCGGCATGCAACAACGCCAGCAACCATAGGCCGAAGAAGCTGCGCACTTCCCACGCTTCACGGTGCGCCAGCTCCGCCGGCAACAGGCGGCTGGCCCACAACAGGCCCACGCACGCCAGCAACAGCCCGGCGATGAAACCGACATTGCACACTTCAGCCACGCGATACCAGCGGCGCGCCGAGGCATCGGCATTGGCATTGGCGTACTTGCGCCCGCGTTTGACGCAGAACAGCACCAACCCGCTGGCAATCATCGCGCAGCTAACCAGCCCGCAGATGAAGTACAACCAGCGCATCGGGTAGCCGCCGAACTGGGCGAAATGCAGGCCGGCCATCACCCGCTGGGTCAGCGGTGCCGGGCGTAGCTCAGGGACATCACTGAGCAGCTTGCCGCTGACACCATCGAATACCATTGCGTTGCCCTTGGTCAGGGCGATGCGATTACCCAGCACCGGACGGATCTCGATGCGCGCACCTGCAGTATTGGGATTGCGAATGTTCAGCCCACCAATCGGCCCCAGGCGCGCTTCGGCCTGGGCCAGCAACGGCGCGACATCGACCAGCTCACCCGGTTGCTTGGCCAGCCGGCGTGGTTGTTCCATGCGCGCATTGCCCTGGGCTTGGAAGTACGCCCGAGTATCACCCTCGAACAACGCGTCCACGCCAGCCGGGATGTAAATCAGCATAAAAATCACCAGGCCGGTGTAGGTGATCATCAAATGAAACGGCAGCAACAACACGGCGCTGGCATTGTGAAAATCCAGCCACGAGCGCTGGCCCTTGTCCGGGCGGAAGGTGAAGAACTCCTTGAAGATCTTCTTGTGGATGACGATGCCAGTGAGCAACCCGGCGAGCATCACCAGGGCCAACGCACCGACGACGAAGATGCCCCAGTTGCGCGGCAGATCCAGGGTGAAGTGAAAGCGGAAGAAGAAGTTGCCGCCGACGCTGTCGCGCACGGCAATCGGCTCGCCAGTCTGCGGATCGAGCTGCACGCCCACGCCATGGCGACGATCGCCAGTAGATACCCTCAGCCCCGGAGCACGCTCGGTAGGCAGGCTGATGCTCCAGTTGCCGGCGTTCGGTTCGTGGGTCTGCAGGTAGGCGATGGCGCGCGTGGCGGCATCGACCTGGGACACCTCGGCGGCCGGGATTTCCGGCTGCATCCAGTGGTTGAGCTCCTTGTCGAACACCGCCAGGGTGCCGGTGACGAAGATGGCGAACAACAGCCAGCCGAAGATCAGCCCGGCCCAGGTGTGCAGCCAGGACATCGATTGGGTGAAGGTGTTTTTCATGCCAGCCACCCTAATGCCTGTGGCCAGAAGCCGATCAACATCAGCGGCGCGGCCAGCGCCAACGGCGCCCAGGCACGCAGCGCGTCACGGCTGGCGAAGGCCCAGAGGATTGCCAGGGTGTAGAAAATGAAGGCCGGGAGTGTGGCGACCAATACCGCGTCGGCAGGCGACAGCGGCAGGATCCGCGCCAGGCAGGCAGTAGCGGCGTAGCTGAAGGCATAGCCGCCAAGCAGGGCTGCGGCGCTGCGCGAGAGGATGCGCAACCAGGCGGGCGATTCACTCATCAGAGGTTCCTCTTAACCATGGGAGGGGCTGCTGTGCAGCCCAATCGCGGGACAAGCCCGCTCCCACGCCAGCCCGGTCGTTGCGGCTGGCGTGGGAGCGGGCTTGCCCCGCGATTGGGCCGCAAGGCGGCCCCCGTTAGGGATGATCAGAACGAGATGTTCAGCGAGGCAAACAGCGCACGCCCCGGCTGGTTGTAGGTATTGGCCCCCGCACTGCTGGCATTGCCGCCGCGCAGGATCTGCTTGTCGAAGACGTTGTTCACCCCAACCCGCACGTCATAGTGCTGGTTGAACTTGTAACCGGTACTGATATCCACCAGGCCGTAGGCTTCGACGTCCTGTTGGGCGTCCTGGTCGTAGCTCTGCTGGGTGCGGTAGTTGTAGGTCGGCGACTTCTGCTTGCCGAAGTAGGTGCCGGCGACCTGGAACGACAGCTTGTCGGTTGCACGCCAGTCCAGGGTGCTGTTGACGGTGTACTCAGGAATCACCGACAGCGGCTCACCGGTTTCGCGGTTGTCGTTGTCGAGCATCCAGGTCAGGTTGGTGTTCCAGTCCAGGCTCGGGGTCAACTCCATGAAGAAATTGCCTTCGATACCTTCGACCCGCGCTTCACCGGCGTTTTCGAACTGGGTCACGCGGCGGCCGTTGTTGATGGCGTAGAGCACATCGGTGCCGCCGATGATCTTGTTCTTGTAATCGTTGCGGAAGTAGGTCGCGCTGGTACGCCAGGTGCCACGGTCGTAGAGCAGGCCGATTTCCTTGTTGACGCTGATCTCCGGCTCGAGGTCGGCGTTACCCTGCAGGTAGCAACCACCGGAGTTGGTTTGCTGCACGCTGCACCCTTGACCACGGCTGTAGAGCAGGTAGTTGGGGTTGTACTGGTACAGGTTCGGCGTCTTGTAGGCCCGGGCGATGCCGCCTTTGACGGTCAGGTGATCGGTCAACTTGTGCGACAGGTTCAGGCTTGGGCTCAGGTTGTCACCGAACTCCTCGTGGTGATCCAGACGCAGGCCCGGGGTGACGGTGGTGTCGCCGACGATGATGTTGTCCTCGACGAACAACGCATAGCTCTTGGCCGACATCTTCGAGTCGCTACGGTCAAAGCCATTGATGACGTTGTTGCCGTTACCGCTCGGATCGAAGCTCTGCGGCCGGAACGAACCCTGGTCATTGAGGGTTTCGTAGAGGTATTCGCCGCCCAGGGTCAGCACGTGCTCGGTGCTACCCATGGCAAACGGCAGGTTCACTTCGCTGCTCAGGCGGGTGTTGCGCAGTCGCGACATGGCCGCGCCGCTGTCATTGATCGCACCTTCCGGGCCGCCGGCCAGGCCTTCGTTCAGGCGCCAGTTACGTACGTACTCGTAGGCCAGCACGGTCTTGCTGGTACCCCAACTGAAGTCGCCCAGGTGGGTCAGGTCGTAGGTATTGCGCTGCATGACGTTGGTCTCATGACCATACAAGTCGGCGATCAGTTCAGGGTTGCCGCCACCGTTGCTGTTCATGGTATCGCCAGCGTAGATGTTGCCCTGGCGGCTGTAGCCGGCGCTCATTTCCACGCGGTGCTCATCGTTGAGCTTCCAGCTCAGCAGGCCATTGATGTCCTTGTTGCGCACGCCTTCGCGGCCGGCAACCGTCGAACTGCCAGCATGATCGGCGTTGATGTCCAGGTCATCGGCGTCGGTCTTGGCCAAGCCGCCGTAGACCCGGAAGCCGAGGTTATCGGTCAGCCCGCCACTGAGGTTGAAGTTGGTCCGGCGGCTAACGCCCTCGGCGCTGTCTTCAGGCATCTGGGTGTAGAAGTTGACGCTGCCCTTGAGCTCGTCGGTGGGACGCTTGGTGATGATGTTGACCACCCCGCCCATCGCCCCCGAACCATAACGCGCCGCTGCCGGGCCCCGCAGGATCTCGATGCGCTCGACCGCCTCGGCCGGTACCCAGTTGGTTTCACCGCGGGTGTCACGATCGCCGTTCCAGCCGTAGCGCACTGCGTTGCGGGCATTGGAGGGCTTGCCGTCGATCAGGATCAGGGTGTTTTCCGGGCCCATGCCGCGCAGGTCGATCTGGCGGTTGTTACCGCGCGCACCGCTGGCGCTGTTGCCAGTCAGGTTGACCCCAGGCTCGCGGCGGATGATGTCGGACAGGTCATTGGCGGGCGGGCGACGCTTGATGTCTTCTTCAGTGATGATCGACGACCCCAGGGCCTGGCGGGCCTCACGCTCGGCGGTTACCAGAGTGTCCTGGATCACCAACGCGTTGCTGTCGACCGGCACTTCCAGCACCTCGGCAGACTGCTGCTCCTGGGCGTTGGCCGCAGTCGCAAGCATGGCCGGCGAGGCCAGCGCGACGAAGGCTAGGGCCAGGCCGTTGGGTGAGGTTCTGGATTGCATCGACACATCTCCTGATTCATGGACGAAGGCCACGCCCAGCACCAGGAAACCGGAAGGCTCACGCCCACCGGCCTCACAAGCAAGCTTGGGGGCCAATGGGACGGTGAATATAATGATTCTCAAATAGGTTTAAATCTTATTTACGAAATTTACAGATTGCGCGGGGAACTTTGCTTACCTGCCTCGCGCAGCATTGCCGGCACAAGACCCTTGCTGATAGCAGCAAGGCCTGAATAATATATGCAAATCCGTATATTCGAATTTACATATATACCTATGACTACACTCACGCCTCCCGAGCTCTTCAAGTCCCTCGCCGACGAGACGCGCGCTCGCGCCACCCTGCTGATTGTCGAGCAAGGCGAGCTGTGCGTTTGCGAGCTGATGTGCGCGCTGAACGACAGCCAGCCCAAGATCAGCCGCCACCTGGCGCAGCTGCGCGGTGCCGGTATCTTGCTCGACCGTCGCCAAGGCCAGTGGGTGTACTACCGCCTTAACCCTGCGCTGCCAGCCTGGGTCCATACCGTGCTGAGCACCACCTTGCACGCCAACAGCGCCTGGCTCGAAGCCGACAGCGCCCGCCTGCAGACCATGGCTGGCCGCCCCGCGCGCGCCACCTGCTGCTAATGCCACGCCGAGCCTAATGCCATGCTGATAGCCGCCGCCGTCTTCGTGTTCACCCTGATCCTGGTCATCTGGCAGCCCAAAGGCCTGGGCGTTGGCTGGAGCGCCAGCATCGGCGCCCTGCTCGCCTTGCTTGTGGGTGCAGTGTCGCTGCACGACATCCCCGCCGTGTGGGCGATCATCTGGAACGCCACCGCCACCTTTATTGCCATCATCATCGTCAGCCTGCTGCTGGATGAGGCTGGCTTCTTCGAATGGGCGGCGCTGCATGTGGCCCGCTGGGCTTGCGGAGATGGCCGGCGCTTGTTCGCCTTCATCGTGCTGCTCGGCGCGGCGGTCTCGGCACTGTTCGCCAACGATGGCGCGGCGTTGATCCTCACGCCAATCGTGATGTCGATGCTGATCGCCCTGCGCTTCTCGCCTGCTGCGACCCTGGCCTTCGTCATGGCCGCAGGCTTTATCGCCGACACTGCCAGCTTGCCGCTGGTGGTGTCGAACCTGGTCAACATCGTCTCGGCGGATTACTTCAACATCGGTTTCAACCAGTACGCGGCAGTGATGCTGCCGGTGAACCTGGCGGCGGTGGCGGCAACCTTGCTGGTGCTGCTCTGGTACTTTCGCCGCGACATTCCGGCGCACTACGCACTGGACGAATTGAAAGACCCTGCCCTGGCCATCCGCGACCGAGCGACCTTCCGGGTGGGCTGGGTGGTACTGGTCGGCCTGCTCGCGGGTCTGTTCATCCTTGAGCCGCTGGGCATCCCGGTCAGCGTCGTGGCCGGGGTCTGCGCGGCAGTGCTGTTCGCCGTCGCCGCCCGCGGCCATGTGATCTCCACTCGCCGGGTACTGCGCGAAGCACCCTGGCAGATCGTGGTGTTCTCACTGGGCATGTACCTGGTGGTCTATGGCCTGAGGAATGCCGGGCTGACCGACGCCCTGGCCCGCGTCCTCGATGCTCTGGCCGGACATGGCCTGTGGGCCGCGACCCTGGGCACCGGGCTGATTTCGGCGGTGCTCTCGTCGGTGATGAACAACCTGCCCAGCGTGCTGATCGGCGCCCTGTCGATTCATGCCAGCGACGCCCACGGGGTGGTGCGCGAGGCGATGATCTACGCCAACGTCATCGGCTGCGACCTGGGACCGAAGATCACCCCCATCGGCAGCCTGGCCACCCTGCTCTGGCTACACGTGCTGGCCCGTAAAGGCGTGCGTATCACCTGGGGCTACTACTTCAAGGTCGGCCTGTTGCTGACCCTGCCCGTCCTGCTTATCACCCTTTCGGCCCTGGCCTTGCGCCTGAGCGTCTGATCACTGGAGTCCCGCATGCGTATCTTGTTCATGTGCACGGCCAACAGCTGCCGCAGCATTCTTTCCGAAGCCCTGTTCAATCACCTGGCGCCACAGGGTTTTAGCGCCGTGAGCGCCGGCAGTTTTCCCAAGGGCGAGGTGCTGCCACGTAGCCTGTTCACCCTGGAGCAGGCCGGTATCGCCACTGCCGGCCTGGCCAGCAAAGGCAACGAGGCGTTTGCCGACAACCCACCGGATATCGTCATCACCGTCTGCGACAAGGCCGCCGGTGAAACCTGCCCGGTGTACTTCGGCCCCGCCCTCAAAGCGCATTGGGGGTTGCAAGATCCTTCCGAGGTGCAAGGCGACGAGGCGACCATCGACGCCGCCTTCCGCGCCACCCTGGCACGCATCGAGACGCGCTGCCGCGCCTTCTTCGCCCTGCCTTTCGCCCAGCTCGACCCTGCTGCGCTCAAGGCTGAACTGCAACGCATTGGCACACTTTGATCTGGAGGCCCGATGAACCCTGACTTGCCCAATCTCGACCTGAGCCTGTTCGATACCCCGCCGCAGGTGAGCCAATCGAGCAGCCACAAGCCGCGCATCCTGCTGCTGTACGGCTCGACCCGCGAACGCTCGTTCAGCCGCCTGCTGACCGAGGAAGCTGCGCGTCTGCTGGAGCACTTCGGTGCCGAAACGCGCATCTTCGACCCTAGCGGCCTGCCGTTGCCCGACGACGCTCCGCTCGACCACCCCAAGGTGCAAGCGCTGCGCAATCTGGTGCTGTGGTCCGAGGGGCAGGTCTGGTGCTCGCCCGAGCGTCACGGCGCGCTGTCGGCGGTGTTCAAGGCGCAGATCGACTGGATCCCGCTCAGCCTTGGCGCTGTTCGCCCGACCCAGGGCAAGACCCTGGCGGTGATGCAGGTGTGCGGCGGCTCGCAGTCGTTCAACGTAGTCAACCAACTGCGCGTGCTCGGCCGCTGGATGCGCATGTTCACCATCCCCAACCAGTCCTCGGTGCCCAAGGCTTACCTGGAATTCGACGAGCACGACCGGATGAAGCCCTCGCCGTACTACGACCGGGTGGTGGATGTGATGGAGGAGCTGGTCAAGTTCACCCGCTTGCTGCGCGATCATGCGCCGGAGTTGGTGGACCGCTACTCGGAGCGCAAGGAAAGTGCCGAGCAGTTGTCGGCGCGGGTGAATCAGCGGGCGATTTGAAGTCGGTAAGTTCGTGCCTGCCTGTTCGTGGGCAAGCCCGCTCCCACAGGCTTGGCGTGTTGCTAAAGATCGCCGCTGCACCTGTAATGGGCGAGAGGCCGGCACCGACCCAGTAAAGCCCTATGCGCTAACTCAGACGTCCATCATCTCACCTGCCAAAGCCCAGAAACCTGCGTGGTGAAGCTGTTGCTCATCAACTCCCGGCGCATCCCCCAGTCGGGCAGCGCTGGCACTGCAGCGGGCCGCAAGGTCCCACTGCCCCAGCGTCCATTCACCCCATCGAGCACGCTCATCAGCCGCCCGCTCTTGAGCGGTTGCGAGGCGGCGAACAGGTCATCGGTGTACTCCCCGCGCTGGCACAACTCCAGCAGCAACACCTCGGCCTTGCTGTACTTGAAGCCCTCGCGAAACACCCTGTCCAGCGCCTCAATGGCCAGGCGGGTGAGCAGGCGCACGTCATCGGTGGGATAAGGCAACTGCACCACCACGCCATTGGCATACTTGGCTTCGTCGGGGTTGAACATGCCCGTACGAATGCTCACCCGCAGCTTGCGCGCCAGGGACTGTTGCGCACGCAGTTTTTCGCTGGCACGCATGACATAACTGGCCACCGCCTGCCTGATTGGCGCACGTTCAGTCAGGCGTTTGCCGAACATGCGGCTGCAGCAGATTTCCTGGCGTGGCGGCTCCACCTCCTCCAGCGCCAGGCATGGCGTACCGGCAAGCTCGCGGACGGTCTTTTCAATGACCACGCTAAATTGCTGGCCCAGGCTGCGCGGGTCGGCCTGGGCCAGATCCCAGGCGCTGCGGATATCCAGGCCGCGCAGATGGGCGGCCATGCGCGGGCCGATGCCCCAGACATCTGCGGCGTCACACCTTTTCAGTACCCAGTCACGGTGGCCCGGGTCACGCAAATCCACCACCCCGCCGCTTTGCTCCTGCCAGCGCTTGGCCGCATGGTTGGCCAACTTGGCCAAGGTCTTGGTACCGGCGATACCCACGCCGACCGGAATACCGGTGTATTGCAGCACCCGCTCGCGGATGTCGCGGCCCAGGCGCTTTAGGTCACCAGGCACGCCGCTGAGGTCGGCGAACGCTTCATCGATGGAGTACACCTCCAGCGCCGGGACCATGCCTTCGATCACGGTCATCACCCGCTGGCTCATGTCGCCGTACAGTGCGTAATTGGAGGAGAACGCCACCACCCCATGGCGGCGCAGCACGTCCTTGACCTGAAAATACGGCTGGCCCATCTTCACCCACTGCTTGGCCTCGGCGCTGCGGGCGATGACACAACCGTCGTTGTTGCTCAGCACCACAATCGGGGTGCGCCGCAGGTCTGGGCGGAACACCCGCTCGCAACTGGCGTAGAAGCTGTTGCAGTCGATCAGGGCGAACACCGCTTCAGGCTTTTGGGTCATGGCTACGCACACTGAAGGTCACCACGCCCCAGATCGTCAACTCGTCGCCCTCAAGGATGTAACGCGGCGCGAAACGGGGATTCTCCGAATGCAGCGACACCTGCCGAGCAACCTTGTGCAAGCGCTTGCACAGCGGCTCGCCATTGACGGCAGCGATGACTATGTGGCCGTGGTGGGCCTCGACCGAGCGATCGACCAGCACCAGGTCGCCGTCGAAGATCCCAGCGCCTTGCATGCTGTCGCCGTCTATCCTGACCAGATACATGTGCGGTGCGCGCAGGTTGAACAGCTCATCCAATGAGATCGGTTGCTCCATGTGGTCCGCAGCGGGCGAGGGAAACCCCGCCGGCACGCGAAACAGATAGCGGGGCAGCGCACTGCCGCCTGAAGCGATCGGGCCAAGAATGGAAGTCATGAGCCAGCCTTGCAAATAAACTGTATGAATATACAGTTAATCGATCGCCGGGCCTTCGGTCAATTTCGGCGTAGGAAATTTCGACAAGTGGGAGACCTGCAATGTGCGGACGCTTCGTCCAGTACCAAGGCTTGGCCGACTATCTGCGCGAGCTGGACGCCGAGCAAGACGTGGTCAGTGGCTATGACAATAGCCCCGTGGGCCGTTACAACGTCGCCCCCGGTAGCCGCGTACTGATCCTGCACACGGCCGAAGATGGCCTGCGCATCGACCCCTGCCACTGGGGCTGGGCGCCGTTCTGGGCCACTGGCAAACGGCCGGCGCCGATCAATGCGCGGGTCGAAACAGTCACCACCGGCACGTTTTTCCAGGCCCTGTGGCCGCAGGGTCGGGCGCTGGTAATGGCCGATGGCTGGTACGAGTGGGTAACCGACCCGCACGACCCCAAGCGCAAGCAACCCTATTTCATTCGCCTGAAAAGCCAGGCACCGATGTTCATGGCGGCGCTGGCCCAGGTGCGGGCGGGGCTGGAGCCGAGTGAAGGCGATGGCTTTGTGATCATCACTGCCGCCAGCGATCAGGGCATGCTGGATATCCATGATCGCCGGCCACTGGTACTGGCGCCGGAACACGCACGGGCTTGGCTGGACCCTGAACTCCCCGCAGAACGTGCGCAGCAGTTAGCCCGTGAGCAATGCCTGCCGGTGGAGGCGTTCGAGTGGTTTGCGGTGAGCAAGGCCGTGGGTAATGTGCGCAACGAGGGGGCGCAATTGATCGTGCTGGAGACGCCGCAGGCGACGCTGTTCTAGCGGCATTTAGTGAGGGGCAAGAAAAGAATGGCCGAAATTCACTCGATGATTGGCGGCCCGATGCATTTGTCGAAAACACTCTCCAAAGCGGAGTAGTCGCATCCAACCGCAGCAATATTTGCCTCCACCCACTCCTGAGGCCCAACCTGCCACCAATCAATCTGAAAACCAGCGTTCAGGATCAGGTGCTCAAATAGGATGCGCTGGGCTCGACCATTGCCCTCGCGGAAAGGGTGAATCATGTTCAGGTCGCCAAAACTTTCCGCTACAGCAGTGATTAACGCATCACGGTCATATCCTTCGAACCAGTCCATGCGCGCCATGCAGGAAAATATCTTGGTCGCCTCAGGGTCAATCCTGTTCACGTTACAAAAACGGGTGTCGCCCTTGGAGATATCGAGCGTGCGAATCTCGCCAGCCCACTCATAAATGTCTCGAAAGAGCGATTGATGAAGGCGCGTGAGATAGGCCAAATCATAGGGAGGCAGGGAGAATTCGATCTGACTCGCGGCAAGCTCAGAAAAATCTCGCTCAGCACGCAAGAGCTGCTCGTCGTCCTGGATACCCAACCGGTTACGCAGGACGCCAGTGCCGGGATAGCAGTATGCATCTTGGCCGACACCATACTTATCCAACGATCAACCCTGCTTGCGATAGATTCGCAGAAGAGACTCGCGGGACGGTAGTTCGCGGTCAGCTGAACTAGGGGTCACATCATAGCCTTCAAGGCGCAGACTGGCCGCATAGTTGGCACGACGTGTTTTGGCGCAATGAGCTTTCTTGGCTTCCAAGCTAATGCCTTTCACCTGGCAATGCCTCATACGAATGACTGAAAACTGATTATAACGGATCCAGCCGGACGGTGCTGGCCCAGCGTTTGAACGATTCAGCGTCAGGAATCATCCCGCGACTGGGCCAGTAAAGAGTCCCCTAAGCCACCACCGCGCCCGGGCATAAAGCCTCGCGCACCAACGGATCGATCCCCTCCCCCGGATTGGCCTGCATCCACTCGACCAGTTGCCGGCGCATCGCCGGGGCCCAGAAGCTGTGCAGATGCTGCCTCACCCCTTGCACCGCCAGGGCGCGGTCTGGCTCGCTGTCGAAGTAATGGGCGATCTGGTTGGCCATCTTGATCAGATTGTCGACGCTCATCGGCGCACCTCGGCAGTCTCCGGTTGGTCGCTGTGGCGGCGCTCCTTGAGCAAGCGCCGTTGCTCGTCACTGAACGCCTGATAGCGCTGCTGCCAGGCCGAAGGCTGCGACACGCGCACCACTTCCACCGCCGTGACTTTGTACTCGGGGCAGTTGGTGGCCCAGTCGGAGTTGTCGGTGGTGATCACGTTGGCGCCCGACTCGGGGAAGTGGAAGGTGGTGTACACCACCCCCGGCGCGACCCGGCTAGTGACCTGCGCACGCAACACGGTTTGCCCGGCGCGGCTACCGATGCCGACCCAATCACCCTCGACGATGCCGCGGCTTTCAGCATCGCTTGGGTGGATCTCAAGGCGGTCCTGGGCGTGCCAGGCGACGTTACCGGTGCGCCGGGTCTGGGCGCCGACGTTGTATTGGCTGAGGATGCGCCCGGTGGTCAGCAACAGCGGATAGCGGCTGTTGACCTTCTCGTCGGTGGGCACGTAACCGGTGAGCATGAAGCGCCCCTTGCCACGCACGAACTGGCCGATGTGCATGGTCGGGGTGCCGTCGGGCGCGGCCTCGTTGCACGGCCATTGCAGGCTGCCGTGGCGATCGATCTCGGCGTAGCTGACGCGGTGGAAGGTCGGCGTCAGGCGGGCGATTTCATCCATGATCTGGGACGGGTGGCGGTAGTCCATCGGGTAGCCCAAGGCGTTGGCCAGGGCCACGGTTGCTTCCCAGTCCGCCTTGCCAGCCAGCGGTTCCATAACTTTGCGCACCCGCGAGATACGCCGTTCGGCGTTGGTGAAGGTGCCGTCTTTTTCCAGGAACGAACTGCCCGGCAGGAACACATGGGCGAACTTGGCCGTCTCGTTGAGGAAGATATCCTGCACCACCACGCATTCCATGGCGCGCAAGGCGGCAGTGACGTGCTGGGTGTTGGGGTCGCTCTGGGCGATGTCCTCGCCCTGGCAGTACAGGGCCTTGAAGCTGCCATCCAAGGCCGCTTCGAACATGTTGGGAATACGCAGGCCCGGATCGGGCTGCAAGGTCACACCCCAGGCCTGCTCGAACTCAGCCCTCACGCCCTCGTTGGAAATGTGCCGGTAGCCGGGCAGCTCATGCGGGAACGAGCCCATGTCGCAGGAGCCCTGGACGTTGTTCTGGCCACGCAGCGGGTTGACCCCTACCCCTTCGCGGCCAATGTTGCCGGTGGCCATGGCCAGGTTGGCGATGCCCATCACCGCGGTGCTGCCCTGGCTGTGCTCGGTAACACCCAGCCCGTAGTAGATGGCCGCATTGGCGCCGTTGGCGTACAGCCGGGCAGCAGCGCGGATCTGCTCGGCGGGTACGCCGCAGATCGGCCCGAGCGCTTCAGGGGCGTTATCCGCCATGCTGACGAAGTCGCGCCAGCGGGCAAATTCCGCCGCTTCGCAGCGACTATCGACGAAGCCCTGATCGAGCAGCCCTTCCGTGACGATCACATGGGCCAAGGCGTTGAGCATGGCCACGTTGGTACCTGGGCGCAATTGCAGGTGCAGTTCGGCGCGCGCATGCGGCGAGTCGACCAGATCGATACGCCGTGGGTCGATGACGATCAGCTTGGCGCCTTGGCGCAGGCGCCGCTTGAGTTGCGAGCCGAACACCGGATGGGCATCGGTGGGGTTGGCGCCAATCACCAGGATCACGTCGGCGAGCATCACCGAGTCGAAGCTTTGCGTGCCAGCCGACTCGCCCAAGGTCTGCTTGAGGCCGTAGCCGGTGGGCGAATGACAGACCCGCGCACAGGTATCGACGTTGTTGTTGCCAAAGGCGGTACGCACCAACTTTTGTACCAGGTAGGCCTCTTCATTGGTACAGCGGCTGGAAGTGATCCCGCCAATCGAATCGCGCCCGTACTTGAGCTGGATCCGGCGCAGCTCGCTGGCCGCATAGCTGGCGGCCTCGTCCCAGCTGACCTCTTGCCAAGGGTCGTCGATGTGCTTGCGGATCATTGGCGTGGTGATGCGATCGGGGTGGGTCGCATAGCCCCAGGCGAAGCGGCCCTTGACGCAGGCATGGCCATGGTTGGCGCCGCCGTTCTTGTCCGGCACCATGCGCACCAGCTGATCGCCCTTCATCTCGGCACGGAACGAGCAGCCCACGCCGCAATAAGCGCACGTGGTGATCACTGCCCGCTCCGGCTGGCCGAGCTGCACCAGGCTCTTCTCGGTCAGGGTCGCGGTCGGACAGGCCTGCACACACGCTCCACAAGACACACACTCGGAATTGAGGAAGTTGTCGCCACCCGCCGCTGCCACTCGCGAGTCGAAACCGCGCCCTGTGATAGTCAGGGCGAACGTGCCCTGAATGTCTTCGCAAGCGCGCACGCAGCGGCTGCAGACGATGCACTTGCTCGGCTCGTAGTCGAAGTAGGGGTTGGAAACATCCTTGGCCTCGGCCAGGTGATTGTCACCGGCATAGCCATAACGCACCTCGCGCAAGCCGACCTGGCCGGCCACGCTCTGCAGCTCGCAGTTGCCGTTGGCCGAGCAGGTCAGGCAGTCCAGCGGGTGGTCGGAGATGTACAGTTCCATGACGTTGCGCCGCAGGTCGGCCAGGCGCGCGGTTTGCGTGCGCACCACCATGCCCTCGGTGACCGGCGTGGTGCACGAGGCGGGGTAGCCGCGCATGCCGTCGATTTCCACCATGCACATGCGGCACGAGCCAAACGCTTCCAGGCTGTCGGTGGCGCACAGTTTGGGGATACTGGTACCCAGTAGCGACGCAGCGCGCATCACCGAGGTGCCGGCAGGCACGCTGATCGCGCGGCCATCGATATTCAGGCTGACCTGTACCTCGCTGTCACGCGCAGGGGTGCCCAGGTCGATGTCACTGGCGGGGTCGAAGAAATTGATCATTGCGCGGCCTCCGGGCTGGCCAGACCGAAGTCGGCAGGGAAATGCTTGAGAGCGCTGGCCACAGGATACGAAGTCATCCCGCCCATGGCGCACAGCGAGCCGTACTGCATGGTGTCGCACAGGTCACGCAGCAGGTCGGCCTGCTCTTGGCGATAGGCTGGGTCGCTGCTGGCGATCAAACGCTCGACCACCTCCACGCCACGAGTCGAGCCGATCCGGCACGGGGTGCATTTGCCGCACGACTCCTCGGCGCAGAACTGCATGGCAAAACGTGCCATGCCAGCCATGTTCAGGGTGTCGTCGGCAACCACGACTCCGCCGTGGCCAATCATCGCGCCGAGGGCGGCGAAGGCCTCGTAGTCCAGCGGTGTGTCGAACTGGCTTGGCGGCACCCAGGCGCCCAGTGGGCCACCGACCTGCGCAGCCTTCAGTGGCCGGCCACTGGCCGTGCCGCCGCCGTAGCCCTCGACCAGTTCGCGCAGGGTCAGGCCGAACGCGCGCTCGACCAGCCCACCCTGGCGGACGTTCCCCGCCAGCTGAAACGGCAAGGTACCCAGCGAACGACCCATGCCAAAGTCGCGGTAGAACGGCGCGCCCTTGGCCAGAATGATCGGCACCGAGGCCAGGGTGAGCACGTTATGCACCAGGGTCGGCTGGCCGAACAGGCCTTCGAGCGCCGGCAGTGGCGGCTTGGCGCGGACGATCCCGCGCTTGCCTTCGAGCGATTCGAGCAGCGCGGTTTCCTCGCCGCAAATGTAGGCGCCAGCCCCCACCCGCACCTCCAGGTCGAAGGCCACACCGCTGCCAGTGGCGTCCAGATAACCCGCTTCACGGGCGAGCAGCACTGCCTCGTTCAGCGCCCGAACCGAGTCAGGGTATTCCGAGCGCACATAGATGTAGCCCTTGCTCGCCCCCACCGCCAGGCCAGCGATGATCATGCCTTCGATCAACAGGAACGGGTCGCCCTCCATCAGCATGCGGTCGGCGAAAGTGCCGGAGTCACCCTCGTCAGCGTTGCACACCACATACTTCTGCCCTGCCGGGGCATCGCGTACGGTGCGCCACTTGATCCCCGCCGGGAACGCCGCGCCGCCGCGCCCGCGCAAGCCGGAGTCGAGCACCGCAGCGACCACATCCGCGCCATCCATCAGCGCCGCCTTGGCCAGCCCGTCAAAGCCGCCATGGCTGCGGTAGTCATCCAACGACAGAGGCCGAGTAATGCCGGCACGCGCGAACAGCAGGCGCTGTTGCGTCTTCAAATACGGAATCTGCTCGACCAAACCCAGCGCCAGCGGATGGCTGGCGGGATCTGCAACCAGGGCATCGAGCAGCGAGACCGCATCCTCGACCATCACCGGGCCGAAGCCCAAGCGGCCAGCGGCGCTGTCCAGTTCGACCAGCGGCTCCAGCCAGTACAGGCCACGCGAGCTGGTGCGCAGGATCTGCAGCGCAATTTGCCGACGCTCGGCCTCAGCGGCAAGGGCAGCGGCCAAATGATCGGCGCCGACCGCACGGGCGACCGAGTCACAGGGAATGAACAGCTTCAGCATGGCTTGGCCTCCTGCAGGCAGCCGTCGACCAGCGTACGCAGGCGCTCAGGGGTAAGCCGGGCATGCACCTGGCCATCGAGCTCCAGCGCTGGCGAGCAAGCGCAAGCGCCCAGGCAATAGACCGGGCGCAGGCTGACGGCGCCATCGGCGCTAGTGCCGTGATCATCAAGCCCCAGTTGTTCACGCAGTTGCGCGGCCAGCGCCTCGGCGCCACGGCTTTGACAGGATTCGGCCCGGCACAGGCGCAAGGTGTGGCGCGCAGGCGGCGAAGTGCGGAAGTCGTGGTAGAAGCTAATCACCCCGCGCACTTCGGCCTGGCTCAGGTTGAGGGCATGGGCGATCTCAGGTACGGCGGCGTCGGGGATGTAGCCGCTGCCAGCCTGGATAGCATGGAGAATCGGCAACAGCGCACCAGGGATGTCGCGGTGGTGATCCAGCACACGCTGGATCACGGGCAGTTCAAGGGTCGGATCAGGCATACAGCGGACCTCGGCATCACGGACCAGGCTGCACGTGGGCAGGCCTGGCTCCGGCGTGTTCTGCTGCGGTGCACCGGCCACGTCACGGGCGCGTGGTCTGCGGGCACCTCCTTGCCCGTGGCCGTGCATCTACGTGCACTGGTCCGAGGGCATCCTCACAGCATGGCACTCCTGTCGCCTGGAGGTTGCGTGCGAACGACCAGGCGTATCCTGAAACCGACCTGGCCACTCGCCAAGGCCGATTTGCAAAGCCAGCCGCTGGGCACCTTCAAATGGCCAAGTGCACCAGACGCTGCAAGTCGCCGATCACCGCAGGATCACGCGCTTGGAGTACATCGGCCTGAATACGCGCGATCACGGCCTTGAGCAGCTCCGTCTGGCTCATCTGGGTGGCCTGCAGCAACGCCAGGTAATCCTGGGCCACATGGGGGTTGACCTTCATCGACAGCCGCCGCGTGGCCGCTGGTGTAGCGAGTGCACGCATGTGCAGTTGCTGCTCCAGCGCAGCACTGAACGTCGCATGCGCCGCCGGCAGCCCCGCCGCGCCTTGGGCGTGAGCCAAAGCATGAAAATAGTAGCCAAGGAACAGCTTGCGCAGGCTGGCCCCCGCATCGTTGCTCACGGCATGCATAGCGGCGTCCAGTACATCCAGATAGACCGCCGGCAGGCGCGCCTCGATCGACTTGAGCTGCTGCTTGCGCGCCTCGCGAATCGCCGGCGTGGACTGCGGCGGGATCGCGACCACGCTATCGCAGCCCAGGCATACCCCCACCAGCACGTCCTTGGCCTGGCCTTGGCTATCGCTGAACGGCACGTCGCGACGCACATAGCGCATCTGCACCAGTGCCTGGCACTGCTCACAGAGCGCCTTGCCGGTGTCGCCTTCGAAGAAGATCTTCATGATCTGTCACTCACTGATGAACACTGACGAACCAGGTATCTGGCTCGATGAAATAGAACTTGATGTACCACCCCAGGCGCTTGAGCACATGCACATCGATGGCCGGCACGGCGTGGTGAGGGCTGCAGTGGTGATGGACGCCGCTGCAGGAGCGAATAACGCGAATGAGCACCTCAGCCGTAACCTCGCCCATCGCTAGCAGGTTTTTCACCTCGATATCGCCACGCGCAACATGCAGGTAGTTACCGGACTCCAGCGCAGCGATCACATCGTGCCGGGCCTTCCTGAACCCATCTTTCATAGCCATCCCTGCCAATACGAAAATCATCGTACAAAATAGAAAGCGAATCCACCTCCCAGCGGATTCGAGCGACCAACGGCAGCCTGCCTGTGTGCACATGCAACCAGCGCCACCCTTGAATAACTATGGCAGCGCTTAAATCGGCGCAGCGCCGGACAATGTGTCGGGCGTTGTCCTGGTTTTTCACGATGTTGCTGCAAGGTGGTTAAACCGGCTGGTCTACCCCGCAAGCAATCCCCTCACTGCGCCGGTATGCACCTAGACTAGGTACTAAATGCCATCAGTCCCGCGCGCCCCTGCCGTCGGGCCTGCACCGTCCAAAACTCTCGACCAGGGGTCTCCCGATGCCATCCTTGTCAGCCTGGCTCGCGCCCATCCGCCGACGGTTCTCCCAGCCGGGACCGGTCGAGCCGTTCAACCTCATGCGGCGCTTCTCGCTGATCAGCTTCGTCATCATCAGCGCCGTGGCGATCGGCCTGGCTTCGCTGTCGACGCGGTTTCTGGTCAATGAAAGCCTGGAGCGCGATGCCTTGCTGTCGGCGCAGTTCATCCAGTCGATGGCCTTCGGCGAGATCCGCCACCACGACCTGGATGGCATGAAGATGGGCGACGTGCTGGCCTCGACCCAGTACGGCATGCTCACCGGCGAAACCGGCAAGAACCGCGAACGCGCCCGTTCGGAGTTCCTCGACCACCTGGCGCACCTGCCCGACGTGCTGCTGGCCAGCATCTTCTCCCCCGAGCGCAAGGTGATCTGGTCGACCAACCCGGCGCTGATCGGCCGCCAGGTGCATGAAGACTCCGCCTTGGAGAAAGCCTTCGCCTCGCATGGTCGGGTCAGCGCGCGCTACAACGAGGTCGAGGCCGGCCGCACCGAGCAGCAATTCGTACGTGCGCCGAAGATGTTCTTCGTCGAGCACTACATCCCGCTGGTCGACGA
>Ga0213821_1000188_pt1 | contig 43915 bp, 40 predicted proteins | sample MC6MC0909MG_FD_179894 | JGI IMG/M metagenome (GOLD analysis project Ga0213821, IMG submission 179894) | Enriched soil aggregate microbial communities from Iowa State University, Ames, United States - MC6-MC0909-MG | ecosystem: Environmental > Terrestrial > Soil > Unclassified | place: USA: Iowa...
CGGTTCTATCCTTACAGCGGCATGTTCATCACGTCCTGGTAAGCCTGGACGAGACGGTTGCGGACTTCCACGGTGGCGCGGAAGGCGATCTGGGACTGCTGGGAGGCGACCATCACCTTGGCCAGGTCGGCGCCGGGTTCACCCAGTTCGAAGGCGCGGGCGAGGGCGCCGGATTTCTGCTGCGCTTCGTTGACCCCGGCAATCGCGCCGCGCAGGGTGTCGGTGAAGCTCGGGCCCTGCACGTCCTGCGGGGCGACCAGGCCCTTCAGCGCGTTGGTCTGCGGGCTCTCGGCGAGCGGGCTGACCGGCTGCCCGACCTGGGTCTGGTAGCTGCGGATCTGGGAAAGGATCGAGGTGACGGAGTGTGACATCTGGAACGTTCCGGCTGATTGGGGGATCTCGAGTGATGACGTTGCAAGCCCCGTGCCGAAACGGCTGAGTGGTTCAGCGATGTGGTGATGGCGGGCCGCATTGACCCGCTGCGCAATCGATTACACGCCGGGCGTGACGGAAAGCCGCTGCGTCGGTGCGCCGCCGGGCTGCCGCCGGAACCCCGGCGTCGGGAAACCGACACCTGGCCGGTGGCGCGGGCCGCGTGCTGTTCCTCCGCGCACCGCCGGGCATGGCGTGGGCCGGCCAACGGCCGGCGCTACCGGAGACAAAGACGCCCGGGCTGGCCGGGCGTCGGAAACGTTGATGCGGCGCAGCGCTACCAGCTCACGCCACCGCCGACCGCCCAGGAACTTTCGTCGCCGCTGCGCGCGTAGCCCACCGATCCGGTGAAATGCTGGTTGAACTTCCGGCGGAAGGTGGCGGCGACGGCGCGCTCGCCCTCTGACCCACCAACGCCGGCGCCCAGGTAGTTTTCCCCGGGTTCGGGTGTGACGCTGCTCTGGACCAGCGCGGCGGACATTGCCGCTTGCCGGCTGATACGCCGGTCCATGGTGCGCAAGGCGTTGTCCATGCCATCGAGCCGGGCGTTGACGTTGGCGAACTGGTCGCCGACCTGGGCGCGGAATTGTTCCAGCGCGGCTGCGGCACCGCTGGCCATTCCGCCGATCTGGTCGACCTGCTGGTCGGTGTAGGTGTTGGCCGCCGTCAACGTATCGCCGGCTACCTGGTCGGCGTAGGTATTGGCTTCCACCAGCGTGGCGTCGGCCTGCTCGTCGGTGTAGGTGTTGGCGGCGTTGAGCGTGGTGGCTGCGGTGTCGTTGAGCTGGCTGACATTCACCCCGTCGGTGCCTGCGGTGCCGGCGCTGACGTTGGTGATGCGCCGCTCCGCGCCAGCCGCGCCCATCGATACGGTGTCGTCCTGGTCGGCGACAGAGTTGGCGCCCACCGCGACCGAATTGTTTCCCGTAGCCGCGCTGTTGAACCCGACGGCAGTGGTGGCGTCACCGCTGCTGGTGGCACTTCGGCCCAATGCGGTGGTGAATTCGCCGGAGGCATTGGACAGGCCGCCGACCGCAACCGCGTTGCCGCCGGCGGCACTGCTGTCGGTGCCGAAGGCCGTGCCGAGCCCTCCGCTCGCCGTCGCGCCGTCACCGCAGGCGAAGGCGCTGCCGCCGGTCGCGGTCGGCGCGGTGCCGCCGGTCTGGTTGCAGACCGACTGGGCCAGTACTGGAGAAGCTGCTGACAGGAATACGCCCAACGCAGCGGCGGTGACGAGGAGAGAGCGGGTGGAGGTCGCGCGCGAAACACCACGCAGTGCAATGCGATACCAGGAACGATCCATGGCGGAGATCCTCGGGTGGCAGCGCGCCCGCCGGGGCAATGCCGGTCAGGCGATCTGCATGAATCCCCCGATTCCCCGTACGCGTCTCCCCCGCATACGGCTGCTGGCGACGCTATGCCCGGTGCCGTCACGAAGAGGTGAAGGCAATGCATGGCGCCGCCGTTGGTCGGCAACCGCGCAGATGCATCGAAGCCCGGATGTGACCAGACCTTGGGGGTTCCGCCCAGCCACGCAGGGCGTGGCTCTACGTTTCGATCAGCCCGCCAGTTCGGCCTGGTCGCGCTCGATCCCGTACTTGCGCAGTTTCTCCACCAGGGTGGTGCGGCGCAGGCCGAGCAGCTGGGCGGCGTGGGCGACCACGCCCTGGGTGCGCTCGAGTGCCTCGTTGATGAGGGTCAGCTCGATGTTGGCCATGTGGTTGCGCAGGTCCAGGCCGGCGTCGGGCAGGGCCGGGGCCTTGTCGGCCGGGGCCGCACCGTTGGCTGCCGCCGTGCCTGTCGCCGGGGCATGGAACGAGAAGCTGCGCAGGTCCAGGCGCTCGTCGCCGCTGGCGGCCGGTGCAGGTGCGGCCACCGGTGCGGCCACGGCGAAGTCACCGCGGTAACGGGCCGGCAGGTCCTGAACGCGGACGCTGGCACCCGGATGCAGCACGGCCAGGCGCTCGACCAGGTTGGTCAGCTCGCGCACGTTGCCCGGCCATTCGTAGGCGGCCAGGGCCTGCAGCGCTTCGGGGCTGAAACGCACTTCACCGCGGCCGGTGCGGGCCAGCTGCCCGGCGATGGTGGTGACCAGTGCGGGCAGGTCTTCGCTGCGCTCGCGCAGCGCCGGCACTTCGATCGGGAACACGTTGAGGCGGTAGAACAGGTCTTCGCGGAACTTGCCGTCGGCGATGCGCGATTCCAGATCGCGGTGGGTTGCGGCGATCACCCGCACGTTGCAGCGGATGGTCTGGTTGCCGCCGACGCGCTCGAAACTGCGCTCCTGCAGCACGCGCAGCAGCTTGACCTGCATCGGCAGGCTCATGTCGCCGATTTCGTCCAGCAGCAGGGTGCCGCCCTCGGCCATTTCGAAACGGCCCTTGCGCGAACTGAGTGCGCCGGTGAAGGCGCCTTTTTCGTGACCGAACAGTTCGCTTTCGAGCAGGTCGGCCGGAATGGCGCCGCAGTTGATGGCCACGAACGGGCCATCGCGGCGCGGCGAGCGCTGGTGGATCGAGCGCGACACCACTTCCTTGCCGGTGCCCGATTCGCCCAGCACCAGCACGGTGGTGTCGAAGGCAGCCACCTGTTCGATCATCTGGCGCAACGCGCTTACCGCCGCGCCGTCGCCGGTGGGTCCCTGGTCCTGCACGGCACCGGCCTGGTGTTCGGCATCCAGCCGCTTCAGGCTGGCACGACGCAGCAGCGCTTCCATCTGCGCATGGCGCAGCGGCGCTTCCAGCGGCCAGACATTGGCTTCATGCAGGCCGTGGCGCTGGGCAAAGCTGCCGACATCGCCATCGATCAGCATCACCGGCGGCGGCAGTGCGCCCTGGCCGGCCCAGGCGAACAGCGCTTCGCTGCGCGGTCCGGGTTCCAGCCCGCCAATGATCACCGCCATCCAGTCAGTGGCGCGGTGGCGGGTGGTATCGAAGTCGGCCGCGTCGGCAACCCAGCGCGGGTTGAAGTCCATGAATTCCAGCAGGCTGACGGTGCGTTCGGCGCGCACGGCGTCGTTGTCCAGCACCAGGATGCGCGATTCGCTCATGGCGTGGCCTCCTTCAAGCCTTCCAGAATCGGCATGACCTCCTGGATGTAGGACAGCTTGCTGACGAAGTTGTTGGCCCCGGCACGCAGCGCATGGTCGCGGTGTTCGGCGTCGTCGAAATGGCTGGCGATGACGATATACGGCGCATCGTCCTGGCTCTTGATCAGCCGCGTGGCCTGGAGCCCGCCCATTTCCGGCATGGCCAGGTCCATCAGCACCACCTGCGGGCGCAGCGCCTCGGAGCGCTCGATGGCCTCCAGGCCGTTACCGGCGCTGCCGACCACGTCCAGCCAGTCGACCTTGCGGAAGTGGCGCATGGCGGCGTTGATGAAGCCTTCGTGGTCGTCCACCAGCAATACGGTGAGCTTGTTCATGTCGTGTACTTCCTCAGCCCACCCGGGCCAGTAGCGGGGTGCGGGCACTGTGCCGGCGGCGTTCACGGGCCGGCGCGATGTCCAGTTGTTCGCGGTATTTTGCAACGGTTCGGCGGGCAATATTCACCCCCTGGCGTGACAGAAGTCCCGCAATCGCCTCATCGGCGAGCGGCTTGCCGGCCGGTTCGGCGTCGATCAGGCGCCGCACCATGGCCTTCACGGCCTGCCCGGAGACGCTGGCGCCTTCCAGGCGGACGGCGAAGAAGTGCTTCAATTCCAGGGTGCCGCGCGGGGTCTGCAGGTACTTGCCGGTGGTGATGCGCGAGACGGTGGACTCGTGCATGCCGATCGCGTCGGCCACTTCCTTGAGGGTCAGCGGCGCCATGGCCTCTTCGCCGCGGCTGAGGAAACCGGCCTGGCGCTCGATGATCACCCGAGTGGTACGCAGCAGGGTGTCGTAGCGCATCGACAGGCCACGGGTCAGCCAGCGCGCTTCCTGCAGCATGTCGCGCAGCGGCTGGGCGCTGTCGCCGGCGTCGGCCAGGGCGCTTTCATACGTGGGGTTGATGCTGAGGCGGCGACTGGTGGCCGGATTCAATGCGACCCGCCACTGGCCGTCGGCGTGCCAGGCGACCACGTCGGGGATGACGGCGCCGGCGGTGTCCGGCAGCAGGCTGTCGCCCGGGCGCGGCTGCAGCGAGAGGATAAGCCGCACCGCTTCGTGGATGTCGGCCACCTCGGCGTCCAGCTGGCGGGCGAGGGCGGGGTAGTCGTGGGCGGCGAGCGCCTCCAGCCCGTGGTCCAGCACGCGCAGGGCAAGATGCCGGGCCGGCACGCGGCCCTGCAGGGCGCGCAGCTGCACCGACAGGCATTCGTGCAGGTCACGCGCGGCCAGGCCGGCCGGGTCGCCGTGCAGGATCTGCTGGCGTACCGCTTCCACGCCGGCGGCGTCGACGTCGCAGTGGGCGCTGGCGAGCAGGGTGAGCTGGTCCAGCGGGGCATCCAGGTAGCCGGCGTCGTCGCAGTGCTCCAGCCAGAAACGGGCCACCGCCAGCTCGCGTGCGTCCAGTTCCAGCGACAGGCGCTGCAGGGCGCGCAGCTGCGGGTCGCTGGATTCGTCGGCGGCAATGCGCTGCAGGCGGTCGTCGTCGCCGTCGTGCCAGCTGGCACCGGCCACGTCCCACATGGCCGGTTCGGGCAGCTCGTCGAACGCGGCCACTTCCACCGTAGTGCCGGTTTCGGGGGTGGTTGCGGCTTCCGGCGCCGGGGCTTCTTCCAGCTCCAGCAACGGGTTGGTTTCCAGTGCGCGGCGGATTTCCAGCTCCAGCTGCATGCCATCCAGCTGCAGCAGGCGGATCGACTGCAGCAGTTGCGGCGTGAGGTGGAGCTGCTGACCCAGCTGGGTCGACATGGTTGGCTTCATGTGTGTATTCCCCGTCGCACCGACTCCCCGGTGCGTTATGGAACACATCTTGCTTTCGATCCCTCATGGGGGAAATCAGGGGGTTCCTGAGCGGGGTCGTCGAGATCCTGACAGGGTGTAGGGAGATTCCCTACCGTATTCCGGTTCTTTGACGCGGGTGACCGCCGAAAACCGCGTGATCACGTGGCGGGCGACGCTTCGACTGGATCAAAATTCCGACGGAGGCACCGGTGGTGCCAGCCGGGTGTCGGGGAACCGTCGCGGACTACTCCAGTTCGTGCTGGTGCCGGGCCGCCAGCAGCAGCAGGTCGTTGGCGCGGCGACAGCCGAGCGATTCCATCATCCGGGCGCGATGGGTTTCCACCGTCTTGACGCTGATGCCGAGGTCGGCCGCGATTTCCTTGTTGCTTTCGCCCTTGCCGATCTGGCGCAGGATCTCGCGCTGGCGCGGCGACAGCGCGGCCACGCCCACCGGCTTTTCCCGGCCCAGCATCGGCGCCAGCATCTTGGCCGAGATCTGCGGGCTGAGGAACACCTGGCCGGCATGGGCGGCGCGCAGGGCCAGTTCCAGTTCCTGCGGGGCGGCGTCCTTGACCACGAAGCCGACCGCGCCGCGGTCCAGGGCATCGCGCACGTGCACGGCGTCGTCGTGCATGGTCATCATCACCACCCGGGTCCCGGGGGCGCGCACAAGGATGTCGCTGAGCGCTTCCAGCCCGGTGCGGCCGGGCAGGGACAGGTCCATCAGGATCACGTCCGGCGTGTGCAGCAGGGCCATCTGCAGGGCCTGCTCGGCGTTGCTGGCTTCGGCGGCGACCTCGACCTCGGCAAAGCCCTGGAGCAGGCGACTGAGGCCGGCGCGGACCAGGGTGTGATCGTCGACGATGAGAACGCGCACGGGCAGGGTGGTTTGCGAAGGTCAAGAAGTTCTTCACATTACCGGACCCGACGCCGGGAGCCAAGCGCGAGGCAAAGCCAAGCGCGAGGCAACGCCAAGCGCGGTAGCTCCGACTGTTAGTCGGATTCGGCGTTTGGCGGATCGCCTGCAGCCGGCCAGAGGCCGGCTCCACGTGGGGCGGGCGTTTCGCGGATCGCGTGGGCCGGCCAACGGCCGGCGCTACCGGGCGTGGCGGCCGGATCGCCCGTTGATGGGGCCTACCGGGCGCGGCGCGCGTCCGCTACCTGCCGGCGATGCAACCTGAACAGATGGCGTTCCAGCGCCATTTCCAGGCCGTCGCTCATCGGTTCGAAGCGCAGCCAGAGGAAACAGGAGCCGGCCCCGCTGGCCGCTTCGGCCAGGATCGACACCGGCAGGTCGATATGGTCGGGCAGCCAGTCACAGGGCTGCAGGCGGATGACGCCCAGGCTGCCGGCCGCGGCGCCGGTGCGGGCACCGAGCTCGAGGCGGATGCCGCGGCGCGACCAGCGCAGCGGGCGCAGGTCCAGTTCGGGCGTGCTGTGCCGGACCAGTCGGCCCAGCAGCACCATGGCCAGGTCCAGCTTGGCTTCCACGCGCTGCAGCTGGGCACTGTCGCCGCGCTCGTCGTGGCTGTCGTCGGCGCGTGCGTCTTCGACCAGGGCGACGCTGCGCAGCAGGGTCTCGGCGCTGCCCGGGCGGATCACCGCGCTGCCCAGGCGGAATTCGGCCGGCAGCGCGAGTTCGCAGCTCAGCGTCTCATCGAACAGCTCGCTTTCAGCCGGATGATGGATGTCGCTGGGGCGCGGTTCGTTCATGACAGGGATTCGGCGGTGAGGTAGGCGCGCGCGGCGCGGCCGGCGGCAACGCCCTGGCGCAGATGGCGTGCCGCGTCATCGCGCTGCTCCGCCATCATCCGCAGGATGCGCTGCTGGCGGCCTTCGAGCGCGGTCAGGCCGGCCACGTCGGCCAGCGCGTCGGGCTGCGCCAGCCAGGCCCGCTGGTGGCGGTCCAGGTCATCCAGCGATTCACCGGCGGCCAGGTAATCGTCCACGCGCAGGGCGGCTTCCACCGCGTCCAGGTCGGCGTTGAGGCAGGCCAGTGAAAGCCCGGCGTCCATCACAGGGCAACCGCAGCGGGCTGGCGCTGGTCGTGCGGAATGGCATTCCACGCCGCGTCGATCTCGCCCAGCAGTTCCAGCGATTCGCGCAGCGCCTCGGGGTCGTTGTGCAGGTTGGCTTCGGTCAGGCGCTGCATGACGTAATCGTACAGGGCCGACAGGTTGCCGGCGATTTCACCGCCGGCCTCGTGGTCCAGCGAACCGTTCAGATGGCCGACGATGGCGCAGACCTCGCCGATCGCTTTGCCCTTGCGCGCCTGGTCGCCGCCTTCGAGGCAGGCCTGGGCAAGGCGGACGCGTTCAAGCGCGCCCGACAGCAGCAGGGCGACCAGCTTGTGCGGGTCGGCATCGATGATCGAGCTCTGCACGCCGACCTTGCGGTACTGCTCGGTGAATTGACGGTTCGAACCGTACATGGATCCTGTCTCCTTCGTGCGGGCCGGGGCGCCTCGCGGTATGCATCGTTGGTACCGATATCGGCCGCGCGCGCGCCCAACTTGAGCGCCTGGCTCAACCCGACAGCTGGCTCAGCTGCTGGCTCAACGCCGAACTGCTCTGGCTGAGTTTGCCCATCAGTGCATCCAGTGCGAGGAACTGCTTCTTGTAACGCTCCTCGACGCCGGCCATGCGCGTATCCAGCGCTTTGCGGCGCTTGTCGATGTCGGTGAGCGTGGCGTTGATGCTCTTGGTGCGGGAGACGAAGGCGCCTTCCTTGCCGACCGTGGTGTTGACGTAACCGTCCACCATGTTGAACAGCTTGGTGGCCGCGCCATCGTCGCCGGTGAAGGCCTGGCGCACCGCGCCGGACTGGTTGACCAGCGCGGCTTCGAACTTGGTGTTGTCCAGCACCAGGCTGCCGTCGGCATTGGGGTAGGCGCGGGTCTGCAGGCCCAGGGTCTTGGGGTCGAGGCCGTTGGCCGCCAGGTCCTTCAGCACGCCGCTCATCATCGAGCGCAGCTGGCTGGCCGCGCCGCGCATCTGCGCGTCGCCGGTCAGCGAGGACGGCTCCTTGTTCTCCACGTCGTACTTGGTCGCGTCGTTGATCGCCGACAGCGCGCCGTTGTAGGCGGTCACGAAGTCCTGCATCACCTTGCGCGCGGCGGCCACGTCGCTGCTGATGGTGACGCTGCTTTCGCCGACCTTCTTCAGGTTCAGGGTCAGCCCCGGCACCACGTCGGTGACGGTGTTTTCGCTGGCCACCACGGCCACGCCGTCGATGGTCAGCTTGGCGTCGGCGGCCGCGGTACGCTCGGACATGCTGGCAGCCAGCGCGGTCAGGTCGGCGTTGCCGCTGCCGGCGCGGAGCTTGATCGCGTTGGCGGTGCCGGACTTTTCCTGGGACAGGGACAGGTACTGGTCATCGCCCGAGGCGATCAGGGTCGCCTGCACGCCCAGGCCACGCGCGGCCTTGTCGATCTTGGTGCGGATCGAAGACAGGGTGTCGTCGGCTTCGACCTGGATCTCCAGCGACTTCATCTTGTCGCCCACGCCCACATCCAGCGTCAGTGTTCCGGCACCGAAGGTCTTGGTCTTGGCTACGGCGGTGTCGGCGATCCATTTGTTGGCCGCTGCCAGCTGGTCGACCTTGACCACGTGGGTGCCGGTGGCCGCTTCGTTGGTGCCGCTGGCGGTCAGGATCTCGTCGGTGCCGGTCTTGGTCACGTTGAACAGGCGCGCGTCGAAGGCGGTGGAGGCCTTGAGCGCCTTCAGCGAGGTGCTGAGCACGTCGAACGCGGACTTGACCGTGCCCACCGCCGACAGCTGCATCTTGGCCTTGGACTGCTGCAGGTTGAGCGCGTTGTCCGCAGGCTTGCGGTCGGCCGCGACCAGGCTGGCCACCATGCCGGAAATATCCAGTCCCGAACCGATGCCGCCGTAACCAAAGTCAGCCACGCTGTTTCTCCTGTCTGTCAACGAAATTAGCGGCCATGGCCGCCGGGTCTTTAGATCAACGTTGATGCAGGAGTTGTGCCAGAGGCAGGGCGCGGAAGATTGGCACGCGCATTGCAGGGCATATAGGGCGGGACGCGGTACGGTCCGGCCAGGGGTCTGTAAAAAACCCTCCCCCAATGCAGGGGAGGGCTCAGGCTACTGAAAAAAGCGGGGGGAGACGAAGCCACCCGGGGAGTTCAGTCAAACTTACAGCGCTGATAACGGTTCGGCCGCAGGGGCGGGCGATGGCCACGGATGCCATGGACATGGCCCGGTCCTGCAAGGGGTTTGCTGCTTCCTGGGGTTTGCCCGCGCCGCCGGCGGAAGAGCCGGCGGCGTGGACGCGTGGCTCAGCGCAGCAGGCTGAGCACGTTCTGCGGCACCTGGTTGGCCTGGGCCAGCATGGCCGTACCGGCCTGCTGCAGGATCTGGGTGCGGGTCAGCTCTGCGGTTTCCTTGGCGAAATCGGTGTCCTTGATGCGGCTGCGCGAGGCGGACAGGTTTTCGGTGGAGGTCTGCAGGTTGGCGACGACCGAGGTGAAGCGGTTCTGCACCGCGCCCAGGTCGGCACGGGTGTTGTTGATCGAGCTCAGCGCCTTGTCGACGATTTCCAGCGCCTGCTGGGCACCGGCAACGGTGTCGATCTTCAGGTCGGACAGGTGCGAAGCGGTGGTGTTGGCGGTGACGTCGGTGGTGGTGACGCCGGCCACCGAGGCGCCCGCGCCGGCCACGGCCAGGTCGGCCAGCTTGGCATCGGCCTTGACCGAGGTCAGGGTGATCTCGCCGGCGATGGCGGCACCGTTGGCATCCACCGCCTGCGCGGCGAGCAGACCGGTCTCACCCAGCTTGCTGCTGATGGCGGCGGTGATCGCCTTCACTGCGTTGGCCTGGTTGGCCGCATCGGCGCCGGCCACGTAGTCGAACTTCACATCGCCCAACGCTATGCCGCCGACCGTCATCGCACCGATCGTGCCGCTGGCCAGAGCGGCCCCGTCCACTTCGATCTTGCCGGCGGTGGCGAAGGTCGCCGCGCCGAGCGCGCTGGCCTTGGCATTGACCACCTTGTCGATGGCGATGGCCTGGCCTGCGTTGGCACCGACCTGGAACAGCTGGCTGGAGAACGAACCGTCCAGCAGCTTGGTGCCGTTGAAGTCCGACTGCTTGGCGACGCGGTCGATTTCGCTGACCAGCTGGGTCACTTCGGCCTGCAGCGCCTTGCGGTCGCTGGCCGAGTTGGTGGCATTGGAGGACTGCACCGCCAGTTCACGCACGCGCTGCAGGTTGTTGCCGATTTCGCTCAGCGAGCCTTCGGCGACCTGGGCCAGCGAGATGCCGTCGTTGGCATTGCGGATGGCCACGTCGGTACCGCGGATCTGGGTACCGAAGCGCTCGGAGATGGCCAGGCCGGCGGCGTCGTCCTTGGCGCTGTTAATGCGCGAACCCGAGGACAGGCGCTGGATGGTGGTGGCCAGGGAGCTGCCGCTGGTGCTCAGGTTGCGCTGAGCGTTGAGCGACATCGTATTGGTGTTGATCACTTGTGCCATGGATATTCCTTCGGTAAAGCATGAAACGTGCGGCGGTGAAAGCGGCGCCGGTTTCCCGGCGCCTTCGGGTCAGACGCGATCAGCGCAGCAGGCTGAGCACGTTCTGCGGCACCTGGTTGGCCTGGGCCAGCATCGCCGTACCGGCCTGCTGCAGGATCTGGGTGCGGGTCAGCTCTGCGGTTTCCTTGGCGAAGTCCGTGTCCTTGATGCGGCTGCGTGAGGCGGACAGGTTTTCGGTGGAGGTCTGCAGGTTGGCGACGACCGAGGTGAAGCGGTTCTGCACGGCGCCCAGATCGGCGCGGGTGCTGTTGATCGCGCCCAGGGCCTTGTCGACGATTTCCAGCGCCTGCTGTGCACCCTTGACGCTGTCGATGTTCACATCGCTCAGCATCTTGCCGGCCGGTGCCGGGGTGGTCGCGGTCGGTGCGGTCGAATTGAAGCCGGTGATGCCCGCGCTGGTGCCGGCGGTCACGGTCATCGCGGTGAAGGCACCGGCCGAGTTGACGCTTTCCTTGACCGAGGTCAGGTTGATCTTGCCGGCGGTCGCATCGACTTCGGCCAGCACGCCGGTTTCGCCGATCTTGGCATTGATCGCGGTGGTGACTGCAGCCACCAGGGCCTTCTGGTCATCGGCCTGCACGCCGGTCGAGACCACTTCGACCTTGTCGATCGACACGGCTGCGGCCAGGCTGCCGCCGCCGATCTTCAGGCCATCGAAGGAAATCGTGGTGCCCTTGTTGGCGGCGGTCACGGTGCCGGCGGCAATGGTGATCGAGTTGGCGTCGAAGGTGGCGTTGCCCAGGGCGTTGGCCTTGGCATTGACCACCTTGTCGATGGCGATGGCCTGGCCGGCATTGGCGCCGACCTGGAACAGCTGGCTGGAGAACGAACCGTCCAGCAGCTTGGTGCCGTTGAAGTCCGACTGCTTGGCGACGCGGTCGATTTCGCTGACCAGCTGGGTCACTTCGGCCTGCAGCGCCTTGCGGTCGCTGGCCGAGTTGGTGGCGTTGGAGGCCTGCACGGCCAGTTCACGCACGCGCTGCAGGTTGTTGCCGATTTCGCTCAGCGAGCCTTCGGCGACCTGGGCCAGCGAAATGCCGTCGTTGGCATTGCGGATGGCCACGTCGGTACCGCGGATCTGGGTGCCGAAGCGCTCGGAGATGGCCAGTCCGGCGGCGTCGTCCTTGGCGCTGTTGATGCGCGAACCCGACGACAGGCGCTGGATGGTGGTGGCCAGGGAGCTGCCGCTGGTGCTCAGGTTGCGCTGAGCGTTGAGCGACATCGTGTTGGTGTTGATGACTTGTGCCATGGGAATTCCTTCAGGCGGGGATGGAACGCGGTAGGTCGGGATCGGCGCCGGTCAGGCCGGCGCCGATGCTGCCGGACGGATCAGCGCAGCAGGCTGAGCACGTTCTGCGGCACCTGGTTGGCCTGGGCCAGCATGGCCGTACCGGCCTGCTGCAGGATCTGGGTACGGGTCAGCTCTGCGGTTTCCTTGGCGAAGTCCGTGTCCTTGATGCGGCTGCGCGAGGCGGACAGGTTCTCGGTGGAGGTCTGCAGGTTGGCGACGACCGAGGTGAAGCGGTTCTGCACCGCACCCAGGTCGGCGCGGGTGCTGTTGATCGAACCCAGCGCCTTGTCGACCACTTCCAGCGCCTGCTGCGCGCCCAGCACCGAGCTGACGTCCAGCTTCTGCGCGTTGCTGGCCGTTGCGGTACCGGCGGTGTACGCGCTGGTGGCGGCGGCAGCAGACCAGTCGTTGGTAGCGGTCTGGTAGTTGCTGCGGGTCAGGGCGATGTCGGCGGCGACCACGGCCTTGCCTTCCTTCACCGAGGACAGCTTCAGGGTGCCGTCGGTGTTGGCTTCGGCGTAGATGCCGGATTCGCCGATCTTGCCGTTGATCGCGGTGGCCACGGCCTTGGCCGCGTCGCCGACGCTGGCGCCGCTCTTCACTTCCACGGTGCCGATGTCAACGCCCATCACGGTGCCGCTGAAGCGTGCGTCGGCGGCGACGGCGCCGATCGCCGCGGTGGCGCCGGTGGCGAAGGTGCTGGTGCCGAGCGAACCGGCGCGGGCGTCCACCACCTTGTCGATGGCGATGGCCTGGCCGGCGTTGGCGCCGACCTGGAACAGCTGGCTGGAGAACGAACCGTCCAGCAGCTTGGTGCCGTTGAAGTCCGACTGCTTGGCGACGCGGTCGATTTCGCTGACCAGCTGGGTCACTTCGGCCTGCAGCGCCTTGCGGTCGCTGGCGGAGTTGGTGGCGTTGGAGGCCTGCACCGCCAGTTCACGCACGCGCTGCAGGTTGTTGCCGATTTCGCTCAGCGAGCCTTCGGCGACCTGGGCCAGCGAGATGCCGTCGTTGGCGTTGCGGATGGCCACGTCGGTGCCACGGATCTGGGTACCGAAGCGCTCGGAGATGGCCAGGCCGGCGGCGTCGTCCTTGGCGCTGTTGATGCGCGAACCCGACGACAGGCGCTGGATGGTGGTGGCCAGGGAGCTGCCGCTGGTGCTCAGGTTGCGCTGAGCATTCAACGACATCGTGTTGGTGTTGATGACTTGTGCCATTAGGAGAGGTCCTTGAGCGGATGCACGTGTATGGGTTCAGACGCTCGAGACGTGCTTCAGGAGCGGCTCATGTCAGCGCTGCAGCAGGCTGAGCACGTTCTGGGGCACCTGGTTGGCCTGGGCCAGCATGGCCGTGCCGGCCTGCTGCAGGATCTGGGTGCGGGTCAGTTCTGCGGTTTCCTTGGCGAAGTCGGTATCGCGGATGCGGCTGCGCGAGGCGGACAGGTTCTCCGAGGAGGTCTGCAGGTTGGCGACAACGGAGGTGAAGCGGTTCTGGATCGCACCCAGGTCGGCGCGCACGCTGTTGACCGATTCCAGCGCCTTGTCGACCACTTCCAGCGCCTTCTGCGCGCCGACGTAGCTCGACACATCCAGGCCCTTGACCACTTCGCCGGTCGCGGTGGCGGCGACGGCACTGGGCGCGGCGGAGGTCGAATCGGCCAGGCTCAGCTGGGTGGCGCCGGTGATGACCAGATCGCGGTCGGCCTGCACCGAGGTGAGCTTCAGGCGGTGGGTGTCCGGGGTGCCGGAGGTGGTGACCACTTCGGCGTAGACACCGGCTTCGCCGATCTGGTTGTTGATCTGGGCGGCGGCGGAGGCGGCGAACTCGGCGGTGGTGGTGCCGCTGATGGTGCCGATGGTGACGCCGTTGATGGTGACGCCGGTCAGGTCGGTGATGGTGGCCACGTCGGCGGTGCTGCTCACCGGCGGGGCGAACTTGGCATTGCCCAGCGAGCTGGCCTTCGCATCGACCACGTTGTTGATGGCGATGGCCTGGCCGGCGTTGGCGCCGACCTGGAACAGCTGGCTGGTGAAGCTGCCGTCCAGCAGCTTGGTGCCGTTGAAGTCGGACTGCTTGGCGACGCGGTCGATTTCGCTGACCAGCTGGGTCACTTCGGCCTGCAGCGCCTTGCGGTCGCTGGCCGAATTGGTGGCGTTGGAGGCCTGGACCGCCAGTTCACGGACGCGCTGCAGGTTGTTGCCGATCTCGCTCAGCGCGCCTTCGGCGACCTGGGCCAGCGAGATGCCGTCGTTGGCATTGCGGATCGCGACGTCGGTGCCGCGGATCTGGGTGCCGAAGCGCTCGGAGATGGCCAGGCCGGCGGCGTCGTCTTTCGCGCTGTTGATGCGCAGACCGGACGACAGGCGCTGGATGGTGGTAGCGAGCGAGCTGCCGCTGGTGCTCAGGTTGCGCTGAGCGTTGAGCGACATCGTATTGGTGTTGATTACCTGTGCCATGGGTCGTCTCCCTTATTGGAATCCCGGTGCTGGAATGAAACGAAGCGCCGCCGTTTGTTTTTGTTTGGCTGTGTGCTTCGTGGTTGCCAAATGAATAACGGCGCTTTGTCAACAACCTTTAGCCGGAAATTTCATTCAGGTTTCCAGAGGCCCACGACGACCCGGTAGAGCCACGCCCTGCGTGGCTGAACAGCCAGCCCCAGGCGCCAGAAACGAAAAAGGCCGCGATGCACAAGCATCGCGACCTAAGGGGGCCTTTCGAAGGGGAAGCGCTGGCTCAGCGCAACACGTTGAACAACGACATCTGCTGCATCTGCGAGAACAGAGTCTGTGCCGCCTGCAGCGCGGTACTCTCCAGCTGGTACTGGCTGATCGCATCGGCGTAGTCCAGGTCGCGCATCTGCGACAGGGTGCCCTTGAGCGTGACCGTGTTCGATTCACGCATGTCCGCCGCGTTGTCCAGCGCCTTGAGCTGGGCGCCGCCGGCCGCGCGTGAGTCGATCATCCGCTCCGACGCCCGCGCGATGTCGCGCAGGCCGCCCTGCAGCAGGTTCTGCTGCGCCGCCGACTGCGCCGGCGTGCCGGTGTCCATCTTCAGCGAGCCGATCAACCCGTCCAGGGTGCTGAAGATGTCGCGGCTGGTCGCCGCACCGACTTCGAACCGGTCCCCGGCCGCGGGCACGCCGTCGATATGCAGGCGAACGCCATTGAGCACCAGGTCGTCGCCGGCCTTCATGCTGCCGCTGGACACCACTGCGCCCCCGGCATCCAGCACCTCGTACTGGTCCGCTGCGGTGAAGCGCACGCTGAAGGCCTGACCGTTCCAGCTGTCGCTGCCGTCGCGGGTCACGTTGGTGAGCACGCCGGTACCGGTGTTGGCGCTATGCGCGGCCCCGTCCACATGGCCATCGCCGGTGCCGATGCGCAGGAATATCTCGCTGCCGGGCAGGGCATCCAGCACGTAGGTGTCCGGGCCCACTTCGACCTGGCGCTGGTTCTGGTCGCCGTTGTAGACCACCTTGCCGTCGACCTGGCTGAACGGCGGGCTGCCATCGGCCGTGCCGCCAAACAGATAACGCCCGGTGCCGTCGGTGCTGTTGGCCAGGGCCAGCAGGTTGCCGCGGATCGCTTCGATTTCCGTGACCATCGACTGCTTGTCCGACGCCGCCAGCGCCGGATTGTTGGCGTAGACGGTCAGTTCGGTGATGCGGCCCATCATGTCGCCGACCTGGGCCAGCGCGTTTTCCTGCAAACCGAGCCGGTTCTGCACGTTGCCGGCATTGAGTTCCATGCGTTCCAGCGCGGCCAGGGTGCGGTCCAGGCCCACGGCGGCGCCCGAGGCGACCGGGTCGTCCTTGGCGGTCACCAGACGGCGGCCGGTGGCGATCTGCTGCTCCAGGTGGCTCATCTTGGCCTGCTTGGCCATCATCAGCGACACCGACTGCTGGAACATCATCCCGGTGGAGATGCGGTTGTTCATCGGCTCACGGCTCCGAGGATGGTCTGGAACATGTTGTCCGCGGTGGAAATCAGCTGCGACGCCGCCTGGTAGGCCTGTTGCAGGCGCAGCATGTCGGCGGCTTCCTCATCCAGGTTGACTCCGGACACCGCATCGCGGGCGGACTGGGCCTGGTCGGTGATCACCTGCTGCGCCTGCAGCGAGTAGTCGGCCGAGCGCGCGGCGGCGCCTACCTGGGTGGTCAGCCCGCCCAGCGCACCGCTCAGGGTCACCGTGCCGTCGTTGAAGGCCTTGGCCTGCTCCACCTTGGCCAGCAGCAGGGCGGTGCTGTTGTCCGAAGAACCGGCCGGGGTAGGGCCCATGGTGAAGGTATCGCCGGCCTTGGGCGCACCGTCGAGCACGAAGCTCCAGCCGTTGGCGCTGATGGTCTGGCCGGCGGTATAGGTGAACGGACCGTTTCCGTCGAGGGTGTACTGGGTGCCGCTGGTGAACACGATCGCCGACGGCGTGCGCAGCGCCGGGTTGGCCGGGTCGGTGACCTTGACCCCGGTGAGCTTGCCGGTGCCGCTGTTGGACAGCGCCGCGCTGCCCTTTACCGGCGCGGCGGCGGCAATGCGCGAGGTATCGGTGATGGCCACCGACATCGTGCCGGCGACGCCAGCGGTGGGCTGCAGCAGCATGCGGTCGTCGGCGGCCGGGGTGCCGCTCATCACCAGTTCGACACCATTGATGACCAGCGGATCGGTGGCGCTTCCGGTGCCGGTCATCGGAATCGCGGCGCCGGTGTCGGCGCGGGTGGCCTGCCACTGGCTGCCGTCGAACTTCAGCACCACGTTCTGCCCGTCCAGCTTCGACAGGTCGCCGAAGGTGGCGCTCATGCGCGCGGTGCCGCTGTTGTTGGCGTTGCTGGTGACGCGCGGGCTGCCGATGTTGAAGAAGTCGCCGCCCAGGTTGCCGTACAGGTCCGCGCCCTGGCGGTGCACCTCGTTGAAGCTGCTGGCCAGGCCGATGGCGAGCTTGCCCAGTTCGGCCTGGGTGGGGGTGAGCACGGTCTCGCGGAACTCGAGCAGGCCGCCGATCTGGCCGCCGAGGATCTTCGGGTCCAGGGTCAGCTTCTGGCCCTGGGTTTCCAGTGCCAGCTGGAGGCGCTCGGGCTGGTACGGGTCGGTGACGGTGGTGACCTTGCTCGCCGTGGTGCCCACCACCAGCGGCTGGCCGCCGGCGGTGTAGACGTTCATGAAGCCGCCGTCCTGGATCACCGCGGTGCCGCCGGTGTAGCCGATCAGGTTGGCGACCAGGGCGTCGCGGCGGTCGAGCAGGTCGGGCGCGGCGGTATTGGCGTTGCTGCCGATCGCGCCGTTGAGCTGGGCGATCTCCGCGGCCAGCCGGTTCACTTCGGTGGCGCCGGCGATCAGCCCGTTGTTGACCTCGCCATTGAGGGTGTCGAGCTGGCCGTTGAGCTGCTGGAAGCGGCTGGCCAGGGTCTTGCCGCCGTCGAGCATGTTCTGACGGTCGGAAGTGCCCGAGGCATTCGACGACAGGCCGCTGACGGTGTCGAAGAAGTTCGACCACACCCCCGACACATTGGTGGCGGTGTCGGAGAACATCGCGTCCACCCGGTCGGCCATGCTCGAAAGCTGCTTCAGTCGCGCCAGCTCACCGCTGCTGTCGAGCAGGCGCGAGATCGCCAGCTGGTCGGCCACGCGGCGCACGTCGGTAATGCGGGTGCCGTTGCCGATATCGCCATAGCCCAGGTTCTGCGGGCTGGCGGTGGCGAAGTCCACTTTCTGCCGGCTGTAGCCGGGGGTGTTGATGTTGGCGACGTTATGGCTGGTCGTGGCCAGGGCGCGCTGGAAGGCGAGCAGGGCGCTGGAGCCGGTGGAAAGTACGGACATGGGTTACCTCAACGACGGATTGCCCCCAGCCCGGCCGGGCTGGCGGTGCTGGCAAAGGTGCGGCCCAGGCGCTGGCTGGCGTCGCCCACGGCGGCGATGGCGCGCTCGATGGTCGGGCCGCCGGCGATCGCGGCGATCTTGGCCGCGTAGCGGGGGTCGGTGGCGTAGCCGGCCTTCTGCAGGCCCTGCGCGAAGCCGCGCACGTCGGCGCCGGCCTGCAGCGCGTTCTGGTAGCGCGGGCTGTTCTTCAGCAGTTTCACGTAGTCGGCGAAGCTGTCGCCCACCGAACCATAGGCACGGAAGCTGGCGGTTTCGTTGCGGCGCACGCCATCCACGTATTCGTGGGTACCGCTGGTGGCGCGCTCGCCGCTCCATCCACTGGCCTTGATCCCGAACAGGTTGTGCGAGCTGCCGCCGCCATTGCGCTGCACCAGTTTGCGGCCCCAGCCGGTCTCCAGTGCGGCCTGCGCGACCAGCGCCTTGGCATCCACGCCCAGTTCGCGGGCGGCCTGCTGCGCGTGCCCCCAGATGCTGGCGACGAAGCCTTCCGGCGTGTGCGGGCCGAGCTGCGCCGCTGCGGTGCTGGCGGCCAGGGTATCGACCGCGCCGGGCGCGGCGCCAGGCCGGCCGACATCGCGCCAACGGTCATCGGCCATCGCCCAGTCGGCGCTGGCGGTGTCGGTGCCGGTGGCGGCACCGTACGGGGTGTGGCCGCCGATCGCCTCATGCATCTGGCTGCTTTCGCGGCCGGCGATCAGGTCCAGGGCGCGCTCCATCGGCTGCAGCACGGCCGACGCCGCGCCGCCCGCCATTTTCTGCAGGAGGGCGACCTCGTCGGTGCCGGCGGCGGTGACCTCGGCGGCGGGCAGCGCCATCGGCGCGGCGCTGGGCGCATGCAGCCGGTACGCACGCAGCGCCGCAGCGGGATCGAGCCGGGTATCGGTCGGCTTGGCGCTCTCGCCTTCGCCACCGCCGAGCTGGCGCGAAATCATCGCCGACAGGCCCAGGCCACGCCCGCGGGTCATCGCTTCGGCGATCTTCTGGTCGTACATGTCGCGGAACATGGTGTTCTCGCCCGGCAGCAGCGAATCGCCGAAGCTGGCATCGCGCATGCTCTTGACCAGCATCTGTGCGAACTGGCCTTCCAGCTGGCGCGCGACCTTGTCGACCTTCGCCGGGCTGTTGGCCTGGGCCGGATTGAGTTCCAGCGACGGTTGGATGCGCATCAGATCACCTCGAGTTCGGCACTGAGCGCGCCGGCCTGCTTGAGCGCCTCCAGGATCGCGATCAGGTCGCCCGGTGCGGCGCCCACGGCGTTGACCGCGTGCACGATCTCGTCGAGCGTGGTGCCGCCGTTGAACTTGAACATGCGGCTGCCGTCGTTGGTCGCGGTAATCGTGGACTGCGGCGTGGCCACGGTCTGGCCGCCGGCGAAGGCGTTGGGCTGGCTGACGTTGGTGTTTTCGTTGATGGTCACGGTGAGCGAGCCGTGCGAGATCGCGGCCGCGCCGACCCGGACCTGCGCGCCGATCACCACGGTGCCGGTGCGCGAATTGACCACCACCTTGGCCGGCGCGCTGCCGGGGGTGAGCTCGAGGTTTTCGATACGCGCCAGCAGGCCGATGCGGGCCCCGGGGTCGCTGGGCGAGCGCACCGCCACGGTGACGCCGTCGACCGCGCGCGCGACGCCCTCGCCGAAGGCGTTGTTGAGCGCGGCGACCATCCGCGAGACGGTGGTGAAGTCGTTCTGGTGCAGGTTGAGGGTGATGTCGCCGCCTGCGCTGAACACGTCGGGCAGGGCGCGCTCGACGGTGGCGCCGTTGGGAATGCGGCCCACGCTGGGCACGTTCACCGACACCCGCGAACCGTCCTTGCCCTGCGCGCCGAAACCGCCCACCACCAGGTTGCCCTGGGCGATGGCGTAGACCTGGCCGTCGGCACCGCGCAGCGGCGCCATCAGCAGCGAGCCGCCGCGCAGCGACACTGCGTTGCCGACCGACGACACGGTGATGTCGATCGGCTGGCCCGGCTTGGCGAACGGCGGCAGCTCGGCGTGGATCGCCACCGCAGCCACGTTCTTCAACTGCGGGTTGACGTTGGCCGGCACGTTCACGCCCAGCTCGCCGAGCAGGTTCTTCAGGCTCTGAACGGTGAACGGCGCCTGGCTGGTGCGGTCGCCGCTGCCGTCCAGGCCCACCACCAGCCCGTAGCCGACCAGCGCATTGCCACGCACGCCGCCCACCTGCGCCAGGTCCTTGATCCGCTCAGCCGAGGCAGGCGCAATGCAGAAAAGGGAGATGAGAACGGCGTAGAGCGGGGCTCTGCCCCGCTGCGGAAAAATGATCGACATGATGCTCTTCATACCCACCTCAGAACGGCACCAGCGCCGAGTTGAAGAACCGGCTCAACCAGCCCATCGCATTGGACTGGGCCACGGGACCGCGACCGCCGTAGACGATGCGCGCATCGGCCACCCGGCTGGAGGCAATGGTGTTGTCGGGATTGATATCCGCCGCGCGCACGATGCCCTGCACCTGCACCAGTTCATCGCCCTGGTTCAGGCGCAGGTTCTTGGCGCCCTGCACGACCAGGTTCCCGTTCGGCAGGCGCTGCATCACGGTGACGGTCACGCTGCCCTGCAGCCGGTTGCTCTGCGCGCTGCTGCCCTTGCCGGTGAAGTCGCGCGAACCCGCCGCGGTGGCGCTCAGGATGTCCTTGCCGCCCAGGGTGACCGGCGCGCCGAACAGGGTCGGGGTCCCCAGCGCCAGGTTGGATTCCTTGTCGGTGCTGGTGTTGGCGGTGGTCTGCGCGGTGGTGCTTTCGGTCAGGGTGATGGTCAGCAGGTCGCCGACGTCACGGGCGCGGCGGTCCGAATACAGCTGCAGGCCCGGGCCGGCGGCGTAGATGGCGCCGGCAGTGGCCGGTGCGCTCGGGGCGACGACGGGAACCACCGGAGCCATGGCCGGGTACGGCCGGACGTCGCCGGCGATCACGCAGCCGCCGAGCAGGGCGACCACGCTGGCGGCGGAAAGCAGGCGAAGGGCAGGGGTGAGAGGCAGCATGGCGGGGTCCCGGATCAAACCGATCAGACGTTGTTGTTGAGGTAACCGAGCATGGCGTCGGTGGTGGAAATGGCCTTGGCGTTCATTTCGTAGGCGCGCTGGGTTTCGATCATCGACACCAGCTCTTCCACGACGTTGACGTTGCTGCCTTCCAGCGCGCCCTGGACCACGCTGCCCAGGCCGTTCAGGCCGGGATTGCCGTTCTGCGCCGGGCCGGACGCGGTGGTTTCGAGGAACAGGTTCTCGCCACGCGCCTGCAGGCCAGCCGGGTTGACGAAGTCGGTCAGGGTCAGCGCGCCGATTTCGACCGATGCGGCGTCATCGGCCATCTTCACGCTGATGGTGCCGTCGGTGCCGATGGTCAGCGACTGCGCGCCTTCGGGAATCTGGATGCCCGGCTGCACCGGATAGCCGCTGTTGGTGACCAGTTCGCCCTGCTGGTTGCGCTGGAACGAGCCGTCACGGGTGTAGGCCGACGAACCGTCGGGCATCTGCACCTCGAAGAAGCCACGACCGTTGACCATCACGTCCAGCGCGCGGCCGGTCTGCTGCTGGCTGCCCTGCTCGAAGTTCTTCGAGGTGGCCACCACGCGCACGCCGGTACCCAGCTGGAGGCCGGTCGGCAGCTGCGTCTGCGCCGACGAGGAACCGCCCGGCTGGCGCACCTGCTGGTACAGCAGGTCTTCGAAGCTGGCACGGTCCTGCTTGAAGCCGGTCGTGTTGGTGTTGGCGAGGTTGTTGGACAGCACCGACATGCGCGTCTGCTGCGCATCCAGTCCGGTCTTGGCGATCCACAATGCCTGGTTCATGGCGGTGTTCCTGTGTTGGTGCGGGGGGCCACCGGAAGTGGCCGTTGTCCTGGCTCATGCATGACGCGTGCCACAACCGCGCCAGGATTACGTCGGCGGTGCCGCTCAGCTGCCCAGGCGCAGCAGTGAATTGGCGCTGCGGGCGTTGTCGTCGCCGTGCTTGATCACCTTCACCTGCATTTCGTACTGCCGCTGCAGCTGGATCATCTGCACCAGCGCGCCGGCGGCGTCGACGTTGCTGCCTTCCAGCTGGCCGCTGTCCAGCGACTTGCCCTGGGCCTGCACGAACGGCTGCTGCGGGTCGGTATTGCGCATCAGTCCGTCCAGGCCGCGCTCCAGCCGCGCGTCGTCGGCGGCGACCACGCGCAGGCGGCCGATCACCGCCATGGTCTGCGGGCCTTCGCCCTGCGGGATGATCGAGATGGTGCCGTCGTTGCCGATGTCCATCGCCTGGTGCGGCGGCACCGCGATCGGCGCGCCGTTCTCATCCAGCACCGGGTGGCCGCCGGCGGTCACCAGCTGGCCGTTCGGGGTGATCGACAGCGCGGCGCCCCGCGTATAGGCCTCGCCGCCACCCGTCGGCGCCTGCACGGCGAGCCAGTTGCCCGCGTCCAGCGACAGGTCCAGCGCATTGCCGGTGATGACCTGGGCGCCCTGGCGGCGGTTGAAGCCTGCGTCCACGTGCAGGGCGTCCACGCGCGAGGCGTAACCGGTGCCCTTGATCGGGAAGGCCTCGGTATTGGCGAGGGCCTCCTTGAATCCGGGGGTGTCGGTGTTGGCCAGGTTGTGCGACAGCGTGCCCTGCGCTTGCAGGGAGGCGCGTGCACCGGTCATCGCGACGTAGAGAGCCTTGTCCATCGTGGTATTCCCGCGCTGCTGCGATCAGTGGCTCATCAACGGATGTTGATGATGGTCTGGGTGATCTGGTCCATGGTCGAGACCATCTGCGAGTTGGCCTGGAAGTTGCGCTGCGCGGTGATCATGTTGACCAGCTGTTCGGTCAGGTCGACCGTGGAGGATTCCAGTGAACCGGCCTGGACCTTGCCCAGGTTGGAACTGTCCGGCGCGCCGGTGCGCGGGGTGCCGGAGCTGAAGGTTTCCACCCACAGGTTGTTGCCCTTGGCTTCCAGGCCCTGCGAATTGTTGAAGGTGGTCAGCGCGACCTGGCCCAGCGGCTTGTCGTCGCCGTTGGTGTAGCGCGCATAGACCACGCCTTCCTCGGAGACGGTGATCTCATTGAGCTTGCCGGCGGCGTAGCCGTCCTGCTGGGTATTGCGCAGCGCGAACTTCTCGCCGTACTGGGTAGAACCGGTCACGTCCAGGGTCATCGCCAGGGTGCCGGCGCCAGTGGTCGGGGTGAACGGATCCATCACGATCTGGCCGTTGGCCGGGTTGGTCAGCGCACCGGCGTCGTTGAAGGTCAGCGTAGTCGGCGTGCCTACGGGCTGGCCGTCGACATAGTTGTGGACCTGCCATTCGTTGGCGGTGGCGGTCTTGACGAAGTACGAGGTCTGGGTGTGGCTCACGCCCAGCGAGTCGTACACGGTGATGCCGCCGGTGGACTGGTTGTAGCTGTTGGAGTCGGTCGGGTCGAAGGCGGCCAGGGTCGGCTGCTTGGCGTTGGCCGGCAGGGTAAAGGCCACGTTGACCTTGCCGGTCTGCTTCGGCGGGCTGTCGGTGGTGAGCAGCTGCAGGTCGGTGAGGCGGCCGCTGTCGAAGCCGGTGCCGTCGGCGTTGGGCGCGAACACCTGCAGGCGGGCGCCCTGCGGGTTGGTCACGAAACCGGCCTGGTCGGTCTGGAAGTTGCCGGCGCGCGAGTACACGCGGGCGCCGTTCATGCTCATGGTGAAGAAGCCCTCACCGGAAATGGCCATGTCCAGGCTGCGCCCGGTCTGTTCGTTGTTGCCCTGCGAGAACTGCTGGGCCACGTTGGTCAGGCGCACGCCCGAGCCGACCGCGTTCTTGGACAGGCCGTAGCTGGTGGCCGAGAACAGGTCCGCGAATTCGGCGCGGGATTCCTTGAAGCCGGTGGTGTTGACGTTGGCGATGTTGTTGGCGGTGACGTTGAGGTCGGCGTTGGCTGCATTGATGCCGGACAGCGAAATATTGAAGCCCATGGGGTTCTCCTTGGATGCGTGACGAAGGGACTCAGCTGACGCGCAGCACGTAGTCGATCGGGGCCGTGCCCAGGCCCTTGAGGTTGAGGTACAGGCCGTCCGAACCGACGGTGACGCTCTCCACCGGTGCTTCGACGTAGGTGTTGACCTTGGTCTGGGTGCCGGCGCTGTCGGTATGCGTGGCGGTGATGCTGTAGCTGCCGGCGGCCATGCGGTTGCCGTTGGCGTCCTTGCCGTCCCAGTCGAAGGTGACTTCGCCGGCCTGCTTGGCTTCCACGCTGAGCTGGGTGACCTTGACCCCGTTGGCATCGGTGATGTCCACGGTGACGTAGCCGGCACCTGGCGCGGCGACCATGCCGCTGGCATCGCCTTCCGTTTCCAGCTGCCACTTGGCCGACGGCACCAGCACCTCGTGGCCGACCAGCGCCGCGCCACGCAGGACCTGGTCGCCGGCCATCGATTCCTGGAAACCCTTGACCGTGTTGTTGAGGTCGGTGATGCCCTGCACCTGCGACAGCTGCGCCATCTGCGCCACCATCTGGGTGTTGTCCATCGGCTTGAGCGGATCCTGGTGCTGCAGCTGCTCGGTCATCAGCCGCATGAAATCCGCCTGGTCGAGGGTGTCCTTCTTCTTGGTCGCCGTGCTGTTGGGTGCGTTCAGGCCCAAGGCGCTGTAGATGTCGGTGTTGCCGACGCCGCTGGTGGTGGTCATCTCGGGGTGTCCTGCAGTAAGTAGGGTCAGCGACCCATGGTCAGGGTGGCCAGCGCCAGTTCCTTGGCGGTGGTGAGCATCTCCACGCCAGCCTGGTAGTTGCGCGAGGTCGAGATCAGGTTGACCATCTGCGCGACCGGGTCGACGTCGGGCTGGTAGATGTAGCCGTCGCCGTCGGCGAGCGGGTGGCCCGGCTCGTAGCGCTTGATCGGCGCGGCGTCGCTCTGGCTGATTTCCTTGACCTGCACCGTGGTGATGTTCGGGTCGGTGCGGCTGGTGACGGCCTGGAAGATCGGTTCCAGCGGCTTGTACACGGCGTCGGCCGAGCCGGAAATGGTGTCGGCGTTGGAGAGGTTGGACGCCAGCGTGCTCATGCGCACGGACTGCGCCTGCAGCGCGGAGCCGGCGATGTCGAAGATGGGAAGGTTGCTCATGGCTTATTGCCCCGTGATCGCGGTGAGCATGGAGCGCACCTTGGATTCGACGAAGCTCAGCGAGGCGCGGTATTCCAGCGCGGCGCGGCCGTAGGCGGCGCGTTCGGCGTCAGGATCGACAGTGTTGCCGTCGATGCTGGGCTGCACGCCTTCCTTGGTGACCTGGAACGGGTTGAGGCCGCCGCCGATGGCGTAGTGCTGCTCGCTGGTGGTCTTCATCAGCCCGTTGCTGTCCAGGCCCTGGGCATTGCGCAACGCGGCGTCGAAGTCCAGGTCCTGGGCCTTGTAGCCGGGGGTGTCGGCATTGCTCAGGTTGCTGGCGATCAGCTTCATGCGCTGCTCGCGCAACGGCATGGCCTGGGCGTGGACCCCCAGGTAATCGGAAATCAGGTTGGGCATGGCGCTCTCCCACGGGACGATGTGGGGGAGGCTGCAAGGTGCGTGCCAGAACGGGGACGGTCTGCGTGGGACACGCATGGCGTGTCTCTACGCGGGTCAAGCCCGAGGCGTAGGGACACGCCATGCGTGTCCACGGGGCCCGCCCGGCATTACGCCGCTTCGGCGACCCTGCGCAGGCGGTCGAGGACGAAATCGGCCAGTTCGTGGGGGGAATACTTGGCCACGAAGGCGTTCGCGCCCACCCGCTCGACCATGGCGTTGTTGAACACCCCCGACAGCGAGGTGTGCAGCAGCACGTACAGGCCGGCCAGGCCCGGGTGGCGACGGATTTCCGTCGTCAGGGTATAGCCGTCCATCGCCGGCATCTCGATGTCCGAGATGACCATGGCGTAGCGCTCGGCCGGGTTCTCGCCGGCGGCGTGGATCTGCAGCAGGTGGTCCAGGGCCTGCTTGCCGTCCGAGAGCAGGGTCGCGCCCACCCCCAGCTGGTCCAGCACGCTGCGGATCTGCTGGCGGGCCACGCGCGAGTCGTCCACCACCAGCACCTGCAGCTGCGGCGCGTCGGCGGGAAGCGCCATCGACGGGTCCAGCACCGCCTCACCGCGCACCTGGGCGATATCGGCCAGCACGCTTTCCACGTCGATGACCTGGATCAGCTCGCCCTGGAAGCGGGTCACCGCGGTCAGGTAGCTCGATTCGGCACCCAGTTCCGGCGGCGGGTGGATGTCTTCCACCGCGATGTTGACGATGCGCTCCACACCGCTGACCAGGAAGCCCTGGATCGAACGGTTGAATTCGGTCACCACCAGGTAGCCCGGCGCCTTGTCGGCGTCCGGCTCGCGTTCGGGGTGACCGATCGCCAGGCCCAGGTCCAGCACCGGCACCGAGCGCCCGCGGACGTCGGCCACGCCGGCGAACTGGCCGGGCAGGCCGGGCACCTGGAACAGGTCCGGGCGGCGCAGGACTTCCTGCACCTTGAACACGTTCACGCCAAAAAGCTGGCGCCCGCCGAGGCGGAACAACAGCAGGGCGAGCCGGTTGTGGCCCGCCAGGCGGGTGCGCTGATCGATGCGGTTGAGCAGGTCATGTGACATGGAGACGGTATCGGCGCGTCCGGCATTCCCTTGAGGGCGGTGCGGAACGCGGCTTCGGCACGCCGCTTGCAGGACGCTGCGCATGTGCCTGTCCGTGGAGCCGCCATGCGTATCTATATAGCCATCCTGCTGACCGCCCTGGTCGGACTGGTCCCGCCTGCGGTCCACGCGGCAGGGGCCTGGCAGCCGGTCGACAGCATCCGCGCCGCCGCGTTGTCCACGCTGCCGCAGGGCAGCGAGGGCGATACCACGCTGGACACGGCCCTGCGCCTGCCGGCCTGCGGCCAGGCGCTGCGCGCCGCGCCCACCGGCACCAGCACGGTCGAGGTGAGCTGCCCGGACGCCGGCGGCTGGCGCCTGTTCGTGCCGGTCAAAGTGCGGCGCAACCAGACCGTGCTGATCCTCAATCGCGGCATCGCCGCTGGAGAAACCCTGGGCGCGGCCGATATCACCACTGCGCAACGTGACGTGGCCCGCATCGCCGGTGCCGCCCTGGCCGACCCGGCTGCGGCGGTGGGGCGGGTGGCGCGGCGCACGTTGAGCGCCGGCAGCCTGCTGTCGGCCAACGACCTGGTTGCCCAGCGTCTCATTCGACGTGGAGACAGCGTGGCACTGGTGTCGCGCTATGCCGGGGTCGAGGTCCGCGTGGCGGGCAAGGCGCTGGCCGATGCCGGTGAAAATGAACGCGTGTCGGTCGAGAATCTGTCGTCACGCAAGGTGGTACAGGGTACGGTGGCGGCCTCCGGCGACGTTTTTGTGACGCGCTGACCACTGTGACCGGCAAATTTTCCTAAAGATGGCGGCCCCGATGCCGTTATCCCTTGTGAACCGTAACTCCCAGGACAAGTCCATGAGCCAGAAAATCGACGGCAACCTGCAGGCGACCGCCCATCTGCGCAGCATTGCGCCGGGCAACAAGCCCAGCGTGAGCACCGATGCCCCGGCGCGCCCGGTGGAAGCAGCCGACAGCCTGCGGCTGACCGGCGAAGCCACCAGCCTGCAGGCCATGCAGCGCGAACTGAGCGCCGCCCCGGCGATCGACGCCGGCCGCGTGCAGGCGGTACGCGAGTCGCTGCAGAACGGCACCTACAAGATCAATCCGGACGCGATCGCCTCGCGCATGCTTGAGCTGGACCAGCAGCTGCAGGGATGAAGCTGGCCATGAGCGAGCCGCTGCAGCGCCTCAGCGATGCCCTGGACGTCGAACGCCAGGCATTGGTGGACCATGACGTGCAGTCGCTGATCCGCGCCACCAGTGCGAAGCTCGAGGCCCTGCGTGCGCTGGAGCAGGTGCTGCCGGTGGGGCAGAACGAGCGCCTGCAGGAGCTGGCCGAACGCAACCGCGCCAATGGCGTACTGCTGTCGCGGCGCCGGCGCGAGGTCAACTGGGCGCTGCGCCAGCTGGGCCGCAGCGAAGCCGCCTCGGCGTACGACGCCAAGGGCCAGTCCAACACCCTGCACGTGCGCCGCCCCCTGGCAGTAGCGTAGCGCCGGGCTCTGCCCGGCAATCGCAATCCATCCAAGCCGGACGTAGTGCCGGGCTCTGCCCGGCAATCGCAATCCATCCAAGCCGGATATAGTGGGCGCCTGTTCCAACTGCCCCGACGTGACCGTGACCCTGTCGACTACCTTTGTCACCGCACCGCTGCCCCCGCAGCCGGTCCTGCTTGCGCTGTTCGAGCGCATCAACGAAGGCGTGCTCCTGTTCCGCGAAGACGGCACCGTGGCCGTGGCCAATGCCGCCGTACGGGCGATGCTCGGCCAGGCCGAAACCGATGGCGACGCCGAAACGGGCACCGGCCTGGAGCCCGCGCAATGGCTGCGCCAGCTGCTGCCGCCGGACGCGCTGGAACACGCACGCCAGCATGGCCACTGGAACGGCAGCCTGCCGGTCGGTGAGCGCATGGTGATCGTGCACCTGTACGAGCAGGAAGATGCCGGTCGCCGCCATTTCCTGGCCCTGTTTCGCCGCATCGAGGGCCAGGAGGACTACGAACGCGAATTGCAGCAGCGCCATGCGGAGCTGCGCCAGGCCTACCTGCGCCTCAACGGCACCCAGGAAAAGCTGCTGCAGTCCGAGAAGATGGCCTCGATCGGCCAGCTGGCCGCCGGCGTGGCGCATGAGATCAACAACCCCATCGGCTACGTGCACTCGAACCTGGGCAGCCTGCAGGAATACCTTCGCAGCCTGTTCACCGTGATCGAAGCCTATGAACGCGCATTGCGCGCGCCGGACCCGAAGGCGCTGATCCCGGAGATCGACGATATCCGCACGCGTTTCGACATCGATTTCATCAGCCGCGACCTCCCGCAGCTGATGGCCGAGTCGCGCGAGGGCATCGAGCGGGTAACGCGGATCGTGCGCGACCTGAAGGATTTCTCGTACTCCGGGCGCGACGAGTCGTGGAAGCTGGTCGACCTGCACGCCGGGCTGGAATCGACCATCAACATCATCTGGAACGAGCTGAAGTACAAAGCCGAGCTGAAGCGCGAATTCGGCCAGCTGCCGCTGGTGGAGTGCCTGCCGTCGGAACTCAACCAGGTGTACATGAACCTGCTGCTCAATGCCGGCCACGCCATCGCCGAGCGCGGCACGATCACCGTGCGCACCGGCGTGGAAGGCGAAAACGTGTGGGTGGAATTCGAGGACACCGGCGGCGGCATCTCGCCGGAACTGCGCCAGCGCATCTTCGACCCGTTCTTCACCACCAAGCCGGTCGGCAGCGGCACCGGTCTGGGCCTGTCGATCTCCTACAGCATCATCAACAAGCACCACGGCCGCATCGACCTGGACAGCACCCCGGGCGTGGGGTCGACGTTCCGGTTGGTATTGCCGATCAAGCAGCCGCGGTAGAGCGCGGCGACGATCGTTTTCATGCGTCACCGGACGTGGTTGGGTTCCGGGCGGTCGTTTGGGAACCGACCCTACCAGCACATCCCGCATGGCTGCCTGCTTTTCCCCACCGCACACGACCCTGTATGGGGGCGGGCGGCGGGTAGCCCCCGTAGGGACTGTCAAAAACATGGATGTTTTTGACAAGCCTACATGGATGTATTCACGGCGTGTCCCGGAGGGGGTGCCCGCCGCCCGCCCCAGCACATAGCATCGAATAGCCGCCTTTCGCCTTTCGCCTTTCGCCGTAAGCAATCAGCAATCAGCCGACTATTCGCCCTCAGGCGCCGACATCGCCGCCGGTTGCGCGGTATTCGCCCGGCGCTGCTCCTCGTGCGTGCGGAATGCCTGGTGGATGTGCTTGCGCAGCTCGTCGTCGTTCCAGGGCTTGGTCAGGAAACGGTAGATCGCGCCGCGGTTGATCGCGTCGGTCACCGTGTTGAGGTCGGTGTAGCCCGACAGCACCAGCCGGATCGTGTCCGGGTACAGCATCTTCACCCGGCCCAGGAACTCGGTGCCGCTCATGTCGCTCATGCGCTGGTCCGACAGGATCACCTGCACATCGTTGATCGCCAGCAGGTCGAATGCATCGCGTACGTTGCCCGCCGCCAGGATCCGATAGCCATCGCGCCGGAACAGGCGCACCAGCGAACGCAGCACGTTCTCCTCGTCGTCCAGCAGCAGCAGCGTCCGGTCCGGACGCGTCTCCGCGAAGGCCTCCGGGCGCAGGTAACGGCGACGCAGCGTCATGCCTGCCGCATCCGCCGACATCGGCTCCCCGAACAGATAGCCCTGGAACACATCGCAGTCGTTGCGGCGCAGGAAGCCCAGTTGTGCCTGCGACTCGACCCCGTTGGCGATCACCGTCATGCCCAGCTGGTGCCCCATCGCAATGATCGCGCGTGCGATCGCCGCCTCGCGGTTGCCCGCCGGCGCACTCTTGATGAAGCTGCGGTCGATCTTCAGCTTGTCCACCGGATAACGCACCAGCGCGCTCAGGCTTGAATCGCCCGTCCCGAAATTGTCCAGGCTCAGGCTGATCCCCTCGTTGCGCAGGTTCACCAATGTTTCGTGCACGAAATTCACATTGTTGGTCAGCGCGCTTTCGTTGATCTCCAGCGTCAGCATGTGCGCCGGCACCCCCGCCGTCTGCATCAACGCCATCACCTCCGCGAAGAAGTTCGGCCGCAGCAGCTGCAGCGTGGACACGTTCACCGCAATCGTGAAGTCATCGAACCCCTGGTCGCGCCACAGCCGCGCCTGCTTCAGCGCCCCCTCCAGCACCCACGTGCCGATCTGCACGATGATCCCCAGCCGCTCCGCCGTGCGCATGAAACGCTCCGGCACCAGCATGCCCAGCGTCGGCGACTGCCAGCGCAGCAGCGCCTCCATGCCGACCACATGGCCATCGCGTGCGCTCACCAGCGGCTGGTAGCGCAGCTTCAGCTCGCCATTGGGAATCGCGTCCACGATCTGCCGCGCGATGATGCTCTCGCTGTGCGCGCTCGACGGCGTGTTCACCGCATGGATGCGCACCGCGTTTCCGCCCTCGCGCGCCGCCTGGTACAGCGCATCTTCGGCGTGGTCGAGCAGGCGCGACGTGTCCGTCGCATGTTCCGGGCACAGGCTCACCCCCAGCTTGCCGGTCATGAACAGCGTGTACGGCAGCACCGACAACGGCAGCTCCAGCTGCTGCCGGATCTCCTCGGCCAGGTCATCCGGCAACGGCATGTCCGCCGCGCGCGGCACCGCCAGCAGGAACTCGTCGCTGCCGTGCCGCCACAGCTTGCCGCGTCCGCGCAGGTGGTGCTGCAGGCGCTGCGCCACCAGCACCAGCGCCTGGTCGCCGACCTCCGCGCTCATGTTCTCGTTGACCGACGCGAAATGGTCGATGTCCACGTGCATCAGCATCAGCGGCGTGCCGCCCGAAGCCGCCTCGGCCACCATCGCCTGCAGTTCGGGGTTGCCGGCGCCCAGGCGCGGCGGCGCGTCCTCGATGCTGACCAGGGGCAGGGAAGGGTTCCACATGACTCAATGTTCCAGGGTATCGGGGGCGGTCGTACTGTCGCTGCGATAGGGCAGGAACAGGTCGACCAGGGTGCCGGCGCCGTGCGCCGACTCGATCTTGAGGGTGCCGCCGGCGCTCTGCGCGCGCTCGCGCATCACGATCAGGCCCAGCCCGCGCGGACCGTCCGGGTCGAAACCCTCGCCGTCGTCGCGGACCTGCAGGTGCAGCCCGTGGTCGTGCACATCATGCAGCTTCAGGTGCACCTGGCTGGCGCGCGCGTGGCGCAGCACATTGGTCAGGCTCTCCTGCGCAATGCGGAAGCAGGCCTGCTCGATGTCGCCCTCGGGGCGGCGCGGCAGCGCCTGGATGTCGGCCAGCAGCTCGATCGGAGAGGAGCGGAACAACACCCCCGCCTGCCAGCGCAGCGCCGCCTCCAGGCCCAACGCGTCCAGCTGGGGCGGGCGCAGCAGGGTGGAAATGTCGCGCAGCTTGCCCACCGTCGCATCGGCCAGCTGGATGATCTGTTCAAGGTCCTCGCCGCGCCGCTGCGGATCGGCCTCGTCCTGCGCCGCATAGGCCGACAGCTTCATCGCCGTGATCGCCTGGCCGATATCGTCGTGCAGGTCGCGCGAGATCGCCCGGCGTTCGTCCTCCTGCAGCGAGAACAGCCGCCCGGCCATCGCCTGCAGCTCGCGGTTGCTGGTCTCCAGCGCCTCGCGGATGCGTTCGGGTTCGCTCAGGTCGCGCACGATCAGCAGCTTGCAGTTGCGGCCGCCGTAGCGCACTTCGCCCACCGCCAGCCCGGCCTGGAAACGCTCGCCGTCCAGCCGGCGCATGCCGATGACTTCGCTGCCGCTGCTGGGCAGCGGAATGCTGGCGAACAGCTGCGCGCGCACCCGCGCCAGGTCGCTGGCCACCACCAGCGCCGACAGCGGCTCCCCCAGCAGGGTGTGCTGGCCGTAGCCAAACTGCGCCGCAGCGCAGGCATTGGCATACAGCACGTGTTCGTCGGACAGGATCACGACCCCGTCCGGCAGCACCCGCACCAGCTCGCGGAACTGTTCCTCGCGCTCGCGCAGCAGGCGCCGCGACTGTTCGCGTTCGGTCACGTCCTGCAGCGTGCCCAACACCAGCGGGCGGCCGGCATCATCGCTGCCACTCTCCGCGCGCAGGTGCACCATCAGCGCACGCCCATCCATCGCCAGCAACGGCAGCAGCACGTCGATCTGCACCCCGTCGCCGCGCATGTCCTGCAGCAGCTGCTCGGTGAGCGCCGCCGTGGCCGGGTCGGCCGGCACCAGCAACTCCTCGAAGCGGTGCCAGCGCCGTGCCTCCGGCGGGCGCCGGCCCAGCAGGTGGTACACCTGGTTGGAATAGCGGCCCAGGCCGGTGGCCGGTTCGAACTCCCAGGCACCGATCCGCGCCATTTCGTGCGCTTCCTCGACCCGGGCCAGGGCCTGGTCGCGGCGGCGCAGCGCCTGGTCTTCGCGGGTGCGGTCGATCGCGATCAGCAGCCGCGCCGGGCGGCCGGCGTAATCCAGGTAGTTGCTGCGCATCTCCATCCGGCGCGGGGTGCCATCCTTGAGCAGCAGGTCGGCGGTAATCACGCACAGCTGCTCGGGCTGGGCCCGGATCTGTTCGAGCTTGGCGGCCAGCGCGGCCTCGTCGCCCGGCGGCCACAACGCGGTCATCGGCAGCGCCGTGAACTCCTCACGGGTCCAGCCGAACAGGCTGCTGGCCGCGGGATTGACGTCCAGGATCTCCAGCGTGTCCAGGTCGTAGACCAGGATCGGCCCCGGGTTGCCTTCGAACAGCTGGCGGTGGCGCTGCTCGGAATGCTCCAGCTGCACGTGCGTATGCAGAACGTGCTGGGCCAGCGGGCGCAGCAGCAGGTAGATCAGCGTGCCGCTGAGCAGCACGAACAGCGTGCCCTTGGCGGTCTGCCAGCGTGCGGCGGTGGGCAGGTCCGAGGTCAGCATCTGCACCGCCGCATCGCTGCACAGGATCCAGACCAGCGCCAGCAGCAGGTAGCCGATGACCACCCGCAAGCGGTCGCGGCGCAGGGCCCGTGCGAGCGGATGGTCGCGACGGGGCGGGGCGGGCGGGCCGGGCGGGACGACAGGCATGGGGCGCGACAGGACCGGGGCGGAAGGGGCGCTCCATAGTAGTGGCTGTAGCACCGTTGGCGCACGCGGGACTCAACTATCCGGCCATTCCGCCGCTAACCGTTACGTTCCCGGCTGTCGGGTGCGTAATTGGAGTCCTACCGCGTGGACCAAGGCATCATCGCGAGTCTGCTGCAGCACCCCCTGGCGTCGGCCCTGGTCATCCTGGACCGGAGCGGGCGCCCGCTGGCCGCCAACCCGGCCGCGCGCGAGCATGGGCTGCCGGCAACCGTGGCGGCCTATGGCGAGCTGCTGGAGGACCTGCGCCTGCTGGCCGCCGATGGCGGGCTGGTCCCGTGCCAGCTGCCCGGTGGCCCGCGCGGGCGCTTCGACGGCTGGATGCGCGCCGTGCACGACGCCGACGGCAACCTGCTGGCGTTTACCCTGAGCATCCCCGAACCGGTTGCCGCCTACGCCGGCAGCCGCTGGGAAGTGGCGTTGGACCACGCCGGTCACGGCCTCTGGGACTGGGACCTGCCCAGCGACGCGGTGATCCGCTCCCGACGCTGGGACGATGTGCCCGGCAGCGCCGAAGAGCACGCCGTCGCCGATGCCGGCCGCGCCCTGCTGGCGCCGGTCCACCCCGACGACCAGGCCGCCGTGCGCGCCGCGCTCGACGCGCACCTGCGCGGCGAAGGCGAGGTCTACGCGGCCCAGTACCGCGTGCGTCACCCGGATGGCGACTGGCGCTGGGTACTGGACCGGGGCAGGGTGGTGGCGCGTACTGTCGATGGCCAGCCGCTGCGCATGGTCGGCACGCATACCGACATCCAGGCGCAGAAACAGATGGAAGCGTTGCTGCGCGAGCAGCAGGTGCACCTGCGTGAAGCGCAGCGCATCGCCAGCATGGGCAGCTGGTCGTGGGACCCGGACAGCCGCCAGTTCTGGTGGTCGCCGGAGTTCCGCGCCCTGCTCGGTGTCGGCGACGCCCGGCTGGGTGGGCGCAGGCACTGGCTGCGCCTGCTCGCGCCGCGCTCGCGCACCCTGCTGCGCCAGGCCTGGCGACGCATGCTGCGCGACAACAAGCCCAGCATGCTGGCGCTGGAGCTGCCGCGCGGGTCCGAAGGCGTGCTGCACCTGCGCGTGTGGATGCAGCCGCTGCTGGGCCCGGACGGGCGCATCCAGCGCCTGTTGGGCCAGGTCCAGAACATCACCGAACAGCACCAGACCGACGCCCTGATCCGCTGGCGTACCGAACTGCTCAACCGGGTCTCCGCGCTGGGCAGGATCGGGGGCTGCGAAATCGACGTGGCCACCCGCCACATGCAGTGGACCGAGGAGTGTTACCGCATCCACGGGCTGCGCAAGGAGCCGATCACCCTGGACCAGGCGCTTGCGCTGTATACCCAGGACTCGCGCGATGCCTTCGAAGCCGCGCTGGCCCGGATCGCCGCCGGCGGCCTGCCGGAACAGCTGGACCTGTGCTTCTACCGCCAGTCCGGCCTGCGCATCTGGGTGCAGGTGCTGATCGAGCTGGACCATCGCGATGGGCTGCCGACCCGATACGTGGTGCTGTTCCGTGACATCACCCGCGAACGCGAGGCCAACGAGCGGATCGAACTGCTCGCCCATTACGACCTGCTCACCGGCCTGCCCAACCGCATGCTGCTGCGCGAGCAGACCGGCGATGCGATCGAGGAAGCGCGCGACCGAGGCGCCGCGCTGGCGATGCTGTTCATCGACCTGGACGGCTTCAAGACCATCAACGACACCTTCGGCCACGCCACCGGCGACGCGCTGCTCAAGGCGGCCGCGTCACGCCTGCACCAGAACCTGCGCAATGCCGACCTGTTCGGCCGCTTCAACGGCGACGAGTTCATCGTGGTGCTGCGCGACCTGGCCGACCCGGAAGACGCCGGGCACGTGGCGCGCAAGCTGATCGCCTCGCTGGCCGAGCCGCTGCAACGCGGCGACACCACCTTGAAGGTGGGGGCGAGCGTGGGCATCGCGATGCTCGACGACGAACGCGCCGACTTCGACACGCTGCTGCGCGCGGCCGATGCCGCGATGCATGCGGCCAAGGAAGCCGGACGCAATACCTATCAGTACTACAGCCAGGACGCCCTGCTGCGGATCCAGCGCAAGCTGGAGATCGAGCACGGCCTGCTCGGGGCGATCGAGCGCGAGGAGTTCAGCCTGGCCTACCAGCCGCTGCTGCACGCCGCCCACGACCAGCCGCCGGCGATCGAAGCGCTGTTGCGCTGGCACCGCCCCGGGATCGGCTACTGCAGCCCGGCCGAGTTCATTCCGATTGCCGAGAAGTGCGGCGAAATCGTCCGCATCGGCGACTGGGTGCTGGCCGAGGCCTGCCGCCAGGCGGCCGCCTGGGACCGTGCCGGGCTGGTGTTCGACCGCATCGCGGTGAACGTGTCCGCCGTACAGCTGCGCGACCGCGGGTTCGCCGAGCGCGTGATCGACATCTGCCACGCCCATGGCTGGGCGCCGCAGCGCCTTGAGCTGGAACTGACCGAATCGGCGCTGATCCGCGACACCGACGTGCTGCGGCACTGTTTCGACGTGCTGGAACGGCATGGCGTGCCGCTGGCGGTGGACGATTTCGGCACCGGCTTCTCCAACCTGCATTACCTCAACCGGTTCCCGGTGGGGCGCCTGAAGATCGACCGCAGCTTCGTGCAGGGCATGCTGCACGACACCGGCACCGCCGAAGTCACCCAGGCGATCGTGCACCTGGGCCACGCGCTGGGCATGAAAGTGGTCGCTGAAGGCGTGGAGACCGAGCAGGAAGAAGCGATGCTGCGCCGCCAGGGCTGCGATGAGATCCAGGGCTACCTGTATTCCCGGCCGCTGACCCCGCGCGATCTGGCGCAGTGGTTGAAGAACGGCGGCGCGCAGGCGGTGCCGATGGCCGCGGTGCCCGGCGACGCATTGCGGATTCCGGTTGCGCCTTGACGGTGCGTGAGCCGGCCAACGGCCGGCGCTACCGGTGCCCGTGGACCGCGCTGCGCGCGGTGTCCGGCCAACGGCCGGGGCTACGAATTGTTACGGGCCCATTGGAATCCGTATCAATCAATCATGTCGCCGCTCAACCCCAGGTCCCACGCCAATCCCGCCAGCGCGGGATCCAGTGGCGCGGGCGCCGGTGCCGTGGCCATCAATCCAGCCAGTTCCCGCTGCGCCTGCTGTTCCAGCACGGCCAGCAGCGCGCGGCCGCTCTTCGGCGCCACGGGAACCGGGGCAGGATGGGCGATGTCGCCCGCCGCGTCGGGCGACGCACCGTTACCGGCGGGGATGACCTGGCTGGGGGTGGCGTTCAACAACATGCGGCGATCTTCAGCAGGAGGGGCCGGGAACTACACGCACGAAGGCCCCGGACATGCCGGGGCCATCGTGGGTGCCATTATCGGCGTGGTACAGGGATCAGAACAGTTCCACCGCGCCGGCGGCCATGCTCTGCTGGCTCACCGGCTTGTGCGGCGGGCGCTCCCACTCGCTGCGCATGTCGCGCAGGCGGTTGCCGGTGCGCTGCAGGGCCGTGGCCACTTCGGCGTCGAACACGCCGCCATTGCGGTGCAGCAGCTCCTGCAGGCCGACCGCTTCGCGGTTGATCGAGGTCAGGCGGTCCAGGTGGGTGTGGACGCCGCCCAGGGCCTGGGTGGCGATGTCCTCGAACTGCAGGGCGCGTACCGCTTCGGCCACGCTGCTGTCGATGGCACGGCCGCACTCGGAAATCTCGCGCATGCCATCGCCCAGCGACGCATTGATCTGGGCCACGTTGTCCAGCATCGCTGCCGCTTCGTGACGCGCTTCGCGGGAGCGGTCCATGTCGCGCGAGGCCATGTTCGAGACCGTTTCGCGGACCTTGGCGATGGCGTCCTTGGAGCTGTGCGCCAGCTTGCGGATCTGCTCGTTGAAGGTGGTGGAGCGCTCGGACAGATTGCGCACCTCGTCGGCCACCACGGCGAAGCCGCGACCGGCTTCACCGGCACGCGCCGCTTCGATGGCCGCGTTCAGCGCCAGCAGGTTGGTCTGGTCGGCGATCGACTTGACGTCTTCCAGCAGCGAGAAGATCCCATCCAGGTGCTGCGCCATCTGGTCGATGTGCTGCACGGTGGTGCTGCTCTGGCCACTGACCTGTTCCAGCGCTTCCACCAGCTGTTCCATGCGGTTGCTGGCGTGCTGGGCGAAGCGGGCCACGTCGACGCCGGCGCCACCGTCTTCACCGGCGCGGTCGACGATGCGGGCCAGCGCCTGGCTCTGCTGGCGTGACTTGCGGTTCATCGCGTCGAAGCTGCCGCCGAGGCCGGCCACGGCCTGGCGGATCAGGTCACGGGCGCGTTCGATCTCGCCCCGCGATCCGTCGATTTCGTTGCCGACGAAGGTACGCAGCTCGGTCAGCAGCTGGTCCTGCTCACGCATCAGGCGCGCGTGTTCCGGCGAACGCTGGGTCTGGGCGCGGGCGGTCCACCAGGCAAAGCCCAGCCAACTCAGGGTCATCGTGGTCAGCAGCGCCCAGGTGAGGGCGGCCGGCCAGTCGAAGCCGATCGCGAAAGGAAGCAGCAGGGTCAGGACCAGGGGGGCGGCCAGACTAGTGAAAAGGCGTGAGTACATAAACGTTCTCGGGGAGGTGCACGGAGAATGTATCGGCCGTACCCCCGATTGCTTTAGGCATGGCGCGCGTTTTTCCTGCGCCATGCCTTCACGCCTTCTATCGCAACTGACGGTCAACCGCCTCGATCATCGCCTTGCGCGAGAGCAGGAAATCCCAGTACTGGCCGCCGGTCTGGCGCCACAGCACCGCCGAACGCACCGCCGCCAGCAGCAGCGCGCGGATCTCCGCCACCACCCCGGCCTGGCCCAGGTAATGCGGGTTGCCCTGCACCATCACCCGCGGCTTGAGATGGCTGATGGTGTCGGCATACAGCCCGCCCAGGCTGGCCAGCACGTCGGGATGGGCACTGTCGTTCAGCGCCAGCGCCTGGCGCCGGGCGCGGGCGATGCCCTCGCTGACCTGGTCGACCACCGCATGCTCACGGACGAAGCGACGCTCCAGCTGCAGCACCGCCAGCGCCAACCGCGGCAGGATGTCGTCCTGGCCCTGGCTGCGGAAGTAGTTGTGCAGCAGGCGCAGGCCCGGCGCCACATTGGCCGCGCTGCCGTACACGCCCTGCGGGCTGTCCGCGTCGATCCGGAACACGCTGTCGATCGCGGTACGGACCACGCTGGCCTCGGAATGGCCGGTTTCGGCGATGCGGCGCACCTGCTGCAGTGCCTGGGCAATGCCGGCCAGGGCAAGGACGCGGTCGTCGATCGAAAAACTCATGCAGCAGATACCTCGAAGGGGGAAGGGGCGGTGCGCAGGCGCTGTTCCAGCGGGGCGTCGGTGGCGGCGATGACCGCGCCACCGAGGCAGACCTCGTCGTCATACAGCACCAGGGATTGGCCGGGGGTGACGGCGCGCTGCGGCCGCGCGAAGTGCACGTCCACGGTGCCATCGTCACGGACCCGCACCGTGCACGGTTCGTCCGGCTGCCGGTAGCGGGTCTGCGCCGTGCACTCGAAACTGCGGGCGGGCGGGGCGCCGGCGATCCAGTGCGCGGTTTCCGAGTGCAGTCGGGTCGACTGCAGCCACGGGCTTTCCCGGTCCTGGTCCACGTACAGCACATTGCTGGCCACGTCCTTGCCGACCACGTACCACGGCGCCGCCGGGCGGCCGCGCACGCCGCCGATGTTCAGGCCCTCGCGCTGGCCCAGCGTGAAATAGAACACGCCGGGGTGTTCGGCGATGACCGTGCCGTCCGGGTCCTGGATCGGGCCGCTGCGCGCGGGCAGGTAGCGGCCCAGGAATTCGCGGAAGTCACGCTCGCCGATGAAGCAGATGCCGGTGGAATCCTTCTTGGCATGGGTGGGCAGGCGCGCGTCGCGGGCGATCCGGCGCAGGTCGTTCTTCTGCAGGTCGCCGATCGGGAACAGGGTGGCGGCCAGCTGGGTCTGGCCAAGCTGGTGCAGGAAGTAGCTCTGGTCCTTGCTGCGGTCGGCGCCGCGCAGCAGCGCCCACTGCCCATCCAGCCGGGCCACGCGGGCGTAGTGGCCGGTGGCGATGCGCTCGGCCCCCAGCTCGCGGGCGGCATCCAGGAAGTGCTTGAACTTCACCTCGCGGTTGCACAGCACGTCCGGGTTGGGGGTGCGCCCAGCGGCGTACTCGGCCAGGAAATGCGCGAACACCCCCTCCCAGTACTCGCTGGAGAAGTCGCGGAAATGGAACGGAATGTCGAGCAGGCCACACACCGCGACGGCGTCGCGGCGGTCGTCCTCGGCGCGGCAGTCGCCGCTGCCGTCATCGGCCCAGTTCTGCATGAACAGTCCGGCCACCGGCTCGCCCTGCTGGACCAGCCGCCAGGCGGCGACGGACGAATCCACGCCACCGGACACGCCGACCATGATGCGCGGGGTGCTCATGCGACCTCCCTGACCAGGCTCAGCGGGTGGCGATGGCCGGCCAGAAAGTCGGCCACGACCTCCCAGACCAAGGGGCTGCGCAGGCGCGAGGGGGTGGCCTGCAGCTCGGCCGGGTCCAGCCACAGCGCGCGCAGGATGCCGGTGTCCAACGGCCGGTCCGGGTCATGCGACACCGGCTCGGCAGCGTAGGCGAAGCGCAGGAACGGCGTGCCGTCCGGCGCGGTCCACTGATAGGTGCCGATGAAGGCGGTCAGGCGCACCGTCCAGCCCGATTCCTCCAGGGTTTCGCGCACGGCGGCGGCGGCCAGGCTTTCGCCCGGCTCCAGGTGGCCCGCCGGCTGATTCAGCACGGCGCGGCCGTCGATGGCTTCTTCCACCAGCAACAGGCGCCCGTCCCTGGCCACCACGGTGGCCACGGTGACATGCGGCGCCCAGCGCAGGTCCTGCACTTCGTTCACGTCAGTACTCGTCCGTTCCGGTCAGTTCAAGTTCCATGGCATCGGCGGTGTTCATGGCCGCGTCGATGGCATCACCCAGCGCATCGACGCTGGCGTTGGCATCCACTTTCACCACGAACATGGCCAGCTGGTCCTGCTTGACCCAGGCGCCCAGCTTGGCGTCCTGCGAGTCTTCCAGCAGGCGGTTGGCGATGGCGGCGGAGAACTGCTTGCCCGGCGCGTTGTAGCCGGGCGACCAGATCTCGCGGATCCTGTGCTCGCCATATTCCTCCACCGTCGAGCGCACGAACACCAGCTGAGTGCGGTCGCCTTCCACGTCGAACAGCAGCTTGTAGTCGCCATCCTCGTCGATCTCGTAGGGGTACTTCAGTGTATCCAGCACGCGGCCGACGCCCGGGTCGGGTGTTGCTGCCTGGGCCCCGGACACGGCGGCGGCGAACAGGAGCGCGGTGGCAATCCTTTTCATGAAATCCCTGTGAAAGTCGATGCTCATGCACGGATTGTGACGGGGGCAGGGGGGCAACGTCCAATCCGGCCGGTCCGGCGTTTATAATGGGCGGATGCCTCGCGAGCCCTCCCAAGAACCCCACCACGACCACGGCGTAGCGCTGGAACCGGCCCGGCCGGAGGTCGCGCCGCCGCCGTTCTACCAGGTCATGCTGTTGAACGACGACTACACCCCGATGGATTTCGTGGTGACCGTGCTGCAGCACTTCTTCTCCATGGACCTTGAAAAGGCGACCCAGGTGATGCTCAACGTGCACACCCGTGGGCGCGGGGTATGCGGGGTCTTTACCCGCGAAGTGGCCGAGTCCAAGGTAGCCCAGGTCAATGAATTCTCGCGCATGAACCAGCATCCGCTGCTGTGCACGATGGAAAAGGCCGGCTGATTCGACAGCGCGGGCGCCCCGGTTGATTGATCCAGATCCCTATGGGCCCACGACAATTCGTAGCGCCGGCCGTTGGCCGGCCCACGCATGGCCGCTCCCGGCCCCTATGCCCGTCCCTGTCTGAAACAGCGCCGGGGGCCGCCGGGTAGGCGGGGCGCTTGCAATCTCTCGATGACGTCGCCATCACGGGCAGGCAGCCAATGCTGGCGTCGTCTCGGGCATGATCATGCAAGTGCTAACGCCATCTGAACGCACCGATCCGCTAGGGTGATGGAAATTGAGCAGGTAGGCCGCATATTGTTCTCAACTGCCGCCGGAGTAGAACATGTTCAGTAAAGACCTCGAACACACCATCGGTCAGTGCTACAAGCGCGCCCGTGAGGCCCGCCATGAGTTCATGACGGTGGAACACCTGCTGCTGGCACTGCTCGACAACCCGTCCGCCCAAGCCGTGCTCAAGGCCTGCGGGGCCGACGCCGAACGCCTGCGCCAGGAACTGGAGCAGGCCATCGAGGCCTCGGTGTCCCGCCTGGCCGAGGATGACGGCCGCGACACCCAGCCCACCCTGGGCTTCCAGCGCGTGCTGCAACGCGCCGTATACCACGTGCAGTCCTCGGGCAAGAAGGAGGTCACCGGCGCCAACGTGCTGGTTGCGATCTTCGGCGAGAAGGACTCGCACGCGGTCTATTACCTCAACCAGCAGGACGTGACCCGGCTGGACATCGTCAATTACCTCTCCCATGGCATCGCCAAGCTGGGCGAGGAGGGCGAAGTGCCGCCGTCGTCGGACGCCGAGGGGCGCGCCGAGGGTGGGGATGGCGAGGGCAAGGGCGACGCCCTGGCCGAATTCGCCAGCAACCTCAACGAGGCCGCGCGCAACGGCCGGATCGACCCGCTGGTCGGGCGCCGCGACGAGATCGAGCGCACCATCCAGGTCCTGTGCCGCCGCCGCAAGAACAACCCGCTGTACGTGGGCGAGGCCGGCGTGGGCAAGACCGCCATCGCCGAAGGCCTGGCCAAGCGCATCGTCGAAGGCTCGGTGCCCGAAGTTCTGGCCGACGCGGTGATCTACTCGCTCGACCTGGGCGCGCTGGTGGCTGGCACCAAGTACCGCGGCGACTTCGAGAAGCGCCTCAAGGGCGTGCTGACCGCACTGAAGAAGATGCCCAACGCAGTGCTGTTCATCGATGAGATCCACACCATCATCGGTGCCGGTTCGGCGTCGGGCGGCACCATGGACGCCTCCAACCTGATCAAGCCGGCGCTGGCGTCGGGCGAGCTGCGCTGCATTGGCTCCACCACGTTCCAGGAATACCGCGGCATCTTCGAGAAGGACCGTGCACTGGCACGCCGCTTCCAGAAGATCGACATCGTCGAGCCCACGGTGGGCGAAACCTACGAGATCCTGCAGGGCCTGAAGCCGAAGTACGAAGCGCACCACGGCGTGACCTACGCCGATGACGCACTGCAGGCGGCGGTGGACCTGTCGGTCAAGCACATCGGCGACCGCCTGCTGCCGGACAAGGCCATCGACGTGATCGACGAAGCCGGTGCCCGCCAGCGGCTGCTGCCCGACGGCGAGCGCAAGGAGCTGATCGACATCGAGGAGATCGAAACCATCGTGGCGAAGATGGCGCGCATCCCGGCCAAGCAGGTCAGTGCGACCGACAAGGACGTGCTGCAGCACCTGGAGCGCAACCTGAAGATGGTGATCTTCGGCCAGGACCCGGCCATCGAAACCCTGTCCTCGGCGATCAAGCTGGCCCGCTCGGGCCTGGCCAACCCGGAAAAGCCGATCGGCAACTTCCTGTTTGCCGGCCCCACCGGCGTGGGCAAGACCGAGGTGACCAAGCAGCTGGCGCTGCAGCTGGGCATCGAGCTGGTCCGCTTCGACATGAGCGAGTACATGGAGCCGCATTCGATCAGCCGCCTGATCGGTGCGCCCCCGGGCTATGTCGGCTTCGACCAGGGTGGCCTGCTCACCGAGAAGATCGTCAAGACCCCGCACTGCGTGCTGCTGCTGGACGAGGTGGAAAAAGCCCACCCGGACATCTTCAACATCCTGCTGCAGGTCATGGACCGCGGCGTGCTCACCGACACCAATGGGCGCGAAGCGAACTTCAAGAACGTGGTGCTGGTGATGACCACCAATGCCGGCGCGGCCCAGGCTTCGCGGCGTTCGATCGGCTTCACCCGCCAGGATCATGCCACCGACGCGATGGAGATCATCCGCAAGAGCTTCACGCCGGAATTCCGCAACCGCCTCGATGCGGTGGTGCAGTTCCAGCCGCTGGGCTTCGAGCACATCCTGCGCGTGGTGGACAAGTTCCTGATCGAGCTGGAGATGCTGCTGCAGGAAAAGCACGTCAGCCTGTCGGCCACCCCGACCGCGCGCGACTGGCTGGCCCGCCACGGCTTCGACCCGCTGATGGGTGCCCGCCCGATGGCGCGCGTGATCCAGGACAAGATCAAGCGTCCGCTGGCTGACGAACTGCTGTTCGGCAAG
>Ga0213821_1000191_pt1 | contig 43582 bp, 47 predicted proteins | sample MC6MC0909MG_FD_179894 | JGI IMG/M metagenome (GOLD analysis project Ga0213821, IMG submission 179894) | Enriched soil aggregate microbial communities from Iowa State University, Ames, United States - MC6-MC0909-MG | ecosystem: Environmental > Terrestrial > Soil > Unclassified | place: USA: Iowa...
GTGCCAGCGCCGTGCAGATCGGCACCGCTTACCTGTTCTGCCCCGAGGCCAAGGTATCTTCAGCCCACCGCCATGCGCTGGACAGCGCATCGGCCAGCGATACAGCCCTGACCAACCTGTTCACCGGGCGCCCGGCACGCGGTATCAACAACCGCATCATGCGGGACCTTGGGCCAATGAGTGCGCTGGCGCCGCGCTTCCCGCTGGCCGGCGGTGCGCTGATGCCGCTGCGGGCAATCACTGATCCACAGGGCATTAGCGACTACAGCAATTTGTGGTCGGGCCAGGCGTTGCGGCTGGGCAAGCATGCCCCTGCACAGCAGCTGACCCAAGAGATTGCCGCTAGCGCATTGGCGCTTATAACGCGCTGAAAAGATCCAGCCTGTGCAGCCCCTTCCCGGCAAATGGCCTATCGCTATATAGTTGGCGCTATAACGATAACCTCAAGGAGCTGTGTTCATGCGCATCCGCCTGCCCCACCTGGCCACCACCGCCTTCGTCAGCCTGATTTCCGTTAACAGCGCCTGGGCTGACGAGGTGCAGGTCGCGGTCGCCGCCAACTTCACCGCACCGATCCAGGCCATTGCCAAAGACTTCGAGAAAGACACCGGCCACAAGCTGGTCGCAGCCTACGGCGCCACCGGGCAGTTCTACGCGCAGATCAAGAACGGCGCCCCGTTCGAGGTGTTCCTTGCCGCTGACGACAGCACCCCGAAGAAGCTTGAAGACGAAAAGGAAATCGTCCCCGGTTCACGCTTCACCTACGCCATCGGCACCTTGGCCCTGTGGTCGGCCAAAGAAGGCTACGTAGATGCCAAGGGCGAAGTACTGCAGAAGAACGACTACAAGCACCTGTCCATCGCCAACCCTAAAGCCGCCCCTTACGGCCTTGCCGCCACGCAGGTACTGGACAAGCTGAAACTGACCGACGCCACCAAGGGCAAGATCGTGGAAGGCCAGAACATCACCCAGGCCTTCCAGTTCGTTTCCACCGGCAACGCCGAGCTGGGCTTCGTTGCCCTGTCGCAGATCTACAAGGACGGCAAGGTAACCAACGGCTCGGCCTGGATCGTGCCATCCAACCTGCACGACCCCATCCGCCAGGACGCCGTGATCCTCAACAAAGGCAAGGACAACGCGGCTGCCAAAGCCCTGGTGGAATACCTGAAAGGCCCGAAAGCCGCTGCTGTGATCAAATCTTACGGCTATGAACTCTGATGCCACTGGACGCCGGTGACCTGGGTGCAATCTGGCTGACCGTCAAACTGGCCAGCCTGACCACCTTGATTCTGCTGGTCATAGGCACCCCCATCGCCTGGTGGCTGGCGCGCACGCGTTCCTGGCTGCGCGGGCCGGTGGGCGCTGTGGTGGCGTTGCCGCTGGTGCTGCCCCCTACGGTGATCGGCTTTTACCTGCTGATCGCCCTTGGCCCGCACGGCTGGCTCGGCCAGGCTACCCAGGCATTGGGCCTGGGCAGCGTGGTGTTCAGCTTCACCGGCCTGGTGATCGGGTCGACGGTGTACTCCATGCCGTTCGTGGTGCAGCCCCTGCAGAATGCTTTCGGCGCGATCGGCCAGCGCCCGCTGGAAGTCGCCGCCACCCTGCGCGCCAGCCCATGGGACACATTCGTCCATGTGGTGCTGCCGCTGGCACGCCCCGGCTTCGTCACCGCCAGCATCCTCGGCTTCGCCCATACCGTGGGTGAATTCGGCGTGGTGCTGATGATCGGTGGCAATATCCCCGACAAGACCCGCGTGGTTTCGGTGCAGATCTTCGATCACGTCGAGGCCATGGAATATTCTCAAGCCCACTGGCTGGCAGGTGCCATGCTGGTGTTCTCGTTCCTGGTGCTGCTCCTGCTGTACGCCGGGCGCCGCGACAAGGCTGGCTGGAGCTGAAATGACTGGATCAATTGTGGCGCGCCTGAAACTGGCGCGCGACGACTTCACCCTGGATGTCGACCTGCAGTTACCCGGCCGCGGCATCAGCGCATTGTTCGGCCATTCAGGCTCGGGCAAAACCTCCTGCCTGCGCTGCCTGGCCGGGCTGGAGCGGGCTGGCAGCGCCTACGTCGAAGTCAATGGCGAAGTGTGGGAGGACAGTGCGCGGGGCTATTTCCAGGCACCGCACCTGCGCCCTGTGGGCTACGTGTTTCAGGAGGCCAGCCTGTTCGCGCACCTTTCGGTGCTTGGCAACCTGGAGTTCGGCTGGCGACGGATTGCGCCAGGCGCGCGCAAGGTCAGCCTCGACCAGGCGTGCCAGTTGCTGGGCATCGGCCACCTGCTCGAACGCCGGCCGGCTACCTTGTCCGGCGGCGAGGCTCAGCGCGTCGGTATCGCCAGGGCGCTGCTCAGCAGCCCGCGCCTGCTGTTGATGGACGAGCCCCTCGCCGCCCTCGACGGGCCACGCAAACGGGAAATCCTGCCATACCTTGAGCGCCTGCACGACGAGCTGGATATCCCGCTGGTGTACGTAAGCCATGCCCAGGACGAAGTGGCGCGGCTGGCCGACCACCTGGTGTTGCTGGAGCAAGGCAAAGCCATGGCCAGCGGGCCGATTGGCGAGACGCTTGCACGGCTGGACCTGTCGCTGGCCCAGGGCGAGGATGCCGGCGTTGTGTTCGAGGGCATAGTGGTTGGCCACGACCCTTATTACGACCTGCTCGACCTGCGCCTGCCCGGTGGCGACGCACCGTTGCTGCGCATCGCCCACCCTGCGCACAGCATGGGCAGCACCTTGCGGGTAAAGGTCCAGGCCCGCGATGTGAGCCTGACGCTGGCGGCAGACAGCGCCTCGAGCATCCTCAACCGGCTGGCGGTACGGGTGCGTGAAACACGCCCGGCGGACAACCCGGCACATGTGCTGGTCAGCCTGGACGTCGGCGGCAACGCCTTGCTGGCACGCATCACCCGCTTCTCGGCAGACCAGCTTGGCCTGCACCCGGGCCAGGCCTTGTACGCACAGATCAAATCGGTCGCGCTGTTGGGCTGAGCATCGGCCGTGCGGCCGTTGTCCATTGATCAGAAACCTGATCGAGGCCCACCGCAATGCTCGACTGCACCCTGCCGCCCAGCCTGCATTACGTTGAAGACAGCCAGCCCGGCCTGACCCGGCGGCGCTGGCGCGACCGCTTCATCTACCTTGATGCGCAAGGCCAACGCGTGCGCGACAGCGACACCTTGGCGCGCATTGCCGCCCTGGTGATCCCGCCGGCCTACACCGATGTGTGGATTTGCGCCGACCCGCAAGGCCACCTGCAAGCCACCGGGCTCGACGCCCGCGGCCGCAAGCAGTACCGCTATCACGCCCAGTGGCGTGAACTGCGCGACCAGCACAAGTACGGGCGCATGCTGGCCTTTGCCCAGGCCTTGCCCAAGCTGCGTGCGCAGCTGGAAGCTCACCTGGCGCGCCCGGGGCTGGACCGGGAAAAAGTCATGGCGCTGGTGGTCAGCCTGCTGGACCACACGCTGATCCGCATCGGCAACCAGCGCTACCTGCGTGACAACAAGTCCTATGGCCTGACCACCCTGCGCAACCGGCATGTCAAGGTCGAGGGCAGCACCATCCGGTTCCAGTTCCGCGGCAAGCGTGGCGTGGAACACAACGTCACCCTGCGCGACCGGCGCCTTGCAAACCTGCTCAAGCGCTGCATGGAGTTGCCCGGGCAGGCGCTGTTCCAGTACCTGGACGAGGACGGCCAGCGGCACAGCGTGGGCTCCAGCGAGGTCAATCAGTTCCTCCAGCAACTGACCGGCGCCGATTTTACCGCAAAGGATTACCGCACCTGGGCGGGCAGCAGCCTGGCGCTGAGCCTTCTCAGGCCCTTGGCCTGGGAGCCGGAAACCGAAGCCAAGCGCCAGGTTGCAACCATCGTCAAGCAAGTTGCCGAGCGCTTGGGCAACACACCGGCAGTGTGCAGGCGTTGCTACATTCATCCCGCTGTGCTTGAGCATTACGCATTGGGCCGCCTGGCCGCCCTGCCAGGGCGCCGCGTACGCAAAGGGCTGGACACGGAAGAAGTGGCGTTGCTGTTGTTTCTCCAGGCCCTTGAAAACACCGATGATGATTGAACCCGACTATCTACCCAATCATGCAGAGAAATTTCCCATTAAGGCCGAAGCGCCCTATCCTTGCCACCGACCACCTTCGCCGACACGCCAGGCGCGTTTAAATCGGCACCTGCAACTAAAGACACACAACAGAATTTGTCTTACGGGGAATTAATATCCGCCGAAAGCGTCTTTAATGAGAGGAAGAGGGACAGGCTCCCACCGCTATGGCACCTGGCCAAGCGGATTTCTACATCACCAAGGAGAATTACATGCTGATACTCACCCGTAAGGTTGGCGAAAGCATCGTCATCAACGATGACATCAAAGTCACCATTCTGGGCGTCAAAGGGATGCAGGTGAGGATTGGCATCGATGCACCGAAAGATGTTCAGGTGCACCGCGAAGAAATCTTCAAGCGTATTCAGGCTGGCAGCCCGGCCCCGGAAAAACACGACGACCAACACTGAGTGCCTCGCTTCAAGCCGCACGGACGCGCTTGATCGAACGCTTGGCATTGGCTGCAGCCTGAACCTCAGGCTTCCAGCAGCTCACGCACCTTGGCAATCATCTTGTCCATGTCGAACGGCTTGTCGAACACTGCGGCGAACAGCTCCGGACGTCCTTGGCTGGCCTGGGCGCCGCTCATCAGGATCACCGGCAGGTCAGGCAACTGCAGCTCCTTGCGTATTGCCAGTACCAGCTCTTCACCATTGAGCACCGGCATCATGTAGTCGGTGATCACCAGCTCCACGCGCTTGTCCGTCAGCGCTTCCAAGGCCTTGCGCCCATTGCTCGCCTTTTCTACCAGAAAGCCTTCATCCTCCAGGGCAAAGCCCAGGATATCGGCAATCAGGTATTCGTCATCGACGATCAGGATGGTGCTCATTGGTTGGCTCCGTCACCCGCTTCCTTGCGGCAACGGGGTACCCGAGAGCACGCCGCAGGCGCCCTCGAAGGCCTTGCGCAGGGTGATCCCTTGCGGCCCTATGTTCAGCTCGTGCAACGCGGGGTCATGGTGGCTGTCGCGCACCTTGAGGATCGACAGCATGCGCCGCAGCTGCGAGTCGAGCTCGACAAAGCGCATCAGTATGAGGTTGTCGACGATGCTCGACAGGTCGGGCGCCGGCGCGGTGATTTCCGAACCAAAAAGGTCACGCATCTCCCAGGTGAGCATTACGCTTACATCACGTGCCCGCAGCTCACCGGTCAGTGCCCGGAAGAACGCATTGAGGCGCGCAGGGTCGACCGCCAGGCGGCTGAACGCACCCAGGCTGTCGATCAGCACACGCTTGCTGCCCTGCTGCTCGACGTGTTCCAACAGGCGTGCCCCGACCTGGTCCAGCAAAGCCTCAGTGGTCGGCTGCCAGCACAACTGCAGGGTGCCCTGGCGCTCCAGCGCAGCGAAATCGTAACCCAGCGCCGCGGCCTTGAGGCGAAGCCTTGCAGGGGGTTCATAGAAGCCGAAGTGCAACGCAGGCGCCTCGGCGGTGGCCGCGCCAAGAAAGGCCAGGCCCAAGGAAGTCTTGCCGATGCCCGAAGGCCCCATCAGCAGGCTGACAGACCCTGTGGTCAGGCCGCCACCGAGCATTTCATCCAGCCCCGGAACACCCGTCGTGACCCTGCTCAGCTCGGCACAACCCAGCTGGCTGGGATGGCCGTACAACGCCTCCAGGCGCGGGTAGACATGCATCCCGGCCTCGTCGATGAGGCACTCGTGGCGCCCCGACAGCGCCCCACTGCCGCGTGTCTTGCGCAGCTGTACATGGCGCACGGCGCGACTGCCCAGCAGCTGTTCGCCCAGTTCGATCACGCCATCGACCATGGTGTGCTCTGGGCTGCCTTCATCCAGCCGTGCGCTGGTCAGCAGCAACACGGTGCAGCCTGCGAAAGCAGCGTGCCCCTGCAGCTCGGAAACGAACTTTTTGGTGTCCAGGGTCGTTTCGGCGCGCACCCGGGCATTGAGCACGCCATCGACGATCAGCAGGCTGGCCTGCTGCCGGCCGATTTCCTGGCGCAGCAGCTTCACCACCGCATCGAGCCCCTCCTGCTCCAGGGTATCGAAGGCGCTGACGAACTGGATCTGATCACCCACCAGGCTCGGGTCGAAAAATTCCAGGGTCGCCAGGTACTGGAACAACCGCTCATGAGACTCACTGAGCAAGGTCGCCACCAGCACCCGGCCCCCCTCCCGCACATGGCCGCAGGCCAACTGGTTGGCGAGAATGGTCTTGCCCGCGCCGGGCGGGCCTTGAATGATGTACGAGGCGCCCGCCACCAGGCCGCCCTTGAGCAGCGCGTCGAGCCCTTCGATCCCCGTCAACAGCCGCTTGAGTGCCTGAACCATGGTGGCTACCTGTTGAGTTGAGCATGCCCACCCTGGACAGACGCCGGCAGATACAGGCGCATGCACGTGCCCTTGCCAAGCGTACTGTCCACGGTAATTGCGCCATTGCTCTGCTTGGCAAAGCCGTAGGCCTGGCTGAGGCCAAGGCCTGTACCCTTGCCAAACGGCTTGGTGGTGAAGAACGGCTCGAAAATACGCTGCAATACCTGGGGGTCGATGCCTGACCCGCTGTCGCGCACTTCAAAACACACGAACGGGCCGAGCAACCCTTCCACCTCACCATTGAGTTCGGCAGCCTCGATCGCGATGCAGATGGTGCCGCGCTCGCCGATCGCGTCCCGGGCGTTGAACAGCAGGTTGAGCAACACCATCTGCAACTGCCCGGCATCCACCTCGATCATTGGCAAACCGGGCTGCAGACGCTGCTGCAGCTCGATATCGCGCGGCAACGCGTGCTCCAGCAAGCTACGGGTAGACACCATCAGCGTGGCAGGCTCGATCAGCGAAACATCCAGTTGCCGATGCCGGGCGAATGCAAGCAATTGCTGCGTCAGCTCGGTACCACGCTGGCCGGCATCGATGATGTGCTCGAGCATGCGCTGCACGCGGGCCGGGTCCTGGCTGGCCAACGCCAGCTTGGCCGACGTCAGGATGATGGTCAGCAGGTTGTTGAAATCGTGCGCCAACCCGCCCGTCAGCTGGCCGAGCGCCTCGAGCTTCTGAGCCTGGAACAGCTGTGCTCTGACAGCATCGAGCTGCAACGCCGTCTCACGACGATCGGTGATGTCCCGGGTGACCTTGGCCAGGCCGATGATCTGCCCCAGGTCATCACGAATCACATCGAGGGCGGCCAGCGCCCAGAATTGCGTGCCGTCCTTGCGCACTCGCCAACCTTCGTCCTGGGCCACGCCCTGCTCCAAGGCTTGGTTGAGCAGGTAATCGGGGCGCCCGTCGAGGCAATCCTGGGGGGTGAAAAACAGCGAGAAATGCCGGCCAATGACTTCGTCGGCGCGATAGCCTTTGATCCGCTCGGCACCTGCGTTCCAGGACACCACCCGGCCAGAGGGGTCGAGCATGTAGATGGCGTAGTCCACCACCGACTGCACCAACTGCTCATAGCGGTTGGCGGTCATGACAGGTTGATCGATGCAGTCAGCTGAAACCATGCAAACTCCACAGGCACAGCGGGAGGGACGAAGTTAACTTAGGCAATAGTACTCGCTTGAGTCCGCCTGCGTGGCAACTGAATTCAGCGCTCCGACTCGATGAGCACCGGGGTGATTCGCCGAGGCATCGCCACCTTCAGCAGCCACAGGCCCACCAGCAGGATCAGGCCACCGCCGCCCAGTGCCATCAGGCGCTGCCGCAGAGGGTATTCCACGTCGAACCCCTGCATCACCAAGTAGCCACCCAGGCACACAAGGCAGAGATAAAGAAAGCCTCCCAGCATTAACACCAGCAGCAACAACAGGCGCCAGAGGAGCCTTGGGCGAACAATGCGGCCGCTGACAGTGGACGAACTGGCCTGAGACATGACGTGAACCCATTGGATCCAACCAAAGAGGGCACAGTGGCCTAATGACAGCAAGGTGTCAATTGCCCTTTTACTTGGCCCTTCAATCCTTTGATCATAGGTGCTGTAGTTGACTCAACTATAACAATGGGTTATAAAGCGGCCTTGATTGCATGGCCCTTCTGCCTGGAAGCGCGCCGGTCTACATGACCCTTTCAAGCGTGCGAGTGTGGTGGAATTGGTATACACAGCAGACTTAAAATCTGTCGGCGTGAGCCTTGCGGGTTCGAGTCCCGCCACTCGCACCATATTTCTGTAGAAAAGGCGCCCCTTGGGGCGCCTTTTTGCTGCGCAGCGGAAATTCACGCAACTGCTAGAGTGGAGCTTGTCACCGTCCACTGGAATGCCGCCATGCGCTACTCCCTGTTCGCTGGTCAACGCGACGCCATTATCCTGATCGCCCGCGTGCTGTTGATGATCCTTTTCGTGATATCCGGCTGGGCCAAGCTGACCGGCTTCGAAGGCACGGTCAGCTACATGACTTCACTGGGCGCCCCTGCGCCCATGCTCGCCGCAGGGGTTGCCGTGATCATGGAGTTCTTCGTGGCCATCATCCTGATCCTGGGCTTCTATACCCGCCCACTGGCCTTCCTGTTCGCACTGTTCGTGCTGGGCACTGCGCTGATCGGCCACCCGTTCTGGAACATGGTCGACCCTGAACGCGCCGCCAACATGACCCAGTTCCTGAAGAACCTGAGCATTGTCGGCGGCCTGCTGATGCTGGCTGTGAGCGGACCGGGGCGCTTCTCGCTGGACGGGCGCTGAGTCAGTCGTCCACGTCGTCATGCCAGGCTGGATGATCGTCCTCGTCGTCATCGAGGTCATCCAGCTGTTGATGGTCTTCTTCGATATCGTCTTCGGCGCCTTGGGCATCCGCCTCGGGCTCGAAGCCGTCATGAAGAAATTCATGGTCGAGCAGGTGATCGTGCTCGGGCTCGGGCAGGTCGTCTTCTTCGTGCATGGTGGCTCCTGGGAAAATAGCACGCCTGTATAGGCGCATCGCCTGCCACGGTCAATGCCCTACGGTTAATGCCGACTTAACCTACGGGCCCCAGCCTACAGACTTTCCCTTCAAACGCTCCTTGCCCGCCTTCATGGCGGGCTTTTTTTTGCTTCACGAAACCCGAGCAAACAGGACAATCTGACCACAGTTTGTTCACGAATTTACGACAAGTGCTTGGGCACACTGGCACTGCTTCGTACGTTCTTTAGGCCCGCCACTTGTTGGCGGGTTTTCTTTTTCTGGGCTCGCCTCCGTGCGCCGGTTCAACACCCCGGCCGCAAAAGTCGCTTGCACCGAACGTTTATGGCAATCTGCCACAGCTTTCGATACCGCACGCCCAAGAAAAAGACATAAACCTCAAGAATACGACCATGTCAGAAATTTCTGCCGATAACGCCAGCCTGATTCATACCATTGCAACGGCCACCGCCATCATTGCTGCACTGATCTCGGCCTGTGCGGTCATACTGGCGCAGCTGACATCCGAGGTGCAAACCAAGCACTCGGACCAGTCGATGGAAAACGCCAGCCAACTCATTGCCAGCGCCAACCAGTCCGCCGCGCAATCGCAGCTGAAAATCGACGCGCTCACTCAACAGAACCTGGAGTTGACGGCGCGCCTGCATGCAGCAGAGCACGCGGCACAACAGGCCCGAGCGCAGGCCCAAGCGCGCCTGCAGCCACGGAAGCTGACGGTGCAGGCACAGGCCGCATTCACGGCATTGGCGGCGGAACTGGCTAAAGCCAAGGCAACCCCGACCGTACTGCTCAATATCGTTAAAAATGACGACGAAGCCCTGGCGTTCTCCAAGCAGATCGCCGTAGCCCTGACGAAAGCGGGTGTACGGGTTCAGATCAAGCAATTGATGCTTACCAAAGAGGCCACGGGAACCCATGTGGTGGTGTACAACAGCCCGGGCAGCCAGCAGATTGAACACGCCTTGAAGGCGGCCAATATTGCCTCGCAGCTAAGCCGATCGTCTCAAACGCCGAAGATCAACATCGATGATCAGGACACGGCCGCGATCAGCGCGTTTATTAGCGTGTACCCGAAGGGGATTTCGCTGGCGGAGGTACCAGAGCCATCTGCTGGCTGACAGGCAATAAGGGCGGGGCCGCTTCGCGCCCCATCGCCGGCAAGCGCGGCTCCCACAGGTACTGCGCGGGCCCGGGGACTAGCTATACGTCTGTGGGAGCCGGCTTGCCGGCGATGAGGCCGGTACTGGCTACATAGCGTTGGGGCGGTGTCCGCTATGGGTCTAGCAGCTGTTCTAAGATCGTTGCAATCTCGGTCTTTTCGGATGCACAAATAAAAACCCCGCAGACGTTAATCTGCGGGGCTTTCGAATGGTGGAGGCCGAGGTCGGAATCGAACCGGCGTAGACGGATTTGCAATCCGGAGCATAACCACTTTGCTACTCGGCCTCAAAGTTCGGATCTAGTTGCTTGCGCTTCTATCTCCTTGAAACGCTGAACCTTTTTCAAAGTTTGCTGCGTTTCGATGGGCGCCATTATGTCTTCATTCATCCAACCTTGCAACCCCCTGAAGATAAAAAATATTCAAGAGGTTCAAGGTGTTAGCGCAAGCGGCCGAGTTTGCTCCACAAACCCACCACGGTGTTCTCCACCGTACCGCTAGCGGCCATGCCAATGCGCTCTTGCAGGCTCTTGCGCTCGGCGTAGTGCAGGTGGAACAGGTTGGCGTGGCGGGCGCGGTCGCTGAGGTACTCGTCGCTGGTCTGCAACTGGTCCACCAGCTGGCGATTCAGGGCCGCGACGCCCAGCCAGACTTCGCCGGTGGCCACTTCGTCGATGTGCAATTGCGGGCGGTAGCGGGAGACGAAGTCCTTGAACAGCTGGTGAGTGATGTCCAGGTCTTCCTGAAACTTCTCACGGCCCTTCTCGGTATTCTCGCCGAACACGGTCAGGGTGCGCTTGTACTCGCCAGCGGTCAGCACCTCGAAGTCGATGTCGTGCTTTTTCAACAGGCGGTTGATGTTGGGCAGCTGCGCGACCACGCCAATCGAACCCAGAACGGCAAAGGGTGCGCTGACGATCTTCTCGCCGATGCAGGCCATCATGTAACCACCGCTGGCGGCGACCTTGTCGATGCACACCGTCAGCGGGATGCCGGCCTGGCGGATACGCGCCAGTTGCGAGGCAGCCAGGCCGTAGCTATGCACCAGGCCACCGCCGCTTTCAAGGCGCAGCACCACTTCGTCGCGCGGGGTGGCGAGGGTGAGCAGTGCAGTAATCTCGTTGCGCAGGCTTTCGGTGGCAGACGCTTTTATGTCGCCATCAAAGTCGAGCACGAAAACCCGGCTTTTCTCTTCGGCCTTGCCTTTCTTCTGCTGTTTTTCCGCCTTGGCCTGCTGCTTGCGCAAGGCCTTGAGCTGAGCTTTGTCGAGCAGGCCCGACTCCAGGCGCTCACGCAGCTCTTTATAGAACTCGTTGAGGCGGGTGACCTGCAGCTGCCCGCCAGCCTTGCGCCGCCCCTTGCCGCGCAAGCCGGCGATGGCGGACAACACCACCAGGATGGCGATCACCAGGGTGGCGGTTTTAGCGAGAAAGCTTGCGTATTCGGCAAGAAACTCCACGTTGACTCCTTTATGAACTTGCGCTTGATACGCGCGAAACTACTGCAAGCATACCGGTGCGCCGGTGGCGCTGCCAGCGGCGGCAAACGCTGGCAACACAGTTCAAACAACCTTTTCAAACGCTTGTATGTTTTTTCGTTGACAGCCCGTACGGCGCATCCTAACCTCGCATCAACCTTCAAGCGGCCGGACAACTTCGTGGGCAACCTCTACCTGATCCGACATGGCCAAGCCTCCTTTGGTGCCGACGATTATGACGTGCTGTCACCCGTGGGCATCCGGCAGAGCCAGGCGCTGGGCGAACACCTGGCTCAGCTTGGCCTGCGCCTGGACCGCTGTGTGGCGGGTAACTTGCGGCGCCAGCAGGACACTGCGCGGCTGGCGCTGGAAACCTTGAAAGGTAATGGCCATGCCGTCCCGGCCATCGAGACCGACCCGGCGTTCAACGAATTCGATGCCGACGGCGTTATCCGCGCCCTGCTGCCGGGCCTGATGGCCGATGAGCCGAACGCCGGGCATATCCTGCGTAATGGCGTGCAGAACCGTAGCGAGTTCCAGCGTCTGTTCGCCCTGATGGTGCAGCGCTGGCACGCCGGCGAACACGAGGGCGACGGCCTGGAGACCTGGCAGGCTTTCACCGCGCGGGTCAACGCCGGCCTGCAGCGGGTGCTGGACACTGCTGGCAGTGGCGACAACATCGCCGTGTTCACCTCCGGTGGCACCATCGCCGCCCTGCTCCACCTGGTTAGCGGTATTACCCCCAGTCAGGCCTTCGCGCTGAACTGGCAGATCATCAACACGTCGCTCAGCCAGCTGAAGTTTCGCGGCCGCGACGTGGCACTGGCTTCTTTCAACAGCCAAGCCCACGTGCAACTGTTGAAGGTGCCGGAGCTCATCACCTACCGATGAGCCCGGCCTGTTGTGTCCCTGCGGGGACGTGTAAATCACTCTATAAGGAATGCGCCATGACCTCCGTAGCTGATGCCGTGAAAAAGATGCAAGAGAAGTTCAACCCGTCCGCAGCCGAAGGCCTGGACCTGGTGTTCGGCTTCAACATCACCGACGAAGACAAGCACTACGCGTTGATCGTCAAGAACGGCACCTGCGACCTGCAGGAAGGTGAAAACCCAGATGCCAACTGCACCCTGGTAATGGACAGCGAAACCCTCAAGGGCATCGTCAGCGGTGAAACCGACGGCATGCAGGCATTCATGGGCGGCAAACTGCGAGTTGAAGGCGACATGATGCTGTCGATGAAACTCAGCGAGCTGTTCCCTTCCTGAGTGAGGGGCACGCCGAGCGATGCGAAAACCGAAGCCTGACCGGCTTCGGTTTTTTTTTGCCCGGTGCAAGGCATTCGGAACAGTGATCGGCCTGCAACACCCTCACCTATATGGCGCCTGGCACGCTTGTTCCAACACGCCTAGGCCATTAGATTAGCCAATAATCCTTGCGATCGATAATAAGGCAAACGCATGACGCTCACCGACCAGTCCACCCAGGTACGCCCCGGCGAAGAACTCGACGCGGCCGTCATCGATCCTTACCTCAAGGCCCACATCACAGGCCTTGAAGGCACACCACAGATCAGCCAGTTCCCAGGCGGCGCTTCCAACCTCACTTACCTGGTCGCCTACCCCAGCCAAGAGTTCGTGCTGCGCCGCCCGCCGTTCGGGCAGAAGGCCAAGTCAGCCCACGACATGGGCCGCGAGTTCCGCATCCTCAACCAGCTCAACAGCGGTTTCCCGTACTGCCCCAAGGCCTATGCCCACTGCACCGATGAAACGCTGATCGGCGGTGAGTTTTACGTGATGGAGCGGGTCAAAGGCATCATCCTGCGTTCGGACATCCCCAGCGAACTGAACCTGGATGCCACGCGTACCGAGGCATTGTGCAAAAGCTTCATAGACCGACTGGTAGAGCTGCATCAGGTCGATTATCAAGCCTGCGGGCTGGCTGACCTGGGCAAACCGGAAGGCTATGTACAACGCCAGATCGAAGGCTGGACCAGCCGCTACGAAAAGGCCCTGACGCCGGATGCCCCGCGCTGGGAGCAGGTGATGGCCTGGCTGCGCGAAAAGATGCCAGCGGACCACCCCCGCCCAGGCATCGTGCACAACGACTACCGCTTCGACAACGTCATCCTCGATGCCGAAAACCCGATGCGCATCATTGGCGTGCTCGACTGGGAAATGACCACCCTCGGCGACCCGCTGATGGATCTGGGCAACAGCCTCGCCTACTGGATCGAGGCCAGCGACCCGGCACCGGTGCAGCTGATGCGCCGCCAACCGAGCAACGCCCCCGGCATGCTTACCCGCCGCCAGTTTGTCGATTACTACGCCGAGCGCGCGGGCATCAGCCTGGACAACTTCGATTACTACTATTGCTATGGCTTGTTCCGCCTGGCGGGCATCGTCCAGCAGATCTACTACCGCTTCTATCACGGCCAGACCCAGGACAAACGCTTCGCCCAGTTCATTCACATGAACCGGTTGCTGGAGCAGATGAGCTTGCAGGTCATCGCCAAGTCCACGCTCTGACGGCAGACAACAAGGAAAACAGCATGTCCAAGACCCACCTGTTCGACCTCGATGGCAAGATTGCATTCGTCTCCGGCGCCAGCCGGGGCATCGGCGAAGCCATCGCCCACTTGCTGGCCCAGCAGGGCGCCCATGTGATCGTCTCCAGCCGCAAGCTCGAAGGCTGCCAGCAGGTGGCCGATGCGATCACCGCGGCAGGCGGCAAGGCCACTGCGGTGGCCTGCCATATCGGTGAACTTGAACAGATCCAGCAGGTGTTCGCCGGCATCCGTGAACAGTTCGGGCGCCTGGATGTGCTGGTCAACAACGCCGCCACCAACCCACAGTTCTGCAACGTGCTGGACACGGACGTGAGCGCCTTCCAGAAAACGGTCGACGTGAACATCCGGGGCTACTTCTTCATGTCGGTGGAAGCCGGCAAGCTGATGCGCGAAAACGGTGGCGGCAGCATCATCAACGTAGCCTCGATCAACGGGGTTTCGCCTGGCCATTTCCAGGGCATCTACTCGGTGACCAAGGCCGCAGTGATCAACATGACCAAGGTGTTCGCCAAGGAGTGCGCGCAGTTCGGCATCCGCTGCAACGCCCTGCTGCCGGGCCTGACCGACACCAAGTTCGCCTCGGCACTGGTGAAGAACGACGCCATCCTCAACGCCGCACTGCAACAGATCCCGCTAAAGCGTGTGGCCGACCCCAAGGAAATGGCCGGCGCGGTGCTGTACCTGGCCAGCGATGCTTCCAGCTACACCACCGGTACCTCGCTCAACGTGGACGGTGGCTACCTGTCGTGATCAGGCCTTGATGGCCTGCAGGGTGTAAGTGAGCGGCAGGCGGTCGGGCTGTTGGCGTAGGCGCCACTCGGCGTCTGCGCCTTTGCCCATGAGCGCACTACAGGCAAGTTGCCGCCGCCGCACGACGCTGCAACGCCACGCTGTCGTTCTTCTGCGCGTAATAATCCACCCGCGTGCCGCTACCCTGGGGATACACATCCACAAACGATTCCGCCTCACGGGTATACACCGTCAGCCCGCCCTGCTTGCGCGGCTCCAGGTAGCCACTGGCATCGTCCCCGAACACGTCCTCTTTCTGCCAGCTGAACTGGATGCACTGGGCCACCAGCTCAGGCGCCTTGCGCGAATCGAGCTGCACGGTCGGCTTGCCGCTGCGCGCCGTATCCATGGTCGCTGAAGCGCAACCGACCAATACCAGCGCCGCAGCCATCGGCAGAATTGCTCGCATGTTCCATCCTCGGGGCAAAAAAGAAAGCGACTCTAGCATTGCCGGGCATCCAGAGTGAATTGTCCGGCCATCGCCGCTGTCGCAGATAGGGCATGCCCCCAAAGGAGATCGTCATGAATGCACCCCGTCTGTTGCCTGCCCTGCTGTTTGCTGCCCTTCCCTGCCTGCCCATGGCCGCTTCGGCTGCACCTTCGGCCGAAGAAAGCATCACCGCCCCGGAGACACACAACCGTGAACTCAAAGTTGGCGACAAGGCCCCCGACCAATACAAGCGCGACGACCAGACGTTGACGGACTGGAAAGCCAAGGGCCTGCCGGCGCCCGAGAAGGAAAGCCACTGGGTGCGCATGGGTGACCACTATGTGCTAGTGCAGATCACCAATGGCGTGGTGCTCGCCATCCACCCGGCCAAGTGACTCAACCGGCCCCGAGCAGCGCCGCCATGTGCACCGTGTTACGCCCAGCCGCCTTGGCCTGGTACAGCGCGGCGTCCGCCTGGGCAAGCAGGCCCGCGGTGCTGTCATGCGGGCCCGGCACAGCGCACCACAGCCCGACGCTGAAACGCAGTGCAATTTCGTTACCGGCGAAAAGCGCCGGGCTGCGGGCAATGGCCTCGCGCAAGCCCTGCAACGCTGCCATGGCGCCGTCACGAGTGGTGTGTGGCAACAGCAGCAAAAACTCTTCACCGCCATAACGGCCAAGGCTGTCGCCCTGGCGCAGGCGTTGCTGCAACTGGCGAACGCAATGGCACAGCACTTCGTCACCCGCCAAGTGGCCGTACAGGTCGTTGATGCGCTTGAAATGGTCAATGTCGATCATCGCCACGGCCAGGCTGCGCTGCTCGCCGCGGGCGCTGTCCAGCTCCAAGGCAAAGCGCTCGAGAATCGCCCGGCGGTTGTAGGTCCCCGTGAGCACATCGCGCAGGGCCAGGTGCTGCAGGCGTGACTCGCTGCGCTCCTTGGCCATCAGCACCAGGCCGATCGAATACATCATCACCGTGACCGTGCCGATGGCCACGGAAATGCTTTGTTTGAGGTTGCTGGTGTCGTAGCGCATCTCCCCAGCGCTGCCATTGATGACCGCCAGCGCACGCATGCCCAGCCCGATCAGGCTGATCAAGGCGCCTATCTCCAGCAACAGGTGCGCCCTGCCCGGCCGCTCGACGTGACGCCGAGCCCAGTAGAAGATCAGCGAGCATTGCAGCATCAACACCAGGGTCGCCAGCAGCATGCGCGGCTCCAGGGTGTCGAGCAGCAGCATCAGCGCTACCAGCATGAACGCCGGGATACTGAACACCAATCGCCAGGGCACACGTTGCTCACGCACGCGGAACAGGCTCGCCGAATAGAACGCCAAGGCCAGTGACAACAGGCTGTTGCCGACGCCATAGCTGAGCCAGAGCGGCGCGTGGCCGTAAACGATGTAGCAGACATAAGCCAGGGCGTGGGCAAGCAAGCCGCAGCCGGTGAGCAGCAGGTTGTCGCGGCGGTTGAACTGGCCAACCAGCAACAGGCAGAACGCCATGATGGTCGCGACCAGGGCAACAGCGGCGAACAATGTGGGCGTGTGGGCGATCATCATGATTCACCGTGTGGCAGGTGGCCATCTTTGCTGTGGCCTGTGCTGGAGTCTATGCCCGGTGCCGCTGGCGAGCCATGACCGAGCGGGACAGAACAGCAGCCGGCAAGCACGCCACCCATCGCCGGCAGGGCAAAAAATTACCCGCTCAGGAAACCAAATGGATCGATCGCAGTCTTAGAAAGTGTCCCGTAAACCTAAGCGGATCAAGGACCTATATCGTGATGACCCGCCTTGCAAGCTTCTCGTTGATCGCCGCCTTCCTGTTGGTTGCCGGCTGCCACCACCATCATTACCGCGATGACGATGGCGGATGGCGCGATGGCGATCGCGGCCACCGCCACCACCAGCGGCATGACCGCGACGATGATGATCGTCGCTACCGTGACCGCAATTACCGTTGATACGTCTTTTCACTCCACACCTAACCTGATGATTCTTCCGAGGCTCCTATCATGCGTCTGACTTTGCCTTCCCTTGCCCTTGGCCTGCTGCTGTGCCAAGGCGCTTTCGCCGGTGACGGCACTGCCGCCATTGGCGGCGGCCTGGGCGGTGCCCTGGGTAACATTGTCGGCAAACAGATGGGCGGCAGCACCGGCGCGGCCATCGGTGCCGGCCTGGGTGGCGCAGCAGGCAGCGCCGTTGGCGCGCGCAAGGGCAACCGTACCGAAGCCGCCATCGGCGGTGGCCTGGGCTCGGCCGGCGGCTCGCTGCTGGGCGGCAAGGTGGGCGGTTCGTCCGGCTCCACCATCGGTGCCGGCCTGGGTGGCGCGGCCGGTGGCGCCATCGGCAACCACCTGGGTGACAACAACGGCAAGAAGCATCGCCGTCACCGCCACTGAGTCATGCAACACCGGGCCGCAACAGCGGCCCTTTTTGTTTCACCACGCGCGCAAACCCTGCAACACATCAACACCGCCTTCTGCACAAGCTGCCACACTGACTGCTACTGTCTTTCGTGCCCCTTGAGTGAAGGAACACCCCCGCCCCATGAACCAGGAACTGCTCTGGGTCCTCGGCCTGCTGGCTGTCGTCGTCGTCCTCTTCGTCATCAACCGCCCGCGCATGGACGTGGTCGCCCTGATGGTGATCCTCGCCCTGCCCTTGTCGGGCATCCTCACCGTGGAGCAGGCCCTGGCCGGTTTCAGCGACCCCAACGTGGTACTGATCGCTGCCCTGTTCGTGATCGGCGAGGGGCTGGTACGCACCGGCATTGCCTACCGCATCGGCGAATGGATGAGCGAGCGGGCCGGCAACAGCGAGGCGCGCCTGCTGGTGTTGCTGATGGTATCGGTGGCCGGGCTGGGTTCGGTGATGAGCTCCACCGGGGTGGTCGCGATCTTCATCCCGGTGGTGTTGAGCATCGCCGCACGCCTGCAGATTTCGCCCAGCCGCCTGATGATGCCGCTGAGCTTTGCCGGCCTGATCAGCGGCATGCTCAGCCTGGTCGCCACACCACCCAACGTGGTGGTGCACAGCGAACTGGTGCGCCACGGTGAGCAAGGTTTCAGCTTTTTCAGCTTTACCCCGTTCGGCCTGGTGATACTGGTACTGGGCATCGGCTACATGCTGCTGACGCGCAACTGGCTCAATGGCGAAGTGCGCAAGGACGGCCGTGTGGAAAGCCGCCGCACCTTGCTCGACCTGGTGCTCGACTACAAGCTCAACGGCCGCGAGCGGCGCCTGCGCATTCGCCCGACCTCCCCGTTGATCGGCCATACTCTCGGCGAGCTGGAGTTGCGCACCCGGCATGGCGCCAACGTGATCGGCATCGAGCGCCAGCACAAGTTCACCACCCGCGTGATCGCCGCCGACTCCAACACCGTGCTGCACCCGGGCGATGTACTGCTGCTCGACCTGTTCGCCAACCGCGACGACCTGCGCAACCTGTGCCAGACCATACAGCTGGAACCGCTGCACTTCAAGGCCGCTTACTTCATCGACCAGTCCCAGGAGCTGGGCATGGCCGAAGTGTCGCTGCCGCCAGGCTCGCAACTGATCGGCAAAAGCATCCTGGATATGGCCTTTCGCACCCGCTATGGCCTTAACGTGGTCGGTTTGCGCCGCGAGCAGGCGGCCATCGACGAGCGCCTGGTGGAAGAACCGCTGAAACTGGGCGACACGCTGCTGGTGGTCGGCCCGTGGAAGGCGGTGCGTCAGTTGCAAGGCCAACCCAAGGACTTCCTGGTGCTGAGCCTGCCCGCCGAGATCGACCAGGTGGCGCCGGCCCGCACCCGCGCACCGTATGCCTTGATCAGCCTGGCGGTGATGGTCGGGCTGATGGTCAGTGGTGCGGTGCCCAACGTGATCGCCGCGCTGATCGGCTGCCTGCTGATGGGCGCCGGGCGCTGCATCGACATGAACAGCGCGTATCGGGCAATCCACTGGCAAAGCCTGGTGTTGATCGTCGGCATGCTGCCGTTCGCCCAAGCCTTGCAGAAAACCGGCGGCATCGACCTGGCGGTCGGCGGGCTGGTCAGCCTGCTGGGTGGCGCCGGGCCCATCGCCATGCTCGCCTGCCTGTTCATGGTCACGGCGGTAATCGGCCTGTTCATCTCCAACACCGCCACCGCCGTGCTGATGGCCCCCGTGGCGATCAGCACCGCAACCCAGCTGGGCCTATCACCCTACCCGTTCGCCATGATCGTTGCCCTGGCAGCCTCGGCGGCGTTCATGACGCCAGTTTCCTCGCCGGTCAACACCTTGGTGCTCGGCCCTGGCCAATACCGCTTCGCCGACTTCGTCAAGGTAGGTGTACCCTTCACCGTGCTGGTGATGCTGGTGGCGGTGCTGATGGTGCCCTGGTTCTACGGCTTATGACGAACTCGGCACACAATGGAGGCTAATCGGCATTAGCCAGTACGATTGGGGCAGATTGACACCAACCGGTGGGTGGAAACACACTGACGCGATATTGCCCCAGGTGCCTACAGCCGTTGTCCTGGATTTCGTCTCCGCTTGTCGGTCGATCCTATGGTTTTTCCAGCCCAATCGCGCTTGTTGCCCTATGTCGCTCTGTTCGGCCTGACCTTCGCCCTCACCCTGGGTGGCATCCTGGCCCGGCCAATCGAATCCCTGTCACTGTTCTGGCCCGTCAATGCGGTTTTGGCTGGCGTGTTGCTGCGTTACCCGCGCCAGGCCGGGCTGATCGGTTTTACCCTGGTATGGCTGGCGATGGTCGCTGCCGACCTGGCCTGTGGCAGCGAATGGGCCCCGGCCCTGTGGTTGAACCTGTGCAACCTGGGGGCGGTGGCGACGGTGTGGCTGCTGCTGTCACGCCTGCCGCGCCTGCACCGGCGCATGCGCAGCCCGCATGGCGTGCTTAGTGTATTCGGCGCCTGCGCGGCAGGTGCAGCGGTGGCCGCCAGCCTGGCCTGTGTGATGGCCGCGCCGTGGTTCGAACAATCGCTGCGCTCAACCTGGTTGGCGTGGTTCAGCGAGCAGTTCTCGACCAGCGTAATGGTGCTGCCAGTATTGCTCACCGCGCCTTCGGTCCGCGCGCTGGTGCGCAGCGGTGCCCAGGCCATCCGCCTGGCGCCCTTGCTGATGCTGCTGGCATCACTGGCCTTGAGCATTGCCTTTGGCGGGCCGGGTGCCATTGCCTTCCCGATCGCGGCGTTGCTGTGGTGTGCCTGGACCTACTCGCCGTTTCTGGTTTCACTGCTGACGCTCACGACGGGCAGCACGCTGATCGTCGCCGTGGCGCAAAACCTCATGCATTTCAGCGTGCCGCAAAGCGAAACCGGGGTCACCACGTTGATGTCGGCGCGCCTGGGTATTGCCATGCTGGTGCTCGGGCCGTTGGTAGTGGCCTGTGTCAGCCAGGCCAATCGCAGCCTGCTGGCGCGCCTGGCCCATCAGGCCACCATCGATCACCTCACCGGCGTACTGACCCGCAGCGCCTTTACCCGCCGCGCCAACGCCCTGCTCGACAGCCGCCAAAAGCATGCCCAGGCGCTGCCGTTGACCTTGATGATGCTCGACATCGATCATTTCAAGTCGATCAATGACCGCCACGGCCACGCCGTCGGGGACCAGGTCTTGCGCCAGTTTGCCCGCACTCTGCAGGACCAGTTACACGACGGTGAACTGCTGGCGCGCATGGGTGGCGAAGAGTTCGTGGTCATGCTTGCGGGCCTTGCGCCTGAGCACGCCACGTTCACCGCCGAGCGCCTGCGCCGCGCGGTGCAGGACCTGCACCTTGCCCAACGCGATGCGCGCCTGCAGATTACCGTGAGCATTGGCCTGGACGGCTGCGCCGCGGACATGGCCGCGCCGAGCCTTGATGAACTGATGGCACGGGCTGACGAGGCGCTGTACCGCGCCAAGGCCCGCGGCCGCAACCGCGTCGAACAGGCGCACGCGCAGCGCGAGGTGAGCTGACTCAACCGGCCAGCAGGTCCCAGGACAGCTTGGCGATCAGCACGCATAGCAGGATCAGGAACAGCCCGCGTACAAACCCTGCACCCTTGCGCACCGCCAGCCAGGTGCCAGTCAGCGCGCCAAGGATATTGCACACCGCCATCGGCAAGGCAATCGCGTACAGCACGTTACCAGTGGGCACGAAGAACACCAGCGCCGCCAGGTTGGTGGCGATGTTGACTACTTTGGCCGAGGCCGAGGCATGCAGGAAGTCCAGGGCAAAGAAGCGGATGAACAGGAAGATCAGGAAGCTACCGGTGCCTGGCCCGAACAGGCCGTCGTAGAACCCGATGGCACCGCCAATCAATACCGCCAGGCACTGCTCCTTACGGCCGATCTTCGCTGGTTTGTGCAGGGTGCCAAAATCTTTCTTGCAGAAGGTGTAGATCGCCATCAGCACGATCAGCACCAGCACCGCCGGGCGCATCACGCTGGGCGGCACCAGCGACACCGTCGCGGCGCCGGCGAATGACATGACGAATGCGCTAAGGGCCGCCGGCACGATCAGCCCCCAATCCAAGGTCACCTTGCGAATGAACGAGCGCGCGGCGAAGGCCGTGCCGCACACCGACGCCAGCTTGTTGCTGCCCAGCAGTGCCGCCGGTTGCGCGGTGGGCAGCACGTTGAACAGCGCCGGGATCTGAATCAGCCCGCCGCCCCCCACGGCGGCGTCGATCAGCCCAGCGGCGAAGGCGAACAGGGAAAGTACGGCGATATCCATCATGACGCGGTTCCAGGCAGTGAATGCAGACTGCAAAGGCTAATCAAAGCGGCGCGTGTGTGTTGAAATGCCATATTGCAAAAACTGCAACAAGGAGAGCTTCATGGCGTTGGACATGCTTCGCGAAATCCAGGCCTTCGTCAGCGTCGCGCACAAGCGCAGCTTCGTCGCCGCGGCCCGCGCCCTGGGGCGCTCGCCCAGTGCTGTCACCCGCGCAGTGCAGATGCTGGAAGACAATACCGGGGGCAAGCTGCTCAACCGCAACGCCAATGCAGTGACCCTCACCGACGCCGGTGAGCGCCTGCTGCCGCATGCGGAGCGCTTGCTGGATGTGCAACGGGATGCCACCGATGAGCTGGCAGCGCTCAGGGGGAGTGCGCAAGGCTGGATCCGCTTCGGGGTGCCGCAATTACTGGGCGAGCACGTATTGCCCGAGGTACTGGCGGCGTTTTCCCAGCACCACCCCCAGGTAACCCTGGATGTGCACTACGGCGATGAGGCCACCGACCCGCTGTTGAACAAGCTCGATTTCGTGGTCCGCGGTGCTTTCCCGCAGTCGAGTGAGCTGATTGGCTATCCGCTGTGGCGTTACCAACGCCATGTGTACGCCAGCCCGGATTACCTGGCCCGTCACGGCACCCCTCGGCAGCCAGAGGAGCTGGCCAACCACTCACTGATCCTGCACACCGCCCCGCGCATCCTCAAGGCATGGCACTTCTGCCGCGATGACCGCATCACCAGCCTGCGCCCCCACCCACGACTGCGCTTGAGTTCGGGCGATGCTGTGTACCACAGCACGCTGGCGGGTGCCGGTATCGCTCGCCTGGCTGACTGGGTCGGCGAAGCGCAAGTGACGGCGGGGCGGTTGGTGCGGGTATGCCCCGATTACCGGCTGACGTCGAGCACCGGCCAGGACCCACAGATGCATGCGGTCTACCCTGCTGGCGAGCTGCCGGCGCGGGTCCGTGAACTGTTGTTGACACTACGCCAGGCGGGTGAAGCGGGTTTGCAAAGGGCCCGTTGAGGGCTGCTCAAAATCTGCTCAATTTAACAGAAGCCTCTACCGGCTTGGCTTACAGCATTTTATCCACAGACCTACCCACGATTTTTGTGGACAGATTTCCCCTTGCAAAGAAGGACTTATCGCACGCGCAGCAGCGCCACATTGGCAGCCTTGACCAGCTCGATCCATTCAACTGCGTTGATCACACCTGATTGCTCCAGTGCTTCGGCGCTGCGCAACGCCTGATCGTATTCTTCCTCGTCGAGGGTGCCTGCGGTGAGAAAACGGCTACGCCACTCCAGCACGGCTGAAGTGCCCTTCTTGCATTCCACTATGTATTGACTCCAAGGCAAAAGACCGGCCCGCACTGCGACCCATTATGACGCGAGCGGGAGAGTACACGAGCGCTTTGCACTTGAGAACGACTTGCAGGTACCGCTAGTCCAGCGGTATACCAACAACCTTGTCGAGATGGCAGGAAGCTGGCCCGTCGGCGAATGAGACGGGCCGGAGGGTCGGCGGAATGTCAGCTTGGCGGGATAGTACCCAGTAGGCCTATCAGAATGGTCAACAGCAGAAAGCCACCCAGAAACAGCGCGAGCTTGCCCATCGGAACCTCTTCAAATGTGTGTAGGGATGAAGAGCATTATCGGTTGTGGGGCTGATACGGTTACAGCTTCAGGTTGGCGTGAAAAAAGCGTATCAGATGGTTTTTCAGCGCTCGGGTTTCAGCTTTTCCAGCGGCAGCCAGCCCAGTTCGCCATTGCTCAGGCGCCTGCACCACATCCAGCCGTTAAGCTGCCGCAGCCTGTATACGCGCTGACCCGGATCGGCATCGAGCTCATGCGCCGAATAGTGTTCAAGCGCCCTGCCCTGCCCCACACCGAGCCGCTCGATCACCTGCGCCGGCACCCAGCCCGGCAACTGCCCGTCACAGCAACACAGGTACCAGTCCTGCCAGCCTGGTTCCCCCTCGTAGCGCTGGCCCACCTCCAGCAACGTGCCTTTGGCGAACCGCAGAGGCTTGGGGTATGCACTGCGATGGGGTGCGATGACAACGTATTCCACTGGCCGGTCCTTGGCTGAAAGGCGTGAATCGTAGCAGAGCTGACACGCCGGGCCGATAAAGGGTGTTTGTATCTTCGTGTGTAAAAAATGAGACCGGACACACAAGAACGCGCGCCGCAGGGTATTCGGACACATCCGCGATACAGCGCTCTTCTTTACTGGCATGCATCCAACAGCGCCGATGACCAAGCCAAGGAGACGCCTCATGTACGCCAGCCCCACCCTCGCGCCACGCCGCTTCAAATCCGCCAACCTGTTTGCCTGTGCCTTGTTGCCACTTGCCCTTATCAGCGCTGGCGCAGCGTTTGCCGCGCCAGCGCAGGCTCAGTCAGCCGTGACTGCAGCACAAACCTTCGGCCCGCTGAAGCACATCAAGGCCGGTGTGCTCGATGTGGCCTACGTTGAACAAGGCCCGGCCGACGGCCCTGCGGTGATCCTGCTGCACGGCTGGCCCTACGATATTCACAGCTTCCAGGACGTTGCCCCGGTCTTGGCCGCCCAGGGCTACCGGGTGCTGGTGCCGTACGTGCGCGGCTACGGCGAAACCCGCTTCCTCTCGGCGCAAACGCCACGCAACGCCCAGCCTTCGGCACTGGCCAGCGACGTCATCGCGTTCATGGATGCGCTGCACGTGGAACGCGCTGTGCTGGCCGGTTTCGACTGGGGCGCTCGTACTGCCGACATCGTTTCGGCGCTGTGGCCCGAGCGGGTCAAAGCGCTGGTTTCGGTCAGTGGCTACCTGATCAGCAGCCAGGAAGCGGCCAAGGCGCCACTGCCGCCCAGCGCGGAGTTGCAGTGGTGGTACCAGTACTACTTCGCCACTGAACGTGGCCAGGCTGGCTATGAAAAGGACCGGCACGCCTTTGCCAGACTCATCTGGCAGACCGCCTCTCCGAAGTGGGCATTCGACGATGCCACGTTCGAACGCAGCGCGAAGGCGCTGGACAACCCCGATCAGGTCGCGATCACCGTGCATAACTATCGCTGGCGCCTGGGCCTGGCGCAGGGCGAAACCCGTTATGACCCACTTGAAGCCAAGCTAGCCAGGCTCCCGAGCATCGGCGTACCGACTATTGCCCTGGAAGGCGATGCAAACGGTGCACCTCACCCACCCGCCGAGGCCTACGCACAGCGGTTTACCGGCAAGTACGAATATCGGCTGATCAGTGGAGGTGTCGGGCATAACCTGCCGCAGGAAGCGCCGCAGGCGTTCGCCAAGGCCGTGGTGGACGCCGATCACCTGTAATACGAGCATGCAATTGCAACCTGAGGTTTCAGCCGGAGCGACAACGGCCTGGCAGCGGTGTGCCGTGTAGCTGCACACGCTGCCTGCCGAAAACCCAACAAATCCGGGTGCTACGCCCAAGTCTCAGCACACGATTAGAAACAGGTGCAGCACAAATTTGTAGGACGTTTTACCTAGTGCGGTAGGCAATATCCTGACGCCGAGCATTCGCTGTATGAAACCTCAGTTTTCGCAGGATTATCGAGGTGCTACGGTCCATTTTTCCTACAACGGCACGGAGGCCCTTAGCGTGAGAAACAAATGGACCCGTTCAATAAGTCCGGCATGGCACTGCAAAAAAACCTGCTTGCGTTGCGCAAGGAGCGCGACCGTCTGAAGGCCTTGGGCAAAGAAGAGGAAGCACAACGGCTTGCGCTGACAATCGCGCGGATGGAAGCGGTAGTGGCCGGGTTGCCACAAGGGATGAAGCCGCCGACGCTGCAGTGACGGCAACTTCCCCCAGCGCGCTGTCGCTCAGCAAGCAGCCCTGTTGCGCGCACGCCTGGGCATTGCCCCAAGGCATGGCCGGTGAGCATGGCAATGGAAACGAACACCGCCACCAGCCCCACGGCGATCATCAGCTGGCGGTTGACCCGGGCGCCCAGCAGGCTTGGCAGTGCAGCCCCGGGCAGCCGCCGGGCGACGCGGCAGCACCAGGCTGGCGGTTGGGCTTTTTAATGCAGGCCTGCATCCATAAATGCACTGCACTCGATCCCGATAATTAATTTGAGCCCTGCCCGCATCATCCCTACCGTATGACGTCACTCAAGCCTCAGAAAAAGGCCCGACCATGAACGACCGTGAGTTCATCAACGCCATCGACCAGGATGGCCTGCCCCTGCACATCGCCGTCAACAATGGGCGCATCACCCACATCGGCCCGCAGCGCGCCGCCGAAGCTGCCCGCGAAACCATCGACCTGGAAGGCCTGCTGGCACTGCCCGGCTTTGTCGATGGCCATATTCACCTGGACAAGAGCTTCGTTGGTGACCGCTGGCGCCCGCACCAACCAGTGGCCACCTTGCGTGAGCGCCTGGCCGTGGAAAAACGCGAACTCGCCAGCGCCCCGCCCATCGTCGAGCGCGCCGACGCGCTGATCCGCCAGGCCGCCTCCTTCGGCACAATCGCCATGCGCTGCCATGTGGACGTGGACGCCACAACCGGTCTCACCAACCTTCACGCCATACTCGAAGCCCGCGAAAAGTGGAAAGGCCTGGTCGACATCGAGCTGGTGGCCTTCCCCCAGGCGGGCGTAGTCACATGCCCCGGCACGGCCGACGTGATGGACGCGGCCGTGCGCGAAGGCGTCCAGGTGGTGGGCGGTATCGACCCGACCACCTTGGACGGCGACGCCGACGCCCAGCTGGATATCGTCTTCGGCATCGCCGACAGGCATGGCGTCAAGGCTGATATCCACCTGCACGAGCCAGGCGACATCTGCATCGCGCAGCTCGAACGCATCGCGGCCCGCACCGAGGCACTGGGCATGCAAGGCCTGGTGGCGGTCAGCCATGCCTATGGCCTGGGCGATGTGTCCGACAGTGTGGTCGACCGCACTGCCGAAGTGCTGGCCCGGGCCGGCATTTCGATCATGACCAACGCCCCCGGCGAGCACGCCTTCCCACCGGTGCTGCGCCTGCGTGCCGGCGGCGTGCGGGTGTTTACTGGCAACGACAACATCCAGGACGCCTGGTGGCCCTACGGCAACGGCGACATGCTGCAACGGGCCATGCTGGTCAGCTACCGCTCGGGGTTCAACACCGACGAAGAATTGCGCGTAGCGCTGGAGATGGCGACCGTCGCCAGTGCCGGGGTGATGGGTAAGCAGGACTATGGGTTGAAGGTCGGCAACGAAGCGAGCTTTGTGTTGTTCAAGGCGCCAAATGCGGCCGCCGCCGTGGCTGCCGCCCTCCATGAACGGGTGATCGTGCGCCACGGCGCATTTTGGGGCGGGCCTGCGCAATTGCAGTTGAAGGCGGCGCAGTTTGCTGCAGAAATTCGTCGATAAGGCGTGAATGGGGCCGCCTCGCGGCCCATCGCCGGCAAGCCAGCTCCTACAGGTACCGCGCAAACCCGAACACTTACGCTGTACCTGTAGGAGCTGGCTTGCCGGCGATGGGCTGCAAAGCAGCCCCAACTGACGTTTAACAGCCTTAAGCCCTTACTCAGCCTCCAGCCTCAAGATTCCCACAAATATTTCAGCCAACGCCTTGACCATCGGATCCGCCGTTGGCCGATGAAATATCGCCGCCTCGAACACCGTGATCGGCTTGAACCCCTCTTGCGCCCCCAGTATCCGATGCGCTGGCGTCGCCACCCGGTGCGGCAGCAGGCTGACGCCCAACCCCTGGGCCACCGCTTCCTGAATGCCGGCCAGGCTCGAACTGGTAAAGCCGATACGCCAATTGCGGCCCATGGCCTCGATCGCGCTGATCATGTCATCGCGGTAAAGCCCACGCGGCGGGAAGGCCACCAGCGGGATCGGGTCCAGGGCAAAACACGGATACTGCGCGCTGTCGAACCAGTCGATACGCTCCGGCTCACAGGCAACCGCTTCGCGGCTGTTACGGCGCTGCTTGACCAGCACCAGGTCCAGCTCGCCACGGTCGTAGGTGCTCATCAGATCGCGGCTCAAGCCGCCAGTGATCTCCAGCTTGACCTTGGGCTGCTTGCGGTTGAAGGCCGCCAGCGCCTGCATGGTCTTGCCGGCGACAAAGTCGTCCGGCAGGCCGATGCGCACGGTGACTGTGACACCGCCTGCCATTGCTTCGGTCAGCTGATTGCTCACTGCGAGCAAATGTCGTGCGTAGCCCAGCAGGGTCTCACCCGCATCGGTCGGGTGAACCTCGCGGTTGCTGCGGTCGAGCAACTGCTGGCCGACCATTTCCTCAAGGCGGCGGACCTTCTGGCTGACGGTCGACTGGGTGGAATGCAGGCGCGCGGCGGCGGTGGTGAAGCTGCCGCAATCGGCGACCATGACCAGGGTGCGGAGCATGTCCAGGTCGTAGATAGCGCGGTTGGGTTTGGGGGAGTCTGGCATTTCGCGGGTTCAGCTTTTGGAGGGGTGCTTGGAGCATGATGCATGAAGCGAGGGTGCAAAGGGCTTTGCCTGAGTGCGAGAGCCCTTTGTACGGGTGCATTCTCTGCTTGCCTCAAGGTGCCGCTGGGGCGCGGACGCTGCATTGAGACTGGAAATGATTCGTTGGCTGATCTGGCCTGATCGCGGGCAAGCCCGCTCCTGCAGGTACAGCGCACGCTTGTGGCCGGTGGGGACCTTGTGCCAAACCCCAGAAACACAAAAGCCCCGTATAGTCGGGGCTTCTGTTGAAAAAATAGTGGCGGAAGCGTTGAGATTCGAACTCTAGGATAGTTGCCCATCGACGGCTTTCAAGTCTGAAGATTTATTCATAAAAATCAATAGTTTATGAATACGCATCCGGTTTCACCGGACACCGTCCCAAGTAAAAATAAAAGCCAACCTCACCACCTTTGCACATGACCAAGGTGCAATTGACGTCATTGAGCACTAGGCGCAGTCCGGTTTTTCTTTAGGCTCCTGAAGCCTGTCTAATCGCAACTATGGCTTGGACGAGTAGCATATTGACATTACCCATGCCTCCCTTCACCCTTCGCAATAAATTTGCCTGCAAGCCACAGTATTTCCGTGGTCAGGTACAGGATTGACTATCCGACGCACACCCCGCTCATGAAAGCGGACGAACGAATATTTTATTTTCAGCATGTCAGCTGAAGGTTACTGCAAAGGAATTATGCAATTGAAGGAATTCACTTCACCATTTTCTAACATCCCATATTACCTTCCTTCAGACCGCCACTTCGAGGAGGCCCTGACGCGATGGAATTATTTTCCTAACCAGAAGGACTCAAGTGAACTTCCGCCCTGCTTTACATCCCGAAGATTCACGCCAGAAATCGCTTATGAACTAGCAAGCAAGCCATTAGATGCAACACGCAAAAAATTCTGGTTTGACCTAACTGACTACCGCGTAACCAGGTACAACAATATTTCGAGATCACTGGGGATATTGCACCCACTCGGATACTCAAGATTATTCAAAAAAATAGTTGAGCATCGCGAAGAGATAGTAACGCTCATCGAAAGTAAGCAGAGCGCAATCCAAATTGAGGAACATATTGATGGTCGCATGATTATCATGAATTATGAAGACCACGAAACTCGAACCAAAACCGCGCTGGAAGACACATTTGGCAAGAAATTTCGCGCCCACACTGATATATCAAATTGCTTCGGGTCAATTTACACCCACTCATTAGAGTGGGCAATTCAAGGTTATGAGACAGCCAAGCAGAACTTACTAACAAGAACAGCTCACTGGAGCAGCGAACTAGACCAAGCGTTCCGCAACACCAAGAGAAACGAAACTTTGGGATTACCTATTGGCCCAGCAGCATCCAACATTGCTGTTGAAACAATACTTTGCCGAATCGATAAAATCTTAGAACGCAGGTTCGTATTCACTCGTTACATCGACGATTACACGGCCTACTGCGCGACTCATGACGAAGCTCAAGATTTCATTCGCGCGCTGAGCCAAGAACTCGCTCAATACCGTCTAAACTTAAACCTGAACAAGACGACCATCAAAGAACTTCCAGAGCCGTTGCAAGACTCATGGACCGCCCACCTAAACAATGCTTTACCCCAACGTACTGATGGCGAAGGAATCCTAACCTTAAGTACTAATGAGGCAATTAACTTCTTAGACTTCGCAGTGCGACTCAACAAAGAAACACCTGACGGAAGCGTACTTAGATATGCTATTGGCGCGATTGCACATAGAGCAACAGATGAAACCGCAGTAGCATTATTCAACTATACTTTGAACCTATCTTGGCACTTCCCTGCCCTCCTTCCTCTTTTAGAGAGAATTGACGCACGCTCCGAGCATTACGACGTAGAGGCGACCACCAAAAAACTGAACAGCATAATATCTATCAATGCGACACACAGGCGTTCGGATGGTATGTGTTGGGCGCTATATTACCTCAAACAACTTAACGGCGAGCCTACTGCACACTCGATAAAAGAGATTATAGACTCAAAAGACTGCGCAGCAATCACTATGCTTTGCAAGTTCAAAAACTCAGCAGATGCTGCCGTCAAGTACGCTCTCACACTAACCGAAAATTCCACCCTTTACGAACTAGACCAGAATTGGCTACTGCTCTACCAACTTTTCCTTCAAGACCTAATCCCTAACCCGTACTCGAATGAAGACTGCTTTGAACTACTAAAGAAGTATGATGTGCACTTTTTGTACCCGGCAGATATGTCAAGTCATGCTGAAAAATATTGCAACGCTTTAGCGAACCCCTTCCAAAACCCAGCTTCGCCCTTGAATTTTGGCCAGTGGATGAAAAATAAATCTGCAAACCCAACTCAAACACCAGCACTCCTTTTATTAGGCACTAAAAATAGGTAGTTAAATATACTCCTGTGACACTTAAACCCGCCACACAAAACCAACAAGAGCATTGCGCCATTGCATTAACATACATGGCGCAAGAAGCCAATTACTACAAAGACTCTGACTGGAGAAACTTGTGGATTTCAATACCGACTTTGACGCCGATGAAGAAATCGTTCAGCCGAATGATCATTATTCCTCCCACCCTCTGTCAGAATATGGCTGGATATACATCACAGCTGACATCAGGGACATGACGATATCGAAGATTGGACTGACCACAAAAAAAAACCCCGAACAAAGGCTTGCCGAAGGAAAAACCTACAATCCATTTATCGTACTTTTTGCAACGTACAATCTCGCGAGGTGCACATATGGAATTTCCAAATTTGAACTCAAGGATATTGAAGGTTATCTCCATCGGAGATCTTTTGGCGAACCGCTCCTACACTTAACTACAGGCCGGCAATCCGAATGGTTTTTCATGCATCCGGAAGTGGCAGAGCAAGAAGTGGACCGAATGCTAGCCAAACGAGGATTTAGCGTTGACGGAAAACGGCTGTACTCAGTTTACGAGGGCGATCATAACTACAATGAAATTTACTTTTCTCGCATGAGGAAAATCAAAAAGATCTACCGACCAGACCCCAATGAATTCGAGAAAATGGCATTGGACTTTGGAATACCATCACGATATTTTGAAGAATATATATACTATCTACATGAGTATCATTCACGTAGCCCTGCAGAAAAAGTCTACTTATGAACCGTCTACCAGCCTTTTTTATGACAATATAGGAAATTCCAAACAGGAAGAGTTAGTACAAATCAGGCACCACCTACAGTAAGTCTTGGGAAGGTAATGAGCCGGGCAGTAGTTTGCTGCTTCTTTCCGACTCACCTCATTTCATTTGGTGACTTCGCGGACGTAGGCCTGGCAGGCCTGCAATGCGATCAGTCCTCGGTTACCTTCGTCGGTGATGCCGATAATTCGTTGAGCATGCGCTGGCTCAAGTCGGGCGCGAAACGCTCCATGAACCATGCCTCCGGTGCCGGCGGCTTCTCGCACCCCACCGTCACAACCCGGGGCGGCAAAGGCTCCGGCGTCGACAAGGACTGACAACCGCAAGTCAGCAGTAGCCAGCCTGTGACGCAGGCGAGCTTGAATCTGTTGTGCATCGCTCATCTCCTTCCAATGTGTATTGCCCTGCTCCTGCAGGCGATCCTTCAGGTCTTTGCGCTGACTTTTCTGTTCAGCCAACTGCTCTAGGACTGCAGCTGCAGCTTCCTCACGCTCACGACCGTGAGTCCGATCCTTAGCCGCCAACTGCTGGACATAACCTGCAGCCTGTTCAGCCAGCTGCTTTCCGTAATCACTGGCCTGACATACCCAAGCCCCACGCCCGCCGGCATAGAGCCCGACTGCAACAGCCAAAACCGCGATACGCCAGCTCAGCGGCATTACTGCAACACCTCAAGCGCATGCTTGTAGAGCGCCTGGCGATCCTTCAAGCCATTCAGGCCACCATTGACACGGCGGGTGATCAGCTCGAACACCGAGTCATGGGCCTGCAACACCTTGTCAGCGAGGCTATTGAGCCCCGCCCTTTGCCAGTACCAGCCGGCTGACAGTGAGGCGTAAACCGGCTGCTCGGGCAGGTCGGGGGTGCTGAGCAAGCGACTGTCACCGAACAGCGCTTCGCTGCAGGCCTCGTAGTTGTCGCGGCCGGTGATCTGAATGAGCCTACGGCCACGGTACCGCTGACCGTCGCCATCAGCCGCCGGGGTATTGCCCCAGCCACCTCCAAGTAGCACAACGCAAAACATCTAAGAAACTGCGGATTGAGCTCCGCTACTTGGAGGAAATGAACGAACTGGGGCGTCTGGTTGGAAGCTTCTGACTCAGAGGCAGGAGCGCGGAGTCCGCAGCCCTCACTTGATCACGACTCAGGACGGCAGAGCTGTAACTGCCTCCATGCTCAGGCTACGTTTCGATGATGTCAGGAAGACTGCAGCCCGCAACGCCCTCGAAGTCCAAGACAACATCTTGGCCGAGCGGATAAAGCAGTTCCAATTCAGAGATATCCGCCCCAAGGCAGCAAGCGAAATTGGTGATTTGGGTCACGCAAGCCGCTTACTGGGCCACACTGATAAACGTATAACCGCAACCGTTATCGTCGTGTTGGGGAGATAGTGAAACCAACGCGCTGACTTAACGTTCTATGCCACATCCTTCAAATCAAACGCCTCTCTGACAAGGCCGAGAACGTATCTGGACATAACCGGAGAGACACTGTTCCCTATCATCCGGAAGGAATGCCATATCGTAGGATGAAACACAAACCAGTCAGGGAAGCCTTGGAGCCTAGCCGCTTCTCTGACTGTAATCACCCGGGGTTCCGCAGGGTGAATTGGGCGCATTGCTTGGAAGCTCCCTTTATCACTACCTGTTCCAGCTCTTAAGGTTGGACAATGCCCATCCCAAGACAATCTGGGATAACGACTGACATCCTCAACTGCCCCTGGAGGAGTAAGCGAGAATCGTCTCACCACAGTCTCACTATGCTTGGTTTTCATCAGCCCCGAAACCATTCCAGACTTGAGCATTTCTTTGGAAAACTTCGCCCCGACAAGCGGAGAGAATTTTCTTAGATCTTTGACGTATTTACTGAGTTGGGTGTCGTCTTTGCAATACCACCAACCATAATCATGGCTGGTGACATCAGGATCACGCAGCGAGGAAGGCAAGTCAGAGATAGCCTCGCATACTGTAACAGCACAGATCCGTGGAGAAATCAGCCGTTCTTGAATAGCCGGCATAGAAATATCTCTCCGACAGCCGACGACAAGCACTCTTTTTCGTGAAGTCGCTGCTCCACAATCCAAAGCATTTACTTTAAAAGGTCCAATCACATCATAGCTAGAACCGACTATATTTAGAGCCTCATCCAAAATGTACCTATTTCTCGAGTCAAGAATGCCTTCCACATTCTCCATCACGAAAAATTTTGGACTGAGGATAAGCACTTGTCGAAAGAAATGGGTAATCAGACTATTACGAGGATCCTCCGGCTGCCGCTTACCTATACGACTGAAGCCTTGACAAGGAGGACCGCCGATAACCAGATCGGGCCTAACATCTCCAATAGCCACTGACCAAAAATCGGAATCTAATCTTGAAATATCCGCCAAGTGCACCTTTGCGGATGGGAAGTTCAGTTTATATGAGAACTGTAGATTGGGATCGATATCCACCGAAGCGATATTTTTAAAACCGGATAACTCTGCCCCCAGGCCGAAACCTCCGCAACCACTAAACAAATCAACGAAGGTCGGCCTGCTCAAACTGTTCACCCAAGACGATTAAAAGGCGGGATTATAAAGGATTTTATCAAGAAAATGAAGTCCCTTCACAACACCACCTCTCCATAAGACGGATACAACTTATAGAACTTTGAATAGTCATCAAGCTGGCCCTGCGGTAGTTTAAACCCAAGCCTTTGCAGCACATCAGCTTCTTCAAGCTTTTCATTAGATGGCAATAACGCATCTAATGAAATACGCTCCCTATGAGTCAGCGGCGGAACCTGAATAGGATATAAAGCCGGGCCAATATACTCAGAATTTATAAAGCATCTATTCTGAAGCAATTTAGCCTCACTATCCTCATCCACAAACATACCCCCGACAGTAATCATGGGAGCATTATCTTTGTAGTAATAATTCAAAAAAGAAATAAATTTACCACCTCGTCCCGAGCGCCGATGAGCACGCTCTATATGCCTAGTGAGGCAGGTAGCTAGAATATTGTGATAATTCTTTAAATTTATATGCTTGAATTCTTCCTCGCTGGGCGCCGCCTCTCCCAGCATTTCCTGCAATCCTTCATGCCTATTTTTCAGTGGATTACCATCGGAATCTTCTTTAGGTATCCTCCCCATATGAGCATTAACGGTGACCATCAAGATTGAAGCTGGTGATATCTTGGAAGCTACTGAAGCACTGTCTTCAAAAACAGCTGGATTCTCAGGTCCACAATCGTAATCAAGCCATACAATTGCGGGCTTCTTCCAATCTGTTGCTTCTATCCCATCTGCAGCGGCCCCTGGGAAAACTCGAATATTTTTGTAGGGCCGATTAAACATGGCTCTCGGCGAGTACTCTTCCAATTCAAACGAAACAAGATCCTCAATGCCTAGATTTTTGTGCGCGAGGACAAAATCAACAAACCACATAGACCCCATGCCGAGATATTGATAAGTAGAAAAATCGAAGGTACTCGATAACCCCATCAAGGTTTCGAATATTACTTTTCTCTCAACACACTTATTGGGACGAAGGGAATAATTAATCGCTTCGAACGAGGCCATTACTCACCAACCTCGTTTTCGACATAGTACTCGAAAGTCTTTTGGCCAATCTGTTTGTAGCTCATTTGGATATTCCCAAACGACTGAGCCACCTTATTGAGAAGCGCAACAGGCTGGGTATACGATACAGTACCCATTTTAATCTTCGGCGCGGACTCAAACACAGGCAACCTCATCGGAGCGGCCTCAGGTGCTTTAGCCCTAATCTCTGAGATTGGCTTGATCGCCGCACTGGACTCGTAAGCTTTAGCCTTATCCAGGTTTGCCTTGCGCACATTTGTATAATCTAAGTATTTACGGGTTGCATCACGCATAAATACCGTCGCACGCCTAAATACAGGGAGTGTTTCGTCGATTTGTCTTTTTGTAGTAGTCCAAGGGAGCTCGCCAGGTTTGTCAGACGAGAAAAATATAAGGCCAACGAAACCATTATATTGGGGGTGCCACGCAGGAAAGCTATCACCCCAAATTGTTTTGTCGGTTTTATCGCCCGCAAGGACAACCCTATCATTACAAATTACGTACCAGCCCCAAACCTCAGAATCTTTACTAAGCGAGGCTGGATCTCCGGCATCCTCTGGCGGTACTCCAGCAACCCCAGAAACAATTCGGACACTTACCCCAGCTTCAGCATCTTGATATTCATGGACATAGGGAGAAATTATATCACTATCTCGAACCCCATAAATGTACTGCGTGACCGAAACTCCATTTATCTTGATCCTAAAACCATTCTGCAAGAAGAAAGAGTAATACTTCCCTATATCCTTTCGAAGCTTTGTTATGAAGATCTGATCAGAAAAATCTGAAGCAGTACCCTTTCTCAGATCACTTACCGCAATCTCAGTCCCGACCAACCCAGCAGGATCAATTTGATTAAGCTCAAATTCCCACTCTTTTTTTGCAGCCCACGCAGAAACATCAATTTCAGTTTCGAAAGCTTCATCGGGAGCTGAGTCCGTAGCACTCCTAATTTTAATTAATTTACCGATCTTAAAAATTGCCCGCTTCATTCCAATGCCATACAACCCGATAGAATTTTCGGCATCCTTTGGTGCGTCTGCTCTTCGCCCAAAGTGAAATGCATACTCTTTGGCATCATTCAAAGACATTCCGCCACAATTGTCTTTGATTTCGAAATTAGTCTCACTCAATAAAACATCAGCAAAATATCCTGTCAGGTCATCTCGCCCCTGAGCCTGCGCATGCCTCGAAGCTCCATCAATGCTGTTATCTAAAAGATCAAAGATACATTCATCAAGGCCGATATCTCGAGTTATCATATCAATGAAGAAATCTTTTGTCGGGTCAGCTTTAGCTGTCCAATGTCCCATCGGTATACTCTCCTTTCCGCCCCGATCCGTGCCAAGGCTATTCCAATCTACACATCGCATTGACGTGGCATATGATCATGATTGCATATTGCCAGATCTAGAGAGGAAGCCGCTAGCGTCCCTGTGGCACAAATCCCGGGGATGACATGAGGACCGTAGGTAAACTGAGGTCGATAGACCAGATGATGAGGGTAGGGAACGAGCTCATCAGCACGCACCGCACTAAGAAGGCTCTCACTCCTCCACAGCAATAGGAATGCGGAAATGATGCATAAAATGCGGAAACGGTCCGTGAAGGAATGGAGTCCAAGGCGGCACCCCAGAAACGCAAAAAGCCCTGAATAATCAGGGCTTTGAATGTGGCGGAAGCGTAGAGATTCGAACTCTAGGATAGTTGCCCATCGACGGTTTTCAAGACCGTTGCCTTAAACCACTCGGCCACGCTTCCAGCTCGTTTTGCGGCCGCCATAATACCGTAATGAAACACGCTGTCAAACTCTCTATGTCGCCGGTTGCAGGAGCTCTGATAGACTCCTAGCATCTGAACGTTCCAAAACCACAGGTTTACCAAGGAGTGTCGCCATGCGCGAACAGGATTATGCCGTACACAGCGGCCAACAGGTCGAGCAGCGCGAGGTCAGCAAGGTCCTGCGCAACACCTACAGCCTGCTGGCACTCACCCTCGCCTTCAGTGGTGTCATGGCTTTCGTTGCCCAGCAGATGCGTGTCGGCTACCCGAACGTATTCGTCGTGCTGATCGGCTTCTACGGCCTGTTCTTCCTCACCAACAAACTGCGTGATTCGGCCTGGGGCCTGGTGTCCACCTTCGCCCTCACCGGCTTCATGGGCTTCATCCTCGGCCCGATCCTGAACCGTTACCTGGGCATGGCCGGTGGCGCTGAAGTGGTCAGCTCGGCGTTTGCCATGACTGCGCTGGTGTTCGGCGGCCTGTCGGCCTACGTGCTGATCACCCGCAAGGACATGAGCTTCCTCAGTGGCTTCATCACTGCCGGCTTCTTTGTCCTGCTGGGCGCCGTGGTTGCCAGCTTCTTCTTCCAGATCAGCGGCCTGCAACTGGCGATCAGCGCTGGCTTCGTGCTGTTCTCGTCGGTCTGCATCCTGTTCCAGACCAGCGCGATCATCCACGGTGGCGAGCGTAACTACATCATGGCGACCATCAGCCTGTATGTATCGATCTACAACCTGTTCGTCAGCCTGCTGCAGCTGTTTGGCATCATGGGCCGTGATGACTGATTGATTGCTGTGTGAGAAAGCCCGCTTCGGCGGGCTTTTTTGTGGGCCGGAGACTGCCAGCCCTTGGGGCTGCGCGGTCACGCAGATAACAGTGGTCATTGTGGGAGCGGGCTTGCCCCGCGAAGGGGCCGTGCGGTGCATGGCACCGGCTTTGCCGGTGTTCGCGGGGCAAGCCCGCTCCTACAGAGTCCCCGGCTACATTGACGAGTCAAGTTTTGTTCTCTGAAAGCAACCTTGTGCTGCTCCTACAGGGAACGTGGCGCACGCCAATAATTGACTAAAAAGTCAGATAATCAGGCAAATGCTCGCCGATCATGCCGCCATCGTGCTTTTCTCTACCGCAATCCTTCATCACCCCGTAGAATGCGCTCCTTTTTTCTTCCGGGGCGGCTTTCAGCAATGAGCTCACACGAACACAGCCCAGGCGCAGCGGCGCCTGCCAATGAACTGGTGCTTGGCCTGGAGGACAAACCACGGCTACTGATCGGCCTGCTGGCTGCCCTGCAGCATCTGCTGGCGATCATCGTGCCGATCGTCACCCCTGGCCTGCTGATCTGCCAGGCGCTGGGCGTTTCGGCGCGTGATACCAACCTGATCGTCTCCATGTCGCTGGTGATCTCGGGTATCGCCACCTTCGTGCAGTGCAAACGCTTTGGCCCATTCGGCGCCGGGCTGTTGATCGTGCAGGGCACCAGCTTCAACTTCGTCGGGCCGCTGATTGCCGGTGGCGCGCTGATGGTCAAGCAAGGTACGCCGGTTGAGGGCGTGATGGCGGCTATCTTTGGTGTGGTAATCGCCGGCTCGTTCGTCGAGATGGGCGTGTCGCGCATCCTGCCGTTCGTCAAACGCCTGATCACCCCGTTGGTGACCGGTATCGTGGTGCTGATGATCGGCCTGACCCTGATCAAGGTCGGCCTGATCAGCATGGGCGGTGGCTTTGGCGCCATGGCCAATGGCACCTTTGCCAACGGCGATAACCTGCTGCTGTCGGGCGTGGTGCTGGCGATCATCGTGATCCTCAATCGCGTCCCGGTGGTGTGGATGCGCAGCTGCGCCATCGTCATCGCCCTGGCGGTTGGCTATGCACTGGCCGGCTACATGGGCCGCCTGGATTTCACCGGCATGCATCAGGCCGCGCTGTTCCAGGTGCCGACGCCGCTGCACTTCGGCCTGGGCTTCTCCTGGGCGCTGTTCATTCCGATGCTGGTGATCTACCTGGTGACTTCGCTGGAAGCCATCGGTGACGTTACCGCCACCAGCAAGGTGTCGCGCCAGCCGGTTGAAGGGCCGGTGTGGATGCAGCGGATCAAGGGTGGCGTGCTGGTCAACGGTGCCAACTCGCTGCTGGCCGGCCTGTTCAATACCTTCCCTAGCTCGATCTTCGCGCAGAACAACGGCGTGATTCAGCTGACTGGCATTGCCAGCCGCCACATCGGCATCTGGATTGCCGTGATGCTGGTATTGCTGGGCCTGTTCCCGAGCGTTGCCGGGGTGATTCAGGCAGTGCCTGAGCCTGTGCTGGGTGGTGCGGCCATGGTGATGTTCGGGGCGGTTGCGGCCTCGGGGATCAATATTCTGGCCAGCACCAGGCTGGACCGCCGTGCGCTGCTGATCATTGCCGTTTCGTTGGCGCTGGGCCTGGGCGTGGCGCAGGTGCCGGAGTTCCTGGCGCATATGCCGGCGGCTATTCGCAATGTGCTGGAATCGGGCGTGGCTACTGGGGGGATCTGTGCGCTGGTGCTGAACTGGTTCTTGCCGGAGAGCAAGGAGCAGGCTTGAGCCTTGTGCCCTCCTGACTGGGCCATGGGGCCGCTGCGCGGCCCATCGCCGGCAAGCCAGCTCCTACACACCGGCCGCGTCGGTTTCAAGCCATGCGCAGCACCGCTGGGAACGCGCAGGCCTAGAGAATAAGTAGAAAGCCCGCGCCGCTTGCACAAGCGGGCGCGGGCTTTTTTGCTTTATCATGGCGGCATTCTTTTGTACGAGTTATCCATGAAATTCGCTATCGCGGTTTTTTCCCCGGCCCATGCACCCTCTTCGCGACGCGCCTTGCGCTTCGCCGAGGCGGTGCTGGCTGGCGGGCATGAGATTGCCCGGCTGTTCTTCTACCAGGATGGCGTGCACAGCGCCTCGGCCAACGTGGTCGCCCCCCAGGATGAACAGGACATCGCCGCCCAGTGGCGCGCCTTTATCGACAGCCACCAGCTCGACGCTGTGGTGTGCATCGCCGCAGCCCTGCGCCGCGGTGTGCTCGACGAAACCGAGGCCAGCCGCTACCAGCGCCCGGCAGTGAACCTGCCCAAGCCGTGGGAGCTTTCCGGCCTGGGCCAATTGCACGAAGCGGCGCAGCAAGCCGACCGCCTGATCTGCTTTGGAGGTGACTGAAATGGCCAAATCCATGTTGATCATCAGCCGCCAGGCACCGTGGAACGGCCCATCCGCCCGCGAAGCACTGGACATCGCCTTGGCTGGCGGTGCCTTCGATCTGCCGCTGGGCATGCTGTTTCTCGATGACGGCGTATTCCAGCTAGCGCCCCATCAGCAACCCGCCGCTGTGCAGCAAAAAAATCTTGCCGCCAACCTGCAGGCCCTGCCGATGTTTGGCGTAGAAGCACTGTTCGCCTGCCAGCACAGCCTGGCCCTGCGCGGGCTGGCCGCCGACACGTTAGCGCTGCCGGTAGATGTGCTGGACGACGCAGCACTGCAGGCACTGATTGCCCGTTTCGACCAGGTGGTGACGCTCTGATGCCGACCTTGCACGTGATCTCCCACTCCCCCTTCGGCGACGAGCGCCTGATCAGTTGCCTGCGCCTGCTCGGCAGCGAGGATGGCTTGCTGCTGTGCGGCGATGCGGTCTACGCCCTGCACGATGGCAGCGAGACGCAGCGCTTGCTGCAAGCAGCCGGCCTGGGTCAGCGCCTGTTCGCCCTCGATGAAGACCTGCAGGCCCGCGCCATCACCGGCGGGCTGGCCAAAGTGGTGGACTACCGGGCGTTCGTCGCGCTGTCGCTGCACTACGACAAGGTCAACAGCTGGCTATGAACACCCTGACGGTAGACAACCAGGCCATTGCCCTGGACAAAGACGGCTTTCTGGTCGACCTGCAAGACTGGTCCCGCGCTGTCGCCGAGGCGCTGGCCGAGCGCGAAAGCATTGCCCTGACCGCCGACCATTGGGAAATCCTCGAACTGCTGCGCCAGTTCTACGAGGAGTACCAGCTGTCCCCGGCCACGCGCCCGTTGATCAAATACACCGCGCTCAAGCTGGGCCCGGAAAAGGGCAATAGCCCGCACCTGAACCGCCTGTTCAACGGCACCCCCGCCAAACTCGCCGCCAAGCTGGCGGGCCTGCCCAAGCCGACCAATTGCATATGACAGAAGCTCGTCCGCTTACCCTGGAAACCCCCGCCGAACACCCGTTCGCCGAATTCGTGCGCATCCTTGGCAAAGGCAAGCGCGGCGCCCGCGGCTTGACCCGTGAGGAAGCCCGTGCGGCCATGACCTTGCTGCTGGAAGGCAAGGTCGAGGACACCCAGCTGGGTGCCTTCCTCATGCTGCTGCGGCACAAGGAAGAAAGTGCCGAGGAATTGGCCGGTTTCACCGAAGCCCTGCGCGCCCACCTGCAGGCCCCGCGCATTGCCGTCGACCTGGACTGGCCAAGCTACGCCGGCAAGAAGCGCCACCTGCCCTGGTACCTGTTGGCCGCCAAGTGTCTGGCCAACAATGGCGTGCGCATCCTGCTGCACGGCGGTGGCGCGCACACGGCCGGGCGCATGTACACCGAGCAACTGCTGGCCCTGCTGGAGATCCCCCTGTGCCGCGGCTGGCCCGCCGTCGAGCAGGCACTGGACCAGCAGCGCCTGGCGTTCTTCCCGCTGCAGGACTGGGCCCCGCAGCTGCAACGGATGATCGACCTGCGCAATACCCTCGGCCTTCGTTCGCCCATCCACTCGCTGGCCCGGGTGCTCAACCCGTTGAGTGCACGCTGCGGGCTGCAGAGCATCTTCCACCCCGGCTACCAGGCCGTGCACCGCGAGGCCAGCCGCCTGCTCGGCGACCACGCCGTGGTGATCAAGGGCGATGGTGGTGAGATCGAGGTCAACCCGGACGTCATCAGCCACCTGTACGGCACCAGCTCAGGCGCAGCCTGGGACGAGGAATGGCCGGCGCTGAGTGAACGCCGCCATGTCAAACCTGCGAGCCTGCAGCCCGAACAGTTGCTGGCAGTGTGGCGTGGCGAGGCTGAGGACAGTTACGGCGAGATGGCCGTCATTGCAACCATGGCCCTTGCCCTGCGCGGTTTGGGCCAGACTCGTGACGAGGCATTTGCCGCTGCACGCGCTTACTGGGCCGCTCGAAACCAATCGAATAAATAGATAATAAGTGCGCAGTCTTTGCGCTATTTATTCGAACGATTTCCCCTAGACTGGGCTCCAACGACAAACAACTTTGTTCCGAGGAGCTCAACATGGGCCTTTTGATCGACGGCCGCTGGCACGACCAGTGGTACGAAAACGGCAAGGATGGCGCCTTCAAGCGTGAGAACGCCCAGCGCCGCAATCAATTGCCCGCCCCCGAGGCCGGTCGCTATCACCTGTACGTCTCGCTGGCTTGCCCATGGGCTCATCGCACGCTGATCGTTCGCGCCCTCAAAGGCCTGGAACCGTTGATCGATGTGTCGGTGGTCAGCTGGCTAATGCAGGAAAACGGCTGGACCTTCGACCAGCAGCAAGGCTCCACCGGGGATCACCTCGACGCCCTTGAATTCATGCACCAGCGCTACACCCAGGACGACCCGCACTACACCGGCCGCGTGACCGTGCCCGTGCTGTGGGACAAACAAGAGAAGCGCATCGTCAACAACGAGTCGGCAGAGATCATCCGCATCTTCAACAGCGCGTTCAACGAGCTGACGGGCAACCACCTGGACTTGTACCCGGAGCCGCTGCGTCCAGCCATCGAGGCGCTTAACTCACGCATCTACCCAGCAGTGAACAACGGCGTTTATCGCGCAGGCTTTGCCACCACGCAGGAAGCTTATGAGACTGCGTTCGACGAAGTGTTCGACGAACTGGATTACCTGGAAGATTTGCTGAGCCGCAATCGTTACCTGGCAGGCGAATACCTGACCGAGGCCGATGTTCGGTTGTTCACCACACTGGTGCGGTTCGATGCGGTCTATCACGGTCATTTCAAGTGCAACCTGCGCCGGCTGAGCGACTATCCGAACCTGTCCAACTGGCTGCGCGAGCTGTACCAGTGGCCGGGCGTGGCGCAAACGGTGAACATGGAGCATATCCAGAAGCACTATTACATGAGCCACAAGACCATCAACCCCAACGGCATCGTGCCCAAAGGGCCGCTGCAGGATTTCAACCTGCCGCATGACCGGGATCGGTTGGCAGGTAAGGGTATTTGGCAGGGTTGAGATAGTCGGGGCTGCTTTGCAGCCCATCGCGACACAAGGCCGCTCCCACAGGGACCGCGTTAAGCCTGGGGCTTACGCTAGATGGCACCCGCTTTGCGGGTGTTCGCGGCTAAAGCCGCTCCTGCAGAGGTCGCGTAAAGCCTGGGGCTTGCGCGGTCCGTGTAGGAGCTGGCTTGCCTGCGATGGGCCGCAAAGCGGCCCCAACAATTTCAGCTGTTCTGCGCCCCTTCAAACCAGGCCAGCTTCTCGCGCAACTGCACCACTTCCCCGACAATCACCAGGGTCGGCGCATGCACTTCATGCTGTGCCACCAGCGCCG
>Ga0213821_1000193_pt1 | contig 43520 bp, 45 predicted proteins | sample MC6MC0909MG_FD_179894 | JGI IMG/M metagenome (GOLD analysis project Ga0213821, IMG submission 179894) | Enriched soil aggregate microbial communities from Iowa State University, Ames, United States - MC6-MC0909-MG | ecosystem: Environmental > Terrestrial > Soil > Unclassified | place: USA: Iowa...
AAGGTGACTTTTTGCTTCTGACGAAGGTATCTAAAATGATCAGGAAATCGATCTTTATCCAAAAGAATAGAACTAAAATGAACAAAAACATGTACTCCTTCTTTGCCTTCAAGAAGAATCTGTCCATAGCCCTCCTCTTCTTTATACCATTCTACAATCCCCTCTCTTTTCAAATTAGCACACTTCCTTCTTGTTTATTTTCAGAATAGCTCATAAGGTTTTAGACCTTCCATCTACCCATAATCATAGTATGATAATATTTGCCATCAGAAAGGCGTTTATCATTTTTTAAAATACCTTCTACAGTAAAGCCAAGTTTTTCATAGAGTCTCCTTGCTTTGTCATTTGTCTCTAAAACTTGTAAGGCTATTTTTTTTATATTGTTGGCATCTGCCCAATCGATCGATACTTGTAAAAGGTTCTTACCGATGCCATAACCCCAAAATTCCTTTATTACACCTACACCAAATTCCACTTTATGCGCCAATCTTTTTAATGCTGATCCCTCGCATCTTGAAAATCCGATAATCCGGTTATCGACAACAGCTACTAAACATATATTGCTTGGGCTTTCTATATCTATACGAATCATCTGCTCAAATCCAGTTTTATCGAGAAAAGCTTCACCCTGCTCGCGATCAAAATTTTCCGTTTCTCCATCTAATTGTAATCTTAGGTCTGATAATGCTTGTGCATCTGGGATAGTAGCGGATCTAATCATGTAACGAAGACCATTTATATAAAATTCCTGTTGTTTGATAAGCATCATTGAATCCTCACTTTTATCAGTTTTTAAAGTTCATTAGCTGGGTAGTGACAAACCGTTGTTGTCAAATCGATTCGTGACGCTTTTTAATTTGATGGCCATTTTATGATTTAAATAATAATTTCGTATTCCATAATTTTAGCAGTATTCTGAGCAACTTCAGATCCTAGTAATCTTTTCACAATATGAAATGACATATTGATACCTGCTGAAATTCCACCAGATGTGATTATATTGCCTTCATCTACAAATTTAACTTCCCGTTGTACTTCGACTTGTGGAAATTCTATCTTTAACCTTTCAAGACTTGCCCAATGAGTCGTTGCCATTTTACCATTAAGTAAACCAGCCTTTGCTAATAGTAAAGCACCCGTACATACAGATGTCATGAGTTGCACCGTTTTCATTTGATTTGTAATCCAGTTTATTACATTATCATTATACATTTCTCGTTCTCTTGCACCTAGACCACCAGGTATAATTAAAATATCAAATCTAGGAACATTATCAAAACTGTAATCAGGCTGTACCTTTAACCCATTAGTAGCAATTACTAAGTTCCCTTTCTCTGATACTGTTTCTACGACAAATGGCTGCTGATCATTTTCTATTTCTGTGACAGAAAAGACTTCAAATGGCCCAGCAAAATCTAAAACCTCTACATCATCATATAAAAAAATCCCTACTCTCCACTGTCTTTTATTCATATGCAATTCCCCTTTTTTAATTTTTATCATAGTTTATTTTACAGAAAAATTGCGCTAATTCTGTTCGATAAATGAATCCCATGATGTTTTTTGAATTTCATTATCCTCTAATTAATAAAGCTCCAACCTAGCTTGTCAAACATACAATCCCCCCATTTGAATGGTAATGCTGGTTAAAAAATCCCCACTTGGCTGGAATTTCTCAAGCATCAATATTTTCAAGCACTTTTTTCTACCTCAAATAAGAGACTTGGCTACTAACAATGACTAATGGAAACTTCCTTTGTTTTAAGCTTCCGACTTTAACGTACTAATTGTACAGAAATCTTTCATTTATTGAAAGAAAATTATGAAAAACGAAAGCAACCTAACATTGTGTTAATGTTAAGCTGCTTTCGCTAAGTATGTAAAAAACCATCTAATACACCTTCCTTATTAGATGGTAAATGATTCATTTAATATAGTTTAAGGTATGTTTGACAGCCTGAACAGACTTGCTGAATGCCTGATGCTCCTCTTCGTTTAAGTGTAATTCAATAACACTTTCTATCCCATTCCCACCAAGAACAACTGGTACACCAATACAAGCATCGGTTACATGGTATTCACCCTGTAAATAAGCGATAACGGGCATCACTTTTCGTTTATCCTTGATGATGGCTTCTATCATTTGGGCAATTGATGCTGCTGGCGCGTAATAGGCACTACCATTGCCAAGAAGCTCCACAATTTCGCCGCCACCTTTCCGTGTCCGTTCCACTAATTGTTGGATTTGTGCTTTTGGCAGCATTTTTTCGAGCGGGATTCCACCGACATACGTATAGCGCACAAGTGGCACCATCTCATCTCCATGCCCTCCCAAAACAAAGCTCGACACGTCCTCTACTGCTAGCTGAAGTGCCTCTGCAATAAATGTATTAAAGCGAGCTGTATCTAAAATGCCTGATTGCCCCATAACACGATTCTTGGAAAAGCCAGTTGTTTCTAGACAAACATAGGTCATGGCATCGACAGGGTTACTCAGCACAATGACATAGCTGTTTGGGGCAAAGCGCTTTACATTTTCGCTTACAGAACGAATAATCGAGGCATTTGTTGTAATCAAATCCTCTCGAGTCATTCCAGGTTTTCTAGCAATACCTGCTGTTATGACAACAATATCTGCATGGGCAATTTCCTCATATTGTGCTGTACCTGCAATATGCACATTAAACTTTTCTATTGGGCCTGTTTGTAAAATATCTAGCGCCTTCCCCTTAGCTGGTTTTTCTAAATCTGGAATATCGACTAGAATGATATCTCCGATTTCTTTTTGAGCAACCATTAAAGCTACAGTGGCACCTGTATGACCAGCACCAATAATGGCGATCTTTGGCCTTTTAAATACCATTATCATCACTCCTTCAGTGATGCATTATGATATAGATACAGAATCTATTTTATTTTTCACTTTGAACATCTGTAGAAGAATTTTGGGCACTTTCTTTTACTTGAGCTTTACTGCGGGAGGATGTTTTCTGTACTCTTTCCACGTTTTTTTCTACTTTTGGTTTTGCTTGGGGATGATCAATGATTGTTGTAAAAACATCGTCTGCTGCCCTTGGAATCACATGTGCACTTAACAATGTGCCAACGCGAGCAACTGCTGCTTTTCCTGCTTCAACAGCTGCCTGCACAGCTCCAACATCTCCCTCAACAATAACAGTCACAATCCCACCATCTATTAATTCATGTTTGACTAATTGGACATTCGAGGCCTTTAGCATTGCGTCTGCTGCCTCAATAGAGCCGACCATACCATATGTTTCAATCATACCAATCGCTTCCTTCATTGCTTTCACCTCACGATCCCTCTGTTGCATCAATTATGCCTACAATAATGGCATCAATCGGACAAATTGTTTCTTTTGAAAAGCTTCGAACAGCAGCACTGCCCATCGTTAAAATCACATCATCACCAACACCCGCGCCAATTCGATCTGCCGCAACGATTTGCTCATCTCCAAGTTGTCCATCTGTTTTTTTGGGTTGAATAATAAGTAATTTCAATCCCTGAAGCCCTTCTTCTTTACGTGTTGCCCAAATATTCCCTACGACTGTACCTATACGCATGCATCATCATCCTTCATCTTTATACTGTATAGTAATCCCTAAAGTTACCACCGCATCCATTGCGAGTGCAGTGAATCTCGTAAATTGAGGAACGATAATTGTTTGTCCCTGAAAGGCTAATAAATCCTTTTCAGTAATTATTCTTTCATTAATTTCATTTGCCTGCACGATAGTTGCTTTTTGGGAGGAATTATACGTAAGCTCTTCCATATTTTCTTTCACTAAAGTACCTGTTGCTCCGGATTTTAGGAAGCCAGCATTTGCTTCATCTGTATCAATATGCATCTCTAAACGATAGCGCTCTGAAACTCGTACTTTCACATGATGAAATGTCACAGGTCGGATACCTTGCGTTTTAATGGAAACATACTCTCCATCAAAAACGTTTAACCCGTTTGCTTCCTCTGGTGACATATGGATGTGTGCCTGGGCAATAATAACACCCTCATGTAAATATAAACTACCTTTCGGGCCAACTAACGTGCAGCTTGCTGATCCTGCAATATTGCCTGATTCTCTTATTGGTGGCTGAATGCCTAATGCAATAGCATCTGTATGGCTAACTTCAACCTGTGTTAAGGAACGAGCAGGGCCTAAAACACGGACCTTTGAAATACTGCCCTTTGGACCAACAACCATTAATGTTTCATTAGCTGCGAACTGCCCTGGTTGGGACAGCATCTTTTTTGCTGTTAATTGCTCTCCCTTACCAAAGAGATGCTCTACATGCTCCTGTTTCAAATGGATATGTCTCGCTGAAATACCGATAGGAATGTCGTATTGTGTAATCGGCGCTTCCTGCTTTGTTTGCAGTAATTCAGCAATGACCTCATTCACAATTTGCTCTATTGCTTGTTGATTCATCATTCCACCTCACTTCTAAGTCAAAGGTAAAATCGCTTCTAACTCTGCATGTGGGCGTGGAATCACATGAACAGACAACAGTTCTCCTACTCGCTGTGCGGCTGCTGCCCCTGCATCAGTTGCTGCTTTTACTGCTCCTACATCTCCACGTACAAGGACTGTGACAATCCCCCCACCTACATGTACCTTACCAATGATATTGACATTTGCAGCCTTTACCATAGCATCTGCCGCCTCAATGGAGCCGACTAGCCCTTTTGTTTCAATCATTCCTAATGCACCAAAATTATTCATCCTTCAATTCCCCCTACGTTTTTAAAATGCTTCAGCATCTTCTGGTAATGTTTGTCCACCATCAATAATAATGGATTGTCCTGTAATAAAACCTGCTTCTTTGCTGCTGAGGAATAGTGCTGCATAGGCAATATCCTCAACACTGCCTAATCCACCGAATGGAATAGCCTTTGCCATCTTCTGCAAATATTCCTCTCCAAGACCATCTAATCCTTCTGTTGCAATATTGCCTGGAAGAACTGCATTAACGGTAATATTATAGTGTGCTAATTCAAGTGCTGCAGTCCGCATAAAACCAAGCTGTGCTGCTTTGCTTGCTGCATAGTGTGTCCACCCTGCATATCCTGTTACTGGACCTGTAATGGAGGAAGTAATAATGACTCTTCCATAATCCGCATTCTTTAAATAAGGAACACATGCTTTCACAGCAAACATTGTTCCTCTCGCGTTAACATTCAACACATGGTCCCATTGGTCTGTGCTCATATCCTCTAGCTTGACAGATGGAAAAATACCAGCATTTGAGCATAAAATATCGATGGCCCCATATTTACTAGCAACCTCTTGTGCCATGTTTTTCACAGATTCATAGCTTTCTACATCAACGGCTGCCCCAGAAGCAGAGTAGCCCAACATTTGTAGCTCAGTTGCTAATTTTGTCGCATGCTCTAAGCCTCTTGCAGCAATAACGACATGAGCACCCTGCTTAGCAAACACTGTCGCAATGCCTTTACCAATTCCTTTACTTCCGCCAGTAACAATAACAACCTTACCAGATAAATCTACTTTCAAATCCATCTCCCACCTTTTCAAATGATTGTGTGATTAAGTCGGTTTTTTAGCAATTTCCATCACTAAACCGTTAACAGCATCTTCAGGGCGTAAAATAGTAGTAGAGGCAATCCACTGGTTAGCAGCTTTGGCCATTTTCGTACCAATTTCAATTGCTTCCCGAATTGCCTCCGTATCACCTTCAATAGCAATTGTTACAAGTGCTAAATCAATTGTTTCTTGTCGAAGCAATCTAATAGCTGCTCCTTTTAACATGGCGTCTGCGATTTGAATAGAAATGGCAAGACCTCTCGTTTCCACAATACCAATCGATTTTGTCATGTAACAACACTCCTGCTAGTTTCTTAGAATGCGAATGCCTTTCTCATGAATCAGATCAAGAGCAAGTGGTGTGATCTTTGTATGAAATGGAAGTTTCAACTGCTGCCCTTTGTACGACCTAATCATTTCCTCTGTAATAAAATCTGCTTGGATATCGTAACGATTGAGATTTTCCTTATCCTTGATAGAAGGAATTAGCTGTGAGAATAACTGAAACTCACAGCCGAATTCCTGTAAGCTTTTCATATGCTGTAGAAGCATTTTCATGTAAGCATTTGGTTCATTCGTAGTAAAAACAACAGACATTTTTTCATTGGGGACTAAAATAGCTGGCTCATCTTTCAGAAGTAATTCAGTCAGGAACAAGGATGCCGGGGAATGGGGCAATCCTTGTGCACTGCTGACAATGAAAGACTGATCAACTTCAAGAAAAACTGTTGCGTCATGAAACATTTGGGATGGGGTATCCGCTTGCCACTCCTCTACTTGAAAATAGCTTTTTAATGTTTCAACCTGCCTATTTGAGATTGTTGTCTGGGGATGAACAATCAATACTCTTTTATTTGTGTTCACAATGGTAGAGACCACTTCTTGAATAAGTCGTTGTAACGCTTGCATATCCATTTGTGTCACCCCATTTTCATGAGCTTTCCGGTTTGATTTGTAGTGATAGATGCTGCATTGGCCTCATCTGTATCAATATGCATCTCTAGCCTGAAATTTGGTGACACACGTACAACTACATTCATAATTTGGATTTGGCGAACCTCATTTGTAATTTCTACCTTCACAATGTCTTGATCCGCTACATTAAATGTAGCTGCCTCTGTTTCGGACATATGAATGTGAGCCTGTGCAATAATTAGCCCGTTCTCTTTATGCAATATTCCATGTGTCCCTATCAATATAATCGGTGAAGAATTTTCTAAATCACCTGACATTCGAATAGGTGGGGAAACACCTAGCTTAATTGCATCTGTTTGGCTGATTTCGATCTGTGTTTCCTGACGGAACGGTCCTAATACCCGAACTTTGTCAATTTGGCCTCTAGGACCTTTAATAGTAATAACTTGCTCTGCAGCAAATTGGCCTGGCTGTGAAAGCTCCTTCCACACCTTTAGTTGAGCATTTGCGCCAAATAAATGAAAGAAATCCTCTTCACTGACATGGCAATGACGAGCTGATACTGCAATGGGGATTGCTCCAGCTACAGAATTAGACACAAGCGTTTGATGGTTTGACATTCAAACACCTCCAATTCTTATTTCGGTAAAATGGCTAATAGCTCTGAATGAGGACGTGGAATCACATGCACGGATAATAATTCGCCCACACGACGTGCAGCCTCAGAGCCTGCATCTGTAGCAGCTTTAACAGCTCCTACATCTCCCGTTACTAAAACCGTTACAATGCCTCCACCAACATGTACTTTACCAACAATATTAACATTTGCAGCTTTCACCATGGCATCTGCTGCTTCAATAGATCCAATTAACCCTCTAGTTTCAATCATTCCTAATGCTCCATTAATTTCCACACTCATTTAAAATTCCTCCTCTAGACACTTAATTTCGTGACGATTTCTTCAACTATTTTTTGAATCATGGTTGCATTCCATTGTGCTTCTTCATTTACTTGAAATGAAGGAGATGTATCTTGTATATTTTTCGGGTGTTGTGGCTTCGGAATCGAAAGTTCCTTGATGCCATAAGCAACTCGTTTTTTATTGATTAAGTGACGGGCTGAAATATTATCACTTGTAATATTTCCTCCGTATGCCCCACAGCCTAAGGTAAAGGAAGGCATTAAGCTTGTAGTGCCACCAGCAGCACCAACAGACGCCAATGTATTGACTAAAATTCTAGACACTGGCATTTGTGCAGCAAACTCTTTAACAAAGCGCTCGTCTTGAGCATGGATAGCTAAACTATGCCCCCTACCACCAACATCTAATAATTGTTGACAAATGGATACTGCATCCTCATGAGAATTGGCAGTATAAATTCCTAATATCGGTGATAGCTTTTCCATAGAAAATGGATACTCCTTGCCAATTAGATGCTCCTCAGCCACTAATACTCTTGTAGATGAAGGGACATTAATATTTGCCATTTTGGCGATGACTGTAGCTGGTTTGCCAACAATTTTGCTATTCAGTGTACGCGGGACAGGAGAAATAACCTTTGCTAATTTTTCCTTATCTGCTCCTTTTAGTAGCACAGCTCCATTGTTGGCTAAGGCTATCATTACTTGATCCTTTACATCCTGATGAACCACAATCGCCTGCTCCGTTGCGCAGATAGTAGAATTATCAAATGACTTACTATCCATAATTTGCTGGACAGCACGAGCTATATTTGCCGTGCGATCTATATACGCAGGGACATTTCCTGGTCCAACACCATATGCAGGTTTACCTGAGCTATAGGCAGCCTTCACTAACCCTGATCCTCCAGTCGCCAAAATTAACTGTACGTCTTTATGTTGCATTAATGCCTCTGTTCCCTTTAATGTGGGATGGGCAATCCATTGAATCAAGTCCTCTGGAGCACCTGCACGAACAGCTGCCTGTTGACATATTTTTAATGCCTCAATCGTACAGTTGACGGCTGTTGGATGGGGACTAAAGACAATTGCATTTTGAGCCTTCAGGGCAATTAGTGTTTTATAAATCGCCGTAGCAGTTGGATTTGTAACAGGCGATACCGCTGCAATAACTCCATATGGATAAGCAATTTCTATCTGCTGTGCTACTGAATCCTCCTGTATAATACCGATTGTTTTTTCATTGCGTATCGATTCATAGACCCCTTTTGAAGCGAGCTCATTTTTTATTTTCTTATGCTCAATGACACCCATCTGTGTTTCTGTAACAGCTAATATGGCCAAATTCTCTGCTTGCTCAAAGGCTGCCTGAGCGATTGCTTCTATAATTCGATCCACCTGTTCTTGCGAAAAGCTTGAAAACTTTTTTTGGGCACTAGATGCTGCCATAACAGCATCTCTTGCTTCTTGAATCGATAGTAAATCTTGATCCTTTATCATTCGACCATCCTCCCATCATGAAAACTTTTTAATGGCGATTAAGTCGTCTGTCTGGGATGGTGCTGATTTAGAGACAACAAATGCTTGCTGCTGATGTAAGCTATCCCAATTTTGCAACTCCTGCGCAGTTAAAGCCTCGTAAACACTAGCAGCAACGACAGGCTGTTGAGACATGCTTATGCTTGGATTCATCGGATGAAATGACTGCCATTCCTGCAGTTCACCTTGTGTTAGACCTTGATAGCCACCACCCGATTGAGACGTTTGTGAAATTTTCTCCAATACTAACTCAGTAATTTTTGCAATCAATTGATGGTCCATATAATCACTCCTTTTTTACAAACATAGCTACTAATGATTCATCATAGGATTCAATGATTTTTGTAGCATCTGGTAAATAGTCTTTTGGGTAAACTTCTTTTGGGATAATGCCGATGGAAAATTGCATACCAGCATTTTTAGCAAAAAGCATGTCAGCATTTGAATCACCAATCATCACTGTCCGTTCAAGTGGCACATGATAGCGTTCCCTTGCTACATAAGCTAAATCTGGAAATGGCTTACTATAAACTGCTTGATCACTTCCTAAAACAAATTCAAATTGCTCTAGAATACCTAGCTGTTTAAGATGGTTCTCCGCTCGAGCAGTTAAATCAGCCGTGATAACGCCTAATTTTATCCCATTATTTTTTAAAGCCATTAATAGCCGTCGAATACCTGGTAGTTCTTTTACAGTTACATGCTCTTGTTTAGTAGTAGCTAAACTTGCTGCAGCTCTCGCCATTGTCACACCCTTACTCCATGCTATACCTTCTTGATAAAGTAAATAGGCAACAATCGTTTCTGCTTCTTGTATACTTCCAATGGCTAATGGACTTGTTGGATCAATGGAGCGACCATTGTCTTTTACACCTATATTTTTTAAAAACTCCTGTAATGTAAAACCAACTTCAAAATCCGAATTTTCAGTTAAATTGAGGTAAAAATTTGTGGCCCATGCTATCCATAAGGAATCCATTTCAATAATGGTTCCATCCTTATCAAAAATAATCCATTCTACTTGATTCATTGGAGGACACATCCTTTTACTCTATTCTCTAATCGCTTCAATGGGCGCTGAAGTAATCTGACTTTCATGCGAAGTAGTCGCTTCTTTAGCAAAACGTTCTTCTGGAGCATCCTCATTAATTTGATGACGAGCCCAAATCCAATAATAGATACTTGCAACAGCAAAAACAGCTAACGACACGATGAAAAATGTAAAATTGGCAAAGAAGCTTGCAAAGATAGCAATAACTGCTAGCACAAGAGAAACAATTGGTGTAAATGGATATAAGGGTGTTTTAAATGTTCTTACAAGATTTGGCTCTTTTTTACGTAAAATCAACACTGATAAATTCATCGTAATATAAGACACTAATGCCCCGAATGTAGAAATTAAAATGAGATCATCAGGATTGAATAGGATAACAAGCGCTAAGCCGATAAAGCCTGGTAAAATAATCGCCATATAAGGTGTCTGACGCTTTTTATGCATCTTTGCTAAAATGCTTGGTAAATAACCTGCTCGAGATAATGCGTAAACTTGACGTGAATAAGCTAAGATAACACCTGAGAAACTAGCAATTAATCCTACTAATCCTACAGAAGCTAAAATTTGAGCTAGCCAGTACGTATTACCAAACGCCGCTGCAATTGCTGCTGGAAGTGGATCTTCCGCAACAGTCATAACATCTATACCAGCAAGACCTATTGCCACAGTTGTCGTTAAAACGGACAACACTAATAACGTAATCATTCCGGAGATTAAGCCCTTTGGCATGTCCTTTTGTACATCTCTCGTCTCCTCAGATAGCATTGGTAGCATCTCAATGGCTAAAAATAACCACATAGCATATGGCAAGGCAGACCAAACCCCTTTAAATCCACCAGGTATTAAATCACCATTTTCAGGGAATAAATGAGCCACATTAATTTGTGGTAATCCAACAAAATACATTAATACTAATAATCCAAGTGCTATAAAGACGAGCACCATTTCAATTGTTGCATATTCCTTTATACCGATAATATGGACACCCATAAAGAGGGCATACATGAAAGCTGCTGCTACTACTGTCGGAACGGATGGGAATAAAAAGCTTATATAGCCACCTATACCAATGGCAATAATTGGTGCAGCAATCACATATTGAAGCACAACTCCAATCCCTGTAATAAAGCCAATATATCTTCCCATTGCACGTCTAGCAAAAGAGTATGGGCCACCTGCATACGGTAACATCGTCGATAATTCTGAGATTCCTAAGGTCATCGTTAAATACATAATAGCCATGAAGAGTGTAGCGATTAGCATCCCTAAGTAGCCAGATTGACTTAACCCAAAATTCCAACCAAAATAATTTCCTGAAATAACAATCCCAACACCAATTGTCCATAAATGAATCGGTGTAAGGGCTTTCTTTAATACAATTATTTCACCCTTTTTAGAAGACATATCATTCGCCACCTTTTCTCATATTTAGATGTTACAGTACTCTACTTTTTTCCAAATATGCATTCACTAAAGCATCACTCTGCACTGTATAGTTTTCACCTAGTAATCTTGTTGTTTCATTATCGCGGCTACCTATCCAAGAAATAAGCTGTAGTCTTCTCATTAAAATAAAAGTTGGAATCATTTCAATTTCTTCATCCGTTAAGGTTCTTATTTTACTATAGCCTTTTAACCAAGAAGCAATTAAATCATCTAGGTAAGGCATATGCTCTATAAAGCTTACTGACGTGGCTAAATCATATAAAAACCAACCAAAGCCACAATCATCAAAATCGATAACCTTTATTTCATCTCCACAAATTAATAAATTGGCTAGACGTAGATCTGAGTGTATTAGTCCAAATCTTGTCTTACTTTTACCAAACGCTTCTAACTTCTTTTTAATAATAAGAGATGCTTCTTCATATAAAGCTAATCGTGACGGTGTCATACCAAGGCCATCCTGCCACCTAGCCCATTTCGGTGAGTTTCCTACAATCGTGTCATAATCCCACGTCATTCGTTTAAAGTCTTTATAATACTCATGCTGCTCAATTGTATGTTTATGGAACATCGCGGTAATTGTTCCTAATGTTTCAAATTGTTGAATTAAATCTTCTTCGTTATTTTCATCCGGTGCATTTCCCTCCAAAAATGTAAATAACGTGCTATAATAGATGATGTCATTTAATTTATGAGCATGTACGTAGTCACCGTCATCTGCTCGAATTGGTAATGATACATCGATGGGAGATTGCTCGTGTAATGAGTTTAACCAAGCAATCTCCGCTTCTATCTCTTCTTTTTTATGATAACTTGGTCGACTAATTCTCAAAATATACTTTTTACCTTGTCCATCCTCTACTAAATACGTAGAGTTTTCGGAATAATCAATCATTTTACAAGATGCACCTGCTAAACAGCTGAATTCCTTCAAGGCATCATGCGCAGCTTGATGAAAATTAGATAGTACAGCTTCTAAATCTAAGAAATCCATTTGTCCCATTTGAAAACCCCCTTGTTTACAAATCGCCAATCTTTCTACCCCTTCAATAACGTGCAAACTTTACAAGCTGTGCAGCCTCTTTAATACCTGCTTCACATTTTTCAAGTAACTCATCACAGTATGCTTTATCGCATAATAAGCCTGGTTTAAATTGAAGAACTCGTGTATCGAGCATTGAATAAATTGCCCACACTCCATGCTTGTACAGGGAGCTCATTACATGCTTTGCCCCTTCAGGATGATTAAACTCTAGCCCCATGACAACTCCTAATTGACGAATGCCAACAAAGAAATCCGGATATTGCTGTTGGATACGCTCTAAGCCTGAACGTAAATAACGTGCGACATATTCCACATTTTTAACTACTTCTGGTCGTTGGGAAATTTCTAATACCTTCATGGCAACAACACATCCAAGCTCAGCACCACCGAAAGTAGAAATATGGGCTAGTCCATCCTCCTCCATCCAACCGCCAGCTCGTTCATTTACAACGGTTGCTGCAATTGGGTAAATACCTCCACTTAAACCTTTGGCTGTTACTAGTATATCCGGCTTCACACCATAATGATCAATACCCCATAGCTTCCCTGTTCTCATTAATCCAGTTTGCACTTCGTCTGCAATATATAGTGCACCGTAGCGCTCACACAAGGCCTTTACCCCTGATAGATAATTGGCATTCGGTAAAGGGAAACCATATGTTGCCGGAATTGTTTCGATTATAACGCTCGCTACATCCCCTTTGGACAGCTCTCGCTCCATCGCCGGTAAATCATTAAACGGCACATGTACAAATTCACTTGGATCGCCTTCACTTAAAAATGGCTTAGAGTAACGTTCATTCCCTAATGACACGGCTAAACCACTATGTCCATGATAGCCATTTTTAATCGAAATGGTTTTTTTACGTTTTGTGGCATAGCGAGCGCATTTTAAGGCAACATCAATCGCTTCACTTCCACCACTTGAAAAAATCGTATATTTTAAGCCTTCTGGTGTGCAGGCTGCTAATTTTTCAGCTAATTGGGCACGAGCTGTTGAAGGAAAATGATGATTACCAATATCAAAATAATTTGTTCCTTCAATTAATGCTGCGATAACTTCTGGATTACGATGGCCTAAATTATAGGTTCCACCATTTAAATGGGCATTCATTAATTTTTTGCCATCTACATCATAAAAGTAATAGCCTTCTCTTTTTCCGATGACGACATCAACGCCATCTACTTGCCATTGTTTGGTTTTCCCTGGATTCCACCAGTCAATTGATTTTTGTAAGGTTGCTTGTTTATTCGCAAAATAATCCATGTTTTCCACCTTCCTATACGTTGACATCCTCCAAAATTTCACCTGCTATTAATAGTTCAACCTTTTTTTGGGCCAAGCGTTCTTGCCATTGCGTAGAGCTTTTTTGATCTGTAATCACCATAGCAACATCTTCCAAATGACAAATATGTGCGAATGTGGAGACTCCAAATTTCGTGTGATCTGCTAAAATAATCGTATTTTCAGCTCGTTCTATTAATTTCTTTGAAATAGCAGCTCCAGTAATATCATAATCTGTAATGCCCTCATTTAAAGAAATTCCGCCTGCAGCTACGAAGGCTTTATTTGCCTTTAATTGATTAAAAAACAAATCAGCTAAAGGACCACCCATAAATTTTTGTCGATGCTCATACTCACCTCCTGCAAAAAGCACTTTGCCTTGAAAGCATTCTGCTGCTAATGAAAGAACCGGGAGAGAGTTTGTTACCACTATTACATTTGGTTTATCACTTAAATAACGAACGATTTCATAGGCTGTTGTACCATGACCAATAAAAATAACGTCTCCATCCTCCACAATACTCGCTGCAGCCTTACATATCATTCTTTTCTCTAAGTTGTTGAGTGAAGTTTTCTGTTCAAATGTCCGTTCATACTTTTCTTTAGCTTTCACGGCACCTCCATAAACTTTGTGCAGGAGCCCTTCCTTCTCCAATCGGTCCATATCTCTACGTATAGTCTCACCTGATACGTTTAATAGTTGTTCGGCATCACTTACCTTCACTTTGCCTTCTAAATCTAATATATCTAAAATTACTTTTTTGCGTTCCTCAAACGAAAGGGACATACACAATCACTCCAAACACATAGTAGAATCCAACAAAATCCACAAAACCAACATTCATATTCTGTATTTATGTGGATTTGTTTTGAATTTTATAGAATAGTTAGATAATTGTCAATACTATAAATATTAAGTTTATCTAAATTTCGTGTATTTTTTCTCCTTAATACTATATTTTTCTACAAAAATATAGTTCCCTAGTAGTTTTATGATAACTAGGGAACTTGTTTAGTTTCATTAAAATACAACATCAATCCAAATTAATCCAAACACTCTTCACTTCCGTGTAATTTTGTAAAGCATACGAGCCCATTTCCCTGCCGATGCCTGATTGCTTATATCCTCCAAATGGAGAAGCAGGGTCTGTCATATTATAACAATTCACCCATACTGAACCCGCATTTAATTTTGCAGCTAATGAATGTGCGTTTTTTAAATTCTGTGTCCAAATGCCTGCTGCTAGCCCAAAATTCGACTTATTTGCTCTTTCTACTAATTCATCCAAACTATCATATTCTAGCACAACAACAACAGGTCCAAAGATTTCTTCTTGTGCAATTGTCATCGTATCAGAAACATTTGTAAAAATAGTAGGCTCCATAAAATAGCCATTATCAGTGGATTTACCACCACATGCTAATGTTGCTCCCTCTTCGACACCTATTTCAATATAGTTTTTAACACGATTTAGCTGTTTTTCCGAAACAAGTGCTCCCATTTGTGTAGCAAAATTTAAAGCATGACCCTGTTGAATTTTTGAAGCATAGCTCACCATTTGTTTAATGATCTCCTCGGACTGGCTACGATGAACAAATACTCTCGAACCCGCACTACAAACTTCACCTTGATTGGCCATTATACCCGAAAGAACACCTGGAATTGCTGTACTGAAATCAGCATCCTGCAAAATAATATTAGGAGACTTTCCTCCAAGCTCTAATGTCACTCGTTTCATTGTGTCAGCTGCTTTTTTCATTATGCCCTTTCCTACATCTGTAGAGCCAGTAAATGCAATTTTATCGACTTTCTCATGTATCACTAGCGCCTCTCCAGCAATTGGACCAAAGCCAGGTACGATATTAATAACACCTGGCGGAAAGCCAGCCTCAGACACTAATTGAGCAAAATAAAGTGCAGACAGTGGTGTTTGTTCCGCAGGCTTAAGGACAACGGTACATCCAGTTGCTAATGCTGGGGCAATTTTCCAAGAAACCATCATAAACGGAAAATTCCAAGGGATAATCTGCCCTACTACACCTACTGGCTCATGCCTTGTATAATTTAGGAAATTACCCGCTACAGGCAGAACTTGTCCCATATTTTTGGTTGCCCAGCCCGCAAAGTATCTAAATTGCTCAACAGCATTAGGAATATCATTTCCCAAAACCTCATTAATCGGCTTACCATTATCCAAGGCATCAATCTGAGCGATTTCCATTTTATGCTCTTCCATTAAATCCGCTAGTTTTAGCATCAATAAGGCTCTTTGAGCAGCATCCATCTTTGACCATGATCCATGATCAAAAGCATCTCTGGCTGCTCCCACTGCTGCATCTATATCCTCCGCTTGTGCTTCATATACATCCGTTATTTTATCTCCGGTAGAAGGATTTATGGTATCGAAGGTTTTCCCGGCTTTTGATTGAATGAATTCTCCATTAATATATAAGCCCTTTGTTTCCTCTAAAAAAGCTTGCACCTTAGGTAATAATTCAATTGCTTGTGGTAATTTCATCTCTAGCATCTATAGACCTCCTTATTAAATTGATTGATCTAAAATATTATAGATGTCCTGTCTAGACATTTTGCGTGGATTCGGCACCATGTACTGAGCATCATGGAAAGCAATATCAACTAAAACATCGATATGCTCTTTGCTTACACCAATAGCACTCAACTTCTCAGGGATACCAGCTTCTTTCGTTAAATTCTTCACATAGGCTACTGCTGCTTTGGCTGCCTCCTCTACCGAAAGTCCTTCGATATTGACACGTAAGGCTTCAGCAATATCTTTAAATTTCTCAGGATTCGCAATCCAATTGTATTCTAGTAAATAAGGCAATAGAATAGCATTGACAATACCATGTGGAGCATCATATTGCGCACCAATAGCGTGTGATATCCCATGTACCATTCCTAACCCTGAATTAGCCATTCCTAAGCCTGTAATAGAACTAGCCAATAACATGCCATGCATTGCCTCTGTATTTTCACTATGGGCAATGGCAGGTAATAATGATTTTCCAATGACTCGTACTGCATGTAGATTAAGTGCATCGGTAAAATGTGTGCTCCAAATAGATACGTATCCCTCAATAGCATGTGTTAAAGCATCCATCCCTGTTGAGGCTATAAGACCACTTGGCATAGCACGTAATAAGCTTGCATCTAATATCGCTACTCTAGGGAATAAATCTTCTCCAAAAACTAATTTTTTCGTTTTCAATCCATCTGTCTCGTCCGTAATAACTGCTGCATTTCCACTTTCACTCCCTGTTCCAACCGTTGTTGGAATAGCAATTAGCGGAAGTGCTTTTTCAGTATATTGATCGAAGCCATAATAGGTTGAAATAGAGCTCTCATTTGTTAGTACAATTGCTAAAGCCTTGGCACTATCAATTACACTACCTCCTCCTACAGCTACTAAAGCTGAAATCTCTTTTTTCCTATAGTTATTGGCAGTTTCATCAATACTTGCAACATCTGGATTAGGTTTTACCTCGTCATAAATCAAAACCTCCATATTTTCAGGGATTTCACCAAGCACATTCTTTAAAATACCCGAGTGCTTAATTCCTTGATCTGTGACCATTAAAATACGATGAGCACCAATTTCTTGTAGAACAGGCCCCAAATTTTTTATAGAAGATACACCTGTATAAATCTTCGTTTTGGCATTAAAAACAGTTTCCGAATATGCATTCATTTTTAATCCTCCCTATCAAGTTAAATATCTCTCTGCAAAAACACTATAAAATTCAATCGCATCAAAAAAGGCATTCATTTCAATATGTTCATTTGGCTGGTGTGCTAAATTTTCATTGCCGGGACCATAGATGATTATAGGTGCATTTGTAGCAACTGAAAAAACAGAGCCATCAGTATAGTAATTAACACCCTTTTCTAGTAATGTCACATTGGATAATTCATTTTTCACCGCTTTCAATTGTGCTAATAATGCTTGGCTCCCTGAATAATCAATTGAATTTAAATCATGAAACACATGGATCTTTGCATTGAAGTCATGTTCTGTCTTTTGAATTTCTCCAATAATTCCTTTTATATCCTCTATTATTTCTTGATGAGATAGCAACGGTGTGGATCTAATATCTATACGTATTGCACAATAATCTGGTATTACATTTGTAGTAACCCCTCCTTTTATCGTGCTGATGACAAGTGTCGGTCGACCTAATAAGGGATGCTCTTCCACTGCTCTAAATGAATAAGTTTGCAAGGCGCTTATAATTTTGTGCATATGCGTAATAGCATTTATGCCATTTTGAGGCATTGAACCATGTGCCGTTTTACCGAAAGTTTCAATCTCTAACCATAAAACACCCTTATGCGCGCAAAAAATCTCCCCGCTGCTCGGTTCCGCAATAATAATGGCACCTGCATTTTTTACAATATCTGTTTCAATGGCTTGTTTTGCGCCTATACAATCCACCTCTTCACCTGCTGTCCCTAAAAACAATAAATCTCCTTTTAAAGGAATCTTTTTTTCCTTTAAAATAATCATTGCCTCTAGTAAGGCAGCTACTCCCCCTTTCATATCTGTCGTTCCCCTGCCATACATTTTGCCATCAATGATTTCTGCCGAAAAAGGCCCGTAATCCCAAGGTATATCCCCAACAGGAACTGTATCCAAGTGACCACTGAACACCAAAGACGCATTCTTTTCTTTTGCATTACTTAATAGTCTTACTATGATGTTTGCTCTAGCATCATCTATCATTTGAATATCTACTTCTAAGCCGTAGCTCGTACAATGCTCAGCTATTTTATGAGCGACTACCAGCTCATTAGCAGGTGGATTAACGCTATTGATTTGAACTAAAGTTTGTAAGAATTGCGTTGCTCTTTCCTTATTAATCAAAAAAACACCTCCCTTCCTAGACTGGATCACAATAGAAATGTAGCGTATGTTCCTAGTCAATATTGTCAAGGACCTAAAGCTACTAATCAAAAAATAAGTGAAAATTACAAAAATTTAGTGTATTATACTAGTAATCTCACCTTTCACTTACTATAGCATTGTATTTTTTGGCTAAGTGCCAAAAGAATGCTTCCATTTTTTTATAAAATAAAATTACTATGATGTTGCTCAAAGCATACATAACCATCTTTTCATTCATACATTATGAGGTGATTAACTTGCGGATAAAAGATGTTATGCTTTTACAAGAATTTACACATGCCAAGATTATCGCTGGAAAAGATTTATTGGAAAAGGAAGTAACAGGTGCTACAATCGTGGACGCACCAGATGGATTTGCTTGGATTGAACGAGGTAATTTCATTCTTACAACGGGTTTTCCATTCTTAAAAAACGAAAGTAGCTTAGATGAAACATTAAAAAAATTAATTCTGACACTCTCTGAAAAAGGTGTTAGTGGCTTAGGCATTAAAATTGGTCGGCATGTTCCGTCTATTTCCATAGACGTGCAGTATTTTGCAGAACAGAATGGGATTGTTATAGTTGAGCTGGACAACCAAATTGCTTGGGCAGATATGATTATTCCAATTGTCAATCATATTAATAATGAGCAAAGGCTCGAATTAGAAAAAGTAAAGAATATCTATGAAGAATTTCAATATTTCTTATTATCTAAAACGGATTTTCAACAATTACCATTATTAATTGAAAAATTGACTTCCCGAAAAACTACTATTTATTTACATTCCATTGATAAGTTGTATAGCTCATTTGAATTGACATCCGTTTATGAAGAAATTACTTCAGAGATTATCCATATTATTAAAACAAAAAACCTAACGAAAGAAAGTTTTCAGGAGCTGCCCATCCAAGTATATGTGAAGCCGATTTATGAAAACCGATATCTTGAGGGATGTATTATTCTTTGGGATTGTCAAGATATTCACGCTCCATGGGAAAAGGTTGCCATTTCACAAGCAACTGCTATTCTATTAACTGAGCTTCAAAAGATAAAAAGTATTATTTCATTATCTCAGCAAAATAGAAGCGGCTTTTTAGTAGATTTATTACATGGAAAATTTAGTAGTACTGAGGAGATTATTCGAGTATCAAGAGAGGTCAATTGGGATTTGAAGGATCACCCGTATCAATTACTTTTAATTGAATTAAAATTCCCGGATTATAACAAACAAGATACACTTATCTTAACATCAAATTTTATCTTCTTATTGGAAAAGTATACTTTAACCAAGATAGGGTTTGATTCCAATAATTATTTAGTTATGCTGTTAGATGCGACAGCAGAAATTGATGTTGCATTTATTTGTGAAAAAATCGATTATCTATTAGCCAAATATAATGTCAACAATGCCTATTTTGGCGGTATTGGGAGATTATATGATTTGCAATCTATTGTAAAAAGCTACAACGAAGCATTAGTGTCATTACATTTTGCACAAGCGAAAAAAAATCAATTATCGAAGGTCGTAAATTTTGAACAATTAAACTTTGAACGAATCCTTTTTTCCAGTCAGCCTATTAAAGAAGCTTCATTTCTTCAGCAGGAATACTTAATGCCATTGAAAGAATTCGATGAAAAAAAGACAGCGGAGCTCTATAATACGTTGAAAGTATTTTTATTTAATAACGCCGATTTTAATAAAACCGCTGAGCAGCTTTTCGTTCATAAAAATACAGTCCGTTATCGTCTTAGCTTAATTAAAGAAATCACAAAGCTCAATCCTGAAAAACTACAGGATCAAATTTTATTTTATATTGGCTTCTTACTAGAAGAGCTTCAACTGCCTACTTATCAATAATGGCAGTACCAAAAACAGTCTATTTTTATGTAATCGATAAAAATAGACTGTTTTTTAGATAATTTAAGTTGCCGTATAGCCACCATCCACAGGTATTAAGGCCCCCGTGATAAAGGATGCTTCATTTGAGGCTAAGAATGAAATTGTATTGGCGATTTCTTCTGGTCTACCTAATCTTCCTAATAAATAGGCATTTTCATAAGCCTGCCGTATAGATTGACCGCCGCCATCTCCCTCGATTAGCTGCTCTGCCATATTCGTGTCTGTTAATCCTGGGCATACTGCATTAACACGAATCCCATACTGCCCAAGCTCTACGGCAGTACTTCGTGTAATACCTACCACTGCATGCTTTGTCATAATATACAAATTATGATTTTTGGTACCGATCATACCTGAAATAGATGCCAAATTGATGATAGAACTACCCTCTTGTCCCTTTAAATATGGAATGGCATGTTTAGTGCTAAGCATCACACCTTTAATATTGATATTAGCAATTTTTTCAAAGGTGATCACATCAAACGTTTCGGCTGTATTATTGACAAAAATACCTGCATTATTAACAACTGTTGTAATATAGCCATATTTTTTTATTGCTTCCTCATAAAGCTTAGCAATATGCTCTTCATCTGTGATATTACATACTACTGCATGAACATCAAAGCCATCTAGCTGTAATTGTCTAGAAGCCTCCTCTAATTTTTCTACATTAAAATCCGAAATAACGACTTTCGCTCCCTCTTGGCCACATTTCCTCGCTGTTGCAAAGCCGATTCCCTGTGCAGCACCTGTAATCACTACAACTTTATCCCGTAATCTACCTACCATATGGTTCCCTCCTACATTGTCAAATAGCCAGCATCCACTGCAATATGTGATCCTGAAATATTGTTGGAATCATCTGACACTAAGAAAAGTGCTGCATTAATAACATCCTTCGGCGCGATAAAATCTTGATGTGGGAATACATGATGATTGCCAAATGCAGGTGTCGCTTCTTCTCTTGTAGCTCCTTTTTTGTTAGCCAAACGATCATAGGTAGCTTGATTATTAGCCATTGTTGTATCAACAGCGGTTGGACAAATAGCGTTGACATGAATATTATAGGGCCCTACCTCCATTGCTAAAGTTTTGACTAATCCTAATACACCATGTTTTGCAGCCACATAATGCCCTACATTTTGACCGCCTCGAAGTCCATTCACTGATGATACACATAAAATTTTCCCTGCTTGACGATCAATCATATGTGGAAGTACATATTTACAGGTTAACCAGGTACCCTTTAAGCAAATATCGAGCATTTCATCCCATTGCTGTTCTGACATTTCCCATAGCTTGTTATACGATAATATGCCCGCATTTGTTACTAGAATATCGATTTTTCCAAAATGTTCAATGGTCTTTTGTACAGCTAATTCAAGCTCCTGTGCATTACGAACATCCGCTACTAAACCTAAGGCATCTACACCGTGCTTTTTTATTTCATCCACGGTTTGTGCTAATTCCGATTGCTTTGCCATTTCATAGGCAACAGTCGGGACATCCTTCGCAATATCAGTAATCACGATTGCTGCGCCTTCCTCTGCAAACCGTAGAGCATACTCCCTGCCCATTCCTCGAGCACCACCTGTAATAAAGGCGGTTTTCCCAGCTAATTTTCCCATCATCTACACCTCTCTTTATAAACCATCAATACCGCACCAATCTATAGCTGTTAAGGCATATGTTTTAGCAGCTTTTATTAAATCCTCAACTAGTACGTACTCATTAGCTGCGTGGGCTACTAAAATACTTCCTGGACCATATATAATAGAAGGAATTCCCTTGGCATTTAAAAATGCTGCATCTGCCACGGCTACAAAGCCATGAACTGTCGCTTCTTCACCGGTTGCTTCTTTGTGTGCACGACTTGTTGCCTGCACAATCGGATGATCTACCGCTACATCAAATGCAGGCCAATGCAATAAAAATTCAACTTCTGGAGGATTATTTCGTAACCATAAATCATTCTGCACAGCTCTTTCTACATGTCCTAAAATTTCTGCCTTTACTTCCTCAAAGGTTTCCTTAGGATGGTGCCATACTGCATATTGAATCGTACAATAATCCGAAACGACAAACGGTAAATCTACATCATAGGATTTTCCATGAATGATGCCAGGATGAATTGAAAAATGTCCTGGTTCAAACAGCTCATGTTTTTTTGTAAATCCCCACTCATCTTCTAACTGTTGTAGAGCCTGTACAATATACATTCCTTTTTCAACAGCATTGATACCAACCTCACCATGCTTCCCACCTGCCCGAATAAACTCTCTTCGTACAGAAGCATGTGTTGTTTTCCCTTTGACTGTAATGTGCATTCGAATGACACCTGGACTAACTGGCACTACGGCTAAACTTTGTGGTGGCCCAGAGGGTTCTGATACAATTGCCGCATCAGCCGTATAGCCTCTTTCCACAGTAGCAGTAACACCTAGTTCATGGTCCATCGTTTCTTCACCGACAACCGTTTCTAGCAATAAATCCCCCTTCAATTGCACACCTAATTTCTTCAAGGCTTTTGCTGCCATTATTTGAGCAGCAATTCCACCTTTCATATCGCAGGCGCCACGTCCATATAGTCTGCCATCTTCCACTCTACCCGAAAAAGGATCATTAAATTTCCAATCTGAGTTTGGTCCTGGAGGCACTACATCGATATGTCCATTAAAAATAAGTGATTTACCGCCATTACCAGAGCCTTTCATTCGTCCTACTAAATTTGGCCGTTGCTCCTCGACCTCCCACATATCTACTTCATCGCAAATCCCTTCAAAGATTGGCTTCAAAAATAGCTGTACATTCTTTTCTCCACCAATCACTTCAGCCTTGTTGACCCCATCGTAATTTGGGTTTACACTTGGAATTTTCACCATATTACTTGCTAATTGAATGATTTCTTCACGCATCTCATCTATGGTAGCTAACACGTCTTGCTGAATGTTTTCAACTGATAATGTATTTTTCATATTATTCCTCCTGTTTTACTCATTTTTCAAGCCGATATTCGCCATGGCTGGTTCCGTTTCTGTTGCGTTCTGCGAAACTGCCTTTTTATTTTGTCTTGCTGTTTCTACATCTTGCCACAGATCCTCAACATGTGACTCTATTGGTTTCATATACCCAGCGATAATCATAATAATAGTTGTTATTATCAGACCGTATACACCAGCAGACCATCCTAAATCTGCAATAAATGCTGGCTCTGTTACAGTTAGTGTCATGGATACAATTGTGCCAACAATCATTCCTGCAATTGCACCCTCTTTATTCGCACGCTTCCAATATAGACCAAGAATCACCACAGGGAAAATCATAATAATCCCTTGATAGGACAATAATGCTACATTAATTAATGCCCCTACATCTACCGTTGCTAATACTGCACAAATGGCTCCTATTATAAATACTGAAATTCTTGCAATTTTCATTGCCGTTTTTTCAGAAATATCCTTTTTCATAACGGTCGCAACATCTCGAGAAATCGATGTTGACATAGCTTGAATAATTCCACTTACTGTTGCAATACTTGTCGCCATAATAACTGTAGACATGAGAGCAAGTACGAATGGTCCAATTTGTCCAGCTGCCCACATGTACGCTTCTTCAGGATTACTTCTTGCTGTATCATTCATATACAGTACATTTCCGAGTAGCTGGAACGCTACATAGAAGATCCCTCCGATAATAGGCGCAATTAATGCAGATTGTTTGATGGAGCGAATACTATCTGAGGCAAATAATTTATTATACACCCATGGCCACATGAATCCTCCTAATCCACTAGTTATAATAATCGACGTCCAAAACGGAGTAGGTAATTCCCAACCAGGTCCAGGGAATGTTAATGTTTCAGGATAGTTAGCCACTAAAGAATCCATACCTGAAGATATTCCTCCAGCAAATTTAAAAATCATATAAATCATTACACCTGTCCCAACGAAAAACATAAAAGCACCTTGGAAAATATTCGCTGTAATGACTGATTTCATTCCACCTAATGAAACATAAGCAAGCACAACAATAATGCCAATAATCATCCCAACAACAGGACTAATTAAGCCGTTCGTAGCATAGTTGAAAATAACGCCCTGGGTAATCCATTCCATTAATAGCCATGGGGCAGTAAACACAATTCCTGCAATACCGACAACTAACCGCACCATGCTGCTTTTGTAGCGTAAATCCATTAACTCAGCCTGCGTACCAATATGATATTTTTTACCCCAAATATATGTTTTTTCGGCAACCAAATACATGGAAAGCATTGTTAAGGTTGCATATGTCAGTACGTAAAGACCAATAAATCCATAGCCCACTGAATAGCCTGCAAAAGCCGTAAATGTGGCACCAACATACCAGGTTGAAAATACGGCTAATGAAATCGCCATAACCCCAAAGCTTCCTCGTGCAGTTGCATATTCCTCGAATGACTTAACACCAAAATTTTTAGCATTGATTGCAAAAACGATGACAAAAAAGATGACAATAAAGGTAATAGATAACATTAACGAGTCACCTCTCTTTCTAGCAATTCCGCTTTCGTTAAAGGCTCAATATCAATATCTAAATCCCCATACTTGGAATCTACAAAATACCAAATTATTAATAGCGCAAAAATCAAGATATTCATAGAAATTTGCCAAAAATAAGCAAAGGATAAACTGAAAATTCTTGGCTCAATTTTATTACTAAAATCAAATAAGCCTGGAAAACTTGCTAGTAAAATTAACCCGATAAAGCAAGCAGAGAAGATGATATTTCTTGTTACAACTGATTTCAAATCAATCACCCCTTGTGTCTTTATATCATTATTCAAACATTTAATTGCTGCTTTAAAGCATTTATTTGTTAAACCGGTTATTGTACATATTATTTTCAGGTCAGTAAAAAGTCAATAAATTATCAGATTATTATTACTATTTTGAATATAACCAAAAACATGCTATTTCTTTTGTTTATTGTCCAAAATTATTTATTGAAAATTTGTTTTAAGAGAAGATAAAAACCCTCCATAGCTAAATGCTATGGAGGGTTCATAGTTGTTATTTCATTAATTCTTCTACAAATTCAAGTGGAACATAGGTTTTTGTTGGCTCTAACAAAGCTGGTGCTGCTTCAAAGTGACGAATTGCCTTATTATAACCATATTCTTTTTGACCTCGCGTAATTGTATAAGATCGTGCACCTTTAGAAACAATTGCGCCTTTTCCTGTTGATTCTACAGTAAAGCCTAATTCTTCAGCAATTAAGCGTAATGGTACCATTTTTGTTCCATCTACTTCATAAAAATCTTTATTAATGATTCCTTGTACAGCAGATTCAGATGGCTCCCCTTCTTCAGGATCAACCTCACCTGGCTTTTCAGTAATTGTATCAATTACAACCACTTTTGAAGGTGGTGTTTGAGCTGGAATGCTCATTGTTGCGATTGTATAAAACACTAGTAAATGTTGCTCTGCTAAATCAGCTACTTTTACTTCTTTACCAGATAGGCTAAGTAATTTTGTCTGTTCACCAATATTAAGTTTTAACGTGTTATTTGTATTGACTAAATCTTTATTGAAAAAATCAAGCTCAACACTTCCCATTTCTTTTGTTTCCACAATGATTGCCTCTGGGTTATATTGAGGCGGATAAATCATAATCATCGGCTTATTGGCATACGTATAAGCCGTTACTTTATCACCCTTTTGAAGCTTAACCTCTTTACCCGTATTATCAAATACTAACGTATCGTCAGTGACCACAAATACATTTATATTTTCGCCATCTTTCACCGTATAATATGTCGCTTTATTACGAGTTTCAACATTTTCTACAGTACCAGCTACTTTTATAAAAGTAGGCTGAATTTGTGGATTTTGCTCCTTATTATTAGCTGCATTTGTCACAGCTGCTGCTTCTTCGTTTGCGAATGCAGATGGAACACCGATTGCGCTCCCGATTAATAAAGCTGTCATCGCAAATGGTACGACTTTCTTCATTTTCATAAAAAGCATCTCCTTCATCATTTCGAATTCATAAAAGTAGTCGTATTCAAATGAAAAAGGTTACAGCTCCATATTTTATTTGATAGTTATCCTAAAATTCTTCCTCCATATTTATTTAGGAGGCTATTTAAAATATAAATTGAAGTCTATTTAGGACACGCTGTAAAAAGTATTGATGCTCGTTCTGCTTTGTTCGGATATCCAAGGCAACATCGGGATGATCAGTAATCACACCGTTGACATTTTTCTCAATAAATTCATGCAATGAGCGATCCTTGTTTAACGTCCATACAAATAAATCAATTTTTTGTTGCTTCAAATCAGCAATTAGCTCAGCTGTCACCCAAGATTCCTCAAGAGCTATAAAGTCTACTGTTTCAACCATTGGTCCGATATTTAAAGCATAGACTATACCTACACGTAAATTTGGGGCCAATTTTTTTAATTGGGTCATCATTTGTGGATCAGAGGATTGCACATAATATGAATCAAGCACCTTATAAGCCCGAAGCTTTTCTACTAATTTGGGCAGAGCATCTTCTGTTTCCTTTCCATGTACCTTGAACTCAATTAACAATGAAACGTTTAAAGCCTTTGCAATCTCAATAAAATCATCCAAAGAGGAAATTTTATCGCTAAAACCATTTGCATGGATCTTCAGCGTTTTTAATTCGCCGAGTGTCATATTGGCAATCACACCATTTTTCCCGGCTAATCTTCTTAAGGTTCGATCATGAAAGACCACAAACTCCCCATCAACAGTTTGCTGAATATCAATTTCGATTAAGTCTGCTCCAGCACTAGCTGCACTAACAAGACCACTGATTGTATTTTCCACATTGCCTGCTGTGTAGCCTCGATGAGCAATGATTTTAGTATCGGGTGCATAGACGCTTTTCTCTAAAGAGATGGTGTTCATCACGCTTAAAGCAATAAAAACAGAAAATACAATAAATGACAGTGGTTTTAAACGCCTTTTCTTAAACTTGGGCACATGCGAAAACTTGCCTAAAACAGATGTATTAAAGGTAATAGCCACCATTACCTGTGAATAGGTTGCTTGCAGTAAAGTAAATAACACGACAAAAACCATTTCTAAAAATGCCAATGTCATCCCTGCTGTAAGAAGCGCCATACTGGGCATAAAACGCTCCAAAATATACAATGGCAACGTACCGATAATCGTAACTCCTACTAGGACAAGTAAATGGCCAGTTAAAAGCATAGCTAATAAAACGAGGATTTCAAACAGACCACGTTTTGAGAAACGCCAACTCTGTATCAATGATTGGAAAATAGAAATTTTGGGTTGGACCGTAAAAATTGGTAATGTTAATATACTACGGATGCCTACGATAACTAAAATACTAGCGACGGCTGCATACATTAGTCTGCCCTCATGAGTACTCATAATCTCTTCCATCAAAAAACGTGGTAAAGTAATTGCTTGAGTTAATGTTAAAGGTAACATAAACGAAGCCAATGGTAATAACAGAACAAGATAAACAATAAAAAAAAGTATTTGCACACTAAAAAAAGAAAAAACCTTTCGATTTAATCGCTGCCAAATGGTTAGAAATCTGTATCGAATGCCTCTTTGTTGGTAAAAGGCCATTAAAAAAAGAAAGCCCATTTCATAATAAATAAAAAGCAAAAATACCATTATTACCAAACATAACATCAAAATAACAAAGGGATGTGAAATAAAGCTTTGAATATTTTGCTCAGTAATATGCGTATAACCTGTAACCCGCAGCATTAGTTTGAAGACAATCGTTGACACAGGTAAAAAGAATAAAAACTGACATAACCGAATAAGCGCGAAAACCTGTATATAATCAAAGCGATAATGATATATATTGTAGATAGCATGTCGCATTACTTGTCCAGCTCTTTGCATTTAAATCACCCCAGTCCATACTACCGTATTCCCCCATTTTCGCTTACTACACATGTTCCTATATAATATGCTCAATTTGCAAAATTACGTTAATCAATAGAAATGAATTTGAATTTGTCTCATATCATATGCCAGAAAGATGCTTAAGATTTGTGTATTTATAGTATTAGACAATTTTCTTGAAACTTTTAGATAGGTCATCCAGTAAATACTATAATGGAGAAGAATTTAAGGGGGTTAGGTAATAATGACACAGAAGAGTTTTAATCTTGGGGATATTATTAGTACGAGTATAGTTCTTGTTATGTTCCTGGCTATATTTTTTGTCATGATTCATATGATAAAGAAAATGAAAGCTACTACCCCTCTGCCCCCACAGCAGACATTACAGCAACAAGTAGAAGCACTAACAAAGCGTGTACAAAGCCTCGAACAACAACTTGACAAGCTATCCCGCACAAACGGGCAATAAGGCGCCTACTTCTTGAAGCTAGAAAAAGAGGTGAGATATCATTGCCCAATTACAGAAAACTATAACTAAAATCATTTCTAAAACATTAAAAAATCGCTGTGAGGATTAACCCTCACAGCGATTTGCGTAAACAATACGGCCATCAACAACCGTGTAGACCACTTTTACATGCGGTAATTTTTCAATGTCAATATGCAATAAATCCTCCTCAAAAATGGTGAAATCTGCAGTATAGCCTTCTTCAATCTTACCACGAAAATGGTCCTGGCCTATTATTTGCGCAGCTCCAATAGTGTAAAGGTGCACTGCCTCATGGCGTGTAATCTTCTCATGAGCATTATAGCCTTTATGTGTCTCACCGAAGTTTCGTCTTGTCACCGCTGCATAAATACCATGCAATGGATTTGGCACTTCAATCGGAGCATCACTGCCACCTGCGACAATTAATCCCCGCTCTAAAAGCGATTTTAACGGATGCAATCCTAGTGCTCGCTGTTCACCCAGTCTAGCTAGCTCTGCTTGAAACTCTCCCTGCACAAATTGCGGCTGCATATCCACTGCAACGGGTAAGGATGCTAGTTTTGCTAAAATTTCGTCATCTACTAAGCTACAATGAATAACACGGTCTACCTGCCCTTGTAGTGGCGGATACTCCTTAAATACCGCTAAAATGGTTTCAATGGCTAAATCTCCAATCGCATGAACTGCCACAGTTTGTCCATGCTGACGGGCAAGTTGAACATAGTACTTTAACTGCTCCGTGGAATGAACAAGCATACCACTATTATTGGGTTCATCACAGTAAGGCTTACGAAGTGCAGCTGTGCGTCCACCAAAGGCACCATCAATAAAAATTTTCATCGCACCAAATTCCATATAAGGTGATGATGTCTCCCCCATTTTAGCGATTTCCTCAAATACTGTATGATGCTGCAATAAATGCACCTTAAACGATTGTTGATCGTCTACAACCTTTCGGAACGCTTGAATGGGTTGCATTGGTGGTCCATAATAGCTTAAATCCTCTGAATGACCGCCTACTAAACCGAATGATAGTAGTGATGCTACAGCCTTTTTCAGTGCATCCTCAATATAGCTGGGTGTGATATGAGGCATGTTGTTTACAATCATATATAAAGCTGTATCCTTTAATACACCAGTTAGCTGTCCTTGTACTTTCTCTATAATGCCCCCCTTGGGTGAAGGCGTTTCATTGGTAATACCCGCAAAAGCGAGTGCCTTAGAATTGGCTAAAATTAAATGATGGCAGCTACGCTTTATAATAAGATGAGCATCACCTAGTGCGTCGAGTTCCATCAGGGTTGGAAAAATAGGTTTATCAAACTGTGTTTCATTCAACCCGATGGCAATAACCCATTCATCACTTGAGGCACTTTTCATTCGCTCACCAATAATAGAAAGTAGCTCATCCTTATTGGTGACGTTCGATACATCGATATGCTTTAATTTTTCCCCATATCCAATTATATGTAAATGACTATCCACAAACCCTGGATACATGACATTTCCTTGTAAATCCTGAATAGAAGTAGCATGTGGCGACAGACTATCGACTGAGCCTGTCGCCACTATTTTTCCATCCTTGACAAGGACAGCTTCAACTGTTTCGCCAACTTTCGCCATCGTGTAAATTTTCCCGCCTGTCCATATCGTTGCCAAAACAATTCGCCTCCTATGCGGTTGCTTCAATTAAACGAGCAGATTCTAAGCGGCGTCGAACAATAACGCCAACCCATGCAGCAAGTACTGCTTTTGCTAAACCTAGAATAATAAATGGCGCTGCACCTGACATAAATGCCCCCATCCAAGAAAGATTCATTGCAAATTTCAACCATACCGTACCAAATGCTAAAGTTATAACCATCCCTATTACATTTGAGACAATCGCATGTGGAATTGTAAGACCAAATTTCTTTAAATAAAGCCCCATGATGATAGCTGTTGGTAAAAAGCCGACAATATAGCCACCAGTAGGACCAAAGAGAATACTAGGGCCGCCAGAAAAATTACTATAAACCGGTAAACCAGTTGCTCCAATTAAAATATATAATAGCACTGATAATGTGCCCAGTCTTGTTCCGAGGATTGTTACAACTAAGCCAATGGCAAGTGTCTGCCCAGTAATAGGTACAGGTGATAATGGGATTGGAATACTGATTTGTGCTAAAACTGAAACAATAGCAGCTCCAAATGCTGTTAATACGTATTGATATGTACTACTCTTTTTCACACTAAATTGCCTCCCCTTGTGCGTTAACTACAATATAAAATAAGTTAACACAAAGATTAAAGCAAATGAAAACCGTTGTCAATCAATTTTGAAAAATAGCTATAAAAAATGAGATTACATTGTTGAGCTAGCAATTTCTTTACAATAAATTTATAAATACCCACTTAAATATAGTAATAGCATCAAGAGAATAGTCCCTTGTATACAACCCATAATTATCCACATTTTCTTTTTACTTATTTTTTTAGAATTCATAAACACTCACCCTTATAAAATTTTTTAAGTCCATCTAAAACAACGAATTGATAGAATAAAAAATACGAAAGCCATTCCTATTAGAATTATTATATTTAGCCATATAGAATTGACTGATTGACCTGTCCAAGTAAATGTTAATATGTCATTTACATAGTGTAATGGTAAAGCTTTTGCCACAATTTTTAGAGGTAGAGGCAAAATTTGATAAGGTATTACCCCACCAGATAAAAAAGTTTGTAAGTTTAAAGCTAAAACACTTATGCCAGCCGCTCCTTGCATTGTGGAGCTAATGCCTGTTACTAAAATTCCAAACGAGAATAACGTTACCATACTTAACATTAAAGAAAAAATTACTGCTATTAGATAAATGGGTGGTTGTAAATTGTAAATGAAATGACCACTAACACAAGCAATAATAATGCTAAAAAGGGAAATAATTACTCCCAATAAACAAAAAGAAAGAATGATTCGAATAGAATGTAATGGCGTTATTTGATAAGTTTTCAGTAACTGGGATTCTTTATAGCTAACAATTCGAGTACCTAATGTAAATAAAGCTGTACTTAACAGACATAGTGCTATCATATTTGGAATTAATAAAGTTTTATAGTCCATTTCACCCACAGCAGAATTACCAAATAAAAGTCCTAAAAAATAAATCATGACAAAGGGAAAAATAAAAGTCCAAATTAACGATTGTAAATCTCTAAAAAATAATTTCAATTCAATTAAAGTTAATATGTGAATTGCCTTCACAACATCATCTCCTCTTGCAGCTGAGGTAATTTGACAAATAAATCATCTAATGAACCCGTACTAAATCGAAAATCATCTACTATCAAGCCTTCAGTACTAATTAATTTAAAAAGCTCAAATGTCGTCCATTCTATAGTATCTGTGAAAATTTGAAGTAGATTATTTTTGGATACTACTCTTGAGACACCTGCTATCTTTTGAACCAATGCTATATTCAATTGTTTACATGCTATCAATATTGATTTATCTTTGTTCAGGCTTTGAATAAGTTTTTGAGGCGTATCTAACCCAACTACAGAGCCATGATTCATTATTGCTATCCGATCACAAAGCTGTTCCGCCTCTTCCATATAATGTGTCGTCAAGACAATTGTTGTTCCAGCATCTCTTAGCGAAACAATCATTTTCCATAGTTCTCTTCTGGACTTTGGATCTAGCCCTGTACTTGGTTCATCTAGAAAAACTATTGATGGTGAATGCAAAGTTGCTAAAGTTAAAAGTAATTTTTGTTTCCATCCTCCAGATAGATTTTTAAAATACGTATGACGAAAAGGTTCCAATTTTAAATTTTCCAGTGCAAGTGTTGTATCAATCTGACGTGGATAAAATGAGGCAAATAGTTCAATAGCCTCACCTACTTTAATTTTTGACTGTAAATTTGTATGTTGAAACATTACACCAATGTTTTCCTTCAATTTTTTCGCATCTTTCCAAGGATCATAGCCAAGAACTGTTACTTTGCCAGATGAACATTCCTGCAAACCCTCTATAATTTCAATTGTTGTCGTTTTTCCAGCCCCATTTGGACCAATTATGCCAAAAATCTCTCCTTTTCGAATGCTAAATGTTAAATCTTGAATAGCTTCAAAGGAACCAAAAGATTTTTTTAAATTTTCTATCTGTATAACCGTTTCCATATCAATTCCCCTTTCATAAATTCTTTTTAAAAAATTTTTACCAAAGTGGTTTTTGAGGCTCTTTCATCGGATCATTTTCTTGTAAAGCAAATATATATGGGGATAGTATAAAGTGATATACAGGGATGCTTAATACATAAAAGGCTATGCCAACTAAAATATTGTTAAAATTAAAATTTACTAAAAATAAAAGCTGAATTAATGGTAGCTGTACTAATCCATTTAATTGCATCGATTTGTTTGTACGATACTGTTTTTTTCCACAATGTTTACATGTAATTGGTTTAGCATTATTTTTCCAAAAAAGCATGTGAGCTTGTTTTTTTGACCATGATTCACCACACTGAATACACACTGGTAAACCATATTTTTTCTTTTTTAAATATCTCCTTAAAAAAAGAGCTAATAATTGAAAAATACTAAATATCAAGATACCTTTGACAAAGTCATTTTCTAGCAAACCCAAAATACTCCATGTTTCCTGCTGTATATTTGTGGCTTGTTGACTTCCAAGTTGTTGATCTTTTTTATTTGATAATAGAAACACAAAGGAAATCACAAAAACCGTAAACGTTGTAAGTACAACACGATATTGCAAAGGACTGCTTCTTCGAATACTTTTATGTCGTGCTTTTTGGGCAATCGCCTGTTTTTTTTCAGTTGTAAGCTTTACCTCTTGAAGTTCTTTTTGCATATCTTCTTTAAATCGATTCATGGCGTAACACCTCCCAATCATAATCTCCCATTGCTGCTGCTAGCTGTTTTCTAGCACGTTGCAAGCGTGTTCGGATTGTTGCCTCAGGACAACATACGAGCTGTGCAATTTCCACAGTCGTCATTTCTTCAAAATAATAAAGAATAAGAACCTCTCTGTAGGCAACTGATAAGGTAAACAATGCTTCCACTAGCTCTCGCTTCGTTGACTTAGCTAGAAATGCCTTTTCAGGTGTGACTGCTGTTGTACGTCCAGTTATTTTTTCTAGCAGTGTTAATCGTTTACTTTTCCAGCTTCTTAAATAATCGTGGCTTCGATTGACCGTCATTTTCACTAAATATGTACGTAACGATGATTCCTGGCGAAACTGCTCCTGCTTTTGATAAAAGGCAATCAATACATCCTGCACAATGTCCTCAGCTGTTGCTGTATTTTTCACATATAGATAAGCAACCTTTAGTAAATAGTCACCGTGCACCTCGATAATCTTTTCTATATCCATTGTTGCCCTCACCTTCTTTCTAAACTACTGACGGATGTCAATTCCATTCCGATTCATATTTTTTGAAAATATTTTCCGCCATAAAAACAACCCGTAATGATTCATTACGGGTTCGTCACATTTGAGGGTCTAATAAAATAATTAGATTCCTATTTCTCGCATTTTTGCTGTCACTTTATTCGTTCTATCATCCATATTTGTGTTAGTGAACTTTTCTAGGTGCATCTCACTCACAATCTTTCCATCACGCATAAACAGGATTCGCTCTGTTCTAGCAGCAACCTTTGGATCATGCGTCACAAGCATAACAGCAGTTCCTTCTGCATTTATTTCAGAAATAATGTTCATGATTTCCTGTGCAGATTTGGAGTTAAGAGCCCCTGTTGGTTCATCACCGAAGATGATGGTTGGATTACTCATTAGCGCACGGCATATGCCTGCTCTTTGAAGCTGCCCGCCTGAAACCTGTGTAATATCACGTTTTTCCAATTCTGCAATTCCAACTCTTGTCATTATAGCTTTAGCTTGTTTGATAATATTCTCACCGTTTTTTCGATTATCTCGCATGGAAGGTAGAATAATATTATCTAGAATATTTAAATTTTTGAGCAAAGTTGGCTGCTGAAAAATAAAACCCATTTTTGTTCTACGTATGTCAGCAAGCTCCTTGTCATTAAATACTGATAAATCACTACCATTAAAGGTAACCTTCCCGCTATCAATATAATCCATACCGCTTAGTGCATACAACAATGTTGATTTTCCTGACCCCGATGGTCCCATGATTGAAACGAATTCACCCTCATTTATGTCAACAGACACATCCTTAAGAACAGGATGTCTTTCATTCCCTACACTAAAAGATTTCATGATCTTTTCAGCAATAATAATCTTCTGCATAATCTACTCCTTTATATTATCAGTTATTTTTATCTGACCTGCGCTAGCTGTACTGATAACCGTTGCTACTAGGACAGTACACCCCATCACCAATGGACATAATACATAGGCAGAAAGTGGATTGACAACGAATGTAAACGATGATGCTCCAAATGAAGCAATGACTGCACTTGCAAGTAGCTCACCAAGGGTATTAGCTAAAAGTGTTCCTAGGACAATACCTACAATGAGAACAAATAATGAACGGGCCACATATTGGATGGTTATATCCGTATTTGTAAAGCCCAAAGACTTCATAATAGCGATCGAGTATCTGTCTTTTGCAATCAGCATTTTCATAAATAATAATGTCACTAAGATCGATAAAATTAAGGCTATGATAACTGACAAAGAGGACGCCTTTCCAATAGAGCCTATTGTTGAACCAAACGTCTGTTTAATATAATCGTCAATGCCCGAAATCTTTGCAAATTGAAAGCTTTCTGTATACTCAGAGATTTTCGCATCAATCAATGTTTTATCATTAAGCTCAATATAAATAACACTCCACATCGTATCTGCCTGTATGTTAGTGAAAGCCGCCTTTGCGGTTTTACCACCGTTCGTAATATCAGAATAGGTTCCAGATACGATGAGATTTCTCTCCTTCCCATCCACTAACAGTGTCATGTGATCCCCGACTTTTTTTCCTAATTCCTCAGCGTTCATGACTGACAGCGCAATTTCATCTTGTGAAACAGGTGCCTTCCCTTCTGCATACCTAAGCGGGAAAATCGAGTGGTCACCAAGCTCAATTTTTATACTTTCCTCAGAGCCATTGGTTGTCTTCACATTGAAAGTTTTGGTCGAAAGCACAGCATATTTAGAAATTGCGCTGTCCTCGGCCAATGCTGCTACAATTTCCGCAGTTTTTTTTGGAATATTGTCTGTCTGCTGAATATCAATACGCAAATCACTTCTCCCTACTCCCATATAGGTGATGAAGCTTTTAGAGGAAATCGTATTGTATAGATTTTGTGGAACGATGATGATGAATGTTGACATTATAAGTACCGCAAGCATAGTCATGTAAAGACTTTTTCTAGAAAGCACATCCTTTATCCCTAAAAATAGATTCGTATTTAGTAGTCTATTTTTGCTCAAATAAAAGCCCTTTGCGCCAGAGGATTTTCCGTGTGAAAAACCAAAACGTAGAGCCTCCACTGCAGTGATTTTTCGAAAACGTCTTAGTACATAACTCACATAGGCTATCATTACAAAAAACACAAGAAATACACCAATTACTCCAACTAATAAAGCCAAAAATCTATTTTCATTCACTCCCATATAGAGCCTTATGTTTTCAAGAAGCATACCCTTGAAAACAAAGGTCAGAGCAAAGCCAAGTAAACAACCAACTGCTGCAATCACTGCGTATTTTGCGAGATAAATCTTTTTAATATCTGAAGCACGTAGCCCTATGGCTTTCATAACGCCGATTTCTCGGTAATCATCCTCAATTTTTGCAAGAAGCGTAAATCGTATACACATAAATGTGATGGTTACGACAAGAACACTTATTAGAAGTATGACTGCTATCATTAGACCATCAGAAATGGCATTCAACATTTTGAAAAGTGGATATGTAATTGTTGGACCATTTGCTTCAAGCCCTGCGGAAGTGTATGCCGTTTCAAAGGTGCTTATCTCAGACATATCCTTTAATCTAAACTCAATTAAATATTCTGTACTTCCGAAACTCTTTATTGCTGCATAATCATGCTCACTCACCAAAAACCTCTTTGATGAGGCCAGTAACGAATTCATCTGTGAATCACGAAGAAAACCTGCAACGATGAATTTCTTCTTATTGTCTAGAACAATCGTATCCCCAATGTTTGCCGTTCCATCCTTCATATAGCCTACTGGCACATATATCTCTCCATCTGCAACCTTTATCACCTGTCCGTCAAGATCCAGGAGATAATCAAATTTTTCACTTTGGGTCGTGAAGCCATTGTCCTGAACATTGCCTGCAAGCGATTTTCCGTCAATAACGATATGTGCTCCATCCACATTAAGAAATTCAAGCACCTGAAATTCTTCGACATTGCTATTATTGTTAGCGAAGTTCTCCAATCGATCAGAATTAATATCGCCTGAATGCATTTGCAGGAAATGCGGCGTTTTCGATTGCTTCATAAGCGTATCTATCGCACCTGAAAGATTCACCATTAATATGGCCGAAAGGGAAACAAGCAATGCCGCAGCAGTCACAAATATGATTGTAGTCAATGATATTAACTTGCTTTTTGCCATATCATTACGGATAATTCTGTAATACATATGTCACCTCTTTTATTTGATTTACAGAAGAATGCCCTGCGCAAAAGAATTATTATTCACTGTTTTCATTTCCATTGGCAAACATCCTCATCATATACATGAGACTTCCATTTTCAACACCCAGCAGTCTCTCTACATTGAATACTAACGCCACTATTCGAGAAGTGCGTTCTTCATCTGTTAAATGAACCATTTCATCATCAAAAACGGTATTCGTATAGGCCACTATCATTTCCATGCATTCGTACGGATATTGTGTGTTAAATAATCCCTGCTCAATGCCTTCACGAATGATATCCGCCAGAATAGATGGCACATTGTTGAGAATGATTTTTTGAATTTTTTGGTGCATCAACGCATTCTGAGGTTTATGAATATGCTCCATGATTTCCTTACCGTTTCCCCCGCTAATATTCAAAGCCATTACAACTCGAATCATTCGCTCATTAACTGGGATACTTTTATTTGCGCCAATTTCTTTTGCCGCCTCTAAAATCGTATCTGTCATTCGATCAATTAATGCGTCCATAATATCCTCTTTTGACTTAAAGTGATAATACAGTGTTCCTCGTGCAATTCCGACCTTCTCAAGAATATCGTTTGTACTAGTACCATCAAAGCCCTTCTGGTTAAATAGCTCCTCTGCTGCATCAAGAATTTCATTTCTACGTTCTTGTGCTTTTTTTATCGTTCTCATGAAATAACCCCTCTCGATAGACCGACTGTCTGTCTATTTAATTTCATAGTAGCATACAACTGATTTCATTTACAATATTCTTTAGAGAAATTAGAAACCAATTTTTAAAAAGGTGTTTCATTGCATTTAGACAATAAAAAAATCTGTAAGCTCTCAGCGTGTAACCCGTGAAAACAAACAGATTTTAACTTTATAGACAGCGCTTACATTCAAGCTTTCAAAAAACCACCTTATTGTTATCAATCATTTCCAATATCAATATGTTGTTTAAAAACAGTAATTTGATTGCGACCATTGCGTTTTGAGGCATAGAGGGCGGTATCAGCCTGATGAATAAGCTCATCGACTTTTGTTACCTGCCCCTTGTTATTGGTGCTCACGCCAATACTAAACGCTAAATGAATCGCTTCATCTTTTATGACTAAAGATAAAGATGCTAATTTTTTATAGAGATTTTCCGCCAATGTTTGGGCAGATTCCCCCAACTTTATTTGACTAAGAACAATAAATTCATCTCCTCCAAAACGCGCAACGATTGATTCAAAGGGTTGGAAAAATTCCTTTAATGTTGTAGCTGTAATCGTTAATGCATCATCACCAAACAAATGACCATTCCTATCATTAATGGCTTTAAAATGATCTAGATCAACCATTATTAATGCTAACTGCTGTTTTTTAGTTGCAGCTTTCTGCACCATCTTTTCTGCGTTCTCATCAAAATAACGTCGATTATAGATATTCGTTAATGGGTCAATATAAGAGGATTTTTCTAGTTGCTTTTTCTCGTCATTATACTCCATTTCAAATAACACATGTGTATAATTTTCTCGTTGAATTTCTAGCAAAATATTAATATATTCCTTCTGAATCGCACACAATATTACTTTATTCCCCTGTTCCTCAATTAGCTTCACTAAAGAATCGTAAATGGTTTGTAGCAAAGCAAGATCATTATTTTGGAGGGCATAGTGCTTTGATTTTTGATATAAATCGATGGCCTCTCCAATACGACCCTGTTTTTCATAAAGTAAAGCATTGGCATTCATAATCTCCAACTGAACTTTGGAATACGGAGGTTTCTGAATAGTCGAGAGTAGCTCTTGTAAGACTTCATGTGCTTTTTCAAATTCTTCTAGCCAAATTTGCGCAACGGCTAAGTTTATTTTAGGATGGATAATTCCTGTATATGGATTATCATGCTTTGTCTCAAAAGCATTTGCATAATATAAACTCTTTAATGCGAATTCTTTTGCTGTTTGATAGCTTCCTAATGCAATTTCTAAATCACTTAGATTATTATAAATTTTTCCCATGCTTTCTACATGTTGAATGCGTTCAGCAATTTTAAGTCCCTTTAGCATAAGCTCCTCAGATTTTTTTAAATGACCAAATGTTCCCCAATAAATGGCCGCTAAAATATAATAGTGAATTACATCAATGTCATTGCCGTATTGAAAGGTTAATTCACGATATTGCTCAAGCACACTGATGGAAACCTGCAAATCACCTGTTTGAAAATAACTGGCACAGCGATACCGTAATAAAAGGATTGCTTTATCATACATCTCTATCATAATAGCACTTTCGATTGCGGCACTACTTAATTCGATATATTCTAAAAAGCGATTCGCATTATATAATTCATTTAGCGTAATCCATAGTTCTTCAAACTCCTGTGTATTCATACCGCCCCTCCTCATTTTAACCCCTTACACCTTTAATACTACCCCGCTTAATAAAATATTACAATTCTTTGGACTCATTTATTTTCAAATTAATGAGTAATTTAACCCAAATAAAAATCAAACTGAATATATCCTCCTAAAAATTATTTAACCTAAATAAAATCCTTTGAGCCTACTAATGATATCAGTACACAAAACTATAATTTTCTGCCAATAAAAAAACAAGCCTCGTTTTAGAGACTTGCTACGATTCCTGTAAACCTAATATTGCCTTTAATTGCTCCGATCTTTTCTGATTAAGAAGGATAGTACCAGATTCCACTTTTTGAAGATACAGTGTTTGGCCATAGCTGAACCAAACATCAACTCTTACTCCCTCTAGCATAAAAGAATACGCTGGAGGATGGTTCATCTTTTTATAATTATCTGGCGGCTGCCAATCTGTTTGCTGGAAAAATTGAATGATTTCCTGTTCATTTTGAATACTAAGCTTCTTTGTTACAGTAGGCTCAATCCATTCAATACTGTTTAAAAAGCCATTTGTAATCTCTACACCATTTTCTTCATATGACATACTTCCTGGTGATTCTAATGAAATGTAATCTCCTACCTTGACAGGAGAATCATCCAAGATTGGATACCATGTTGCATTATTATATTTCTTCATAATTTGTTCCTCCGACAGCTTTGTCAGATCCTCAGGAATGGCACCCTCCACAAATAAAAAAGCATTATCCTCTATTTTAATGACTGTTCCTACGTAAATGGAGCCTTGTGAGTGTGTATGATTGACGATGCCCATTTTTTCCTGAAACGCTATTGATTGTTCAGCAAAATGGGTTTGAAAATAACGAAGGGCATCCCTTGCAGCGATTTGATCGGCTGCTCTAGCTAAGGTTGGATATTTTTTTTCATAAAATGCATTCATCTCTTTTCTCGCTGCATAAAACGGTATCATGGGCTCAATATACGTCTTAAAATATTGTTTTAGCCCCAGCCCCTGAAAAAGATCCACATATTGAGGAGAATCTTGTAGCATGACAAGCTCGTCATAGCGTGCCTTTTTTTCCGCCTCTAACTCTTCCTTAGTAGATGTTATGCCTAATGATTTTGCAAAATAATAATAGGCAACTAGCTGCTCATATTTTTGATAGGCCTCTCTCTTAGAAAATTCCTTACCTTGTTCTGGCCACATCAAATATACAACATGTTCAAAGTACTCAAACTGCTTCTCGTTAAACATCTGTGTTGCCTGCTGCGTATCCTTATTTAACAGCTGCACCATCACAAATCCTGCTAAGCATAAGGTCACAACTGAAGTTAATAGTGCGAAACGAATGGGCTTTTTTTGTTTGGTAGGCTGCTGTCTTAGGATGCGTTTTTTGATACGCTCCTTACTCGTTGACATTTCACCGGCAACCTTTACTAATTCCTTTTGCCATTCATTCATGCCCAAGCACCTCCCATTCTTCCTGCTTTAAATGTGGCTTCAGGGCTTCCCTTGCCCTTTTCAGCCTTGTTTTCACAGTATTTTCTACAATCCCTAGAACCTGTGCTATTTCAGCAATCTTCATTTCTTCATAATAGTACAGGATGATGGGCTCTCTATAGGATAACGGTAGTTTTAAGATAGCTGCCCCTATATGTGATCTTTCCTCCGCTTCAATCAACTCATCGCGCTGTTTTTTTGCCTGCACTGGAAGAATCTTTTCTTGAAAAATTAGTTTTTTATAATGCCAGCTTTTTAAATAATCCTTACTTTTATTAATGGTTAATGTGGATAAATATGCTCGAAGCTGCCCACGCTCCTCATAGTCATGCTGTGAAAATTTGATAAAGGTCTCCTGTACAATGTCCTCTGCAACATGCCTATTTTTCACGTAGAAATAGGCGAGACGAAGTAAATGCTCTGCATGTTCATCGATTATTTTTTCAAGTATGCCGTTCACCTCCCCCTCTTACACTATAAACGACTGCCAATTAATGACCGTTTCACTTTCTAATTAATATTTTCTTGACCTTGGAGTGCACTCCAATGTTAGGATAAATTCAGGAGGTAGTTAGATGAAAATTAAACAATTTGCTGAGAAATATCAATTAACAACCGATACAGTGCGCTATTACGAGAAGGAAGGGCTACTGTATCCACATAAACTAAACAATGGCTATCGTGTGTATGATAACACTTGTGAAAATACGATTAAATTAATATTAGTATTAAGACAGCTTGGCTTTACATTACAAGAAATCAAGCAATTACTCATGCTTGATCAAAAGCCTGTTTCTGAATCCTGTAATCAAGAAACCGTTCAGTTATTCTCTACAAAAATCGCTCATATTGAACAGCAATTATTGTTTTATCAGCAAGCACTCCAATCCTTACAGCTTGCGAAGACCTTGATGGCTGATGGGAAGTATGCAGAAAATCAAGTGGTAATCGCCTCGCTCATCGAAGATATGTATCAATTTCGCCTTGGCGTAATTGCGTCCGGATTTTGAATTGTCATGTACAATTCATTCCTTTTAAAATCCGTGACATCCGCCGGGGGCTTTATCTTCATTCAGTAGGTGTTTGGACACCCACTGAAAAGGAACCTAAACCGCATCCTCTCACCACCTGTAGAAGTGGGAGTCTTCTGCTGAATGAAGATAAAAAATTACAGGAAGGTCGTGGTCATTATGAAACTACGTAGAATCATTTCTCTTGAATATTTACTAGCATTTTTAATCAGTCTATTTTTCTATTGGCAGTTTGACTTTTCATTATTCTATTTTTTCTTATTTTTATTGCTTCCTGATCTTAGTATGCTCGGCTATACTGTCAACACTAAAGTTGGGGCTTTATTTTACAATTTAGGTCATAGCTTAATATTGCCAACTATTCTAATGATGATTGGCTTTGGCATGATGTCTACACTACCTCTAATGGCATCGATTATTTGGCTAGCCCATATCTTTTTAGATCGTGCGCTTGGCTATGGCTTAAAATATGATGAAGGCTTTAAGAAAACACATTTACAGCAAATAGCTTAAAATCAATTTCACCTCGGCATAATTGTAGCTGCCGCTTTGCTTTCAAAACATTTGCTGAATGAAAATAAAAAATCCACTTTAAAAAACGTGGATTTTTTAGCCTTTTTGACAGTACATGTAAACCTTTTTTAGATTAGCATGGTAAACTCTCCTATAGTATTATATGGGATATCCATATGCTGCACTTGCATGAAAATCGATAATAAGTTGACAAGATTGTAGCATCGCTATATACCTAGGAAAGCTATTTTTTCTTCTGGATATTGCATGGTAAACATCCCCATCTAAACAATTTAATTTTTTGGAACCTCGGCTTTGCAAACATCGTAAAAACACCCTCTCTAGGATGTAAAGTAAAATAGTCGATTTCCAGTGTCATTCACAATCCTCCCAAGCGATTTTTACCTATTACATTAAAATAAAAATCCACTCTATAACAGAATGGATTTTCAAAATTTATTAAATAAATCGCTTAAACAGCGTTTCATATAAGGCTACAATTAATATGCCACCTAATACAGGCAGGAGAGAGCTA
>Ga0213821_1000194_pt1 | contig 43217 bp, 42 predicted proteins | sample MC6MC0909MG_FD_179894 | JGI IMG/M metagenome (GOLD analysis project Ga0213821, IMG submission 179894) | Enriched soil aggregate microbial communities from Iowa State University, Ames, United States - MC6-MC0909-MG | ecosystem: Environmental > Terrestrial > Soil > Unclassified | place: USA: Iowa...
GGCCGTGGGGCGGCGGCTTTGCTCGGCGATCGGATGCACCGGGAACTCCATAGGGATGCCACCGGCATCGCGGATACCGGCCTTGACCCGTTGCGCCAGTTCGATGTGGTGACGATTGCACGGGGTCAGGTCGCTGCCGGTCTGGGCGATGCCGATGATGGGCCGCCCCGATTGTAGTTCGTCGCGGGTCAGGCCGTAGTTCATGTAGCGCTCGACATACAGCGCCGTCATGTCTGCGTGGCTTGGGTCGTCGAACCATTGTTGGCTGCGCAGGGGGCGTTTCGGGGTCTGGCTCATGTCAGGGACTCTCTTGTCTTTATGGGGCGCAGGTCAGCGTTGCAAGACGCTGGCGTGAACAGGTGCGATAGGGGCAGCCGCACCGCGGCCGACGGCGTCATCCAGCGCGGTCAGGTCACGGCCACGGGTTTCGGTCGACAGCAGGGTGCCGAGCAGGGTAAGGCCGGTGAGCGCCAAGGTATACAGGGCCAGCACCCAATAGCCGCCACCGGCAAGGCCGACCAGGAAGATACCGAGGATCGGCGCCAGGCCGCCGGAGAGCATCGCGCCGATCTCTCGCGACAGCGCCACCCCGCTATAGCGATAGCGGTTGCCGAACAACTCGGTGAAATGCGCGCATTGGGCACCGAGCATGCTGTTGGCGGCCAGGGCGAAGCCACCGACCACGGCGATGCACACCAGGGTCGGGTCGCCGCTGTCGATCATCCACCACGACGGGAAGGCCCACAACGCGCCGAACAGAGCGCCGCCGCGGTATACCGCCAGGCGCCCATAACGGTCCGATAGCGCGCCGAACAGCGGCGTGGTGAAAATGCTGAGGATACTCGCCGCCAGCACCGCATTGGTGCCGATGCCCGCCAGGTTGGCACCGCTCTCGCCCAGGTGACGGCTGGCAAAACCCGTGAGAAAGGCAATCGAGACCGTGGCGTACAGGGTCGAGCAGCCGGTTTCGGCCATGCGCATCAAGGTGGTGGCGGCCAGTGGCCGACGGGCGTTGCGCAGCACTGCACGCATCGGCGACTCGATCACCTGTTGGTTCTGGCTGAGCTGCTGGAAGACCGGGCTTTCCTTGAGCTTCAGGCGAATCCACACCGCCATGAAGATCAGCACCACGCTGGCCAGAAACGGCAAGCGCCAGCCCCAGTCGAGCAGTTGCTCTTGGGTTAACGTGGCCTGTAGCACGCGAAAGGTGATGGTCGCCAGGGCCAGCCCGCTGAACACCCCAATGAACGGCAGGGCCGCGTAGAAGCCGCGACGCTCGCGCGGCGCCAGCTCGGCCATCAGGGTGGCCGCGCCGGTCTGCTCGGCACCGGCGCCAAAGCCTTGCAGCAGGCGCAGCAGCACCAGCAGCACGGCCCCGGTGGGCCCGGTGGGCAGCAGGCCGATCAGGGTGGTCGCCGCGCCCATCAGCGCGATGGTCAGCAGCAACACCAGCTTGCGCCCTTTGCGATCACCCAGCGAGCCGAAGAACAGCCCCCCGAACGGCCGCGCCAGAAACCCCGCGCCGTAGGTGGCGAAACTGGCCAGCAAGGCGCCGGTGGTGCCCAGCGAGGGGAAGAAGATATGCCCGAAGACCAGCGCCGAAGCCAGCCCGTAGAGGGCGAAATCGTAGTACTCCAGGGCACTGCCGACGGCGCCGGTATAAATCGCTCGGCGCAGTTGGCGGGGATCGGGCGTGGGGGGGACGTTGCTCTCGGTTTGCATGTTCTGCCTCGCTTGTTGTTGTTATGGGCGCAGCGGGTAAGTCGGCTTAGCGTTGCAGCAACCCTCGTTGCGCCAGGTTGCGCATCAGTGCAGCCAGGCCGAAGGTCCAGGGCGCAGCCTGGTCACTGCGGCTGACTTGGTTGTGCAGGGCGCCGAGCAACGGGCTTGAGATGGTCACCAGGTCACCGGCCTTGTGGGTGAACCCCGCGCCTGGGTGATCGCGGTCTTCGGTCGGCGCGAACAGGGTGCCGAGGAACAGCAAGAAACCATCGGGGTATTGGTGGTTGCGGTTGAGGGTCTGGCGCACCAGGTCCTCGGGGTCGCGGCTGATCTGGTCCATCGAGCTGCTTCCGGCGAGCACGAAGCCATCGCTGCCGCGCACCTCAAGGTCGACCACGCAGTTGCGCACCGCATCGAGGTCGAAGGTTTCGTCGAACAGGCGAATGAACGGGCCAATCGCGCAGGAGGCATTGTTGTCCTTGGCCTTGCTCAGCAGCAATGCGCTGCGCCCTTCGAAATCACGCAGGTTGACGTCGTTGCCCAGGGTCGCGCCGTGGATGCGCCCACGGCTGTCGACAGCCAGCACCACTTCCGGCTCGGGGTTGTTCCATTGCGAGCCTGGGTGCACGCCGATCACGCTGCCGCTGCCCACCGCCGCCAGCACCGGGGCCTTGGTGAACACTTCGGCGTCCGGGCCGATGCCCACTTCCAGGTACTGCGACCACATGCCTTGCTCGATCAACAGGGCCTTGAGGGCCATGGCCTGTTCCGAGCCAGGCTTGACCGCACGCAGGTTGTCGCCGATCACCGCACTCACCGTCGCTCGCACTGCCTCGGCGCGGGCTGCGTCGCCGCCCGCCTGCTCCTCGATGACCCGTTCGATCATGCTCGCGGCGAAGGTCACTCCGGCGGCCTTGATCACTTGCAGGTCCAGCGGCGGCAGCAGGTAGGGGCGGCTGCTGTCAGGTTGGCTGGCGCTGTTGGCCAGCAGCTCTTGCACGCTGCCGATGAAGCGCCCGGCCGTCGCGCGCAAGGCGTGCAGGGGGGATTCGCTTTCAAGCAGTTCGCTCAAGGTGGCGAAGCGCTCGGACAGGTCGAACACGCCATCGGCGCGCAGCACGATCGGCGAGGGGCCGGCGATCTGGCCAGGGATCCAGGCCCGACCGACCAGGGTGCCGGTGAGGCCGTCGTGGGGCAGGGTGTTGGCGGGAGTAAGGGTCAGCGGCATGGCAGAAGGTCTCTTGAGTCCTGAAAGCTGCACGCTAGGTAAGCGACGCGATAAACTCCAATGGCATCTTTTCACTAATCGATAACATCAGGTTATTGCACCAAAGGTGGATACCATGTCGGACCTGTCGTTCTCCCACGTTTGCAACTGGCTCAAGTTCCGCCATCTACTGCTCATCGACACCCTTGGCCGCACCCGCAACATGCACTTGGCTGCCCAGCAGATGAACCTCAGCCAGCCGGCGATCAGCAAGATGCTCAAAGAGATCGAAAGCCTGCTGGGCTTTGCCTTGTTCGAACGTCAACCGCGCAGCATGCCGCCCACGGCCTTGGGCGAGCAGGTGCTGCGTTATGCCCAGGTCGCCCTCAACGATGCGCGCAATTTCGTCGACCAGATCGGCAGCCTGCGCCAGGGCGGGCATGGTCATCTCAAAGTGGGCGGGATTTTCGCCGCTACCGCCGTCGCCCTGCCGGACGCCATCGTGCAGATCAAGCAACGCTGGCCGTTGCTGTCGATAGAAGTGGTCGAGCAGACCAGCGACCATCTGATGGAGATGCTCGATGACAAGATCCTGCACCTGGCGGTAGCGCGCTTCACTGACGAGGCCCAGCGCCAGCGTTTCGACTTCCAGGCACTGGCGCCGGAGCCGTTCTGTTTCGTGGTCAATCAGCAGCACCCGCTGTGCGACCACGGCCCGGTAACCCTGCAGCAGTTGCTCGAATGGCCATGGATTCTCTACCCCAAGGGCACGCCGATCAGGGGCCGCATGGAACGCGCCTTCGCCGAGGCGGGAGTCGGGGTGCCACGCAACACCATCGATACCATTTCCATGCAGACCTTTCTCAAGGTGCTGCAGGGCGGACCGATGATCGGCATGTTGCCCCAGGCCATGGTCGAGCCGCACTTGGCCAGCGGCGTGCTGCGCATCCTCGATACGCCCTTGCATCTGGCGCCGCAGGACTACGGCATTCTCACCCGCAAAGGTGAAGTGCTCAGTGGCGCGGCGCTGGAGTTTGCCCAGATCCTGTTGGCCGATGCGCAGAAAGCGCGAGAAATCCGATAACGATCTGTTATCGGATGATCCACAAATGCCATTGGGAAAGAATCGCAGGCCCGCCTAGATTAGCGACCAGTGTTTTCCAGCATGCCAAGGAACATCCATGACTCCGAACGCAGGTCAGCAATTTATCGGCGGCGCCCGTAGCGGCGCAGGCCAACCGCTGTTGCACAGCATCGACGCCCACACCGGCCAGGCCTTGCCGGGGGCCTTTTACCAGGCCAGCGACGCCGAGGTCGACGCTGCCGCACGTGCCGCCGCCCAGGCCTATCCCGTCTATCGGGCACTGGCGCCGCAGCGTCGGGCGCAGTTTCTCGACAGCATCGCCGAACAGCTCGATGCCCTGGGAGAAGACTTCATCGCCCTGGTCAGCCGCGAGACGGCGTTGCCGGCGGCGCGTATCCAGGGGGAGCGCGCTCGCACCAGCGGTCAGTTGCGCTTGTTTGCCCAGCTACTGCGTCGCGGTGATTTCCTCGCAGCCCGCATCGATCGCGCTCAACCGCAGCGCACGCCGCTGCCGCGTAGCGATATCCGCCAGTGCCGCATGGGCCTTGGCCCGGTAGCGGTGTTTGGTGCCAGCAACTTCCCCTTGGCCTTTTCCACTGCCGGTGGCGACACCGCTGCGGCGCTGGCTGCCGGCTGCCCGGTGGTGTTCAAGGCGCACAGCGGGCATATGGCCACTGCCGAGGCGGTCGCCCAGGCCATCATTCGTGCAGCCGAGCGCTGCGCCATGCCGGCTGGCGTGTTCAACATGATCTTCGGTGCCGGGGTCGGTGAAACGCTGGTCAAGCATCCGGCGATCCAGGCAGTGGGCTTTACCGGTTCGCTCAAGGGCGGGCGAGCGCTGTGCGACATGGCGGCGGCACGTGCGCAACCGATCCCGGTGTTTGCCGAGATGAGCAGCATCAACCCGGTGATCGTCTTGCCAGAGGCGCTGGCGAGCCGAGGTGAGGCCATTGCTGGCGAGCTGGCCGCCTCGGTGGTGCTAGGCTGCGGACAGTTCTGTACCAATCCAGGGCTGGTGTTGGGCGTGCGTTCTGCGCCGTTCAGCGCTTTCGTCGAGCAATTGCAGGCGCGTATCGCCGACCAGCCGCCGCAGACCATGCTCAACGCTGGCACCCTGCGCAGCTATGCCCAGGGTGTGGCTCAGCTCAAGGCGCACCCGGGCATCCGCCACCTGGCCGGCGCCGAGCAGCCAGCAGGGCAGGCCTGCGCGCAGCTGTTCCAGGCCGATGCCGAGTTGCTGTTGAGCGGTGAACCGTTGCTTCAGGAAGAAGTGTTTGGCCCTGCCACGGTGCTGGTCGAGGTCGCTGATCGCAGCGAGTTGCTGGCGGCGCTGGCGGCGCTCGGCGGGCAACTGACGGCCACCCTGATTGGCGAGCCGGCTGAGTTGGCCGAGGCCTGCGACCTGGTGGCGCTGCTCGAACACAAGGCCGGGCGCCTGCTGATCAACGGCTACCCGACCGGCGTCGAGGTCTGCGAGGCGATGGTCCACGGCGGGCCGTATCCAGCCACTTCCGACAGCCGCGGCACCTCGGTCGGCACCCTGGCGATCGATCGCTTCCTGCGCCCGGTGTGCTACCAGAACTTCCCCCAGGCACTGTTGCCCGAGGCGCTACGCGACAGCAACCCACTCGCGCTGCTGCGCCTGGTCGATGGCCAGCCCAGCCGCGACCCTTTGTCCTGACCCGCTGCACCACCGGGCGTACTGCGCCCGGTGCCCTGTCGATAACAACAATCAGGCATGCCCGACATGCCGAGGGGCTTCAACGATGCACAGCCAACCCGCCGCACCGGCCCGCGATCCGGGCTTCGAAGACCGTACCTATCGCAAAGTGATCCTGCGTATCCTGCCAATTCTGCTGTTGTGCTACATGGCCGCCTACCTGGACCGGGTCAACATCGGTTTTGCCAAGCTGGACATGCTCAACGACCTGCAATTCAGCAACACCGTGTATGCCCTGGGCGCCAGCGTGTTCTTCTGGGGCTACTTCCTGTTCGAGGTGCCCAGCAACCTGTTGCTGCACCGCTACGGCGCGCGTTTCTGGATCGCCCGGATCATGGCGAGCTGGGCGATCATTTCCATGGCCGTGGCCTTCACCGTGCCGCTGGCGAAACTGTTCCACGTCGAGGCCAGCACCATGTTCTACGTGCTGCGCTTCTTGCTGGGTATCTGCGAGGCGGGGTTCTTCCCCGGCGTGATCCTCTACCTCAACTACTGGTTCCCGACCCAGCGCCAGAGCCGGGTGATGTCCGGCTTCCTGATGGCCATGCCGGTCAGCCTGACCTTGGGCGGGGTGCTCTCAGGGTGGTTGATGACCAGCCTCGATGGCTGGCACGGCATGGCCGGCTGGCAGTGGATGCTGCTGATCGAAGGCCTGCCTTCGGTGATCATGGCGGTGGTGGTGTTCACCTGCCTGTGTGACAACATCGACAAGGCCCATTGGCTGTCGGCTGACGAGAAGCAGTTGCTCAAGGCCAATCTGCAGCAAGACAACCAGGGCAAGGTCTCACGCCTGAGCGAGGTGTTCTTCAATCCGCGGGTGTGGCTGCTGGTGTTCATCCTGCTGACCTTCAACACCGGTTTCTATGGCCTGGCCTTCTGGATGCCGTCGATCATCAAGAGCGCCGGCATCACCAGCAGCTTTGATATCGGCTTGCTGACGGCCATCCCCTATGGCGTTGCGGTGATCGCCATGCTGCTCAATGCGCGGCACTCCAACCGCACCGGCGAGCGCCGCCTGCACGCGGCGATACCTGCGTTGATCGGCGGCTGCGGCTTGATCCTCAGCGCGTTTTTCTCCGATAACCTGGTGCTCTCGGTGGTGTTCCTCACTGTCGCGGCCTCCGGTGTGCTCAGCCTGATGCCGATCTTCTGGACCCTGCCGGGCACCCTGTTGTCGGGGGTTGCCGCTGCGGCGGGGATTGGCATGATCAACGCCATCGGCAACCTGTCCGGTTTCACCGGTTCGATGATCACGGCCGTGGCCGAGAACCTGACCGGCAACATCAACAACGGCACCTATGTATTGGGCTTGTGCCTGTTCGTCAGTGCCGTGCTGATCCTGGCCATCCCGGCAAGCATGCTGGGGCGGCGTGAAGCCCCGAGCAATGCATCGCTAAAACTGGAGGCGGCATGAACCTTCAGGGCAAACGGGTGCTGATCACGGCCGCTGGCCAAGGCATTGGCCTGGCCAGCGCGCAGGCGTTCGCGGCCGCCGGGGCAGAGGTGTTCGGCAGCGATATTCGCATCGACAGCCTGCTCGATGAGCCAGGTATCCAGGCGCGGGTTCTGGATGTGACCTCGGCCTCGGCGATCGAGGCGCTGCGCGCCGAACTGGGCGATATCGACGTGCTGTTCAACTGCGCAGGTTTCGTGCACAGCGGTGGCATTCTGGACTGCGACGAAGCGGCCTGGGAGCGTTCGCTGGCGCTCAACGTCACCGCCATGTACCGGATGATCCGTGTGTTCCTGCCAGGTATGCAGCGCCGCGGTGGCGGTTCGATCATCAACATGGCGTCGGTGGTTTCCAGCGTCAAGGCGGTGCCCAATCGCGTCGCCTATGGCGCGAGCAAGGCGGCCGTGATCGGCCTGACCAAAGCCGTCGCCGCCGACCATGTCGCCGAGGGCATCCGCTGCAACGCGATCTGCCCGGGTACCGTCGACTCACCGTCGTTGCACCAGCGCATCGCGGCCCAGGCCCTGGCCCAAGGCCGCGATGCGCAGGAGGTCTACCGGCAATTCGTCAACCGCCAGCCCATGGGCCGGCTGGGCAGCGCCGAGGAGATCGCGCAATTGGCCGTGTACCTGGCCAGCGACGCCGCCGCCTACACCACCGGCGGTGTGCACCTGATCGACGGTGGCATGAGCTTGTGAATCCTTTGTATCGAGACAGGAGATACCCATGAAGTTGTTGCGTTATGGCGACAAAGGGGCCGAGCGTCCGGGCCTGCTGGACAGCGCAGGGCAGATTCGCGACCTCAGCCTGCATGTGGCGGATATCGCCGGTGCAGCACTGTCCAGCGACAGCCTGGCGCGCCTGGCCAGCCTGGATCCTGCCAGCCTGCCGTTGGTCCCTGGCACGCCGCGTATCGGCCCCTGCGTCGGGCAGATTGGCAAGTTCATCTGCATCGGCCTCAATTACGCCGACCATGCCGCTGAAGCCGGCATGGCCGTGCCCAGCGAGCCGATCATTTTCAACAAGTGGACCAGCGCGATCTGTGGCCCCAACGACGATGTGCAGATCCCACGAGGCTCGACCAAGACTGACTGGGAAGTGGAGCTGGGGGTAGTGATCGGCAAGGGCGGGCGCTATATCGACCAAGCCAATGCCCTGGAGCACGTCGCCGGTTACTGCGTGATCAACGACGTATCGGAGCGCGAATGGCAGCTTGAGCGCGGCGGTACCTGGGACAAGGGCAAAGGCTTCGACACGTTCGGGCCGATTGGACCGTGGCTGGTGACCCGTGACGAGGTGCCCGATCCGCATGCGCTGGATCTCTGGCTGGAGGTCGACGGCAAGCGTTATCAGCGCGGCAACACCCGTACCTTGATCTTCGGTATTGCCCAGTTGATCGCCTACCTGAGCCGCTGCATGAGCCTGCAACCGGGTGATGTGATCTCCACCGGCACCCCGCCCGGAGTCGGCATGGGGATCAAGCCAACGCCGGTGTTCCTGCGTCCCGGGCAGGTCATGCACTTGGGCATTGAAGGCCTTGGCGAACAACGCCAGCTCACCGTACAGGCAGATTGAGAGTGAGCCGATGAAACCTGAATTGTTGATGCTGGCGCCGTTGCTGGCCGATTACCAGGCGCGCCTGGATGAGCGTTTCCAGCGGGTCTGCGCCTTTGATGAAGCCAGCCGGCGGGCATTGCTGAGCGAGCGCCCGGAGCGCTTCACCACGCTGGTGACCAATGGCGGCGAGGGCGTCCCGCCCTGGCTCATGCAGGCGCTGGTCAACCTGCGGCTGATTGCGGTCAATGGGGTGGGGGTGGACCGCATCGACCTTGAGCAGGCGCACGCGCGGGGCATCGCGATCGTCACCACCGACGATCTTCTCACCGATGCCGTGGCCGACCAGGCCGTGGCCCTGCTGCTGGCTCAACTGCGCCAGGTGTGCCTGGCCGATCGCTTCATCAGGCAAGGGCAGTGGCCTCGGGGTGGTTTCCCGCTGTTGGGGACCAGCCTGCGCGGGCAGCGAGTTGGCATCATCGGTCTGGGGCGGATCGGCATGGCCATCGCTGAACGGCTGCAGCCCTTTGGCGTCGTGCTTGCCTACCACAACCGTCGGCCGCGAGCCGCTTGTACGTTTGCCTATCACGCCGATCCACTGAGCCTGGCTGCGGCCTGCGATATCTTGGTGGTGGCGGCGGCCGGCGGTAGCGGCTCGCGTCACCTGGTCAATGCCCGGGTGTTGGAGGCCTTGGGGCCGAACGGGGTCATCGTCAACGTGGCCAGGGGCAGCGTGGTCGATGAAGCTGAACTGGTCGCTCGCTTGGCCGACGGCCGTCTGGCCGGCGCTGCGCTGGATGTGTTTGCCGATGAGCCGCAAGTGCCCGAGGCGTTGCTGGGCATGGACAACGTGGTGCTCCAGCCGCATTTGGGCAGCGCCACCTTGCAGGCCCGCCAGGCCATGGCCGACTGCGTGGTGCGCGCGGTGATCTCAGCACACTGACGCCTCGCCCAACCACTGCAAAGGGGTTGGGCCAGCCGCGCTTACTGCTGCTGGAGAATCGATCCCAGCAAGCCCGGAAAACGCCCATCGAGCTCAGCGCTTCTGAGCGAATTCATATGCGTGGTGCCGACATTGCGCGTATGCACCAGCCCGGCATCGCGCAGCACACGAAAGTGATGAGACATGCTCGATTTGGGCCGCCCACCGTCCAACTCGCCACAGCTGGCCTCGGCCACAGCCGCCAGATGGCGGACGATTTCCAGGCGCACAGGGTCGCTCAAGGCGTAGAGCACGCGCTCCAGAATCAGGTCTTCAGGGTTGGGATGTTTATAGGCTCGCATGGCACACATGATAACGGGGGTTTCACAAATTGCCATAGTTCGAATATGATCGAACAATCGAATGCCAATTCAGCTTCTGGAGATTGTTCATGACCGCGCTATTCCAACCCTACACCCTCAAGGACGTTACCCTGCGCAATCGCATCGCCATTCCGCCGATGTGCCAGTACACCGCCGAGGACGGCATGATCAATGACTGGCACCACGTCCACCTGGCCAGCCTGGCCCGTGGCGGTGCAGGCCTGGTGGTGGTCGAGGCCACGGCAGTCGCACCGGAGGGGCGCATCACCCCCGGCTGCGCCGGTATCTGGAGCGACGCCCATGCGCAAGCCTTCGTGCCGGTGGTCAAGGCGATCAAGGCGGCAGGTGCGGTGCCAGGCATCCAGATCGCCCACGCCGGGCGCAAGGCCAGCGCCAATCGGCCGTGGGAAGGGGACGACCACATTGCTGCCGACGATGCGCGCGGCTGGCAGACCATCGCGCCCTCGGCCATCGCCTTCGGTGCGCACTTGCCGAAAGTGCCGCGTGAGATGACCCTGGCTGACATCGCCCGTGTTCAACAAGACTTCGTCGATGCCGCCCGGCGCGCGCGTGACGCAGGCTTCGAGTGGATCGAGCTGCATTTTGCCCACGGTTACCTGGGCCAAAGCTTCTTCTCCGAGCATTCCAACCAACGCACCGACGCCTACGGCGGCAGCTTCGACAACCGCAGCCGCTTCCTTCTGGAAACCCTGGCTGCGGTACGCGAAGTGTGGCCGGAGAACCTGCCACTGACGGCGCGTTTCGGTGTGCTGGAATATGACGGTCGCGACGAGCAGACCCTTGAGGAATCGATCGAGCTGGCCCGCCGCTTCAAGGCCGGTGGCCTGGATTTGCTCAGCGTCAGCGTCGGCTTCACCATTGCCGAGACCAACATCCCGTGGGGCCCGGCGTTCATGGGGCCGATTGCCGAGCGCGTGCGTCGTGAGGCAGATTTGCCGGTGACTTCAGCCTGGGGCTTCGGTACGCCGCAGCTGGCTGAGGGGGCGTTGCAGGCCGGTCAATTGGACCTGGTATCGGTAGGCCGGGCGCACCTGGCAGATCCGCACTGGGCATACTTTGCGGCCAAGGAACTGGGGGTCGACAAGGCCTCGTGGACCTTGCCAGCACCCTATGCGCATTGGCTTGAGCGCTATCGTTGAGCCCTAGCTGATTTGTAGTCAGTTACGGCGCTATCGCCGGACAAGCCCGCTCCCATGGGATGTATTCGAACACCTCGTAGGAGCGGGCGGGTCCCGCGATGCTTTCAACGGGGCGTCGACGCAAACAACGCTCGCGCCTCGTCGAAGCATTGCTCGGCAATTGCCGACCGAGGCTCGCTGCGGCGCAATAGCAGGCCAACCGGGCTGAGCACACTGGCGTCGGTGATGGGGATGATGCGCATGTGTTCGCTCAAGTCTTCCAGGCCGCAATCGAGCGGCATCACCGCACAGCACACGCCGCTGGTGATGGCCTGGATCAGCTGGAAGGTGGAGTCGCTTTCCAGCACGGCCATCGGTTCCAGGCCGCGGCTGCGAAAGCTCAAGTCGAGCGATTGGCGGTAATGCATGCCCTTGCTCAACAGGCCCAACGGGATATCGCCGAGCTCCTCCCATCGCAAAGCACTGTGCTCGAGCTGGAAATGCCGGGTGTCGTGCAACAGGCCCATGGTGGTAGTGCCCAGTTCGATCACGTCGAAGAAGCTCGCGTTGACCTGGTCCAGATAGCAGATGCCCAGGTCCAGCTGGTTGCGGCTCAGGCCGTCGACGATCTGCTCGGAGGTGTGCGAGCTGAGCTGAAAGTGCAGTTCGGGGTATTTTTCGCGCAGCGGCAGCAGCAGGTGCATGGGGTTGAAGCTGGCCAGCGGCACGCTGCCCAGGCGCAGGCTGCCGACCACTTGGCCGCGACAGCTGGCCGCTTCGGCTTGCAGGCCGTCATGCGCCGCCAGCAGGGTGCGGGCCCAGGCCAGGATGCGCTCGCCGGCCTCGGTGAAACCTTCGAAGCGCTGGCCACGCTTGACCAGCACCAGGTCCAGTTCGTCTTCCAGGTTGCGCAGGCGCATGGACAGGGTCGGCTGGGTGATGTGGCACAGCGCCGCGGCTTGGCCGAAGTGGCGGGTCTGGTCGAGGGCGAGGAGAAACTTGAGCTGCTTGATATCCATGGGGCGGCCTGGCGGGCGGGAAACGGAGTTGTTTGACCTTAACCAAGTCTGCCGAGGCTGGCCAATCTTTAATGGTGACCGAATGATAGAGGCGGTTGATCGGCTGGTTCGCCATATCGATTGGACGCTGCCAAGGCTTGCCACTAGCGTGACGGCACTGCCAATTTCCCAGAGGATGCCCAGGTGAGTGTGAAACCCGATGCGCAGTTCGTGCCGCTGAATATCGCCGTGCTGACCGTCAGCGATACCCGCAGCTTTGCCAACGACACCTCGGGCGAGCTGTTGGCCACCCGCTCGGTGCAGATTGGCCATCGTCTGGTCGAGCGGGTGTTGCTCAAGGACGACCTGTACAAGATCCGCGCCCAGGTCGCGACCTGGATTGCCGATGATCAGGTGCAGGTGGTGTTGATCACCGGCGGCACTGGATTTACCGGGCGCGACAGTACGCCGGAGGCGGTGGAATGTTTGCTGGACAAGCGTATCGATGGTTTCGGTGAGCTGTTCCGGGCGTTGTCGATCCTCGATATCGGCACCTCGACTGTGCAAAGCCGGGCGCTGGCCGGGTTGAGCAATGGCACCCTGGTGTGCTGCCTGCCGGGGTCGACGGGGGCGTGCCGTACGGCATGGGAGGGGATCTTGGCCGAGCAGTTGGATGCGCGCCATCGGCCGTGCAACTTCGTGCCGCATTTGAAGGCCGTGGGGTTGTGTGAAACGCGTGGATGAGTGAATGGGAATAGGGTGTCGCCTGTGCCGGCCCTATCGCGGGGCAAGCCCGCTCCCACGCAGTCGACATTTATCTTGGACATCTCGTGGGAGCGGGCTTGCCCCGCGATAGGGCCGCTCCAGCTAGTCAGCTCAGCACATGATCCACCGGCACCAACGCCGGTGGCAGCGGCTCATGCCCCAGCGCCGACAGCACATCGCGCTCGATCGTGCGCACCAGGGCATCGGTCGGCAGGTCGTTCTCATCGCGGCCAAACGGATCTTCCAGCTCGTTGCCAATCGCATCCAGGCCAAAGAACGTGTAGCTGACGATGGTGGTGAACAACGGCGCCAGCCAGCCCAGCGGTTCGGCCAGGGCAAACGGCAGCAACAAACAGAAAATGTAGATGGTTCGGTGCAGCAGCAAGGTGTAGGGGAAGGGCAGCGGCGTACCTTTGATCCGCTCGCAGGTCGCCTGGACCTCCGACAACCCGACCAGCCGCTGCTCAAGCAGGGTGTAGCGCCACTCACTGATCTGCTGTCGCTGCGCCAAGTCCGAACAGTGCTGGCCCAGCTCGCGCAGGATCCCATCACAGACATTGTGCGAACTGATCGCACTCGACTCGGCCAGCCATGGCCGCGCAGCACTGAGCGGATCTTCATTGCGCAGCCCGGCATTGAGTGCATGGGCAAAGCCACACAAGCTGCGCAGCAGCTCTGCACGCAGTCGCTGATCGGCAATTGCCGTGCTTTCGCGCACGAACGAGCGCATCTCGATGATCATCCTGCCCCAGGCCTTGCGCCCCTCCCACCAGCGGTCATAGCAGGCGTTGTTGCGAAAGCTCATGAAGATCGACAGCGACAGGCCAAGCAAGGTGAACGGCGTGGCGCTGACCGGCGAGAAGCGTTCCGGATAATGCCGCTCGACCAGCACGATCAGTGCAGCCAGCAAGGTCACCAGCAGGCAGCGCAAGGCGATGCGTTTGACGATCGAGCCCTTGAGGGTGAACAGCACACGCAGCACATCAGGGCGGGAGTGGACGATCATGGCAATCCAGAGGCGGCCGATCAGCCGCCGGTCATGTTCATGAAGCGCAGGATCTGTACCTCGCCGCCGACCTCGAAGTGGTGACGGTAAGGCTTGAGGTGCACGGCCTCACGGATGGCGTTCTCCAGCCGATGGCTATCACCCGGATGGGCGCGCAGGATCTGCTTGAGGTCCATCGAATGCTCGTTGCCCAGGCACAGCAGCAAGCGCCCTTCGACGGTCAGGCGCACCCGATTGCAGGTGGCGCAGAAGTTGTGGCTGTGCGGCGAGATGAAACCGACCCGGGTTTGCGGCGCCTCGGCCAGGCGCCAGTAACGGGCCGGCCCTTGGGAGGACTCGGCCGATTCGATCAGGGTGAAGTGCTCGGCCAAAAGCTCGCGCACTTCGTCGCTGGAACAGTAGGATTCGCCGCGTTGATGCTCGCTGATCACCCCGAGCGGCATTTCTTCGATAAAGGAGATATCCAGCTCGCGGTCGATGGCAAAGCGCACCAGGTCGACGATTTCATCGTCATTGCGGCCCTTGAGCACCACGCAGTTGAGCTTGGTGCGGCGAAAGCCTGCCTGGCGTGCAGCGTCGATGCCGGCGATCACCTGGGCCAGGTCGCCGGTGCGGGTGAGTTGGCGGAAACGCGCGCTGTCGAGGCTGTCGAGGCTGATGTTCAGGCGGCTGACGCCGGCGTCGAACAAAGGCTGGGCGAGTCGGCCCAGTTGCGAGCCGTTGCTGGTCAGGCACAGCTCACGCAGGCCGGGCAAGGCAGCAATACGCGCGCACAGTTCGACGATGCCCTGGCGCACCAGTGGCTCGCCACCGGTCAGGCGGATCTTGCGGGTACCGAGGGCGACGAAACGCTCGGCCACTTGGTACAGCTCTTCGAGGCTGAGGATCTGCTGGCGCGGCAAGAACTGCATGTCTTCGGCCATGCAGTACACGCAACGGAAGTCGCAACGGTCGGTGACCGACATCCGCAGGTAGTCGATTCTTCGGTTGAAGCCGTCGATCAGGGCCTGGCCGTTGGGTTCCACATTCGCGCTCTGAGTAAGAGGGGGTTAGGTCCAAGCTATAACCTGCGCCGGGCTGCGTCAAATTGCTTTGCCCTCTCACATGATCAATCTCCTCTATCACTGCCGCAGGCCTCGATTGGCAAGGGCTGTAGACCATGATCGACAGGGCTTATCGTGCTGTAAGACATTTCGATTGGACGCACCAGGGGCGGCCTTCTTAGGCTGGAAAAAACATCGGGCGACTCGATCCGGTGAACCATTCGATGCCCCGCGTGAGGATCTACCGCATGAGCCAAGACCAACACATCAGGGACTACAAGGGCCCGGCCGCCGGCTGGGGCGCGCTCAAGAGCGTGACCAAGAGCTGGCTGGGCAGTGAAAACGCCTTCAAGAACCTGCGGGCCATGCTCAAGACCAACCAGAATGGGGGCTTCGACTGCCCCGGCTGCGCCTGGGGCGAGTCGCCGGAAAGCGACATGGTCAAGTTCTGCGAAAACGGCGCCAAGGCGGTTAACTGGGAGGCCACCGGCCGCTCGGTGGACCCGGCGTTCTTCGCCAAGTACAGCGTCAGCGCCCTGGCCGAGCAGAGCGACTATTGGCTCGAATACCAAGGCCGCCTGACCCACCCGATGCGCTACGACGCCGCCACCGATCATTACGTAGAGACCAGCTGGGACGAGGCCTTCGCCCTGATCGCCAAGCACCTTAAAGCGCTCGCTTCGCCCGATGAAGCCGAGTTCTACACCTCAGGTCGGGCCAGCAACGAAGCGGCGTTTCTCTATCAGCTGTTCGTCCGCGCCTATGGCACCAACAACTTCCCCGACTGCTCGAACATGTGCCATGAAGCCAGTGGCGTGGGCATGGGCAGCACACTCGGGGTGGGCAAGGGCACGGTGGTGTTCCATGACCTGGAACTGGCCGATGCGATCTTCGTGATTGGCCAGAACCCTGGCACCAATCACCCGCGCATGCTCGAACCGCTGCGTGAGGCGGTCCGCCGGGGCGCGCAGGTGGTGTGTTTCAACCCGCTCAAGGAGCGCGGCCTGGAGCGCTTCCAGCACCCGCAGCACCCGTTCGAGATGCTCAGCAATGGCTCTGAACCAACCAATACCGCCTACTTCCGCCCAGCGCTGGGCGGTGACATGGCGGCCATGCGCGGCATCGCCAAGTTCCTTTTGCAGTGGGAGCGCGAGGCTCAGGCCAATGGCCAGCCGGCGGTGTTCGACCATGCCTTCAGCGCCGAGCACACCGATGGCATCGACGACTACCTGGCGGCGGTCGATGCTACTTCCTGGGAGCATATCGTCGAGCAGTCTGGCCTGACCCTGGCCGAGATCGAGCTGGCTGCACGCATGTACCGCAAGGCTGAGCGGGTAATCATGTGCTGGGCCATGGGCGTTACCCAGCATCGCCACTCGGTGCCGACCGTGCAGGAGCTGGTCAACCTGCAACTGCTGCGCGGCAACGTCGGCAAGCCGGGGGCCGGCCTGTCGCCAGTGCGCGGCCACAGCAACGTGCAGGGCGACCGCACCATGGGCATCGACGAGAAGCCCAAGGCAGCGTTGCTCGACGCCCTGGAAAAACGCTTCCAGTTCAAGGTGCCGCGTGAGCATGGGCATAACGCCGTGCTGGCGATCCAGGCGATGGAGCAGGGCCGGGCCAAGGTGTTCATCGGCCTGGGTGGCAACTTCGCCCAAGCCACGCCGGATACCCCACGCACTCACAAGGCGCTGCGCAAGTGTGCGCTGACCGTGCAGATATCCACCAAGCTCAACCGCTCGCACCTGGTGACCGGGCGGGACGCGCTGATCCTGCCGTGCCTGGGCCGGACCGAGATCGACCTGCAAGCCAACGGCCCGCAAGGGGTGACGGTGGAAGACACCTTCAGCATGGTGCACATCTCCCACGGCCAACTCAAAGCGCGCTCGCCGCACATGCGCTCGGAGCCGGCGATCATTGCCGGGATGGCCCAGGCGACCTTGGGCAAGCACCCGATCGACTGGGAGTACGCTATCGCCGACTACAGCCGGATCCGCAGCATGATCGCTGATGTGATCCCGGGCTTTGCCCACTTCAATCAGCGCCTCGAGCAACCCGGCGGCTTCCACCTGGGCAACAGTGCGGCCGAGCGCAACTGGCGCACCTCTACGGGCACCGCGCGCTTTACCGCCAGCGCCCTGCCTGAGCACCTGGTCAACGCCCAGGTGCTGGCGCGCGGGGATAAACCCGATCTGATCTTGCAGACCCTGCGCTCGCACGATCAGTACAACACCACGCTGTATGGCCTGGATGATCGCTATCGCGGGGTGTTTGGCCTGCGCGAAGTGGTGTTCGTCAACGAAGCCGACATCCGCCGCCTGGGCTTCGAGCCTGGCGAGCAGGTGGACATGGTTTCGCTCTGGGAAGACGGCCTTGAGCGACGGGTTAGCGGCTTTCGCCTGGTGGCGTTCGATGTGCCCGAGGGGCAGGCGGCGGCGTATTACCCGGAGACCAATCCGCTAGTGCCGTTGGAGAGCTATGGCGAAGGGACGTACACGCCGACCTCCAAGTTCGTGGCGATTCGTTTGGAGAAAGCCAGGCAGGGCAATCGGATCGGCCTGGTTGCTGCTGATTGATGGTGCCAATACCGGCCTCTTCGCGGGCATGTCGCAGCGGCGGTGCGCCGCTGCGACATGCCCAGATTTCAGCGATGGACCGGATAAGCCGTGGTGTACTTCATCTGCTCCATGGCAAAACTCGAGGTGATGTTGGACAACCCATCGGTGCTGGTAATCAGCTTCTTGTAGAAGCGGTCATAGGCTGCGATATCGCCGACCACCACACGTAGCATGTAGTCCCAATCCCCCGACATGCGATAAAACTCCATCACCTCCTCGAAGCTGCTCACCGTCGCGGCAAACTGCTCGAGCCAGGCGCTGTCATGGCGTTGGGTCTTGAGCTGGACGAACACGGTCAGGCCCAGCCCCAGGCGCTCAGGGTCAAGCAGGGCGACGCGGCCACGGATGTAGCCTTCGTCTTCCAGGCGCTTGACCCGCTTCCAGCATGGGGTGGTGGTGAGGTTGACCGCTTCGGCCAAGTCCTTGAGGGAAATCGATGCGTCGCGCTGGAGCAGGGTGAGGATGTGCTGGTCGAAACTGTCCATATCGGCGGGCGGCTATCAGCAGAAAAATATCCTCCACATTAGCTCAGCCAGAGCATGCAGAAAACACCATCGGCTTATCCGCGCAAAGGAAATTCCCCGCTCGGCCATGACGCGTTGGATATGCGATAGTGGCGCACTTCACTTCTTTCCCAGTCAATGGACCCGACCATGTCCGACAAGCCGCGCAATTTCGCCACTCGCACCATTCATGCTGGCGAGCAATCCAGCGTTGCCGACAACGCCATCTTCCCGCCGATCTACACCGCCAGCTCGTACATCAAGCGCGGCCTGGACGATAACCCTGAGTACGCCTACAGCCGCGTCGCCAACCCGACCCGGCATGCCTATGAAACCTGCGTCGCCGCTCTGGAAGAAGGGGTTGGCGCGGTGGCGTGCGCCTCGGGTGTGAGCGCCACCGCCACAGTGCTGGAGCTGCTCTCCAAGGACGCTCACGTGGTGGTGATGAACGGCGTCTACGGCGGCACCTTCCGCCTGCTTGAAGACTACCGTGGGCGCACCTCGGGGCTGACCACCAGCTATGTCGACCTCAATGACCTGGAGGCCGTCGCTGCCGCAATCCGCCCAGAAACCCAGCTGATCTGGATCGAGTCGCCCACCAACCCGCTGCTGCACCTGGTCGATATCCAGGCGGTGTGCACACTGGCCCGCGAGCGCGGCATTCTGACCTGCATCGACAACACCTTCTGCTCGCCCTGGAACCAGCAGCCAATCACCTTGGGCGTGGACTTGGTCATGCATTCGGCGAGCAAGTACATTGGCGGCCACTCCGACCTGACCGGTGGCGTGGTGGTCGCGGCCAACCAGGAGCTGCTCGGGCGCCTGCGCAAGATCAGCATGGCGGTGGGTGCGATCCAGGGCCCGTTCGATTGCTACCTGGCCCTGCGCGGGCTGAAGACCCTCGATGTACGTATGGAGCGCCAGAGCGCCAACGCCCTGCGTGTAGCGCAGTTCCTCGAGGCGCATCCGCAGGTCGAACAGGTGTATTACCCAGGCCTTGAAAGCCATCCGCAACACGCGTTGAGCAAGCGCCAGATGCGCACCGGTGGTGCGGTGGTGGCCATGCGCATCAAGGGTGATAGGGCGGCGGTCAATCGCCTGGTCGAAGCGCTGTCGATCTTTGTCCTGGCCGACTCCCTGGGTGGGGTGGAAAGCATGATCAACCACTCCTGGAGCATGTCGCACAACTCCCTGAGCCCTGAGCAGAAAGGGCTGATGGGGATCGGCGAAAACCTGCTGCGGCTGTCGGTGGGGATCGAGGATTACCGGGATCTGATCGAGGATCTGGATGTGGCTCTGAAGGCGTCTGCGTAAGCGCCTGACAGAGCCATCGCCGGGCAAGCCCGCTGCCACGTCGAACTCGTCGCGAGTAGTAGGTGGCAGCAGGAGTGCCCGGCGATGTTTGGTTTTGCCCGGGTCAGGATTTGGGCGGATGGATAATTCGTTCGATCTTGTCCTTGATCAGCAACCTTTCCTTGCGTAGCCGGTTGACGGCCTCGTCTGCGGTGCCGTTGCCCTCGGCGGCCACCACCTCTTTGTCCTTGCCGTTGTATTCCTTGTGCAGCTTGTGCAGTGCCGGGTCCTTGTCGATCAGGGCCTGGAAGGCATCAGCAGTAATGTGCAAGTCAGCGAGCAGATCATGCGGTACGGGCATTTCTTCACCTCTGTTCAGGGTTAGCGAAAGGTGTTGAACCCTGAGGATAGTCGCCTTTGCCGCGCGGGGGGAGTGGGGTAGGCTGTCGCTTCTGCCCGCGAACCGGAAACCCCTGCCATGCCGCACTTGAACCTGGAATACAGCGATAACCTGCCTGAACTGAAGGTCGATGTACTGCTGTTGCGCCTTAACAATGCGTTGTTGGCCAGCGGCCAATTTGCCGATGAGCTGGATATCAAGAGTCGTGCCCAGGCCTTCGCCAACTACCAGGTAGGCACCGCGCTGGCCGCGCGAGCGTTTGCCCATGTGCGCCTGGCGATCCTCAGCGGGCGCACCGAAGCGGTCAAGAAACAACTGAGCGCGCATCTGCTGGAGGTGCTGCGCGAGACCATCCTGGCGCAGCCCGGCCTGGATATCCAGTTGTGCGTAGAAGTGCTGGATATCGAGCGTGAGCCGTATGCCAAACTTCGTCTGCCCGGCTGAATGCCCGCTGAATGAACTTGATTTAATCGATTAAAAGGCGCCTGGCGATTGTTTGTTGGCGTCTTTTTCACAAAAAATTGATGGCACGCTTTCCACAATTCGGCCACTTCCCAGGCGCCGCTCGGCGCACTGGCCGATAATCCATCTCGATTGCGGACATCATGCTCAAGCTCAAGAACCTGCGGACCGAATGGGTCACGCTGCTGGCCAGCCTTTACCTGTTGATCGGCTTCAACGGCCTGCTCTGGGGGCATTTACAATCGGTAGTGCCGCCCGGTGTGGTGGGGCTTTGGCTGCTGCTGGCGTTTGCCGTACTGATGTTCTTTGCGTTCAATCTGGTGCTGACACTGGTTGCCTTTCGATATGTATTGAAACCGGTGTTGATGCTGTTGTTTATCAGCGGCGCGGCAGTGGCCTACTTCATGAATCAATATGGCGTGCTTATTGATGCAGGCATGTTTCGCAATGTCGCTGAAACCAATATCACTGAAGTACGCGATCTGCTCTCGTTGAAGTTTGCCTTGTCTATTCTGCTGCTGGGCGTATTGCCGTCCTTGCTGGTGTACAAGGCCCCGATTGCCTACCGCCCCTGGCACCGGGAGTTGTTTGGCAAGCTATTGGTCAGTGGTGCCTGCGCGGTGGCCTTGGGCTCGGTGGCGCTGGTCAATTATCAAGGCCTGGCCTCGCTGTTTCGCAATCACCACGAAATCCGCCTGATGCTCACCCCAAGCAACATCGTCGGGGCCTCGTTCAGTTATGCCAGCGAGCGCCTGGGCAGCGCTGCCCAGCCCTTTGCGCACTATGGCCAAGACGCCCGGCGCGATGCGGCCTGGCAACGCCATCAACGCAAGTCGCTGACAGTGCTGGTGGTTGGCGAAAGTGCGCGGGCGGAGAACTTCGGGGTATTGGGCTACGCCCGCGACACCACCCCGCGCCTGAGCAAGGAGCCAGGCTTGCTGGCATTCGCCGATGTGCATTCGTGCGGCACCGAAACCGCGGTCTCGGTGCCGTGCATGTTCTCCGGCATGCCGCGCAAGGACTACGACGCCAGCGTTGCCCGCAATCGCGAAGGCTTGCTGGATATCCTCCAGCGTGCCGGCCTGAGCGTGCAATGGCGAGACAACCAATCGGGCTGCAAGGGCACCTGTGACCGGGTGCAGTTCGTCGATGTCAGCAACCTCAAGGATCCGGCCCTGTGCGCCAATGGCGAATGCCATGACGAGATCCTCTTGCAGGGTCTCACGCAACTGCTCGACAACCTTGATCAGGACACCGTGCTGGTCCTGCATCAGATGGGCAGCCACGGCCCTGACTACTACAAACGCTACCCACAGGCTTTCCAGCGCTTCACCCCGGTCTGCCAGAGCAATGCCCTGAACCAGTGCGATCAACAGGCCATCGTCAACAGCTACGACAACACCCTGGGCTATACCGATCAGGTCCTGGCTTCGCTGATCGATATCCTGCGCAGCCGCCAGGGCCAGGTCGACACCGCTATGATCTATCTCTCCGACCACGGCGAGTCGCTGGGCGAATACAACCTTTATCTGCATGGCACGCCGTACATGCTGGCGCCAGAGCAACAACGTCATGTGCCGATGCTGGCGTGGTTCTCCGACAGCTACCGGAAGGATTTCGCCCTCGATACCGATTGCCTGGCGCGCCTGCGTGACGCGCCGTTGAGCCAGGACAACCTGTTCCATTCGATGCTCGGCCTGTTGCAGGTGCACACCGAGGTCTACCAGCAGGCGCTGGACCTGTTCGCCGGCTGCCGGCCCTGGCTGGCGGCAGGTCGCTGAGCACGCCCAGGATGGGCGCGATGGTCGCCAGGTTTCGCGTGCAGAGCCCACGGCGTATATACTGCGCGCCAATGATTGTGGGAGAGCCTCGTGGCCATCGAAATACACTGGATCTGTGACGACCAAAGCCTGGCCGAGCAGTGCCGGACCTGGCGCGAACTGCCCTTCGTAGCGCTCGATACCGAATTCATGCGGGTCGACACCTTTTATCCGAAAGCCGGCCTGCTGCAGATCGGCGATGGCAACAAGGCCTTTCTGATCGATCCGTTGCTGATCGGCAACTGGCAGCCGCTGGCCGAGTTGCTCGAAGACAGCGCTGTGGTCAAGGTCGTGCACGCCTGTAGCGAAGACCTCGAAGTGCTGCTGCGCCTGACCGGCAAGCTGCCCCAACCGTTGTTCGACACGCAACTGGCCGCGGCCTATCTGAACATTGGCTTCTCGATGGGCTATTCGCGCCTGGTGCAGGAGGTGCTCGGGCTCGACTTGCCCAAGGGCGAGACGCGCTCCGACTGGTTGCAGCGCCCACTGTCGGAAACTCAGGTCAGCTACGCCGCCGAAGATGCCGTGCACCTGGCCGAGTTGTTCCGCAAACTGCGCCCGAAACTGTCGGACGACAAATACGCCTGGGTGCTGGAAGACGGCGCCGAGCTGGTCGCGCAGATGCGCCGCGAGGTTGAACCCGAGACCCTCTACCGCGACGTCAAGCTGGCCTGGAAACTGTCGCGCCAGCAACTGGCGGTGCTGCGTGAGCTGTGCGCCTGGCGCGAGCGCGAGGCGCGTATCCGCGACCTGCCGCGCAACCGCGTGCTGCGTGAGCATTCGCTGTGGCCGATGGCCAAGACCCAGCCCGACAACCTCTCGGCGCTGGCCAAGATCGATGACATGCACCCGCGTACCATCCGCCAGGACGGCGAGTTCCTGCTCAAGCTGATCAAGCAGGCCGGCAGCGTGCCCGCCGAGCAGTACCCGCAAGCCTTGCCCGAACCCCTGCCGATCGAAGCCTCTGGCATCCTCAAGCGCCTGCGTGCGGTTGGCCAGGCCGAAGGCGAGCGGTTGGGCATCGCCCCCGAGCTGATGCTGCGCAAAAAGACCCTCGAAGCCCTGCTCAAGAGCGGCTACCCCAAGGGTCCCTATCAATTGCCTGATTCGCTGCGCGGCTGGCGTCGCGAGCGGATGGGCCAGGCCCTGCTGGATGATCTGGCAGGTGCCGGAGAAGCCTGATGAAACGTATCTGTTCGATCTACAAAAGCCCGCGCAAGAACGAGATGTACCTCTACGTGCTCAAGGCCGATGGCCTGGAGCGTGTTCCCGACGGCCTGCTGCCGTTTTTCGGCACCCCGATCCACGCCTTCGACCTGGTGCTCAGCCCAGAGCGCAAGCTGGCCCGCGAGGATATCGCCAAGGTGCTCGAGAACCTTGAGAGTCAGGGTTATCACTTGCAGATGCCGCCCGCTGAAGACGAGTACATCGAGCACCTGCCCGAAGAGCTGCTGCGCCGCAACGACCCGGTCTGATTGCGGCCCGCAGCTAACCCTCTGCCAAGCGGCCCGCCAGTCGGGCCGCATTTAGTTGTCTGCCAAGGTTGTTTTTCAAGATGCGCGTTCTGATCGCTGAACAGGATCATGCCAACTACGCTCGCCTGTTGGCCGAAGCGGCCCCGGACCTGCAGGTGGTGACCAGCGGGGACTCCGCCGAACTGGCCCGCCTGGCGCCCGACAGCCCAGTGTGGCTGGGGCAGCCTGACCTGCTCGCCAGCCTGCTGCGCCAGGGCCATAAGCCGCAATGGGTGCAATCGACCTGGGCCGGCATCACCCCGTTGTTGGCTGACGGCCTGCCACGTGATTACCGCCTGACCCGCGCCGTGGGGATTTTTGGCCAGGTCATGGCCGAATACATGCTGACCTACATGCTCGGCCATGAGCGCGATGTGCTGTCGCGGCTGGTCAGCCAGGTCGAGCGGCGTTGGGACGACCGCCCAGGGCGCACCTTGGAGGGGCGTCAGGTGCTGATCGTCGGGACCGGTGATATCGGTCAACGTGTTGCCGAGTTCCTGCTGCCATTTGGCGTGGTCTTGCGCGGCGTTGCCAGCAGTGCCCGGGAGCAGGCGCCGTTCGTTGAAGTGGCGGGGTTGGATCAGTTACCGCGCATGGTCGAACAAGCGGACTATGTGCTTAACCTGCTGCCCGATACACCCGCGACCCATGATCTGTACGACGCTGCGCTGTTCAAGCGCTTCAAGCCCAGCGCGCTGTTCATCAACGCCGGGCGCGGGGTGGCGGTGGTCGATGGCGACCTGGTCGAGGCGCTCAAGGAAGGGCATCTGGCAGGCGCGGTGATCGATGTCTGCCGTCAGGAGCCGTTGCCCCAGCGCCACCCGTTCTGGACCGCCTGGGGCTTGCTGTTGACCGGGCACAGCTCGGCGCCCACCTCGCCAGCGGCGATGGTGCGTTTGTTCGTCGAGAATGCACGGGCGTATGCGGCGGGGCAGGGCTTGCGTGGGGAAGTGGATTTTCTGCGCGGGTACTGAACTTGATTGCTCCTCATCGCGGGGCAAGCCCGCTCCCACGCTCGTATGAGCTGCGCCCCAGATGTTGGACACCCATCCATCATCTGGGGCGTAGCTCAGTATCTCGTGGGAGCGGGCTTGCCCCGCGATGAGGCCGGCACAGGCGATAAACCTATTACAAGCTGAAATCACCCTCAGCCGCCAACTCGCTCAACGGCCGGCGCGGGCTCGGCACTTCGCGCGCCTGTAGCGCCTCGGCCAGAGTGGCCTTGTCGCCCAGCTTGCCGATCGCAACCATGGCATGCAGGTCATAGCCCTCGGGGATCTTCAGCTCCTTGCGCGCCAGCTCCTGGTCGAACCCGGCCATGCCGTGGGTGTGCCAGCCACTGATGCTCGCTTGCAGGGCCAAGTGGCCCCAGGCGGAACCGGTGTCGAAGGTGTGCCACAGCGCCGGTTTGTCATCGAAGCTGGTCTTGGAGATGATCAGCACCAATGCCGAAGCCTGCTGCGCCCAGCTGCGGTTGAACGGCACCAGCAGTTCCAGGTAGCGCTCCCAGCTGGGGGTGTCGCGCCGCGCATAAAGGAAGCGCCATGGCTGTGAGTTGTACGCCGACGGTGCCCAGCGCGCGGCTTCCAGGAAGCTCAGCAGAGTGTCTTCGCTGATCGGCTCGGCGGTAAACGCGCGCGGCGACCAGCGGTTGATGAACTGCTCGTTGATGGCGTAATCGGCAATGCGGGGATTGGCGCTCATGGTGGCTCCTGCAAGGTAGGGAAAGACCAGAAGCGCACGCTACTGCGTCCAGCGGGTACTGACAAGCGGTCTGGCTTTGCCCAAGGCCAGGCTCTAGACTGGCGCCGCCGCGCGCCGTGAATGAAGAATCAATGCAGGAAATCGTGTGATGATGCCGCAAACCGCGCCCTTCTGGCGGCGCAAGACCCTCGAACAGCTCGATGCGCAGGAGTGGGAATCGCTCTGTGACGGCTGCGGCATGTGCTGCCTGCAAAAGCTCGAGGATGAGGACGACAACAGCGTCTACTACACGCGTATCGCCTGCAAACTGCTCGATCTCGACAGCTGCCAGTGCAGTGACTATCCCAACCGCTTTGCCCAGGTGCCTGACTGCATCCAGCTCACCCCCGGCAAGGCCGATCAGTTCAAATGGTTGCCGGCCACCTGCGGTTATCGTCTGGTCAGTGAAGGCAAGGACCTGCCCGCCTGGCACCACCTGGTCTGCGGTGACCGCAAGCAGGTGCATGAGCAGCGTATCTCCCAGTCTGGACGTATGCTCAGTGAGAACGATGTGGAAGAAGACGATTGGGAAGACCACCTGATTTTCCGCGCCGGCTGAGCCCCGGTCTTTCGCCTCTGCTGAACAAGGAGTTTCTGTATGCGTCGCCCTCTGCTGTTGGTCCTGGGTCTTGCAGCCTGTACGCCGGCCTGGGCCAAGAAGGTCGATCTGGATTACCAGGTGCGATTGCTGCCATCGACCAGCCAGGCCGAGGTGCGCCTGACCCTGGCTGACGGCAGTGCGGTGCGCAGCCTGGACTTCGACCTGGGCAAGACGGGCGCCTACAGCGAGTTTCACGCCGACGGCCAGTGGCAGCAGCAGGGCGAGCGCGGGGTATGGCGCCCGGCGCCCGGCAAGACCAGCCTCAGCTACCGCGTGCAACTCGACCAGAAACCCCACGGTGGCGCCTATGAAAGCCGCATCACCCCGCACTGGGCAGTGTTTCGTGGCGATCAGCTGGTGCCCCCGGCGCGCCTCGACCAGCAGGACGGCACCGAACTGGTCGCACGCCTGGCTTTTGAATTGCCGGCGGGCTGGAAGAGTGTAGAAACTGCCTGGCCGCGCATCGGCAAGCAGAAATTCCGTATCGATAACGTCTCGCGGCTGTTCGACCGTCCCACCGGTTGGATGCTGGCTGGCAACCTCGGCAGCCGGCGGGCGCGCCTGGGCGAAACCGACGTGACCGTGGCGGCGCCGCAAGGGCAGGGCATGCGCCGCATGGATACCCTGACGTTACTGACGTTCGTCTGGCCGCAGGTGCAGGCGGTATTCCCACGTAATCCGCCCAAGCTGTTATTGGTCGGCGCGCGCGATGAGATGTGGCGCGGCGTACTGACCGGACACAATTCGCTGTTCCTGCACAGTAACCGGCCGTTGATCGGTGACAGCGGCAATAGTCCGCTGCTACGCGAACTGGTGCAGGTGTTCGCGCAGATCAATGACCGCGATGGCAGCGACTGGATCGGTGAGAGCCTGACTGATTACTACGCCAACGAATTGCTGCGTCGCGCCGGAGGCGTCAGTGATGACCGCTATCAGGCCTGGCAGGCGCGCCTGCACAAGCTAGGCAGCAAAGTCACCCGCCTGCGCGGCAACCAGGTCGACCCTGGCCAGGTCGCGCGGGGCGTGCAGCTGTTGCAGGCGCTGGACCGCGAGATCCGCCTGCACACCCAGAACAAGCGCTCGCTGGATGATGTCGCACGGGCGCTGATGCGCGTGCCCAGCGTCAACACCGAAGAGTTCATCCAGCTCAGCGAAAGCGTGCTGGGTCGCCAATCCGAAGTGCTGCAAAGCAAGCTCCTGCGCTGACGCCTTTCTCTGAAAACCTGCGCTAAACCTGTGGGAGCGGGCTTGCCCCGCGATGGCGATCACCGGCCCGCCGCTGCAGTTAAATTTTCGCCGCAGGATCCGTCCCAGTCACCGTCACCCCGCGCGTCGCTGCTTCGGCACTGGCCCTGAGCACCTCAAGCTCTGCCGCGCTGCGCTGAATGTCGCCACGCAGGCGCTGATACTCCTGGCGATGGCTCAGCCACCAGGCCTTGGTCGAGCAGTGCCCGCTGATCCCGCGTGCCAGTGCCAAGCCTCCAACCGCCACCTGCAACAGGCCGATCAGGCCACCATGGCGCAGGCCTTTGCCGATCATCAATGCACCACCCGCCAGCGAACTGGCGCGTTCCAGGCCGTGGACGTTGTGCTCTTTGCTAACTGTGGGGGAATGGATATCGAGCATGACGAACTCTCCGTTGGAAGTGTAAGCAGCTGACCCTGCTGGTAACAGGCGCGTTCATTTCGATTGCTGGACGGCGGTTGCGCTGCGCGTGTTGGCCACTGCTTCGACAGGTAACGCAAGTCGGCGATCGTGCTTCACAATGTCCGGTCTGAATACTTTTCTGTCGGGTTTGGCAATGCATCATTCAGCACGCCAACTCGGTCGCTTAGAATCCATGCAGGCCGCTAAATACGTGCCCTGCGCGGATCGAGCCATTCATCCAAAAGGCTGTAGACAAACTGTCTAACAGCGTCCTATAGTCGTTATACAAATAGTAGACACAGCGCTATGACAACAAAGAAGGCCGCCATGAAAGCCACCAGCATCGTCCAGCCGATCAGCAACGAGGTGCCCCAGGACCGCAAGGCCGTCCTGGCCCAAGCGCTGCGTCGGCGCATCCTCAGCATGGAGCTGGCGCCTGGTGCGGTGGTGGATGAACTGGCCCTGTGCGACGAATTCGGCCTGTCGCGTCCACCGGTTCGCGAGCTGCTGCGCCAGATTGCCGCCGAAGGCTACATCGAGCTGGAAGCCAACCGTGCGCCACGGGTAGCGGCGATGAACCACGAGTCGCTGCACAGCTTTTACCTGGCCGCGCCGCTGATCTACGTCGCCACCACCCAGCTGGCCGCCAGCTACGCCAGCGCCGCCGAGATCGAAGGGCTCAAGGGCATCCAAGCCCAGTTCCGCCAGGCGATCGAACAGCGAGACGTGGAAAACCGGGTGCTCTACAACGATGCCTTCCACCTGGAAATCGGCAAGATGGCGCACAACGACTACCTGATGCCCAGCCTGCGGCGGATCCTTATCGACCACACTCGCCTGGGCAAGATCTTCTACCGCCACCCGACCACCGATGACATGCAGCGCGATCTGGAACTTGCCTGCGCGCAGCACGAGCAGATCATCGAGGCGATCGAGCGGCGCGATCCTGAAACCGCGGGCCGCGTGGTGCGTGCGCACATGGAATTGTCGCGCCGACGCATGGCCGAGTACGCCGCACCCCAGGGACTGGATGTGCCGATCGAAATGTAGAGATTGAAGTCACCGTCCGTAGCGGTGAATGCACGACCACAACACACCAGGTCCATGAAATGACAAGAATAACTTCGCTGCCTGCCGATGATGCCTCCTGTGGCTGGTTCCACCTGAGCAAGCCCCGTCAGCCCCGGCCCGCCCACAGCGGCCAGGGCAAAGCCCGCTGGGTGGTGGTCGGCGCCGGTTTCACCGGCCTTGCTGCCGCGCGGCAACTGGCAGCGAACTTTCCCGATGACCAGATCGTGCTGATCGAGGCCCAGCAGGTCGGCTTTGGCACCTCCGGGCGCAATGCCGGCTTTGCCATCGACCTGCCGCATGACATCGGCGCAGAGGACTACATTGGCGACATCGGCATCGCCAAGAGCATCCTCAAGCTCAATCTGGGCGGTCAGGCTTACCTCAAGGAGCTGGTCGAGCGCTATGCCATCGCCTGCCAGTTCAAGCACTGCGGCAAATACCAGGCGGCCGTCGAAGATCGCGGCATCGCCGTGCTGGAAGCCTATCGCCGGGGGCTGGACAAGCTCGATCAACCTTACCAGATGATCGATGGGCGCGATTTGCCCGAGCACATCGGCACCGATTTCTACCGCAAGGGCCTGTTTACCCCAGGCACCGCGCTGATCCAGCCAGCGGCGTTGGTCAAAGGTCTGGCCGACAACCTGCCGAGCAACGTTGCGCTGTACGAGAACACCCCAATCCTTGATGTCGAATATGGCGACAAGGTGCTCTTGCGCCACGCCAATGGCTCGATCATGGCCGACAACCTGGTGCTGACCACCAACGCCTTTGGCATGAGCTTTGGCTTTCTCAAAGGGCGCATGCTGCCGGTGTTCACCTATGCCAGCATCACCCGCCCGCTGAGCGAGGACGAGCAGGCGCGCCTGGGCGGCAAGCCCTATTGGGGCGTGATTCCGGCGGACCCGTTCGGCACTACCTTGCGCCGCACGGTCGACAACCGCCTGCTGATCCGCAACAGCTTCAGCTACAACCCCGATGGGCGCAGCAATGGCAAATACCTGCAACGTTTCGTCGAGCGTCACCGCGAGTCGTTCGCCCGGCGTTTCCCGATGTTGCCCGAGGTCGACTTTGACTATACCTGGGGCGGTGCATTGGCCCTGTCGCGTAATCACATGGGCTTCTTCGGCAAGTTGGCGCCGAATGTATTTGGTGCGCTGTGCTGCAATGGGCTTGGTGTTACCCGCGGTACGGTGACCGGCAAACTCTTGGCCGATTGGCTGGCGGGCCAAAGCAATGAGTTGATCGACTTCTTGCTGAACGCTCCAGGGCCCTCTGCCAATCCACCGCAGCCCTTGGTATCGCTGGGCTTGAACCTGAATCTGATGTGGGGGCAATACCGCGCCGGAAAAGAAAGCTGAGCCATCGATAAGTTAACGATTCACGTGCAATTGGCTGGGGCTTAGTTACCCGGCACGGGCGCCCTTTGCCCAGAAAAAGATGATCGAGGCGGGTAGTCGATCGAACGAGGCTGAAGGCAGTTTTCAGTGTCGCGCACGCGCTCGCCTTGAATAAGTGCACTACAGAAGTGGTAGGAACAATAATGACAAGTCCGAATATTTCCGTTGAAGATGTACCGCTCAATCGCTTTCACCAGTTGCTGACCGTGCGCTCCGGCGGTGGCTCGTTCGTCGATGGCTATGTACTGAGCATTATTGGCGTGGCCCTGGTGCAGATGTCCGCCGGCTTGAACCTGAGCAGTTTCTGGCAAGGCATGATCGCCGCGTCGGCGCTGATCGGGATCTTCTTTGGTGGCTTTTTCGGCGGTTGGCTGACCGACCGTTTTGGCCGCAAACGGGTGTTCTTCGTGGGCCCGGTGCTGTTCATGCTGGCCTCGCTCAGCCAGTTCTGGGTCGAGTCGGCGCTGGTGCTGTTTTTGCTGCGCTTTGCCATCGGCATCGCGGTGGGCATCGAGTACCCGGTGGCGACCTCGCTGCTGGTGGAGTTCTTGCCCAAGAAGAACCGCGGCCCGCGCCTGGCTACCCTGACCATTCTCTGGTTTGCCGGGGCGGCGTTCGCCTATGTCATCGGCGATCTGCTATTGCGCCACGGCGGCGAGGAGTCCTGGCGCCTGGTGCTGGCCAGCCCGGTGGGGATCGGGCTACGCATGGGCACCCCGGAATCGCCACGCTGGCTGCTGAGCAAAGGCCGTGCGGCCGAGGCTGAGGCGGTGATCAAGCAGGTCTACGGCAGTGATTTCTCCCTGCGCAACCTGCCTGAAGAGCCCAAGCAGAAGAAACTCTCGTTGCTCAGCCTGCTGCACTCAGGCTACGGCAAACGCATGCTGTTCGTGGCGATGTTCTGGACCTGTTCGGTCATCCCGGTGTTCGCCGTGTATGCCTTCGCGCCCAAGGTGCTGGCCGCGCTCAACCTCAAGGGCGACTGGGCTTCGTTCGGTTCGGTGGCGATCACTTTCCTGTTCGTGGTCGGCTGCATCATCGCCACCCGCCTGATCAACGGTATGGGTCGGCGGCGCATGCTGATCAACAGCTTTGCCTGGTCGGGCATGGCGCTGCTGGGCCTGGCGGCATTCCACGCCGGCTCCGAGCTGCTGATCCTCGGCTTGTTCGGCGCCTACGCGCTGTTCATCGGCGGCGCGCAGGTGCTGCAGCTGGTGTATCCGAACGAGCTGTTCCCCACTGAAATTCGTGCAGGCGCGGTCGGCGTGGGCACTTCGCTGTCGCGGGTCGGTGCTGCCATCGGCACCTGGCTGGTGCCGATGGCGCTGGATAGCTACGGCATCGCTTTCACCATGTACGCCGCGGCCATCGTCACCTTCATTGGCCTGGCGTTCTCTGTCGCGCTGGCGCCGGAAACCCGTTCGCTGAACCTGCAGCAAGCTGCATCGCTGGGCTGAATCACCACCACGGCGTGGCGCTGATCGGGCGCTGCGGCCTGAACAAAACTGATCGTTGCATTGGAGAACTCACCGTGAAATTCGAAGGCATCTATACCCCGGCAATCACTCCGCTGGCCGCGGACGGCTCGATCGACAAGGCGGCGTTCGCCGACGTCCTTGAGTACCTGATCGATTCGAAGATTCATGGCGTCATCATCGGCGGTTCCACCGGCGAGTACTACGCGCATACCTCCCAGGAACGCATCGAGTTGGCCGCCCAAGCCAAAGACGTGCTCAACGGCCGCCTGCCGCTGATCGTCGGCACCGGTGGCATCCGCACCGAAGACGCGGTGGCCTTTGCCAAGCACGCCAAAGAGATCAAGGCTGATGCGTTGTTGGTCGGCACGCCGCCGTACGCCCTGCCGACTCAGCAGGAGATCGCTCAACACGTCAAAGCCGTTGACGCTGCCGCCGACCTGCCGATCATGCTCTACAACTACCCAGGCCGCATGAGCGTGAGCATGGGCGAGGAATTCTTCGATGCCGTGGCGGATGTGAAGAACATCGTCGCCATCAAGGAAAGCTCCGGTGACATGGGCCAGCTGCACCGCCTGGCCATCCAGCGCCCGAACATCCAGCTGTCGTGCGGCTGGGACGACCAGGCCCTGGAGTTCTTCGCCTGGGGTGCACAAAGCTGGGTGTGCGCCGGCTCCAATTTCATCCCGCGCGAGCACGTGGCCCTGTATGAGGCCTGCGTGATCGACAAGGACTTCGACAAAGGCCGGCGCATCATGGGCGCGATGATGCCGCTGATGGACTTCCTCGAAGGTGGCAAGTTCGTCCAGTCGATCAAGTACGGCGTGGCCCTGAACGGCCTGAGCACCGGTGGCGTGCGCAAGCCGCTGTCCGAGCTGGACGCTGCCGAGAAGCAGGCGCTTGAGCGCGTCGTGAGCGAACTCAAGCGCAACATCGCACAGATCACCGGGGGAGCCTGACCATGGCCCAATTGCTGAGCAAGGACCAATACGCGGCCATCGCCGCCGACCTGCAACTGCGTACCCAGGCGTTCATCGACGGTGAGTTCCGCGATGCCATCTCGGGCCGCACCTTCGTCACCACCAACCCGGCCACCGGCAAGCAGCTGGCTGAAGTCGCCGCGTGCGACGTGCAGGACGTGGACGTCGCCGTGGCGGCCGCCAAGCGCGTGTTCGAAGACGGTTCCTGGGCGAAGCTGCAACCGGGTGAGCGCAAACACATCCTGCTGAAATTCGCCCAGCTGCTGGAAGACCACAGCCACGAGCTGGCGGTACTGGAAGCATTGGACAGCGGCAAGCCGGTCAGCGAGTGCCAGAACGTCGACGTTCCAGAAACCATCCACACCATCCGTTGGCACGCCGAGCTGATCGACAAGATCTACGACAACACCGCGCCGACCGGCAACGCCGCGGTGACCATGGTGGTGCGCGAGGCGATTGGCGTGGTCGGCCTGGTGCTGCCGTGGAACTTCCCGCTGCTGATGCTGGCCTGGAAGATCGCCCCGTCACTGGCCGCCGGTTGTTCGATCGTGGTCAAGCCGGCCAAGGAAACCACCCTCAGCGCCCTGCGGGTGGCCGAGCTCGCCCATCAGGCGGGTGTCCCGGCCGGGGTGTTCAACCTGGTGCCTGGGGGTGGCCGTGAAGTAGGCGAGGCCATTGGCCGGCACATGGACATCCCCATGGTCAGCTTCACCGGCTCTACCGACACCGGCCGCTTGTTCCTCAAGTACGCGGCCGAGTCCAACCTCAAGCGCATCGTCCTCGAGCTGGGTGGCAAGAACCCGGCTGTGGTGATGAACGACTGCGAAGACTTGGATGAAGTGGCCCAGTTCGTCACCGCCGGTGCGTTCTGGAACATGGGCGAGAACTGCTCGGCGTCGTCGCGGCTGATCGTGCACAAGGACGTCAAGGATCAACTGCTGAGCTTGATGGCCAAGCACCTGAAGCAATGGAAACTCGGCGATCCCCTCGACCCGGACAACCGCCTCGGGGCGATGGTCAGCAAGTCGCACTTCGACAAGGTCAAGTCCTACCTGGAGTACGCCGCCGAGCACAAGCTCAACGTGGTGCAGGGTGGCCAGACCGAGCAGGGGGTGTTCGTGCAGCCGACCATCGTCGATGGCGTGGCGCGCGATAGCCGCCTGTTCGTCGAGGAGATCTTCGGGCCAGTGCTGAGCGTTACCTCGTTCGAGACCATCGAGGAGGCCATCGAGCTGGCTAACGACACCATCTACGGCCTGGCGGCTTCGGCCTACACCGGCAGCCTGCGCAATGCCCTGCGCCTGTCACGGGAGATTCGCGCCGGCGTGGTCACGGTCAACTGCTTCGGCGAAGGCGATGCTTCGACGCCGTTCGGTGGTTACAAGGAGTCCGGCTTTGGTGGGCGCGACAAGTCGATTTGGGCGCATGACCAGTACACCGAGCTCAAGACCATCTGGATCAACGCGGCGTAAACCGAGCATTTTGGGGCCGCTTTGCGGCGGTTCGGCGCCCCGACAAGCCCGCTCCCACAGGTACAGCGCCGTTGCGAAGATGAGCGCTATCCCTGTGGGAGCGGGCTTGCCCGCGAAGAGGCCGGAACAGACACAACCTAGACACACAACCTACAGACACATCCTGCTTCACAGCGAATAAGCAGCACGGCTCGGCAATGAGCTAGACAAGGCTGCGGCGCTGACGGCTACCGGGACACCGGCGGCCACACATTCCCTGAAACCAAGAAAAACCCGTGCACAGATCCACTGGGGAGTGGCTGCGTGCGCACCTAAATCTTTTGTGAGTCGACTGCCATGATCGTTTCCCAAGCCAGCGCGCTTGCGCCTGCGCTATCCCATCGCAACGCCCTGCTCGTTGCCCATATCGCCGCCGTGCTGTTCGGTCTGACCGGCATTCTCGGCGCCCTGATCCATGCTGACGCCACGGTCATTACCGCCGGCCGCGCGGTGTTCGCCGTGCTGGCCCTGGGGGTGGTGGCGCTGGTGCAGCGTAAGGCCCTGTTCACTGGCCTTGATTGGCACAAGTTCGCCGTGATGCTGTTCACCGGCGCCATGCTGGCAGCGCACTGGGTGACGTTCTTCATCGCCATCAAGGTCGGCGGGGTAGCGGTGGCGACCCTGGGCTTTGCCAGCTTCCCGGCGTTTATCGCGCTGCTCGACCTGCTGGTGTTTCGCGAACGTCTGCACCTGCGTGAAGCGTTGCTGCTGGGCTTGGTGACGCTGGGGCTGGTGCTGGTGGTGCCGTCGTTCGACCTGCTGGACCAGGGCACGCTGGGGCTGCTCTGGGGCTTGGCCTCGGGTCTGTCGTTCGCCTTGCTGGCAATCGCCAATCGGCGTGCCGCGCGGGGCATGGATGCGCTGCAGGTGGCGTTCTGGCAGAACCTGACGGTGGCCGTGCTGGTGGCGCCGTTTGCGCTGAACCAGTTGATGGTGCAGGGCTTGCAGGTAACGGATTGGGTCTACCTGGCGCTGCTCGGGGTGTTTTGCACGGGGTTGTCGCAGTTCTTGTTCGTCAAGAGCCTGGAAGGGCTGCAGGCGCGTAGCGCGGGGATGATCATTGCCCTGGAGCCGGTGTATGCGATTGCCTGTGCCTGGGTGCTGTTCGCCGAGCAGCCGTCGCTGCGAATGCTGGTGGGGGCGGCGCTGGTGATCGTGGCGACGGTGCTGTCGGTCTGGAGCAAGCCTGCCAGTGAGCGTCTGGCTTGAGATTATGCGGCCGCTTCGCGGCCCATCGCAGGCTGTCGCCAGCGCCCACGAGGGGCACAATTGCCCATGAGTAAACTGCCCCCCCCGAAGTTGGACAACCCATCCAGCTTTCAGGCGGCAGCCCACTGCGTGGGAGCGGGCTTGCCCCGCGATGAGGTCAGCCCTGCTTACTTGAATTTGGGCCCGGAGCGCGTATTGAGGCCCTTGGCCAAGCGGTCATACAGCACCACATTGACCGTCGCCGCCAAGTTCATGCAGCCCTCGGTGGGGATGTAGATGGTCTCTTCGCACCACGCCCGCACGCTCTCATCGAGGGTGCCGTCTTCAGGCCCGAAGATGTAGATGGCGCGATCCGGGTGGGTGTACTCAGGCAGCGGCCGAGCACCCTCGACCAGCTCCACCGCCACCGGCGTGCAGCCCAGGGGGATGATGCGCTGCAGGTCATCGATTCCGATCAGCGGAATGTCGTAGTGCACCCGCTTGGTATCGGTGACGAAATCGCGCGCGCGCTCATAGCGTTTGCCGGTGTAGAACACTGAGTTGACGCCGTAGCAACCCGCTGCGCGCATCACCGAGCCGACGTTCTCCGGGGACTTGGGATTGAACAGGCCGATGCAGCTGTACCGTTTATTTGCCACGTGCCGGGGCCCTTCGCAAAAAAGACGCAATTATACGGGCTTGCCGGCAGTGATGGGGATCAGTCTTTCTTCAGCAGGCCGGCCAAACCGGCGAACGGGTTGTGGGTGGCCTTGGCGATGCTCGGCGTGCTGGTCGAGCCTTCGCTGAAGTACTGTTGGTCGGTGTAGCGCGAGTGCTCGTTGTCGTGGCAATACAGGCACAACAGTTCCCAGTTCGAGCCATCTTGGGGGTTGTTGTCGTGGTTATGGTCACGATGGTGCACGGTCAGCTCCGACAGGCGTTTGCCGGAGAACTCACGGGCGCAGCGGCCGCAGACATGGGGATACATCTTCAGGGCCTTGTCGCGGTAGCCCATTTCCTTGTCGCGCTTGGCGTCGGCAAGGATGCGGTCGAGGCGGGCGGTAGCCGATAGGGTGGAACTCATGGTGTTACCTTTATTGTATTCAGGCGAATGACGGTTATAGCCTTGAGTCTAGCGCGCCTGCAGGCCACGCGGACAGGCAAAAACCTGCAGATCGGCGTAGCCTGTAGAAAGATTCCCGACAGGAGGTTGCAGATGTTGCATGCGATCCTCGCCGCATTGATCGTGGTTGCCGCGCCCTTGGCGCACGCCGCTGGCCAGCAGCCCCGGATCACCACGCCGGTGCCTGGTGCACCGGGCACCGCCACGCCCACGCCTTATCCACAGATCACCCCGAGCGCACCGCCCAAAGCCTACGACCGCCAGCCCGGTGCACCGCTGCTGCCGCCGATACCCGTGCCCGGGCCACCGCGCGATCAGCCGCTGCCGGGCCTTTCGCAAGAGCCGCCGCGACCACCGGCCAAGGACGATTAGACCTGGGCCAGGCGCTGGCCGTCTTGCATGCGCAAGCGCTTCGATAGCGCCACAGCCAGTGCGCGGATGATCCGCGCAGCGATGCGTGGCGCTTCGTTGAGCATCTTTTCCAACGAGTCCTTGCCCAGGGTCAGCAGTTGGCATTCGCTGGCCGCTACGCAACTGGCCGAGCGGCGCTCACCGTCGAGCACGGCCATTTCGCCAAATGCGCCGCGGCGCAGCACGGCGATTTCCACCGCCTGGCCGCTGCCATCGGTCTTGCGCACCGAGACTTGGCCGCGGTGCAGGATGCACATGAAGGTACCGGCGTCGCCTTCCTGGAAAATCGTCTCGCCGGCAGTCATATGGGCGAGGCTGAAGTAGCCGGCCACGGCGTGGAAGTCGGTTGGTTGCAGGGCGTCGAACAGGCCGCAGTCCATGAGCATGTCGCGGATTTCGGCATTGAGCTGGGAGGCGTCTGGCATGTGTTGTTCTTCTGTCTGGGGCGGTGGATCGTTGGTTCGCGTCTTTCAAGCGCAGTTTTTGTCGCCAGTGCTGGCCTCTTCGCGGGCAAGCCCGCTCCCACAGGGATCGTGCAGACCCCTATCAATTGTGCGATCGACTCGGCCCATGTGGGAGCGGGCTTGCCCGCGAAGAGGCCAGCACTGGCGACGCAAAACCGGCAAGACAAATCCACCTTAAGACAACAAAAAAACCGATTTACACCACGCCCAGCTCATTGAAGACGAACGCATACTCCAACGCCACGTCCTTGAGCCCTTGGTACCGGCCGCTCATGCCGCCGTGACCCGCGCCCATCTCAGTCTTGAGCAGCAGCAGGTTGTCGTCGGTCTTGCGCGTACGCAAGCGCGCGACCCACTTGGCTGCTTCCCAGTACTGCACGCGGCTGTCGTTGTAACCGGCCACCACCAGCATGGCAGGATAGGCCTGGGCCTTGACGTTCTCGTAGGGCGCATAAGCCCTGATCCGTGCGTAAACCTGCGGCTCCTCGGGGTTGCCCCACTCGTCGTACTCGGTCACGGTCAGCGGCAACTCAGGGTCGAGCATGGTGTTGAGCACGTCGACGAACGGCACTTCGGCAATCGCGCAACGGAAGAGATCCGGACGCTGGTTGAGTACCGCGCCAATCAGCAGGCCGCCGGCGCTGCCGCCGCTGATCGCCAGGCGTTCGCGGCCGGTGACGCCCTCGGCGATCAGGTGTTCGGCGCAGGCGATGAAGTCATCGAAGCTGTTCTGCTTGTGTTGCTGCTTGCCAGCCCGGTACCAGGCCTCGCCCAGCTCGCCGCCGCCACGCACATGGGCGATGGCAAAGGCCACGCCGCGTTCGAGCAAGCTCAGCCGGGCGTGGGAGAACCATGGGTCGAGGCTTTCGCCATAGGCGCCATAGCCGTACAGATAGAGCGGCACTGTCTTGTCCAGATCCTCGCGGCGGCGGACCAGGCTGATCGGCACCTGCGTGCCATCCTTGGCGGTCGCCCACAAGCGCTGGCTGACGTAGGCGTCGGCATCGAACGCGCCAAGCACTGGCGTCTCTTTGAGCACCTGCTGAGCACCGCTGGCCAGCTCCAGTTGGCGCACCTGGGCTGGGCGGTTGAGCGCTTCGTACCGCAGGCGAATGCGGCTGCTGGAAAACTCCAGGCTGTCTTGCACATACAGGCTGTAGGCCGCATCCGGCAGCTCCACGCGGTATGTCGGCAAACCTTGCGGGCGCACTTCGATGATCGGCAGGCCACCTTCGCGCAGGCTCAGCGCCAGCGCGCTGGCATTGAGGCTCAGGCCTTCGAGCATGATCGTCTCACGGTGCGCCACCAGCACCTGCCACTGCGCGCGGCTTGGCACCTGCTCGGCAGGGGCGTGGAACAGGGCGAAGTTGATCCCGTCCTGGTTGCTGCGAATGAACCAGCGCCACTGGCCATCGAGCTGGCCGTGATCGGGGTAGTACTCGTGATTTTCCTCACGTGGCGCCAGGCAGGTGAAGTCGGCCTGTGGGGTGCTGGCGTCGAGCACCCAGGCCTCGCTGGTGGTCTTGCTGTTGAGCAGCAGGATCAGCTGGCGCTCGGAGCTGGCGCGGTAGCAGTGCAGGAAGAACCGTCCATCGGCTTCCTCGAACACGGTCTGCGCGTCAGCCTCACCCAAGGTAAAGCGGCGCAGGCGCCAAGGGCGGTGGGTGTCGTCCAGTTCAGCGAAGAACAGCGTCTGGCTATCGTTGGCCCAGGTCATGCTGCCGTCGCAGTCGTCGAAGGGCAGGGTGGTGATGCTGCCGCTGGCCAGGTCCTTGACATACAGCGTGTAGGTTTCTTCGCCGTTGGTGTCGAGGCTGTAGGCCAGCAGGCGGTGGTCGGGGCTGACATTGAACGCGCCCAGTGCCAGGAAGCCGCCAGCGGCCAGGGCGTTGGGGTCGAGCAGCAATTGTTCGCGGCTTTCATCGACCGTGTTGGAGTCGTCGGCCGGGCGCGGGCAGCGGTAGTGGCGTGGGTATTCGTCGCCGGCGGTGGTGCGCGTGTAATACAGCCAAGGGCCCCAGGGCGAGGGCAATGACAGGTCGGTTTCCTTGATGCGGCCCTTGATCTCTTCGAACAGTTGCTCGCGCAGCGGCGCCTGGTCGGCCAGGCAGGCCTCCTGGTAGGCGTTTTCGGCGTGCAGGTAGGCCAGTACCTCGGGGGTGTCGCGCTCTTGCAGCCAGGCGTAGGGGTCGGCGCCTGGGGCCTGATGGGCGATTGGAGCTTTAGCGGTGGCTGGCATGAATGATCTCTTGGTGTGCTGTTGCGGGCTCTGCCGGCCCTATCGCGGGGCAAGCCCGCTCCCACGCTGGCAGTGTTCAATCAAACAGCACCTGGGAGCGGGCTTGCCCCGCGATAGGGGCGCCTAGGCCCAAATGTGTTTATCATAGGCGTCTCTTTGCCTGGCTTGCACGAACACCATGACCGAGAACGACTATACCCTCGCCTGGGGCCTCTATGCCGTGGCCGCCCTGGGCTGCCTGCTGGTGGGCTTCAAACTCACCGGCTGGATGTGGCGTTGGCTGCGCGAACCGCTGCGGGTGATCATCGCGGTGCTGCTGCTGACCCCAACCATCGTCGATCCGGTCAAGGAAAGCTTCGCCCCGGCCATCGCCATCAGTGCCTTGGATATCGCCTTCAAGGTCGGTAACAACGCCTGGCGCGCCGCCTCGGACCTGGCCATGTACGGCATGATCGCCTTTGCCCTGTATCTGCTCTTCGTGCTGATCCGCTGGCCGCTGGAAAAACGCGCCCGCGAGCGCCGCGAGCAGGCCGATGCCGCCGCCCAGCGCCAGGTCAGCGAAGATGACCAGGTGCTGGTCGAGGCATCGGTTGCCGCCGATCGCAATGACCGTTATCGCAACGACCCGCCGCCAGCGGCCCCTGGCCGCGGCCGGGTCGAGCCCCGTCTGTAAAGGAAGCCGCGCGTATGTGCGAACTGCTGGGCATGAGTGCCAACGTCCCTACTGACATTGTCTTCAGCTTCTCCGGACTGATGCAGCGCGGCGGCCGTACCGGTCCGCACCGCGATGGCTGGGGCATCGGTTTCTATGAAGGGCGCGGCCTGCGTCTGTTCCAGGACCCGGCAGCGAGCAGCGAATCGGAAGTGGCCAAGCTGGTGCAGCGCTATCCGATCAAGAGCGAGGTGGTCATCGGCCATATTCGCCAGGCCAACGTCGGCAAGGTCTGCCTGTCCAATACTCACCCGTTCGTGCGCGAACTGTGGGGGCATAACTGGTGTTTCGCGCACAATGGCCAACTGGCTGATTTCAGCGGACAGAAAACCTTCTACCGGCCCATTGGCGACACCGACAGCGAAGCGGCCTTCTGCGACCTGCTCAATCGCGTGCGTAGCGCCTTCCCGGAGCCGGTCGAGGTCGAGCAACTGCTGCCCGTGTTGGTCGAGGCCTGCGCCGAGTACCGTGGCAAGGGCGTGTTCAATGCCTTGCTGAGCAACGGCGACTGGCTGTTCTGCTTCTGTTCGACCAAACTGGCGCACATTACCCGTCGTGCACCGTTTGGCCCGGCCAGGCTCAAGGATGTCGACATGATCGTCGACTTCCAGGCAGAAACCACTCCAAATGACGTGGTCACGGTGATCACCACCGAGGCCCTGACCGAAAACGAAACCTGGCACCGTTATGAGCCCGGCCAATGGGCGCTGTGGCGCCATGGCGAGTGCATCGCCCACGGGCAAAGCTAAGGACGCTGCATGTTCAGAAGTTACCTGCGGTTGCTGCTGTTCACCTTCGGCCTGCTGGCCGGTATTCAGGTCCCGGGCATGGTCAAGGACTACAGCCAGCGGGTCGAGGCGCATGTACTGGAGTCGCGCGAGGCGCTGTCGGGCTTCCAGGAGACCGCCGAGCGCTTCTTCAAGGGCGATTTGCAGGCGCTGGTGCGCCACTATCGCAGCAGTGACGATCCGGTGTTTCTCAGCGACGCCAACAGCATCGAGAGCCTGCTGATCCGCAATCAGTTGCTCGAGCGCGAGTGGCAGGCGTTGCAAGGATCGTGGTTGAGCCGTAGCTGGCATGTGCTGGTGCAGGCCGATCCACAGCTGCGCGAAGAAACCCTCAAGGGCTACAGCTACCAGATTCTGCTGGTGCCAGAGGCGATTGGCTGGGGCCTGGGGGCGGGGTTCTTGCTGGCCTTGGTGGTCGAGAGTGTGTTGCTGCTGGTCGGCTGGGTGATTCTTGGCGGGCGGCGCAAGGCGGTCAAGGAGAGCTGGCGCTGAGCTGCTGGCTTGGTGTTGACCTGTCGCGGCCTCTTCGCGGGCAAGCCCGCTCCCACAGGTACCCCACTGAACTCAAGAACAGTGGGGTACCTGTGGGAGCGGGCTTGCCCGCGAAGAGGCCGGTGAATCCAGCACAAGTCTATTTGGACAGATACTTCATCGCATCCTCCAACCCCTGCAAGGTCAGCGGATACATCTTGTCTTCGACCAGCTCGCGGATCAGGTGGGTGGAGGCGGTGTAGTCCCAGGTCTGCTTGGGATACGGGTTGATCCAGACGATCTTCTTGAATTTCTCCTTGAAGCGCTGCATCCACACATAGCCGGCTTCCTCGTTCCAGTGCTCGACACTGCCGCCAGGCTGGGTGATCTCGTAAGGCGCCATGGCCGCATCGCCAACGAACACCACCTTGTAGTCATCGCCGTACTTGTGCAGCAAGTCGAAGGTGGCAAAGCGCTCTGACGTGCGGCGCAGGTTGTTCTTCCACACCGACTCGTACACGCAGTTGTGGAAGTAGTAGTACTCCAGGTGCTTGAACTCGGTCTTGCAGGCCGAGAACAGCTCTTCGCATACCCGCACATGGGCGTCCATCGACCCGCCGATGTCGAACAGCAGCAGCAACTTCACCGTGTTGCGCCGCTCTGGGCGCATCTGGATGTTCAGCAGCCCGGCGTCGCGGGCGGTGTGGTCGATGGTGCCATCGATGTCCAGCTCTTCAGCCGCACCTTGGCGGGCGAACTTGCGCAGCCGGCGCAAGGCCAGCTTGATGTTGCGCGTGCCCAGCTCGACCTGATCGTCGAGGTTCTTGTACTCGCGCTGGTCCCAGACCTTGACCGCCTTGCCCTGGCGTTTGCCGGCCTCGCCGACCCGGATGCCTTCAGGGTTGAAGCCACCTGAGCCAAACGGGCTGGTACCGCCGGTGCCGATCCACTTGTTGCCGCCGGCGTGGCGTTCTTTCTGCTCTTCGAGGCGTTTCTTGAACTCCTCGATCAGCTTGTCCAGGCCACCGAGCGATTGGATCTGCGCGCGCTCCTCATCGCTGAGCGAACGCTCGAACTCCTTGCGCAGCCACTCTTCGGGGATCAGCGCCTCCAGGTGTCGGTCGAGGTTCTCCAGGCCCTTGAAGTAGGCGCCGAAGGCCCGGTCGAATTTGTCGAAGTGTCGCTCGTCCTTGACCAGAATCGCTCGGGCGAGGTAGTAGAACTCGTCCATGTCGGCGAACACCACCCGCTGCTGCAGGGCCGCCAGCAGGTCGAGCAGTTCGCGCACCGAGACCGGCACCTTGGCCGCGCGCATTTCGTTGAACAGGTTGAGCAGCATGACCGGCTCCTGTCAGCGATTGCCGCGTCGGCTCATGAATGCCAGGCGCTCGAGCAGTTGCACGTCCTGCTCGTTCTTGACCAGGGCGCCGGCCAGCGGCGGGATGGCCTTGGTCGGATCGCGCTCGCGCAACACCGCTTCGCCGATATTGTCGGCCATCAGCAGCTTGAGCCAGTCGACCAGTTCGGAGGTGGAGGGCTTCTTCTTCAGGCCAGGCACCTTGCGCACATCGAAGAACACATCCAGCGCCTCGCTGACCAGCGACTGCTTGATGTTCGGGTAGTGCACATCGACGATCTTCTGCAGGGTGTCGCGGTCGGGGAAGGCGATGTAGTGGAAGAAGCAGCGGCGCAGGAAGGCGTCGGGCAGCTCCTTTTCGTTGTTCGAGGTAATGATGATGATCGGCCGCTGCTTGGCCTTGATGGTCTCGTCGATTTCGTAGACGTAGAA